>JAABUS010001426.1_pt1 | contig 52284 bp, 56 predicted proteins | sample 5560161 | NCBI WGS metagenome assembly JAABUS01 (sample SAMN10711885, study PRJNA513376) | rock metagenome | isolation source: Antarctica rocks | place: Antarctica: Victoria Land, Trio Nunatak nord | collected 2016-01-04 | reverse complement strand
GGTGCACACCAGACGAGGCATACGGTGTGAGCGTGATAGAGAGACTGGCGGCCTGACAACAACCAGAACCAAGCTTAACTCGGCCGCTAAACTGTCCAACAGGGCGGGTCCACCTCACGAAGCAGCCGATGTTAATCGTCGCCCTCTGGGCTACGGCAATTGTACTAGGCCCAAGCTACCGCAGTCTCCATGCGGGTGACGAAATCTACTTCATGTATGCCTATCCGGCCTGCTTTGATGCGATTGCCTTTGGCTGCTGTGCAGCCGTGATAGCTCAGAAGTTTAGTCTACGCGGCGTGGCAGGCGGAGCTGCCCGGATCGCGGCCGCAGCGCTCGTGGGAGTGACCTACCTCGCTGGCATTCATGGCCATGAGGTTTTCGGTTTTACCCTGGTCGCTGCTGGTACTGCGGTGCTGCTGGTCGGGGCACATGGCGAACAGGTTCCAGAGTGGCTGCAATGCAGCCGCATTCTCGCCGGCCTACGCTGGTTTGGCCGGTATAGCTATGAACTCTACCTCTTCCACATTATTGTGCTCGGCATCATGCGCGGGATTTGGCCTCGCGGTGCTCTGGCCTACGGCTACAAGACGCCTGCAATGGCTGCTTTCGTGGCGGTTTCCGCCCTGGCGGCTTGGATCATCGCGCGATTTTATGCGGAGCCGCTGAACGCCGCCCTTCGCGTCGCCTTCCTCAAAATGAGAAAGGCCCCAGTTTGTCAAGCAGAATAAACTGAGCCGAGGGCTTCCAGCGTCGGTCATTGTACCGTCTATGTCCGCATTCCACTAAAACCTGACCTACGGTTCAGTTCTTAGCCGTTAGCCTCCACCCATCAAGCCGCCTCCGCCCGGATCGCATCCGACAGCGTTTCCACGATCCGGTCAACGTGCGGTGTTTCGATAATCAAGGGCGGGCTTAGCGCCACGATGTCCCCCGTGGTGCGGATCAGCAGCCCGGCGTCGAAACAGCGCTGGAACACCCGCACTGCCCGATCGGTGGGCATGCCTGTGCGGCCCTGCAGCTCGATCCCGGCGATCAGCCCGGCGTTGCGGATGTCCACCACGTTCGGCAGCCCGCGCAGGCTGTGCATCGCCTGTTCCCAGTAGGGCTCGATGGCCAGCGCCCGGCCGGGCAGATCCTCGGCGCGCTGCAGGTCCATCGTTGCGATCGCCGCCGCCGAGGCGAGAGGATGGCCGGAGTAGGTATAGCCGTGGAACAGCTCGATCCCGGCCGGCGACCCATCGACGATCGCCGAGTAGATCGCCTCGCTGGCAGCGACGGCGCCCATGGGCACGGCGGCGTTGGTCAGGCCCTTGGCCATCGTCATCAAATCCGGCACCACGCCCAGCCGTTCGGCGCCGAAGTTGGTGCCCATGCGGCCGAACCCGGTGATCACCTCGTCGAAGATCAGCAGGATGCCGTGCCTCGTGCAGATTTCGTGGAGCCGCCGCAGGTACCCCGCTGGCGGCACCAGCACCCCGGTCGAGCCCGCCACCGGCTCCACCATCACCGCCGCGATCGTGTCGGCGCCGTGCAGCATTACCAGCCCTTCAAGCGCGTCGGCCAGATGCGCCCCCCATGCGGGTTCGCCCTTGCTGAAAGAATTATGCTCCGGCGCGTGGGTGTGCGGCAGGTGATCGACGTAGGGCAGCATGGCGCCGAACTGCTTGCGGTTCGGGCTGATGCCGCCGACCGAGATGCCGCCGAAGCCCACGCCGTGATAGCCGCGCTCGCGCCCGATTAGCCGCACCCGCTGCGCCTCGCCGCGTGCGCGGTGGTAGGCCAGCGCGATCTTCAGCGCGGTGTCGGCGCTCTCGGACCCCGAGTTGGTGAAGAACACGCGGTCAAGCCCGTCCGGCAGGATCTCGGCGAGGCGGGCGGCAGCCTGGAAGGCGATCGGGTGCCCCATCTGGAAAGTCGGCGCGAAATCCAGCACCGCCGCCTGCTTCTGGATGGCCTCGACGATCTCCCGCCGGCCATGGCCCGCGTTCACGCACCACAACCCGGCGGTGCCGTCCAGCACCTCGCGGCTGTCGTTGGTGTAATAAAACATCCCCGCGGCGCGGGCGAGCATGCGGGGGGACGCCTTGAACGACCGGTTGGCCGAGAACGGCATCCAGAAGGCGTCGAGGTTGTTCGGGCGGCTGAACTCGTTCATGGCTTCACCTTCGTGCAGGGGCCTGCATATCAGGCCCCCACGATCGCGCTTTGGCGCACGCGGGGCAAGCGTGGCATCGTGCGGCTGCAATCGAAGGAGCGTCCCATGCCCGACGGCCGCCTGTTCATCGGCACCCGCCGCTACTCCTCATGGTCCCTGCGCGGCTGGCTCGCGGTGCGCCTGGCTGGGCTGGATGTCGAGGAGGTGGTGATCCCGCTCGGCGACAGCCGGCAGGGCAGCACGCCAGAGGTCGCGGCGGTGTCGCCCAGCGGGCTTGTGCCCTACCTGGAGCATGACGGGCATCGGATGTGGGAGACGCTGGCGATCTGCGAGTACTGCGCCGAGATCGAGCCTAGCCTGTGGCCCGCGGACCGCGCCGCGCGCACCCGCGCCCGGGTAATTAGTGCAGAGATGCACGCCGGGTTCCGTGCGTTGCGGGGCGCGATGCCGATGGTGCTGAACAAGGTGGCCGCGGGCGCCGGGCAGACGCCCGAGGTGCTGGCGGACATGGCGCGGATCGAGGCGCTGTGGCGGGAGACCCGGGCCGAGTTCGGCGCCGGCGGCCCGTTCCTGTTCGGCGCCACATTCAACGCGGCCGACGCGATGTTCGCGCCCGTCGTGGCCCGGCTGCTGACCTACCAGCCGCCGCTCGCCGCCGACACGCGCTCTTACTGCGACGCGGTCCGCGCGCATCCGCTGGTCGCCGCCTGGTATGCGGCCGCAGCGCAGGAGCCGGTGGAGTGGCGCCTAGCACATTACGAGCAGGCCAGTACCGTCTAGGAACCTCGGCTTGATCCGGATGCTGGACCGCGCCGGGCTGGCGCTCACGCTGGCGCTGCCGTTATTCCTAATGCACGGGCGCGGCATCGCCGAAGCGTTGCTGATTTTGCTCGGCATATTGTTCCTGGCACGCAGCATTGCGATGCGGGACTGCGCATGGCTGCGGGAAGGCTGGGTGCGGATCGGCCTTGCGTGGTGGGCCTGGCTGCTCGTCTGCTCGCTCCCAGCCGGAATCGGTTCCGCGACCCAGGCGGCGGGCCTGATCCGCTTCCTGCTGCTGGTCGCGGCGTTGGAGCATTGGACGCTGCGCGATTCGGCAATCCGCGCGTGGCTCGCCCGGCTGCTGCGCTGGGCGGCGCTTTACATCGCGCTGCAATCATTGCTGCAATTCGCCACCGGGTGGAACCTGTATGGCTACCCGCGTGGACCGGACGGCGAGCTGACCGGACCCTATGACCACCCGCGCGCCGGGCCGCCGCTGTCCCGCCTGCTGTTCCCGGCATTGCTGCCGGTCGTCGGCCGCTGGACCGGGATGCCCGGGTGGCGGCCGCCCGCGGGTTTGCTGCTGGCGCTGGCGGGCATGGCGGTGATGGTGCTGATCGGCCAGCGCATGCCGTTGCTGCTGACCTTCCTCGGCCTGTTCGTCACCGCCCTGCTGCTGCCCCGCCTGCGCGGCGTCGTGCTGTTCTCGCTGATCGCGGCCGGGCTGCTGCTGGCGGTGGCCCCGGCGGTGTCGCCGCCCGCGTTCAACCGCCTGGTCACCAAGTTCTCCGGCCAGATGGAGCACTTCCCGGACAGCCCGTATGGCCAGATCGCCGCGCGCGCGATCGCGATCGGGTCGGCCCATCCGGTGCTGGGCGCCGGGTTCGACGCGTTCCGCCGGCTGTGCGACGATCCCGCCTATTTCCAGGGCTGGCCCAAGAACGGCGTCGTCGGCGACGGCGGCGGGGCGGCGATCTGCGTCCAGCACCCGCACAACCACTACCTGCAGGCGTTCGCCGAGTCGGGCATCCCCGGCCTGCTGCTGTTTAGCACGCTGATCCTGGCGTGGCTGCGCGGGGTGGGACGCGGCCTGTGGCGCGACCCGGATCCGCTGCGCGTCGGCCTGTTCGTGGCCGCGCTGATCCAGGAATGGCCCATCGCGTCGGCCAGCGCCTTCAGCTCCATGCCGCTGTCGGGCTGGTTCTTCGTCATGCTGGGCTTGGGGTTGGCGGAGACACGCGCCTATATGACTGCCAAATCGCCTCTCGAGGAACCTTCATGTCCGACACGCTCGTCCCCGTCACCGTCCTGACCGGCTACCTCGGCGCCGGCAAGACCACGCTGCTGAACCGCATCCTGAGCGAGAACCACGGCCGCAAATACGCCGTCATCATCAACGAGTTCGGCGAGCTCGGCGTCGATAACGACCTCGTGGTGGATGCCGACGAGGAGGTGTTCGAGATGAACAACGGCTGCGTCTGCTGCACCGTGCGCGGCGACCTGATCCGCATCGTCAGCGGCCTGATGAAGCGCAAGGGCGGGCTCGACGGCATCATCATCGAGACGACCGGCCTCGCCAACCCGGCGCCGGTGGCGCAGACCTTCTTTGTAGACGACGGCGTGCGCGCCCGCACCCGGCTGGATGCCATCGTGACCGTCGTGGACGCGAAGCACCTGCTGGCCCGGCTGGAGGACAGCCACGAGGCCGAGGAACAGGTCGCCTTCGCCGACGTGATCGTGCTGAACAAGACCGACCTCGTGACGCCCGAGGAACTCGATGCCGTCGAGGCGCGCATCCGCACCATCAACCGCTTCGCCCGCATTCACCGCACCAGCCGCGCCGCCGTGCCGATCGACCAGGTGCTGGACCAGGGCGCCTTCGACCTCGCCCGCGTGCTGGAGCGCGAGCCCGGCTTCCTCGACAGCGACGAGCACTCGCACTCCGACGCGATTGTCAGCATGAGCTTTGAGGTGTCCCGCCCGATCGACCCGGAGAAGTTCAATGCCTGGATCAGCACGCTGCTGGCGGAGAAGGGTCAGGACATGCTGCGCACCAAAGGCATCCTGGCCTACGCCAACGACGACCGCCGCTTCGCCTTCCAGGCGGTGCACATGATCGCGGATGGCGGCTTCATCGGCCCGTGGGCGCCGGATGCCGCGCGCAAGTCGAAGCTGGTGTTCATCGGCCGCAACCTGAACCGCCCGCAACTGCGCCGTGGCTTCGAGGCGTGCCAAGCCGGGGTGTATCAAGCTGCGGCGGCCAACGCGTGAGCCAGACCAAGGAGCGGCAGTTCCTGCTGGACAGCCGGGGCACTAGCCGCGAGCTTGGCGCCTTCGTGGTGGGTGCCACGTTCGACCGCACCGGCGCCGTTGCCGCCTTCGCCTTGGGCGACGGCACGGTGCGCCTCACGCCGCCGCATCCCACGATGGAGTGGCCGGTCGTGGAGGCGCATGACGGCGCCGTCCTCGCCCTTGCCGCCGATGTCCGGCCAGGCTTCATCACCGGCGGCGACGACGGCCGGTTCCTGCGCATCGGCCCGGACGGCACCGTTGCAGAGCTTGCCCGGTTCGGCTCGAAGTGGGTCGAGCACGTGGTGGCGTTCGCGGACGCGAAGTCCGGCGTGCTGGCCTGCAGCGTGGGTAAGTCCGCGTATCTGTTCACGACGGCGGGCCAGCCGCTGAAGACCCTGGCGCATCCCTCGACCGTCACTGGCTTGGCGCTCGACAGCAAGGGTAAGCGGGTCGCCGCATCGCACTACAACGGCTGCAGCCTGTGGTTCGTCGCTGCCAAGACCGACAGCCCGCGCTTCATGGAGTGGAAGGGCAGCCACACCGGCGTCATCCTGCACCCCTTGGCCGACGCCGTGGTGACCAGCATGCAGGAGAACAGCCTACACGGCTGGCGGCTCGCCGACGGCCAGCACATGCGCATGAGCGGCTATCCGAGCAAGACCGAAAGCATGTCGTTCACCCGCAGCGGCAAGTGGCTTGCGACGTCGGGCGCCGAGAGCATCGTGTTGTGGCCGTTCTTCGGCGGCGGCCCGATGGGCAAGACGCCGACCGAGCTTGCGGGCGGCGACAACGTGACCTGCACCCGCGTCGCCTGCCATCCGCAGCACGAGGCGGTGGCGGCCGGGTTCTCGGACGGGCTGGTGGCGTTGGCGGACATCAACACGGGCCGCATCCTGCCTGCGGTGCCGCCGGGCCATGGCCCCGTGTCGGCGCTGGCCTGGAGCGCGGACGGCTCCCGTCTGGCGCTCGGAACCGAGAGCGGGTTCGCTGCGCTGATTGACTTCACCCCACGCTGACGGAGTAGCGCCTTGGACCGCATCACCACTCAGGGTATGTCGATGCCCAAGCTCGGTCTCGGCACCTGGCGCATGAAAGGTTCCGAATGCACCCAGGCGGTGCAGCGGGCACTCGACCTTGGCTACCGCCACATCGACACGGCCGAGATGTACGGCAACGAGGAGGCGGTCGGCGAGGCGCTGGCCCATGCCGGCGTGCCGCGCGACCAGGTGCACATGACGAGCAAGGTCTGGTACGAGAACCTGTCGGCCGACGCTATGCAGCGCTCGGTCGATGCGTCGCTAGCGAAGCTGCGGACCGACTACCTGGACCTTTACCTGATCCACTGGCCCAGCCCGGGCATGAACCTGCCGGATGCTTTGCAGAACCTGATGCGGGTGAAGGAGCAGGGCAAGGCGCGGGCAATCGGGGTCAGCAACTTCCCCGTGGCGCTGCTGCGGCGCGCCGTCGAGGAGGTCCGGGCGCCGATCGCCTGCAACCAGTTCGAGTACCACGTGCTGCTCGGGCAATCGTCGTTGGTGGACTACTGCCGGTCGCACGACGTGGCGGTGGCAGCCTACGCGCCGTTGGCGCAGGGCCGGCTGGCTGAGCACGAGGAGCTGCAGGCGATCGCCCGCAAGCACGATGCGACCCCGGCGCAGGTCGCGCTGAAGTGGCTGCTGGATCAGCCCGGCGTCGCGGCGATCCCCAAGGCGATGCGGGCCGAGAGCCAACAGGCCAACTTGGACGCGCTGCGCATCGAGCTGGACGACACCGACCGCGCGGCGATCTCGATGCTGCCGAAGACTCAGCGGTTCATCAATCCAGGCTGGGCGCCGGTTTGGGACCTGGCAGCCTAGACGATAGGCACCGTCACGCCGATCATGTCGCCCTCGCGCAGCAGTGTCGCCAGCCGGTCCGCGTCCCAGCCCTCGGTGCCGACCGGGCGCTGCGGCAGCACCATCCAGCGGTAGTCGGCCGTGCTGTCCACCACGCGGATGCGCTTCGCGTCGGGCAGCACCGTGCCGAACTCGGCCAGCACGCCGCGGGGGTCGCGGATTGCGCGGGCGCGGTAGCCCGGCGACTTGAACCAGAACGGCGGGTAGCCGAGCACCGCCCGCGGGTAGCAACTGCATAGGGTGCACACGACCAGGTTATGCGTCTCGTCGGTGTTCTCCAGCACGCCGAGCGGGGGCAGGCCGCGCATGGCGATGCCCATTGCCTCGGCCGCCTGCGCGCCGTCCCGCAGCAGCAAGGCGCGGTACTCCGGGTCGGTCCAGGCGCGCGCGACCATGCGCGCACCCTGGGCCGGGCTGGCGCGGTCGGTCTGCACGACACGGGCGGCAATCTCCTCCGCGGTGGCGATGCCCTTGCTGGCAAGCAGCGATTTGAGGCCGGCCAGCAGGCGTTCGCTCGGAGCCTCGGTCAATGCGTTCATGCCGCCTCCAACCAGCTTTCGTAGAGCTCCACCAAAATCTCGTCCCCGCCGGCGTCCGGCCAGATCGACCGCGGCTTGAACGCGACATGATACAGTGCGAGCGTCGGCGCCGGGCGGGCGAAGGCCAGGTCCTCGGGGTTGCGGAACGCGCCGAGGTGCCGGACGACCGTTCCCTGATGGCCGCGCAGGTAGTGCGGCGTGCGGATATGGCAGGGGCCGCGTGCCTCCGGCCAGTCGTCCCGCACGCGGACCGGGGTGCCGGGCGGCAGCATCACGCCTGCTCCACAGCGGCGCGCAGCTCGGCCTCGGAGATCACGCCGCGAGCTAGTAAATTGCCAGCGATGGAACGAAGCCAGCGCTGATAATAGGTCAGGCGGGCATATTCGGCCTCCGGGATGGCCTCGATGCCGCGGCGCAGCTCATCGACCGACATCACGTCCTTGGCGCCCAGGATGCCGCGGATCGCGTCCACCTCCCGGTCGAACTGCGTCAGCGCGTGCGCCCGGTGTCGATCGGCTCGCATAGGAACTTGGGCACGCCGCCCATGTCGTGGTGGGCCCGGGCTGTTTCGTTTGGGCTCGCCGGCTCGTTTGGGCTCATTGGATGCCTTCCCCGGGGAGGATGCCCCAGACCTCGCTGCGTTTTATCCAGCCACGATAGTCCTGCAACTGCGCCTGGCACCAGTCCGATGCCGCGTCGCAGGCGCGCAGCCGCACGATCACCCCGGGTTTCAGCCGCGCGACCGATTCCGCGTCGTCCCGGGCGTCGCGGCGCAGCACCTGCTCGCCCCCAACTACGATGCCGGTGCGCCGCGGGGCGAGCGTCGCCTGATGCACCCAACCCTTGGTGTTCTCTTGGTCCCGCACCAGGCGCCACTCCTCGAACTCGCGCTCGATCCGCACCGGCAGGTCGCGGCGCTTATAGACCCATTCGATCGGGTAGCGCTTGCCGGGGCCGATCCGCATGTACACCTCGTCGGCGCGCAGAGCCACGAAGCGCGGCAGCGGCAGGCCGGTGACGCTGCCTTTGGTGGGCTCGGGCGGCTTCTCTGCCGCGGGCACGGGTAACGGCGCCGGCGCGGGTACGACGGCACGGACCGGCGGGCGCTTGACGATCGTGCCAGGCTTGAGGTGGATGACCGGCGGGGCCTCCCGTCGGGCCGGGGTGCGCGGCGCTGGCTGCACCTTGGTCCGCGCAGGCGGACGGGTCGGCGCAGGCGAGGGTGGGGCAGGGGGCTGCTGTGCCGCGACCAGCCCAGGCAACAGCAACGCGATAAAGACGAGAAGGCGTGCGACCATGGGCCATCCCTGCCAACAAGGGAGGCGCCGGGTCAAGCTTAGAGCGTGACGATCTGGCCGCCCGCGGTTGCCGCCAGGAAGGTCGGCACGCCCGCGACCTGCACCTCGCGCCACAGCAGCGCAGCATCCAGCCCTGCCATCCGCAGCCCGGCGTCGCACGCCAGCAACTGCACGCCCAGCTCAGCTGCCGCCTCCCGCAGTTCGTCCAGCCCGGCTACGCCCGCTTCCCGCACCGCGGTGTCCCGCATCGCGTTTTCCAGGCCGGACCAATCCTGCGCCAGGGCCAGGCAGCCCGCGTTGGTCGCGAACACGCACACCCGGCGGCCAATCGCGGCGGCGCCGGCGGCCAGCACGAAGGCGTAGTGCGCCCGCTCGTGCCCGCCCGAGATCAGCAGGATGCCGAGCGGCTCAGCCATGCGCCGAGAGGTCCCGCAGCGTCGGCTGGTCGCCGCAGGCCGGGCAGGCCGGGTCGCGCCGCAGGCCCACGGTGCGCACCCGGGCGGCGAGCGCGTCCCAGATCATCAGCCGGCCGGACAGGCCCTCGCCGATGCCCATGATCTCTTTCAGCGCCTCGGTCGCCTGCAGGCTGCCCATGACGCCGGTCACCGCGCCCAATATGCCGGCCTCGCTGCAGGAGGGGATCATGCCGTCTGGCGGCGGCGCGGGATGCAAGCAGCGGTAGCAGGGTCCGCCCAAATGCGGCTTGAACGTCGAGAGCTGCCCGTCGAAGCGCAGCACGGCGGCGGAGACCAGGGTGCGGCGCGCCAGCACGCAGGCGTCGGACACCAGGAACCGCGTGGCGAAGTTGTCGCAGCCGTCGCACACCAGGTCGTAGCTGGCGACGAGGTCGAGGGCGTTGCGGGCGTTGAGCCGGGTCTGGTGCACCTCAATCGTGACAGCCGGGTTGATCGCGCGGGCGGCGGCGGCGGCGGAGTGGACCTTGGGCTGGCCCACCCGGTCCGTGGTATGGGCAATCTGCCGCTGCAGGTTCGACAGGTCCACGATATCGTCGTCCACCAGCCCGATCGTGCCGACCCCGGCGGCTGCCAGATAGAGCGCGAGCGGGCTGCCCAGGCCACCGGCGCCGACGACCAGCACCCGGGCCGCGCGCAGCTTTGCCTGGCCGGTGCCGCCGACCTCGGCCAGCAGGATATGCCGGGAATAGCGGCTGATCTCGTCTTCGGTGAAATCCAGGTCCATATGGCGTACTTGGGATGCGTGAGGACGGAAAGCTATGGATGACGGCGCTCTGGTGCTGTTCAGCGGCGGGCAGGACAGCACGGCGTGCCTGGCATGGGCGCTGGAGCGTTTCGCCCGCGTCGAGACGGTCGGCTTCGCTTACGGGCAGCGCCATGCCGTCGAGCTCGAATGCCGCGGACCCGTGCGCGATGCGCTTGCTGATCGCTGGGGCAGGCGGCTCGGGCCGGACCACCTGATCGACCTCACGCCGTCGCTCGCGGTCCTTGGCCAGACGGCGCTCACCTCCGATGTGGCGATTGCCATGGGTGAGGACGGCTTGCCGAACACCTTCGTGCCCGGCCGCAACCTGCTGTTCCTGACCTACGGCGCGGCGCTCGCCTACCGCCGCGGCCTGCGCCGCATCGTCGGCGGCATGTGCGAGACCGATTTCAGCGGCTATCCGGACTGCCGCGACGACACGGTCAAGGCGATGCAACTGGCGCTGAACCTCGGCATGCAGCGCCGCTTCGTGCTGGAGACGCCGCTGATGTGGCTGGACAAGGCGGCGACCTGGGCACTCGCGGACCGCCTGGGCATCGTCGAGCTGACGGTCGAGCACACGCATACGTGCTATCTTGGGGACCGCACCCGCCGGCATGACTGGGGTTGGGGTTGCGGCACATGCCCGGCTTGTAAATTGCGCGCCGCCGGATGGCAGCGCTGGCGGGAGGGATAGGGATTTGTTCGGCTTCGATTTGGCTGGCCTGGTCCAGCAGCATGGCTTCTGGGTAGTCGGCACGGTCATATTTTTCGAAAGCATGGGCCTGCCGCTGCCTGGCGAGAGCCTGCTGATCGCTGCGGCGTTGTATGCGGCCACCACCGGCGAGATTACCATAGAGCACGTCGTCCTGGCATCTGCAGTGGGCGCGGTGCTGGGTGACAACGCGGGATACCTGATCGGGCGGCGAATTGGTCCGCCGGTGCTGGCGCGCTACGGCCCGTGGGTCGGCCTCACTTTGGACCGGCAACGGCTTGGGCGATTCCTGTTCCTGCGCCATGGCGGAAAAGTCGTGTTCTTCGGGCGCTTCGTCGCGTTCCTGCGCACGTTCGCCGCCCTGCTCGCTGGAGCGAACCACATGCCTTGGCAGCGCTTCCTGATTTGGAATGCTCTGGGCGGAGTATTCTGGACCTGTCTTTATGGATTTGGCGCGTTCTTGCTCGGCAATCAGGTGCATCGGCTGGTCGGGCCGTTCGGCATCGCAGTCGGTGCCGTGACGCTGGCCGTCGTGGTGCTAACGGTGCGCTTCGTACGTCGGCATGAGGCGCGGCTGATCGGCGAGGCCAAAGCTGCGATGACGGAGCAAGAAGCCGCAGCCAGCAAAACGCCGGCTGGCTCGCAAAGCATCCGGTCCGCACGGACCGGAGCCTAGCCCTTCGACATGCAAACGCCGCTATGCCCGGCATAACGGCGCTGCAAATTACCCTGTCGAACCCCTCAACTCTGTCGCAAGCTGCGCCTGCAGCAAAGATGAAGAAGGCTAGGATTAGCGGTCGGGCGAAGTCACTGCCCAGGCGTGGCTATGTACCAGGCCGTCGTCGTGGTCATGGTGCCCGGCATGCGTCGCGCCCTCTTCCGGGACGTCGTCGTGGAACTGCGCGGTCTCCGTGCTGCCGGCCATGGCGGTCGTGCTGGACTTGCCGCCCGACGCAGTGACGGCGACGGCATCGAACCAGCCGGTGCCGACCTCGCGCTGATGCCGCGTCGCGGTGTAGCCCTCGGCCTCGGAGGCGAACTCCGCCTGCTGCAGCTCGGAATACGCCGCCATGCCGCGCTCCTTGTAGCCGCGCGCCAGGGTGAACATGCTGTGGTTCAGGCTGTGGAACCCGGCCAGGGTCACGAACTGAAAGCGGTAGCCCATTGCAGCGATCGACTGCTGGAAGTTGGCGATGTCCTCGGCCGGCAGCTTCTTTTGCCAGTTGAAGCTCGGCGAGCAGTTATACGCCAGCATCTTGCCCGGGAACTGCGCGTGGATCGCGTCGGCGAAGCGCTGCGCCTCCTCAAGGTTCGGCTCGCTCGTCTCCCACCACAGCAGGTCGGCATACGGCGCGAACGCCAGGCCGCGGGCGATGGCATAGTCCACGCCGACACCGGCCTTGATGCGGTGGAAGCCCTCTGGCGTGCGCGCGCCGGTCAGGAACGGGCGGTCGCGCTCGTCCACATCCGCCGTCAGCAACTGCGCCGAGTGCGCGTCGGTGCGGCACAGCAGCACGGTCGGCACGCCCTCGACGTCGGCGGCGAGGCGGGCGGCGTTCAGCGTGCGGATGTGCTGACTGATCGGGATCAGCACCTTGCCGCCGAGATGGCCGCACTTCTTCTCGCTGGCGAGCTGGTCCTCGAAGTGCACGCCGGCAGCACCCGCCTCGATCATGGCGCGCATCAGCTCGAACGCATTCAGCGCCCCGCCGAACCCGGCCTCGGCGTCGGCGACGATCGGCGCCATCCAATGCATTGAGGTGTCGCCCTCAAGCCGGGCGATCTGGTCGCAGCGGCGCAGCGACGCGTTGATCTTCTTCACGACCTGCGGCACCGAGTTCACCGCATACAGCGACTGGTCCGGATACATCTCGTTCGACGTGTTGGCGTCCGCCGCCACCTGCCAGCCCGACAGATAGATCGCCTTCAGCCCGGCGCGGACCTGCTGCATGGCCTGGTTGCCGGTCAGCGCGCCCAGCGTATTCACGTACGGCTCGGTCTTCAGCAAATGCCACAGCCGGTTGGCGCCCATCTCGGCCAAGGTGTGCTGGATGCGGAAGCTGCCGGACAGCTTCGCCACGTCGGCCGGCGTGTAGTCCCGCTTGATGCCGGCGAAACGCTCAGGGTCCTGGCCGGGAACTGGGGCCGGGCCGCTGGACATGCCATCGGGTGCAAGGTTCGGGGTGGGCTGCATCGAAAGTCTCCTGTTGATCGTCCGTCATATATTTACATTGCGCCTGCGAAGGCCAGCCCCCAATTCCTGTTAAGCTGGCAACAGTGTCGCTGAATTGTCAGAAAACTTCGTAAATCCGTAAAGGTTGTAAATGGCTGCACCCCTGATCGGCCGCACCGTCCGTCGCCTGCGCCAGGAGCAGGCCATGACGCAGCAGGCCCTTGCGGTGCGGCTCGGCATCTCCGCCAGCTACCTGAACCTGATCGAGCACGAGCAGCGCGCTGTCACCGCGAGCCTGCTGATCAAGCTCGCCGAGATCCTGCAGGTTGACCTCGCCACCCTGTCCGGCGCGTCGGAGCGCCAGCTTGAGGCTGGGCTGCGCGAGGTGTTCGCCGACGTGCTGCTGGACCAGCCGGTTCCGGATGCCGAGATCGCGGCCCTCGCCGGCAGCAGCCCGGCCGCCGGCCGCGCCGTGCTGGCACTGTACCGTGCCTGGCGCGTGGCGCGGGAGGACAGCAGCGGCATCGCCCTGCCGTCGGGCCGCCGCCTGCTGCTGCCGCACGAGGAGGCGCGGGACGCCTTCCACGAATATGCCAACCACTTCCCCGACCTGGAGGCCGCGGCCGAGGCGGTCGGCGCCACCCTGCCGCCCGAGCCCGCCGAGCTGAACCATGCCATCGCCGAACGCCTGCGCCGGGAGCATGGCCTGCACATCCAGGTCGCGCCCACCGACGGCGCGCTCCGCCGCTACGACCCGGCCACCCGCAGCCTGGTCTTGTCGGAGCAGCTTCCACGGGAGAGCCGGGGTTTTCATCTCGCGTTCCAATTGGCCCTGCTGGAAGCGCGCGACGCGGTGGAGGCGCAGGTCGCGGCCATCGCGCCGAGCACGCCCGAGGCCGGATCGGTGCTCCGCCTGGCGCTATTGAACTACACCGCTGGCGCCCTGCTGATGCCGTACGAGCCGGTGCGGTCGGCAGCGATGGCGCTGCGGCATGACGTGGACGCGCTGGCGGCCCGCTTCGGCGTCAGCTTCGAGCAGGCCTGCCACCGCCTCTCGTCGCTGCAGCGTTCGGGCAGCCGCGGCGTGCCGTTCTTCTTCCTCCGCGTGGACCCGGCCGGCAATGTTAGCAAACGCTTCTCCGCCGCCGGCTTCCCCTTCGCGCGCTACGGCGGGTCGTGCCCGCGCTGGGTGGTGCACGCCGCGTTCGCCTCGCCGAGCCAGGTGCAGGTGCAGGTCGCCCAACTGCCGGACGGCGCGACCTTCCTTTGCTTCGCCCGTTGCGTGGTCGGCCGCGCCTCGGCCTGGGGCGAGCCGCCGCCGACCCACGTCATTGCCATGGGTTGCGAGGTGGCGCACGCGGATGCGTTGGTCTATGCGGACGGCATCGAACTGGAGCGCGCCGCGGTCGGCATCGGCCTGTCGTGCCGGCTGTGCGAGCGCCAGGGCTGCCGCAGCCGGGCTTTTCCACCGCTGGAGCACCGGCTGGCGCTCGATCCGCTGCTGGCGAGCGACAGCCCGTATCGTTTCGTGCCGCGATCTTGAGTAGGGTGCAACGGGCATGGTCCGTGCTACTTCAATCCAGTGGCAGGCTGTGCCCTGCAAACCAGGAGACACATAATGCATCGCCTAATCTTCGCGGCCTGGCTGCTTGTGCCGTTCTGCCTTCATGCCCAGCCGCATACTGCCAGCACCGTCGAACAAACCTCCGGCATCCGTGCGGAACAACCCTGGGCGCGCGCCACCGCGCCGCAGCAGAAAGTCGGCGGCGCTTATGTGACGCTGACCAGTCCCGCCGATGATCGGCTGCTAGGGGCCAGCAGCCCGGTCGCCGGCCGGGTTGAGGTGCACGAGATGACCATGGACGGCGGAGTGATGCGCATGCGGGAACAGAAGGACGGCCTTGCATTGCCAGCGGGGAAGCCAGTGGCGCTGGCGCCCGGCGGCTACCACATCATGCTTATGGATCTGCAGAAACCATTGGTGGCCGGGCAGGTCATCGCCGTCCAGCTCCGCTTCCAGCACGCAGCCCCGCTGGATCTGGAGGTCAAGATCGCACCGGTCGGCGCCCAAGGGCCGAGCATGGAGCATATGCATTGATCAATCGCCGCAGGCTGTTGTTGCTGGCTCCGGCGGGAGTGCTCGCCGCCGGGCTCGTGGGCGCGGCGGGCTGGATGACGCTACACCGCGAGGAGGGGCCGGTCCCGATCGGCGGCCCGTTCCGCCTGCGCGCCGCCGATGGCCGGGAAGTCACCGACGCCGACTTCCGCGGACGCTGGATGCTGGTCTATTTCGGCTACACCCGCTGCCCCGACGCCTGCCCGACCGCGCTGCAGGACATGGCGAACGCGCTCGATACCCTGAGTCCCGACGCCAAGGGCAAGGTCGCCGTGCTGTTCATCACGATCGACCCGGAGCGCGACACCCCGGCGGTCATGCAGGACTACGTCACCGCCTTCAACGCGCCCATCACGGGGCTGAGCGGCACGCCCGAGCAGATCGCGGCGGTGGCGAAGGAATACCGGGTCTATTATGCCAAGCACCCGAAGGGCGGCGGCGAGTACGACATGGACCACAGCAGCATCATCTACGTCATGGACCCGCGTGGCCGCTTCGTCGCCAACTTCACCCACGAGACCGCGCCGGACGACATCGCCGCCAAGCTCCGCGGCCTGATGGGCGGAACCTCGATCGGCTGAGTCGCCTAGCCGCCGCCCTTCCAATCGCTTAGGAACGGGCATGGACATCGCCACCCTTATGCCGTCGCGCATCGTCGCCGTCGCGCGAGCCGCCTATGCGCGGCCGGACACCGAGTTCCTGTGCTTCGGCGAGAGCGACCAGCCGGGCCCGGCGGGCGCCATCGCGGCAGCGACGGCCGCCCTGGCCCGGGGCGATGCGCTGTACTCCGACGTGCGCGGCGTGCTGGCGCTGCGGCACGCCTTGGCCGACATGCTGACCCGGCTGCACGCGCGGCCGGTCGCCGAGGACCGCATCCAGGTCACTGCGTCCGGCATGACAGCCGTCAGCGTGGCGCTTGCGGCGGTGGTGCGTGCCGGGGATCGAGTCGTCTTGCACACGCCCGCCTGGCCCAATCCCGCCAACGCCACCCTGCTGCGCGGCGCCGGCCTGGACGCGCTGCCGCTCGACGCACTGCCCGATGGGCGGTTCCGCCTGGACATGGACCGCCTGGCGGCCAAGTTGCCCGGAGCCCGCGCGATGGTGCTGAACTCCCCCAACAACCCCACTGGCTGGACTGCGAGCCTCGCCGAGCTCACGGCCATCCTGGAGCTGTGCCGGGCGCACGGCGTATGGCTTATTGCGGACGAGGTGTACTCCCGGCTGGTCTATGACGGGTCCGAAACCGCGCCTTCTTTGCTCGACCTGGCCGACCCGTCCGACCGCGTGATCGTCTGCAACAGCTTCAGCAAGACATATGCAATGACCGGCTGGCGCCTGGGCTGGATGGTGCTGCCTGCCGGCGCCCGGGACCAGGTTGCCGAGATCGTCGAGGTCACCCATAGCGGCGTCGCTCCCTTTATCCAGGCCGGCGCTCTGGCGGCCCTGGCGGACGAAGCATTCGTGGAACGGTTCCGCGCCCACTGCGCCGTTGGGCGGCAACTGGCGGTCGAGGGGCTGGCGGGCCTGAACGGCGTGCGGCTCGCGGCTCCGGACGGCGCGTTCTATACCTTCATCGGCGTGGACGGGCTGCAGGACAGCCTGGCGCTGGCCCTGTCGCTGGTGCACGACCATGGCGTGGCATTGGCGCCAGGCAGCGCGTTCGGGGAGGCGGGCGAGGGCTACCTGCGCCTGTGTTTCGCGCAGGTGCCGGAGCGGATCGAGCGCGCCATGCACCGGCTGCGCGCCGGCTTGCAGGCGCGGTGAGCGGGCCGGCCTGCTGCGTCTGCGGCGCACCCGCCCGTCCGCCGTTCCGCGCGCCCACCGCGGAGCTTGCGCCCGACCTCGACCATCGGCCCGGCGAGCCCGCCCGCTCCACCCTGCCGCGATGGATCGCGACGTGCCGCCGCTGCGGAGCGTCCGGGCCGGACCTGGCGGCGTTGCCAGCCAGCGCGGATACGGTCGTGCGGTCCGACGCCTACCGCGCGCTGCGCATCCCGGGTCCGGCCATGCCGTTCCTGCGCTGTGCGTTGATCTGCGAAAGGACCGGCGATCCCGCGGCGGCGGCCGAGGCGACTCTGCACGCCGCCTGGGCGCTCGACGACGCTGGCCAGGACGCCGCCGATCTCCGACGGCGCGCCGTGGCGCTGTTCGGGGAGCCTGATGGGCCTGAGGCCGCGCTGCGGCTGATCGACATGCTGCGCCGGGCAGGAGACTACGCCGCGGCGGACGCCCGCGCGGCCAGCCTGGACGGCACGGCGCTCGATGAGAACAGCGCTGCCATCCTGGCGTTCCAGCGCGAGCGCATCGCCGCCGCCGATCCGGCGCGCCACATGATCAGCAGCGTCTTGCGCCCGCCCGCCCGCCGCCCGCACGTGACGCATGGACGGACCGAGGCAGCCGGCTTTTGGGGACGCCTGTTCGGCCGATGACGCTCCGGGACGATCTGCGCCGTGCGCTGGACGAAAAGGCCAAGCCGCTCGGCTCGCTGGGCCGCGTCGAGGAGCTGGCCGTCCAGCTCGGCCTGATCCAGGGCACCCTTCGCCCGCGGGTCATCGACCCAATGGTGCTGGTGTTCGCGGGCGACCATGGCGCGGTCGCGTCCGGCGTCTCGGCTTTTCCGTCTGCCGTCACCGCGGCCATGGTGCGGACCTATCTGGCCGGCCGCGCCGCGGTGAACCTGTTCGCGCAGCAGGCAGGCGCCCGCGTGCTGGTGGTGGACGCCGGCGTCGCGGCTGAGCTGCCGGCGCATCCCGATCTGGTCGCGGCCAAGATCGGCTGGGGCACGCAGGATTGGGTGCATGGTCCCGCCATGACGCTCGGCGACGCCACGGCTTGCCTCCGCGCGGCCGGCATCGTCGTGGACAGCTTGGCGGACCAGGGCTGCACTGTGCTGGCACTGGGAGAGATGGGCATCGGCAACACCGCAAGCGCCGCGCTGCTGGCGCATAAGGTTGCGTGTTTGGCGCTCGATCCGCTGATCGGGCGCGGCGCTGGGCTTGACGACGCCGGGCTGGCGCGCAAGCGGGCGATGGCCGGGCAGGGGGCTGCCCGCACGCCGGCCAGGCTGGGACCGATCGAGGCGCTTGTTGAGTACGGCGGGTTCGAGATCGCCATGCTGACCGGCGCGATCCTGCGCGCGGCCGAGCGCCGGGTCTGCGTCGTGGTCGATGGCGTGATCGTGACGGCGGCGGCCATCCTGGCGCATGCCATGCGGCCCGGTTGCCTCGCCGCATGCGTATTTGCCCATCGTTCGGCCGAACCCGGCCATGACGCCATGCTGACCCATCTGCGCGCCGTGCCGCTGCTCGACCTCGGGATGCGGCTGGGCGAGGGTTCCGGCGCCGCGCTGGCGTTGCCGCTGCTGCGCGCGGCTGCGGCCGTGCTGTCCGACATGGCGGAGCTGCGGGACGTCACGTGATCCCGCGGCAATGGCGGCTGCTGCTGACGGCGGTGCAGTTCCTCACGCGTGTGCCAGTGCCGGCCTGGGTCGGGCACGGGCCTGCCCAGCTCGACCAGGCGATGCGCTATTTGCCGCTGGTCGGCATCAGCATCGGGCTGGCTGGGGCGGCGGTGCTGGCACTGGCGAGCGCCGGGCTGCCGCGGCCGGCGGCGGCGCTGCTGTCCGTTGCCGCGACCCTGCTGCTGACCGGCGCGCTGCATGAGGACGGGCTGGCGGACACGCTTGACGGGCTGTTCGGCGGCACGACCCGCGAGGACGCGCTACGAATTATGCGCGATAGCCGGCTCGGCACATATGGTGCTGCGGGGCTGACGCTCGCTCTGGGTTTGAAAGTAGCAGCATTGTCCGCGTTGCCCGCGGCGGTCCCAGCGCTGGTGGCGGGACATGCCGGCAGCCGGCTCATGGTGGTTTGCGTGCTCGCCGGCCTGCCCTATGCGCGCGCAGACGGCAAGGCGACGCCGGTGGCGGGCGGGGTGGGTATCATGGAACTGGCGGTGGCTGGGGTGTGCGGCGTGCTGCCCATGGTCGCGTTGGGAGGCCGGGCAGTCCCCGCGCTGTTGCTCGCGGCCGGGTTGGCCTGGGGCATGGCGCGCTGGTTCCGACGCCGGCTGGGCGGCTATACCGGCGATGGGCTCGGCGCCGTGCAGCAAGTGACGGAGTTGACCATCCTGCTCGTGGCGCTATGGCACGCGGCCTGATCCTGGCGGCCCGCCATCCGCGTCCGCGCGTCGGCAGCCGCATCTGCTACGGGCGGCTGGACGTGGTGTTGGCCGAACCCGCGGCGACCGGCGCCGCCGCGCTGATCGCCGCCGCGCGCGACCCGATCGAGCGCATCATCACCAGCCCGCTCGCCCGCGCGCAGGACGTGGCCCGCGCAGTGGCCGCCAGCACTGGCGCCCCGCTGCGCATGGATGATCGCCTGGCCGAGATGGATTTCGGCGCCTGGGAGGGCCATGCCTGGGCCGCCATTCCGCGCGCCGAGATCGACGCCTGGGCTGCCGACCCGCTGCGCTACCATCCCGGTGGCGGCGAGTCGGTTGCCGACGTGCTGCTGCGCGTCCGCCGCGCCTGGACGGGGATCGCCAGCTCGGCCGACACCACGCTGGTCGTGACTCACGCCGGGCCGATCCGCTGCCTGTTGCACGTGGCGCTTGGGGTGCCGGTCCTCGACGCCATCCAGGCCAGCATCGCCTATGGATCGGTGACAAGGATCGGCGCTGGGTCCGACGGTTAGCTATACGTGGTCGTAGTCCACCGTTAGCCGGTCCGTCGTTGGACGGGCCTGGCAGGTCAGGACGTAGCCGGCCGCGGTCTCCCAGGGTTCCAGCGCGTAGTTTACGTCCATCTGGACGCTGCCGCCGGTTACCCGCGCCCGGCACGTGCTGCACATGCCGCCCCGGCACGAGTACGGCAGGTCGAGCCCAGCCCGCAGCGCCGCCTCCAGCACGGTCTCATCGGTGCCGATTGCGATGTCGGTTCGCACGCCGTCGGCGATGATCGTCGCGACCGCATGGGGCGGTTCCGCCGCTGGCCGGGGTTTGTAAATGCGGGCAGCGGCCGGGGTGGACGGGGTGAACCGCTCGCTATGAATACGGTCCCCGTCCATGCCGGAGTCGGCGAGCACGGCCCGGACCTCGTCGATCATGCTGGCGGGGCCGCACAGCAAGGCATGGTCGATGGCCGGAATGGCGGCGAGGCCGCCGAGCAGGAGCCGTACCTTGGCGCCATGCAACCGCCCGTTCAGCACGGGCACGTCCTGCTGCTCCCGGGACAGCACGTGGACCACCGAAAGGCGGCCCATGAAGCGGTCCTTCAGCTCCTCAAGCTGTTCGCGGAAGATGATCTGGCCGGTGGCGCGGCTGCCGTACAGCAGGACGAACCGGCTGCGCGGCTCCTGGCTCAGCACGGATTTCAGGATAGCCAAGATCGGCGTGATTCCCGACCCGGCCGCCACGCCGAGTATGGTCCGCGCCGCATTAGGCTCGATCGCAACACCGAAGCGGCCCGCCGGCGGCATGACGTCCACCGCATCGCCCACCCGCAGCGCGCCATGTGCCCAAGCAGAAAACTGGCCGTCATCGGCCCGCTTGATCGCCACCCGCAGCTCGCCGTCGTTCAGGCCCGAGCAGATCGAATACGATCGCCGCAGCTCCTCGCCGGCCAAATGGGCGCGCAGCGTCAGGTATTGCCCGGGCTGGTAGGCGAAGCGCGATTGCTGGTCGTCCGGCACGGCGAACGCCACGCTGATGGTGTCGGCGGTTTCCTGTCGTATGTCGGCGATCCGCAGCGCCTCGAAGCGCATCAGTGACATTTAAAATAGTCGAACGGCTCCCGACAGGCCCGGCAACGCCAGAGCGCCTTGCATGAGGTCGAGCCGAACTCAGCCAGCACCGCCGTGTCATCCGAGCCGCAGCGCGGGCAGACAACCTGATCCGTGCCAAACAGCGCACGGCGACCGCTGCCCTTGCCCGGCGGTGCGATGCCATACTCCAGCAGCTTGCCGCGCCCGGCCTCGCTCATCCAGTCCGTGGTCCAGGCCGGCGAGAGCACGGTACGGACGCGGCCGGGGATGCCGGCACGGGCCAACGCCAGCTCGACCTCAATCGCGATCATGCCCATGGCGGCGCAACCGGAGTAGGTCGGCGTGATCAGCACCTCCACGCCGTCCGGCCCCTCGATGACATCGCGGAGCACGCCAAGGTCGGCGATGGTCAGCACCGGAACCTCCGGGTCCGTGACCTCGGCGGCGGCGGCCCAAGCCCGGTCCCGCAAGCTGGCTACCACGTCGCGCCGGGATGGCTGCGCTGCAAGTGCTGCATCTCCGCTAATAAAAAACCTAAATGCTCCGAATGACGGCCCTGACGCCCGCCGCGCTGCGCCCACGCGTTGGCAGGACGGCGCAGGGTGGCTTGGTCCAGCACGCTGGCAACCGTCGCGTCGAACTCCGGGCGCAACGTGGCCGGATTAACGGCGACCCTGGCCGCGACCAAATCAGCCTCGTCGCCGGGTTCGAACATCTCGCCGGCATAGGGCCAGAGTTGATCGAGCGCCGCCTGTGCCCGGCGATGGCTCTCGGCGGTGCCGTCGCCCAGCCGGATCAGCCACTCCGCCGCATGGCGCAGATGGTAAGCGGTTTCCTTCTCAGCCTTCGCGGCGATGGCGGCGAGGGTTGGGTCCAGCGACGCCGTCATGGCACGCCACCACGGATCAACGTAGGCCACATAGAGGAACTGCCGGACGATGGTCACGGCAAAATCGCCGTTCGGCTGCTCCACCAACAAGAGGTTTTGGAACTGCGGCGCGTCGCGCAGGTAGGCAAGGGCGTCCTCGTCGTGCCCAGCGCCCTCCACTTCGGCCGCATAGCCATACAGGCTGCGCGCCTGGCCCAACAGGTCGAGGCCCATATTGGCCAGCGCCATGTCCTCCTCCGGAGTCGGCGCGTGGCCGCACCACTCGGACAGTCGGTGGCCCAGGATCACGGCGTCGTCGGCCCGGCGTAGCGTAAACCGCACCAGCGGCGTCTCGGTCACCTGGATGCTGGTCGTTACCATTGGACGCAGGCCATCACATGTGGCCGACGTCGTCCGGCACTTTGTAGAAGGTCGGGTGGCGATAGATCTTGCTGGAAGTCGGCTCGAACATCATGCCCTTGTCGGCCGGGTCGCTGGCGGTGATGGCATCGCTGGGCACCACCCACAACGACAGGCCCTCGCCGCGCCTGGTATAGACGTCCCGCGCCGCCTGCAGCGCCATCTCCGCGTCGGCCGCATGCACGCTGCCAGCGTGTTTGTGCGCCAGGCCGTTCCGGCTGCGAATGAACACTTCCCAGAGCGGCATCCGCTGCTCGGTCACGCCGCGAGTTTCCTGACCCGGCGCTTCTCGGCGTGCGCCAGCGCCGCCTCGCGAACCCAGGCGCCGTCCGCATGCGCCTGGTTCCGATCGGCAAGCCGCTCGCGGTTGCAGGGGCCGTTGCCCGCCAGCACCTGGCGGAACTCCTCCCAGTCGATCACGCCAAAACCGAAATGCTGGGTCGCATCGTCCCACACCAGGTCAGGGTCCGGCACCTCGATGCCCAGAAAACGCGCCTGCGGCACCATGGCATCGACAAAACGCTGGCGTAGCTCGTCGTTGGTGAAACGCTTGATCTTCCAGGCCATGCTGGTGTCGGAGTGCTGGCTTTGGCTGTCGGGCGGTCCGAACATCATCATTGCCGGCCACCACCAGCGGTTCAGCGCATCCTGCGCCATCGCTTTCTGCTCGGGCGTGCCGCGGCACAGCGTGAGCATGATCTCATAGCCCTGGCGCTGATGAAAACTTTCTTCCTTGCACACCCGCACCATCGCGCGGGCATAAGGGCCATAGCTGCAGCGGCAGAGCGGAATCTGGTTCATGATCGCTGCGCCGTCCACCAGCCAGCCGATGGCGCCGATATCGGCCCAAGTCAGCGCCGGGTAGTTGAAGATGCTGCTGTACTTGGCACGGCCCGACAGCAGTTGCTCGGTGAGCTCCTCGCGGGAGATCCCGAGCGTCTCGGCGGCGGCATAGAGGTACAGCCCGTGCCCGCACTCGTCCTGCACCTTGGCCAGCAATGCCGCCTTGCGCCGTAGGCTGGGCGCGCGGGTCAGCCAGCGTCCCTCGGGCAACTGGCCGACGATCTCGCTATGCGCGTGCTGGCTGATCTGACGGATCAAGGTCCGGCGATAGGCTTCCGGCATCCAGTCATTTGCCTCGATCCGGTCCTCCGCATCGACGCGGGCCTGGAAACGGGCCATACGCTCCGGATCTTCGTCAGGACGGACCTCGGAGCGGGGTGCAGGGCCGGAGGCATTGAGAGCTTGGGTGTACATGTCCGGCACTCCGCACTGATAGACTCAACGTATCACGAAAGCCGAATTTCTCAAGATTGTCTGGTGCATCGAACATTCACGGCACCATGGAACCGCTTTGCCTCTAGGGGGTTTCAAGACGCATCGACAACTCTTGAGGACAATTGCAATGGACGAAAACCGTTTTGAGGGCGCAGCCCGCAAGGTCGGCGGCAAGGTCGAGAGTGCGGTCGGCGATCTGACCGGCGACCGGAAGATGCAGGCTGACGGTGCGATGGACCGAGTCTCCGGCAGCGCACAACGCACCTATGGGCAAGCCAAGGACAGCGTGCGTAACTTGGCGGGGCAGGCGGGCGACCAGGCGAGCGATTATGGTTCGCAGATGCTCGACCAGCTTGAGGAGGCTGGCGACTACCTTGCAGAGCAGGTCGATCAGCGTCCGATCACCGCCATATTGGTAGCGGCCGGGGTTGGCTTCCTGATTGCCATGGCGACCAAGCCGGCGCCGAAGGTTGTCTATCGCCGTCGCTGAACCACAGGGAAAGGCCCGGTCCCATGGCGCGGGACCGGGTTCGGATCAAACCTTTAGAAAGCCAACCAGCCGCTCGGCCTCATTGACGATGGGATCGGCAATTGCTGCCGCACGGGTAGCACCATCCCTTAATATGGCGTCCAGGGTCCCAGGATCGGCTAACAGGCGCTGAGTCTCCGCAGCTATTGGAGTAAGCTTTTCGATCAGCAACGCTGCGAGGCTTTCCTTGAATGCGCCAAAGCCCTTGCCACCCTGGTCCTGCAGCACCGCGGCAGCGTCCTGGTCCAGCAATGCGGCCATGATGCCCACCAGGTTCCGGGCCTCGGGCCTGCCCTCCAAGCCTTGCGGCTCATAGGGCAGCGGCTCAGCATCCGTCCGGGCACGGCGGATCTTTAGCGCGATCGTATCGGCGTCGTCGGTCAGGTTGATGCGGCTCTGATCAGACGGGTCTGATTTCGACATCTTTTTACCGCCGTCGCGTAGGCTCATGACCCGGGCGGCGGGACCCAAGATCAGCGGCTCAATCGTTGGGAAGAACTCCACGCCGTAGTCGTAGTTGAATTTCTGGCCGATATCGTTCGCCAGTTCCAAATGTTGCCGCTGATCGTCGCCCACGGGAACGCGGGTTGCGTGATAGGCGTGGATGTCAGCCGCCATCAGGTTTGGATAGACATACAGCCCGGCGGAAACCTGCTCGCGGTCCTTGCCGGCCTTGTCCTTGAACTGCGTCATGCGGTTCAGCCAGCCGAGCCGGGCGACACAGTTGAAAATCCAGCCCAGCCGCAGGTGCGCGGGCACCGCGGATTGGTGGAACAGGATGTGCGCCTGCGGATCGATGCCGCATGCGATGAACGACGCCGCAAGCTCACGCGTGGCGGACCGGAGGGTGTTCGGGTCCTGCCAGACGGTGATCGCGTGCAGGTCCACCACGCAGAACAGGCATTCATGGTCCCGCTGCAGCGCGACCCAGTTGCGGATCGCGCCGAGGTAGTTGCCAAGGGTGGGTACGCCGGATGGCTGGACGCCGGAGAGGATGCGTTGCATGGCCGGCGTTGTCCCTGTCCCGCCAGGATCGGTCAAGATCGATTGGGGCAGGACAGGAGAGAGAACGCTACTCCGTCACTGCGCGGGTCGCGCCGTTGCGCCAATACAGGGTGACCTTGGAGACCTTGCAGAGGTCCACGCTGTCCCACGTAGCCTCGTCGCCATCGTTGTAGGCCACCTTGATGTCGAAATTGCAGGCGGCGGTCCGACGCGGGAAGGTGATGTTCACCGCCTCGCCGTCCGAAAGCGCGTCCCGACCCATGACGTCCCGGCCCCACTCGCTCGAGCTATGCGCGCCGACATAGACGCTGTCGATCTGATAGCCGGTTTTGTTGAGGAACTTAAAATCCTGGTCGGACGCAGCGGCCGGGAGCGCCAAAGCACAAAGCGTCAGGCCAGCAAGCAAGGCGCGGTAGATCATGCGTCACCTCCATCAAATACGACACAACTATCGCGCAAATATTTTAACAACAAAACAATTTTTTGGTTTGCCATTATCGGGCGCGACCGCGCCGTCGCAGCACGCCGAGCAGTTGCCGTGCGTCAAACGCGCCGAGGACCTGGCCTGCCGCGGCATAGACCGCAAGCCCGAAGCCGACCAGCGCCGCCAGCGCCAACCAGCGCAATCCGGCGGTTGCGCCCAGTTCGGCAAAGACCGTGCGCTCCGCAAGCCACAGCGCCGTCGCCATCGCCAGCGCCGCCAGCGCCATCCGCGGCAGCCGGCGGCGCAGCCTTCGATCCAGCGCAAGCTGGCCCCGACGGCTGAGCAGGGCCGCGAGCGTCAGGACATTGAAGATCGCCGAGAGGCTGGTAGCCAGCGCCGGGCCGGCGTGCGCCAGCGGCACCATGAACAGCAGGTTCAGCATGAGGTTCAGCGCGATCGCCATCATGCCGACCCGCACCGGCGTCCCGGTGTCCCCATGGGCAAAGAACGCCGGGACCAGCACCTTCAGCACGACAAATGCCGGCAAGCCGAACGCATAGGCGGCGAGCGACTGCGCGCTCAGCAGGGCGCTGGTGGCGTCGAACGCGCCGCGGCCGAACAGCACCAGCATGATCGGCTGACCCGCCACGGCGAGGGCCAGCGCTGCGGGTAAGGTGAGCACCAGGCTGATCTCCAGCGCCCGATTCAGGGTCGCGATCGCTCCGGCGGTGTCCCCCGACCGGGCCTGACGCGACAACAGCGGCAGCAGCGCCGTGCCGACCGCGGTGCCGATCACGCCCAGGGGCAGTTGGTTCACCCGGTCCGCGTAGTACAGCAGCGACGCCGACCCCGGCGGCAGCAGGGTGACGATCACCACATCGACCGCCAAGTTGAGCTGCGTGACCCCGGCGCCGATCAGCCCCGGACCCATCCGGCGCAGCAGCACCGCCATACGCGGGGTCATGCGCGGACGCGGGATATGCAGCACCATGCCGGCCCGCCGCACCGCCCAGCCCAGCAGCGCCAACTGCAGCACGCCCGATATTGTGACACCCCAGGCCAGCGAGTGCCCGACCGTGGGCACATAGGGCGTCAGTAGCAGCATCGCCGCGATCGACACGCCGTTGAACACCAGCGGCGCGGCGGCGGCGGCGGCGAACCGGTCGAGGCCGTTCAGCACGCCCGACAGCAGGGCGGCCAGGCAGATCAGGAACAGGTAGGGGAAGGTGATGCGCGCCAGCTCGACCGTGAGCGCGGCCTTGCCCAGTATGGCCTGGAAGCCCGGCGCCAGCAGCGCCATCAGTTGCGGCATGAACAGCTCGCCCAGCAGCGTCACCAGCAGCAGCCAGAACGCCAGCGCGGCGATCGCCTCTTGGGCGAACTGCTTGGCGGCGGGGGCGCCGTCGGTCGCCAGGATGCCGCTGAACTCGGGCACGAAGGCCGCGTTGAACGCGCCCTCCCCGAACAGCCGGCGGAACAGGTTGGGCAGGCGGAGCGCGATGAAGAACGCGTCGGCGACCGGCCCGGTGCCGGCCAGCGCCGCAAGCAGCATGTCGCGCAGGAACCCCAGCACGCGGCTCGCCATGGTCCAGCCGCCGACGGTCACGATGCCGCGCAGCATGGCTATTCGTCCCGCCGCGGACGGGCCAGCAGGGCGGCGATGGCCTGGTCCAGCCGCAGCCGCCCATCCAGCAGCGCCGCTACCGCCGAACAGACCGGCAGATCAACGCCTGCTGCCCGCGCTAGCAGCGCCGGGGCGGTCGCGATGCCTTCGGTCACCGTGCTGCGGGCCGCGAGGATGTCTGGCAGCGCCATGCCCTGGCCGAGCGCCAGGCCGAGCGAGTAGTTGCGGCTCATTGGCCCCGTGCAGGTCAGCAGCAGGTCGCCCAGCCCCGACAGGCCCGCCACCGTCTCCGCCCGGCCGCCAAGCGCCACGACCAGGCGGCCGAGTTCCGCCAAGCCCCGGGTGATCAGCGCCGCCCGGGCGTTCTCGCCAAGTCCAGCGCCAATGACGGCCCCGGCGGCGATGGCGATCACGTTCTTCGCAGCGCCGCCCAACTGCGCGCCGACCGGGTCGTCATTGCCATAGATGCGGAAGGTCGGACTGCCGATTATCCCGGCCACCGTGGCGCGGAGTACGCCGTCGATCGCCGCAAGCACCGCTGCGGCGGGCAACCCGGCCGCCACCTCGTGCGCGAAGTTGGGGCCGGTGAGCACGGCAGCAGGCCGGCCTGGATGGAGATCGGCGAGGATTTCCAGAGGGAGGCGATGCGTGACGGTCTCCAGCCCCTTGGCGCAGACCACCACGGGCGCGTTCCCGGGCAGAGCGGCGGCCATCGCGGCAAGGTGCTGCGTTGGGACCGCCAGCAGCACGGCGTCGCACGGCGCGTTGTCCAGTCGGCCGGTGACCGAGATTTCGTCAGGCAGCCGATGGCCCGGCAGGCGCGGGCTATGCCGGGTCGCCAGGATCGGCGCCGGATCGCGTGCCCATAACGTGACCTGCTGCCCCGCACGCGCGGCATGCAGCGCCAGCGCCGTCCCCCAGGCGCCGGCGCCTACGACCAGAATCCTATTCATCGGTTAGCCGCAGAAGCGTATGGCCGTGGCCGGGCTGTTTGTTGTCCAGGCGGCCCAGCAGCGCTGCCAGGATATCGGCCGCGGAAGCCTCGAAACCCCAGGGCGGGTTGCGGACCAGCAGGCCGCAGCCGTTCAGGCGGGCGGGATCGGTCGGCTCGCGCCACCACATCTCGGCGCAGACCACGTCACGCAGCCTGGCCCCGCGCACGGCCTCGTGAAAGGCGCGCACCGGGCTGCGATGCTTGATTGGATACCACGCGGCATACACCCCGCCGGCAAAGCGCGCTGCGCCCGCCTGCAGCCCAGCCAGCGCGCGGTCGAACTCGCCCGGCGTCTCGAACGGCGGGTCGATCAGCACCAGCCCGCGCGCCTGCCGCGGCGGCAGCAAGGCGGTGATGGCCGCATAGCCGTCCCGCAGATGCACCGCCACCTGCCGGTCCCTGTGGAACAGGCGGGCAAGCGCTGCGTGGTCCTCAGGGTGCAGCTCGCAGCAGGCCAGCCGGTCATCCGGGCGCAGCAGGGCGCGGATCAGCGCCGGGGAGCCGGGATAAAGGCCCAACCGCTCTACCAGTCCTACGTAGTCCGCGAGCGGCGGCGGCGGGTCGTGCAGCAGGCGGGCGATGCCGGCGCGCCACTCGCCGCTGCGCTTCGCCGGGTCGGACAGCAGGTCGTAGCGGCCGAGGCCGGCATGGGTGTCCAGCACGAACACCGGCGTGGGCTTGCGGGCCAGGGCGCGCAGCATCCAGACCAGCAGCGCATGCTTCATGCAGTCGGCCGGGTTGCCGGCGTGGAACGCGTGCCGGTAGTTCACGCGGCCGACAGCTCGGCCAACGGCCAGCGCGGGCGCGGGGCGACGTCGAGCGCGTCGGTCAGCCCCAGCCGCAGGCGTTCGATGCCGGCCCAGGCGACCATGGCGGCGTTGTCCGTGCACAGCCGCACCGGGGGAGCGACCAGCGCCACGCCGCGGGCCGCCGCCGCCGCACCCAGCGCCGCACGCACCGCCGCGTTGGCCGCGACGCCGCCGGCGACCACCAGCAGACAGGCCTCGGGCATCATCACCATCGCGTGCTTGGCGCGGTCGGCCAGCACCTCGGCGACCGCGCGCTGGAACCTGGCCGCGATGTCGGCGGCTTCCTGGGCCGGCAGCGGCGACGGCAGGCCGGCGACGCGCTGCGCCACCGCGGTCTTCAGGCCGGAGAAGCTGAAATCGCATCCCGCCCGGCCCCGCAGCGGCTGCGGGAACGGGTGCCGGGCCGCGTCGCCGGTGGCGGCGAGCCGCTCCAGTGCCGGACCGCCGGGCCAGGGCAGGCCGAGCAGTTTTCCCACCTTGTCGAATGCCTCGCCGACCGCGTCGTCGATCGTGCCGCCGAGCCGCCGGTAGCGTCCCACGCCGTCCACCGCCACGCACTGGCAGTGCCCGCCGGACAACAGCAGCAGCAGATAGGGGAACGCGGCACCCCCCGCGACCAAGCCGGGCAGCCGTGCAGTGAGCGCATGGGCTTCCAGGTGATTGACCGCGACGAAGGGCAGGCCGGCCCCGAGGGCGATGCCCTTTGCCACCCCGGCGCCGACGATGAGGCCGCCGATCAGGCCAGGCCCGCAACTGGCCGCGACACCGCCGAGACCGCGGAAATCCAGGCCCGCCTCGCGCATGACTTGCTGCACCAGGCTGGGCAGATGCGCCAGGTGGGCGCGGGCCGCGATCTCCGGCACCACGCCGCCGAACGGGGCGTGGTCCGCCTGCTGGCTCAGCACCGCCTCGGCCAGGATCACGCCATCTGGCGCCAGAATCGCGCAGGCTGTCTCGTCGCAGGACGATTCGATCCCAAGTACGGGACCTCGGGGTCGTGGGCCGGTCTGCATGGGTCGGGCTTTCCTTAGGCGGCCCGATCTCATAGGACACCTGGATGCCCAACGCCCAGCCTGCGCTCGCCCCTGTGTTGCACAAAATCCCCGCCGAGACCGCTCCGAGCCACCACGGCCGCAGCCTACCGCTGCGGGTGGGCACGCGCGGATCGCCGCTCGCGCTGACGCAAACCCGGCTGTTCCTGTCGCTGCTCACCCAATTCTGCCCGGTGCTGGCACCGGGCTTCAGCGATGAGCAGGTGTTCCAGCAGCACGTCATCCGCACGACCGGCGACCAGGTGCAGGATCGCAGCCTAGCCGATATCGGCGGCAAGGGCCTGTTCAGCAAGGAGATCCACGAGGCGCTGCTCGACGGCCGCATCGACTTCGCCGTGCACAGCCTGAAGGACCTCGAGACCGAAATGTCGCCTGGCATCGTGCTGGCCTGCACCTTGCGGCGGGAGGATGCGCGGGATGCGCTGATCCTCGGCCCCGACTGCCTGCCGCCCAAGCCCGGCGATCCGCTGGCCGTGTTGCCGGCTGGCGCTGTGATCGGCACCAACTCACTGCGGCGGCAGGCGCAGTTGCTGCACGCACGGCCCGACCTGCGGATGGCTCTGCTGCGCGGCAACGTGCAGCCCCGCATCGCCAAGGTTCGGCGCGGCGACTGCACCGCGAGCCTGCTGGCGCTGGCCGGCCTGCGCCGCCTCGGGCTGGAGGACGCATTGACCCTGCCGCTCGATCCCGACGCAATGGTGCCGTCGGCCGGGCAGGGCATTGTGGGGATCACGGTGCGCCGCAACGACACGGCGCTGCGGGAATTGCTGGCGGGGATCGAGGACCCGGAGGCACGCGCCGTCTCGACCGCCGAGCGCAGCCTGCTGGCTCTGCTGGACGGGTCCTGCCGCACCCCGATCGGCGGCCACGCCCGGCTGCTGCCATCCGTGGGCGGCCACGTTCCACGGCTGCACCTGACCGGCCTGGTGGCGCGGGCGGATGGATCGTTCTTGCTGAAGCGCAGCATCCATGGCTCGGCAAACGATGCCGTGCGGCTGGGCGCCGAGCTGGGCGCCAGCCTGCGAGCCGACAGCCCGCGCGACATCTTTGGCTAGCAACGGCGTCCTGGTCACGCGCCCGGAGCCTGGCGCGTCCGAGACGGCAAGGCGGCTGCTGGAGCTGCATCACAATCCGATCATCGCGCCGCTGCTCCGCATCCGGTCGCTGGCCCTGGCGCCCTGCGGCACGATCGGCGCGGTCTTGGTGACCAGCGGCAACGCCGTGCCGTGCCTGCCGCCCAGCCTGCATGGCACGCCGTTGCTGGCGGTCGGCAACGCGACGGCCGATCGGGCGCGGGCAGCGGGATTTGCCCAGGTGATCAGCGCGGACGGGGACGCGGCGGCGCTGGCCGCTTTGACCCGGCAAACCTGCCGGCCCGGCACTGCCCTGCTGTTCGCAACGGCCCGCGGGCAGGGCGCACCGCTCGCGGCGGCGCTTCGGGCGCATGGCTTCGTGGTGCATCGCCGGGCGGTCTATGCTGCCTGCCCGGCCACGCGGATGCCGCAAGCCGCAACCCAGGCGTTGCGCGACGGCAGCCTGGCCGCGGCAATGTTCCTGTCGGCGGAGACCGCCCGCGCCTTCGTCCGCCTGCTGCCGCCGCGGCTGACGCCTGCGCTGGCCGGCATTGACGCTTTGGCGATCGGGCAGCCTGCGGCCGACGCGCTGTGCTTCTTGCCCTGGCGTCAGGTGCGCGTCTCGGCTAAGCCGACACAGGACTCATTATTGGCGATGCTATGACCGATCCAGACGCCCCCGATCCCATAAACCCCGTCCCGGAGGAGACGCCCGAGCGCGTCCGGATCGACGAGCCGCCGCCGCAACAGCGAAGGGACTTCTTGCCGCTGCTGTATCTGCTCGGCTTCCTGGTGCTCGCGGGATCGCTGTTCTATCTGTATCAGAACCCAAGCATGCCGGCCGGCGTGGTGCAGGAGGCAGAGCGGGTCGATACCCTGCAACAGCAGATCGAGGCGCTGACCGGCCGGCTGGCCGCGGTGGAGCAGCGCCCTGCGCCAACGCCGGCGCCCGCCCAAGCTGCGGTACCCCAGGACATCGGACCACTGGAGGCGCGGATCGCCGCCTTGGAGCCGCGCCTTGCAGCCCTGGAGCCGAAGCTTGCTGCGCTGGAGCCGAAGCTTTCAGGTATGGAACCGCAGCTTGCAGCCCTGGAGCCGCGGCTCTCCGCCTTGGAGCCGCGGATTGCAACTTTGGAAGAGCGTCCCGTTCCGCCAGCCCCGCCGCCGGCAGACTTTGGCCCGATCAATGCCCGCCTCGACGCCGACCTGTCCAAGCAGTCAGCCGACCTCCAGGCCAAGCAGGCTGCCGGCCTTAAGAGCGTGACCGATCGGCTTGATACCGGTTTCCAGGGCCTGACCACTCGGCTCGACACCGTTGAGGGCCGGATGGCTACAGTCGAGAAGCAGGACAGCGCGGTCGCTGGGCAGCTTGGTGGCATCGCGGAGCGCGCCCAGCGCGTGACGCGCACCCAGACTGCCATGGCGGCGCTGGACGCTGGGCAGAAGCTGGGCGACATCCCCGGCGCGCCCTCCGCATTGGCCCGCTTCGCCAATGACGCACCCCCGACCGAGGCGGCGTTGCGCTTGTCCTTCAACAGTGCTGCAGAAGCGGCGCAACACGCGAGCCAGCCCGCCATCATGGACAACCAGCCGTTGGCTGCCCGGCTCTGGACCCGCGCGCAGCAGTCGGTCTCGATCCGCCAGGGCGACCGCGTACTGCTGGGCGACCCGGTTTCCGGCGTGCTGGCCCGTGCGCGCCAGGCGCTGGACGCGGGCGACCTCGCCGGCGCCGTGTCCGCACTGGATGGCCTCGCCGGGCCAGCAGCGGCGGCGATGGCGAATTGGACTAGCCAGGCGCGCGCCTTGCTCGATGCCCGGGCAGCGCTTGCAACGATGGCGGGCCGCGGCTGATGCGCGCTGTTCTTGGGCTGACGGTCCTTGCGGCGGCGCTGATCGCGCTGGCGTGGTGGGTGGCTGGGCTGCCGGGCTCGGTATCGGCGACCATCGGCGATACGACGTTCGGCGCGGCGACACCGGTCGCGCTGGTATTGCTCGCCTTGCTGTTCCTGGTGCTGTACGTCGTGATCCGGCTGTTGGCGCGACTGGCGCGGCTGCCGCGCGGCATGCGCCGCAGAGGAGTGCGCCGCAACCGCGAGCGCGGCGACACCGCCGTGACGCGGGCCTTGGTGGCGCTGGCCGCCAGTGACCCGGCCGCCGCGCAGCGCGAAGCGGGCCGTAGCCGGCGCCTGCTGGGTGACACGCCGCTGACGCTGTTGCTTACGGCTCAGGCGTATCGTCAGGCCGGGCGCGAAGAGGATGCCGCGGCCACGTTCCGTGAGCTTGCTGGCGGCAAGGACACCGCGTTCCTGGGCCTGCGCGGGCTGTTGCGCCAGGCGACCGCCCGCGAGGACTGGTCCACCGCCGCCGAGCTGGCGCGTCAGGCCGAGGCGGTCCGGCCCGGCGCGCAATGGCTGCAGGAGGAGCGCAGGGTACTGGCTCTGCGCACAGGCCAATGGGCCGATGCGCTGCGGCTGTCCGGCCCGGACACGCGCGCCGCGCTGGCTGTCGCAGCCGCAGGTTCGGAGCCGGACCGCGCGGCTGCGCTGCGTCTTGCCAAGCAGGCTTGGACTGCGGACCCGTCGCTGGCGCCCGCCGCCATCGCCTATGCAAGCCGTCTGCGCGCCGCGGGGAAGGACAGCGCGGCGAATGACGTGTTGCGGCGGTCATGGGCGACGCAGCCGCATCCTGATGTCGCAACGGAGTATATGGCGGACCTGCCAGACAAGCAGGCGCGCTTGAAGGCCGCGACCGGCTTGGCGCAGCAGAATATCGCTCATCCCGAAAGTCAGTTGCTGCTGGCGAAGGCGGCGTTGGACGCCGGCATGACGAAGGACGCATTGCGCCATATCGAGGGGGTGCGTGACGCTGGGCTGAACCAGCGCCGGGTTTGGGTTTTGCTGGCCGACATCGCGGACCATGAAGGCCACGCGAACAAGGCGCAGGATGCCCTCCGCCACGTCGCCACGGCCGATCCTGACCCATTTTGGCGCTGTGCGGCGTGCGGCACGGGCCACGAGAGTTGGAAGCCGGTCTGCGAGGCCTGCAACACGCCTGGCAAGATCGCCTGGGTGCAGCCAAGCCAAAGCGTCGGCATACGCCAGGTCGCGTTGCTGGAGCATGTCAATGACAGCAGCAGTGCCCGAGATGCGGGGAGCCTGACCCAGTCCTGACCCGCGCCGCTGCTACAACGGCAGCACGCGGGTCTCGCCAAAGCCCAGCACGTCGAAATCCTGGACCGAGAGGCCGGCCTCCGCCCGCGCGCGTCGCAATGCTTGCAGGGGTGCGTCCACTGCCTCGTCTGTAAGTTGGAACGTGCCGAAGTGCATGCCGACCGCATGGCGGGCACCGAGGTCGGCACGGGCCTGCACCGCTTCGGCTGGGTCCATGTGAACCGCCTGCATGATGCTACGGGGCAGGTAGGCGCCGATCGGCAGCAGGGCGACGCCGGGCGGGCCGAGCCGGTCGCGGATCGCCGCCCAGTGCGGGCCGGCGCCGGAATCACCGGCGAACAGCAGGCGACCTTCGGTGGTTTCCAGCATGAACCCGGCCCATAGCGTCTGGTTGCGATCACGGAGGCCGCGCGCCGCGAAGTGCCGGGCTGGTGTCGCCGTCACCTGGACCGGACCGGCCGCAGCGCCATCCCACCAATCAAGCTCGACTGCACCCGGTATGCCGGCCTCGTGCAGCGGGCGGGCATTGCCCAGCGTGGTCAGCAGCAGCGGCCGGAAGCGCCAATGCAGCGCCCGCAGGCTCGGCAGGTCCATGTGGTCGTAATGATTGTGCGACACCAGGACCGCATCGATTTTCGGCAACGCCTCCAGCGCGATGCCTGGCGCCCGCACCCGGCGCGGACCCATCCACTGAACGGGAAAGCAGCGCTCGCTGAAGATCGGGTCGGTCAGGATCGAGGTCACGCCGTCCGGACCCGATAGCCGGATCAGGAAAGTGCTGTGGCCGATGAAGGTCAGGCTGACATGGCGCGGCGCGGTGATATCGCCGGGGGGCGGAAAGGGCGGGTTGGGAATGTTTGTGGGCCAGCGTGCCTTATGCCGGGTCAACTGCCAACGCAGGACCGCGCCGAGGCCGCGGGCCTGGGTCGCTCCGGGATTGAAGAAGTGCTGGCCGTCGAAATGGTCGCTCACCGGCCTGTTCACCGGCATCTTGGCACGCCCAGCAGCGGTTCCGGGTCGATCGCCGCCGTCCCGCGCAGCACGGCGAAGAACACATGCGTGCCGTAGGTCACGCCGGTGCGGGCCACATGCCCCAAGGGATCGCCAGCGGCCACGCTGCGTTTCCCCTCTGCGATGGCGGGCACCAGGTTGCCGAGGTGGGCATAGAGCGTCGTGGTGCCGTCGAGGTGCCCGACATGCACGGTGACGCCGCCCAGCCCCTGACGCTTCACCCGGAGGACCGTGCCGGCAGCCGCCGCGTGCACCACCGCCCCGGCCGGCGCCGGCACATCGACGCCGTTGTGGAACGCGGCCGGCGCGTGCGGCCCCACCGCATGACGCCAGCCGAACGGGGGAGGAAATGCAGGCGGGTTCGACCGGCGCCCGCAGCGGCTCCGCCCATGCACAGCAGGGCGCGATCAACAGGGTGGAGGCGACGGCGCGCAGCATGGCGGTATTCTGGCCTGGGTTCCTGCTTGCCGCAACGCATCCCGGCCCATAGGCTCGGTCGATGAAGCGGTTCATCCTGCGCCGGGCCATCCTGGGCGTGCTGGTCTGCATGACGGTGCTGGTCATCAGCTTTGGCCTGACCCGGGTTGCCGGCGATCCGGCCCTGGCCGTCGCCGGGCCGCAGGCGACCGCGGCGGACGTGGCGGCGATCCGCCGGGCCTACGGCCTGGACCGCCCGTTGCCCGAGCAGTTCCTCGCTTGGGTCGGCGCGGTGGCGAGGGGCGACCTCGGGCGGTCCTATCTGTTCCGGGAGCCGGTGGCGAACCTGATCCGCGCCCGCCTGCCGGTCACGCTGACCCTGGGGCTGGTCGGCCTCGGCTTCGCGCTGCTGATCGCGCTGCCGCTGGGCATCGTGGCCGCGCTGCACGAGGGCACGCCGACCGACCGGCTGGTGATGCTGGTGGCGCTGCTGGGCCAGGCGATGCCGAGCTTCTGGCTGGCGTTGCTGCTGATCATCGGCTTTGGGCTCCGGCTGCAATGGCTGCCGATCAGCGGGCTCGACGACTGGACCGGCTACCTCCTGCCCGGCCTGGTGCTGGCCTTCTCCGGCATTCCCGCGCTGATGCGGCTCACCCGGTCCGGCATGATCGACGCGCTGCGTTCCGACTACATCCGCACGGCGCGGGCCAAGGGCCTGTCGCGCGCCAGCATCGTGCTGAAGCACGCCGCCCGCAACGCCGCCATGCCGGTGGTCGCCATCGCCGCGGTGCAGCTCGGCTTCATGCTGGGCGGCTCGATCGTGATCGAGAGCGTGTTCAGCCTGCCAGGGCTCGGCTTCCTGGCGTGGGAGAGCGTCAGCAAGAACGACTTCCCGGTCGTGCAGGCCGTCGTGCTGCTGCTGGCGGTGATCTACATCGCGCTGACGTTGTTCGCGGACCTGCTGAACGCGGTGCTCGACCCGCGGCTGCGGACCGGCTGATGTTCCGGCATGCGGCGACGGCGCTGGGTGCGCTGATCGCGGGGGTCACGCTGTTTGCGGCGCTGTTCGGGCCCAGCCTGGTGCCGCATGATCCGTTCGCGCAGGACCTGCTGCGCCGCCTGGTGCCGCCGGCCTGGTTGGGCGGGGACGGCGCGCACTTGCTGGGCACCGACCAGCTCGGCCGCGACTACCTGGCACGGCTGGTCTATGGCGCACGGATCTCGCTCGTGATCGGCGTCGTTGCGGCACTGACCAGCGGGCTGATCGGCGTCACCCTCGGCGTGCTGGGCGGCTTCTTCGGCGGCTGGGTGGATGACCTCGTGATGTTCGCCATCACCTGTCGGCTCAGCATCCCGCTGATCCTGGTGGCGCTCGCGGTCGTCTCGGCGGTGGGCAGCTCGCTCACCGTCGTGGTGCTGACGCTCGGGCTGCTGCTGTGGGACCGCTTCGCCGTCGTGGCGCGCACCACCACGATGCAGGTGCGCCGGCTGGACTACGTGGCCGCGGCGCAGGCCGCCGGCGCGTCCGGCTTCCACGTGCTGTGGCGCGAGGTGCTGCCCAACATCGCGCACCACCTCGTTGTCGTCGCGACGCTTGAGGTGGCGCTGGCGATCCTGCTCGAGGCCGTGCTGTCCTTCCTCGGCCTCGGCGTGCCGGCGCCGCTGCCGAGCTGGGGGCTGATGATTGCCGAGGGCAAGGACTACATGTTCTTCGAGCCCTGGGTCATCATGGTGCCGGGCCTGAGCCTGTTTGTCCTGGTGCTGGGCATCAACCTGCTGGGCGACGGGCTGCGCGACCGGCTGGTTGCGTCGCGCGATGCTTAACCTCGCCAACCTTCGGGTCAGCTTCGGCGGCATCGAGGCGGTCCGCGGCGTCTCGCTCCGCGTGCGGCGCGGGGAGACGCACTGCCTAGTCGGCGAGAGCGGCTGCGGCAAGTCGGTGACGGCGCTGGCGGTCATGGGCCTGCTCGCCCGGGGAGCACAGCGCCGCGCCGAGCGCATCCGCTTCGACGGCGGCGACCTGCTGGCGCTGTCCGACCGCGCCATGGGCCGGCTGCGCGGCAACCGCATCGGCATGATCTTTCAGGAGCCGATGACCAGCCTCAACCCGGCCTACACCATCGGCTCGCAACTCACCGAGGTGTTTCGCCGGCACCGGGGCGGCACCCGCGCCGCGGCCACCGAGCGGGCGGCGGCGCTGCTGGGCCGGGTGGGGATCACAGCACCTGGCCTCCGGCTGGGCCAGTTCCCGCATCAGCTCTCGGGCGGGCTGCGGCAGCGAGTGATGATCGCCATGGCGCTGATGTGCAATCCAGAGCTGCTGATCGCCGACGAGCCGACCACAGCGCTGGATGTCACGGTGCAGGCCGGCATCCTGCGCCTGCTGACGGCGCTGCAGGCGGAGATGGGCCTGGCGCTGCTGCTGATCACCCACGACCTCGGCGTCGTGGCCCGCATCGCGCACCACGTCAGCGTCATGTATGCTGGCGAGGTGGTCGAGAGCGCCCCGGTCGCGGCGTTGTTCGCCCGGCCGACCCATCCTTACACCCAGGGCCTGCTGGCCAGCGTCCCGGTGCCCGGCAGGCTGCGCCGGGGCCAGCCGCTTGACGCCATCCCCGGCACCGTGCCGCGCATTCCGCCGGGTTTTCTCGGATGCGGGTTCCGCGACCGCTGCCGCTTCGCCATGCCCGAATGCGCCGTCGCCGTGCCGCTGCGCGAGCGTGCCCCGGGCCACACCTACCTCTGTCGGCTCATGCCATGACGCCAGCAATCGAGGTGCGCGACGTGTTCCGCAGTTTTGGCCGGGTGCGCGCCGTGGACGGCGTCAGCCTGCGGGTGCCGTCCGGCGGCGTAATGGGCATCGTCGGCGAGAGCGGCTGCGGCAAGAGCACGCTGGCCCGCATCATCCTGGGCCTGCTGCCTGCCAGCAGCGGCGACGTGCTGGTGAACGGCCAGCGCCTCGCCAGCCTTGATCGACGCGCCCGCGCCCGGCTGATCCAGCCGGTGTTCCAGGACCCGTATTCCTCGTTGAACCCGCGCCATCGCGTGCGCGACATCGTGGCGCTGCCGCTGCGCGCCCAGGGCATCCGGGATGTCGAGGCACCCGTGATGGACATGCTCGCCCGGGTGGGCCTGGACAGTGCGCTCGCCGACCGGTTGCCGGCGCAGCTCAGCGGCGGGCAGCGGCAGCGCGTCGCCATCGCCCGCGCGTTGGTGCTGCGCCCGCGCATCGTGGTGTGCGACGAGCCGACCAGCGCGCTTGACGTGTCGGTGCAGGCGCAGATCCTCAATCTGTTGGCCGAGCTGCGGCGGGAGATGGGCCTGACGCTCGTGTTCATCAGCCACAACCTGGCCGTCATCGAGCATATCGCGACCGAGGTGGCGGTGATGTACCTGGGCCGCATCGTCGAGCACGCGCCGACCGAAGCGTTGTTCGCCGATCCGCGGCACCCTTACACCCGCGCGCTGCTGGCAAGCGTGCTGACGCCCGAGCCCGGCCTCGGCATCCCGGACGCCGGCTTGGGCGATGGTTATCCTGATCCCGCCAACATCCCGTCAGGCTGCCGCTTTCACCCGCGCTGCCCGGTGGTGACCGTAGGATGCGACACCGCAGACCCGGCCGGGATCAGGGCAAAGGGCCGGCTGGTGGAGTGCCTGCTGGCGGCGGATTGACGGTCGAATGCTTGATGATGCGCGCCGGGTTGCCGGCCACGACCGCGCCCGGCGGCACATCCCGCGTCACGATGGCGCCGGCGCCCACGACGGCATCGTTGCCCACCACAATGCCGGGCAGCAGGATCGCGCCGGAGCCGATCCAGGCGCGATGGCCGATCCGCACCGGGCGGGCCAGCTCCCAGCCCGAGGCGCGCTCGGTCGGGTCGAGCGGGTGGGTTGCCGTGATGATCTGCACGGCGGTGGCGATATGCACGTCGTCGCCGATGGTGACGGCCGCGCAGTCCAGCACGATGCAGCCGAAGTTCATGAACAGCCGCGCGCCCGCCTGGACATTGCAGCCGTAGTCGCACAAGAACGGCGGCAGCACGGCGCAGTTGTCGCCTATCGTGCCGAATAGGTCGCGCAACAGCCCATCCGCTGTTGCCGCTGCGACGGCGGCAGCGCATTGGCGGTGTAGGTCGTCTCGCGCGCATTGAGCCGCAGCGCCACGAGCGCCGGGTCGCCGGCCCGGTAGAGCTCGCCGGCCAGCATGCGCTCCAGCATGGGTTTTTGCAGCGGCATTATTTCCAGCTCGCAAGGTAGAACCGCGGCAGCTCGTCGCCGAACGCCTTGAAGTTCAGCGTGCGGCTGGTCGCGTAGTTGGTGACGAAGGTGAACAGCGGCATGTAATAGGCGCGCTCGGTGACGCGCTTGATCGCGGCGCTGTAGGCGGCGCGGCGCTTGTCGGGATCAGTGCTGCTGCCGCCGGCCTCCACCATGGCCTGCAGCTCGGGGTCGCGGGCGTAGTCCTGCCCGCCGCCGCCGAAAAAGAACGGCATGAACGCCGAAGCGTCGTTGATCGAGTAGCTGCCCCAACTGCCCATCTCCATCGGGTTCTTGCCCTCGATGCTGTGCTGGACCACGGCGCCGACCTGCAACTGGCTGATTTTCGCCTGGATGCCAACGGCGGCGAGGTAGTTCTGGATGGCGCCCTGCCATTGCGGCAGCAGATAGCCGACGATCTCGGTCTCGAACCCCTGGGGATAGCCGGCCTCGGCCAATAGCGCGCGCGCCTTGGCGGGGTCGTAATCGTATTTGACGGCGATGCCCTGGTCGCAGCCGAACTGGGTGGGAAAGCACGGCGCGTCCAGCACGCGCGAGCCGCCGGGCATGAACTGCTTGGCCATCGTCACCCGGTCCACGGCGTGCATGACTGCCTGGCGCACCTTGGCGTTGGTCATTGGGTTGTCTGGGGCGGTGCGCCCGGCGCTGTCCATGTTCAGGTAGGCGACCCGCATGCTCTCGCTGCGCTGCGTTTGCAGGGTCGGCATCCGATTGAAGTTGTCGAGCTGGTCCGGGCTGAACATCCAGATCCAGTCGGCTTGGTTGCCTAGAATCGCCATCAGCTCTCCGGTCGCGTCCGCCACCTCCTTGATGACCACGCGGCGAATCGCCGGCTTGCCCTTCGGGCTGTCGAAATAGTCCTCGTTGCGCTCCATCTCGATTTGCGTCGCGCCGTCCACCTTGGTGATGCGGTAGGGGCCGGTGCCGACCGGCGCCTTGGAGTACTCCGCGCCGACGCGCTCCCGATACGCCTTCGGATAGATCGGCAGCACCATGGCGAAGTACTCGAGCGCTGCCGGGAACACGCGTTTCAGCTTGATGCGCACGTGCATGTCGTCGATCTTCTCGGCGCCCGCGATGAAGCCGAAGTTGCTGGGCACCGCCACCTGCTTGTCGGACAGGGTGGACTGGACGGTATAGACGACGTCGTCTGCGGTGAACGGGCTGCCGTCATGGAACTTGACGTTGGCGCGCAACTCGAACTCGATCGTCGTGTCGTCGATGTAGCGCCAGGAGGTGGCGAGCAGCGGCTTCAAGGAGAATGTCTCGGGGTCCCGGTAGATCAGCGTGTCCCAAGCCTGGTGCGCCACCACCAGCCCGGTACGGAGCGAGTTGTAGTAGGGATCGACGTTCGGAATGGCGTCACGCCATGCCACACGAAGCGTATCCTGCGCCTTTTGGGCCAACGCCGGCGTGCCTGCCAGCAGGCCGGCGGCGACGGACAAACCGCTTAGGAACAGGCGCTTCCGCATCGTCTTAATCCCTGGCTCAGCAGGTTTGAACGCTAGGCGGGTCCGCATGCTGGCGCAATGCTGCGCTGCGAGGGATCAGCCCATCGTCGCGTTGAACGCACCGCCATCCAGCAACAGGTTCTGCCCGACAATGAAGCCTGACGACGCGGCGCACAGGAACACGCAGGCATCGCCGAACTCGGCGGGATCGCCGACCCGGCCGGCGGGGGACAGCTTGGCGCGCTCATGCAGCAGCTCGTCCACCGTCCGCCCGGCCTGCTCCGCTGCCGCCGCGGCATTGGCGCGCAGCCGGTCGGTGAGGAACGGACCCGGCAGCAGGTTGTTGATCGTGACGTTGTCCTTCGCCACTTGCCGCGCGAGGCCGCCTATGAAGCCGGTCAACCCCGCCCGCGCCCCGTTGCTCATGCCAAGCGTCGGAATCGGCGACTTCACGCTGGCGGAGGTGATGTTGACGATCCGGCCGAACCGCCGCGCCGCCATGCCGTCCACCACGGCGCGGATCAGCGCGATGGGCGTCAGCATGTTGGCGTCCAGCGCCCTGATCCAATCGTCGCGTTCCCACTGGCGGAAATCGCCGGGCGGCGGGCCGCCGGCGTTGTTCACCAGGATGTCGGGGTCGGAGCAGGCGGCCAGCGCGGCGACACGGCCGTCCTCCGTCGTGATGTCCCCGGCCACGGTCGTCACGGTGCCGCCCGTCGCCGCGCGAATCTCGTCCGCCGTGCGCTCCAGCGGCCCCTGCGTTCGCGCGGTGATCGTCACCGCCACGCCCTCCCGCGCCAGGGCCATGGCGCAGGCGCGTCCCAGCCCCTTGCTCGCGGCGCAGACCAGCGCGCGCTTGCCGTGCAGGCCCATGTCCATCGCTAGTGCTCCCCGGTGATTGTGGCTGACATCGCAGCTTCCAGTATCCGGCGCCATTGATCCGGTATGGGCGCGGGGCGCCGCGTCGCGGCATCGACGCAGACGTGCACGAAATAGCCCTCGGCGGCAGCCACGTCCGCATCCCCGCGGAACACGCCGACCTCATGCCGGATCGAGCTGGTGCCCAGCCTTGCCACCCGCAGCCCGGCGGTCACCCGGTCGGGGAACGCAATTTCGGAGTGGTAGCGGCAACTGCTCTCGGCGACCATTAGCAAGTGGACGGCGCCGTGCCAGTTCAGGATGCTGTGCTGCACCAAAAAGTGCGTAATCGCGGTGTCGAAAAAGCTGTAGTACGTTGTGTTGTTCACGTGGCCGAACACGTCGTTGTCCAGCCATCGCGTGGTGATCGGGAGAAAGCGGCGGTAGTCGGCGCGCCTGCCGGGTGGGGTTCTGCTCATCGGGCAGGGATCATGGCGGTCCCGGCCGCGGCGCGCTAGGGCTTGCCGTCAGACGAGGATCCACACTTATGCGTCGCCTACTGCTGTTGATGGTCATCCCCTTGGCCGCCGGATGCCTATTGCCGGGGTGGGCCGCTGCCCATGCGATCCTGATGGAAAGCCAGCCCGCGGCACAGGCCACAGTGCCGCCGGGCCTATGCGAGATCAGGCTGCGTTTCAACAGCCGCATCGACCATGCGCGCTCTCGCCTGGCGCTGCGCACCGGCCAGGCCGAGAGCGCCTTGACGCTCGACCCAACAAGCCCCGCAGACGTGCTGGCTACGTCCACGACATTGGCGCCCGGCACCTACGTCCTGCGCTGGCAGGTCCTGGCGGTGGATGGGCACATAACGCGTGGCGACGTGCCTCTGACTGTTTTAATACCGTAACATGACCCTGCTCATCGATTTGTTCGGCTATCTCTCGATCATCCTGCATGGCCTGACGATCGTCGCGCAGAGCATGGCGTTGGGTGGCGTGCTGTTCCTGGTGTTCCTCGCACGGCCTTTCGCGGGCGCCGTCCCCGAGGGCGTGACGCTCGCCCGGCGCACCGGCGTCATCGCCGGCTGGAGCGCGCTGGCCCTGACGGTTTGCGAGTTGCTGGCCGTGGCCATGCAGGTTGCCGTGCTGATGGACAGCGTGGGCCTGACCCTCGCCGAGGGATTGACGGCGCAGTTCGCAGTCGCCGGCCTGGTCAAGGCCGCCGCCGCCGGGGTGCTAGGCGCCGTGCTGCTGGCGCCGCGTCCGGCATCGACCGCGCCGCTGCTGGGTCTGTGTTCGGTGGTGCTGGTGGCGGCGACGATGACGACCCATGCCGCCGCCCGCCTTTCGGACAGCCCGATATTGCTGGCCGCGACGGGGCTGCACATCTTGGGCGCCGCGATTTGGATAGGGGGCATTCCGTCCTTTGTCATGGCGCTGGGCCGCCTGCACGACGGCGCTGCGTTCCGCCGGGTGGGTGCACGGTTCTCGCGCATGAGCATGCTGGGTGTCGCCTGCATCCTGGTGTCGGCTGCGACGATGACGTGGTTCTATATCGGCTCATGGGGTGCGGCCTACGGCACGGCCTATGGCGTGATGGTGGGCGCCAAAGCGGCAATGTTCGCGGCCTTGCTGCTGCTGGGCCTGGGCAATTTCCTGGTGGTCGAGCGGCTGCGGGCCGATCCCGGTACGCCGGTCCTGCGCATGCGCCGCTTCGCCGAGGTGGAGATCGGCATCGGCTTCAGCATCTTTTTCGCCGCCGCTTCGCTGACCTCCGTGCCCCCGGCGGTGGATCTCGCGCAGGACCGCGTGACCTGGGCCGAGATCGCCGAACGCAACACGCCGCATATGCCGCGCCTGGCCTCCCCGGACCATGACAGCCTGGCGCTCCCCGCGCTGCAGGCGCAGTTGGATCGGGAGGCCGCACGCGCCCGCAGTGCAGCGCCGGCCGCCTTCACGCCGGGATCGGGCGAGTTGCCGGCACGCAACGCCGCCGACGTGGCCTGGAGCGAGTACAACCACCACTGGGCCGGCCTGTTCGTCATTGCCATCGGCTTGCTTGGATTGCTGCACCGCGCCGGCTTGCACGTGGCGCGGCACTGGCCGCTGGTGCTGCTTGGACTGGCGGGCTTCCTGTTCGTGCGGTCGGACCCCGAGGTCTGGCCACTGGGAGACATCGGCTTTTTTGCGAGCCTCCGGGATGTAGAGGTGTTGCAGCACCGGGTGTTCGTCGTGCTGATCGTAGCCTTCGCGCTGTTTGAATGGGGCGTGCGCACCGGACGGCTGCGGCGCCCGGGCGCTGCACTGGTATTCCCGTTGCTTACCGCGCTCGGCGGCGCGCTGCTGCTGACCCACAGCCACGCGATTGCGAACGTCAAGGACCAACTGCTGATCGAGGTCTCGCATACCCCGCTGGCTCTGGCGGGAATCGGGGCCGGCTGGTCTCGCTGGCTGGAGTTGAGGACCGACGGATCAATCCGCCGCATCGCGGGCTGGATATGGCCGGCCTGCTTCCTTGTCGTCGGCGTGACCCTACTGATCTATCGGGAAGCCTGAGGCGCTGGTCTGACTGCCCCTGACGGCACGAGGCTATCCTCTGCGGACAGGAATCCAGGCCCGGCGACCAGCATCCACAGCACGGCGGAGAACATGATGCCCTGCACGACCGTACTGAGCACTCTTATTCCCCCATGCCGGTCTGGCGATGCCGAATAAAGCGCCATGCGTTGAGCTTGGGGCGCGCAGCGTGGGCGATACGAAAAGGAAATATCGAAGGCCGGGATATCGAAGGCGGAATGTGCCATAATGATATGCATTTTAACCCTTTTTCGTTCCCCGGAAGTTCTGTATAAAAGCCTTTAAAGCACTCATTTGTTAAAGTTCACTTTATGTTCTTTTTTCGGCATGTCAAGCAGCCCATCAAGGCCGAGCCCTGGCGTCGCATCAGGCTGAATGAGCGCCCGACCCCGCCAGTAGCGCGGCAACCTGCTTGAGCAGCTCGCCTATGCTGATCGGCTTCTGCAGCACAACCAGATGCCCGCCGCTTACGCTCTCCATCGCCAGCGCCAACTCGTCCGGGCTATAGCCAGTCAACAGGACAGCGGGCAGCCTCGGCCATTGACGCTGCGCCTGCTGGATCAAGGCCAAGCCATCGGTGCCGGGCATGGACAAGTCGGTGATCAGCAGGTCGGCCCGCGGCGCGCTGTTCAGATGCATCACGGCCGCCGCAGTGCTGTCGAAGCTCGAAACGGCATACCCGCATGCCGCCAGCACCTCGTCCATGGTCTCAAGCACTGCGATGTCGTCATCGACCAGCATGATCCGCGGCAGGTTCATGGTGATTGAAGCCGCGGTCTCATCGGCGGCCGACGTTGCCGGAACGCTGGCCTGGGGCAGCAGGAGACTGGCGGTCGTGCCCTGCCCAGCCTGGCTGCGCAGCATCAACTTGCCGCCGGACTGCTCGGCGAAGCCGCGTGCCATCGCGAGGCCCAGGCCCGTGCCGCGCTCCCGCGCCTTGGTGGTGAAGAACGGCTCCGTTGCGTGTTCCAGCATGCCGGGGTCCATGCCGGGACCCGTGTCGCTGACGTCGATCCTGACATAGCGTCCCGCGGGGAGTTCGGCAGCCGCGCCGTCATCTGCCGCGGCTGACAGCCGCAGCACAGGGATCACGCTACGTGCACCATCGGCTGAACGGCCGCCGCCCATCGCGTCCCGGGCATTCGTTGCAAGGTTGACCAGCGCCGTCTCAAGCTGGCTTCTATCCGCCAACAAAGGCGGCACGGCGTCGGATAGGGCGATCTGCACGTTGATCTGGCTGCCCAGGGTGCCTGCCAGGACATCGCACAGTTCGGTCAGCAGCCCCGCTACGTCGATGGCCTGCGGCTGCAAGGGGCCGCGCCGGGCAAAGCTCAGCAGGTGCTTCGTGACCGTAGCGCCGCGTTCGGCGGCGTCCACAATCAGCCCGGCCAAGCGCTCCACCGCAGCGGCGTTGCCGGGCCGCCGTTGGATCAACCGGGCGCCGCCGGCGATCGCCTGCAACACGTTGTTGAAATCATGCGCGACACCGCCGGCCAGTTGCCCCAATGCCTCCTTGCGTTGCGTCCGCCAAAAGTTCTCCTGCGACGCGACACGCTCCGCCACCGTATCAGCCACCCGCTGGTCCAGGGTGGCGGTCATCGCCTGCAACGCCGCTTCAGCCGCCCGTCGTTGCGACAGGTCCTGCACGGCGGCAATGACGTGCATCGGCCGGCCATTGGCGTCGCGGGTGATCGTCAGGTGGCTGATGACCCACACATGGCTCTCGTCGGCCCGCACCAGCCGGCTTTCGAGCTGGAACGGCTGTCCGGTGGCGAGCATCTGGGCGTGCTGCTCAAGGTGTTCCGGCCGATCCTCCGGGTGCGTCATATCGTGCAGCTTCAACGTTCGCAGGCGCGTGCGCCTATGCCCGACCAACTGGCAGTAGCAATGGTTTGCCAACTGGATCTGCCCATCCAGCCCCGTCCGCACGATGCCGACCGGAGCGCAGTTCACCACGGCGTCGAGCTGGGCACGCACATCACGCAGCGTAGCCTGCGACTGACGGAGGGCGCGCTTCAGCCGGGCGCTATGCTGCCAGCCCACCAACAGCGCGGCCGGCATGAAGTATTGCAGCAATCGTGTCGCCTGCTGCCGACCATCTTGGGCCGAAATCGCGCTTCGTGGGATGCTCATAGAGGCACAACGCAGTATCGCCGCGTCGGCTCCCACATTGGCGGTCGCGATATTACTCAGCCGCCTCCCGTTTGCGGCGCACAAGCGGCATCGTCTCCGGCGTGCTGTCGTCGGGGGCCTGCAGCGCGACCAGCAGGGCCTGGCGCAGGGCGCCCAACTTGCGCTCGTTCTCGATTTTCAGCCCGAAAACGTCCTTGACATAAAAGACGTCAACCGCTCGCACGCCGTAGGTCGTGACGTGGGCGGAGGCGATCTGCAGCCCCTGCTCGCTGATGGCGGCCGTCACGTCGTGCAGCAGCCCCGGCCGGTCGCGGCCGTTTACCTCCAGCACCGTGTGCGTGTTGCTGGCGCGGTTATCGACCACGACGCGCGGCGGCACGTGGATTGCCCGCATGCGGCGGCCCAGCAGCGCCCGGGACGCCCGGCGTATCTCCCCGGCCAAGGCCAGCCGGCCGGACAGCGCCTGGTCGATCAGCACATGCAGCCGGGCCAGGCGATGCGGCGCGTCGAACGCGCCGCCGGCCGCGTCCTGGATCCAGAAGGTATCGAGCGCGCTGCCGTTGGTCAGCGTGTGGATGCGCGCATCGACGATCGAGGCGCCCGCCACCGCCAGCGCTCCGGCAATCCGGCTGAACAGCCCGGCGTGATCGGCGGTGTACACCGTCACCTCCGTCACTGCGCGGGACGGCAAGGGCTGTGTATCGACCGTCAGCGGCGCGCCCCGGCGCTCAGCATCGCGGATCAATCGTGCGTGCCGGGCATGGGTCTCCGGATCGAAGCTGAGCCAATAGCCGGGATAGCCAAGGCCATAGTAGAAATTCCGGTCGGCGTCGGGCCAATCGGTCAGATAATGCCCGGCCGCCTCCTTGGCGCGCGCCACCCGCACATCGCGCTCGGTCGTTGCCAGGCCGCCGGCCAGCACGTCGGCGACCCGCGCATACAGCTCCCGCAGCAGGGTCGCCTTCCAGCCGTTCCACACCTTGGCGCTGACCGCGCGCATGTCGGCAACCGTGAGCACCAGCAGCAGCTTCAGCCGTTCAGGCGACTGAATGGTGTCGGCCAGGTCGAGGATGGTCTTCGGGTCGTCGATGTCGCGCTTGAACGCCGTCTGGCTGAGCATGAGGTGGTGCAGCACCAGCCAGCTCACCGTCTCCGTCTCCTCGGCCGACAGGCCGATCGCCGGGCCGACCTGGATGGCGAGTTCGGCTCCGAGCTCGGAGTGGTCGCCGCCGCGCCCCTTGGCGATGTCATGCAGCAGCGTCGCGGCATACAGCGCCCGGCGGGACTGCAGGTCCTCGACCAGGCCCGACGCGATCGGCGCCACGTCCGCCAGCTCGCCACGCTCCAGCGCGTTCAGCACGCGCACCGCCTCGATCGTGTGCTCATCGACGGTGAACACATGATAGGTGTCGAACTGCATCTGGCCGACGATGCGGGCCCAATCCGGGATGTAGCGGCCGAGGAAACCGGTCTCGTTCAGGATCGCCAGCCACTTGGCGCCGCCCGCCCGGCTGTGCTCGCCGTCGCGTCCGCACAGCAGGTCGAGGAAGATGTCCGCCGCCAACTGGTTGCCGCGCAACTGGATGGCGCCGCGCTCATGGCGGATCAGCGCACGCAGCGCCAGCGGATGCAGCTCCAGCGAGCGGTCCCGCGCCACCTGCAGGATGCGCAGCATGCAGACCGGGTACTGGCCGAACTCGCGGCCCGGCGCGGACATCAGCTTGCCCTCGGCCAGCACGAAACCCTGCGCCAACAGCGCCGCGTCGGTCGTGGCGGCCAGCGCCGGCGGACCAAGGGCCGCGCGCACCACCGCGGGCTCCAACACGGTGGTGAGGCGGGTAATCTCCCGCGCCGTCAGGAAATAGTGCCGCATGAAGCGTTCGACGCCGTCCTGCCGGCCATGGCGCGTGTAGCCCATGCGGGCGCCGAGGACCGGCTGCAGGTCGAAGGTCAGCCGGTCCTCGGCGCGCCCGGCGACGTAGTGCAGGTGAAAGCGCACGGTCCACAAGAAATCCCAGGACCGGCGGGCGTGCTTGGCCTCCTGCTGGGTCAGGACGCCGCCGCCGGGGCTGTCGGGGCCGACCAGCTCGCCCATGACCTGGATGCCGAACACATAGCGGGTCATCCAGTACAGCGTCTGCAGGTCGCGCAGGCCGCCGCGGCCCTCCTTGATGTTGGGCTCGACCAGGAAGGGCGATTCGCCGTAGCGGCGATGGCGGGCGTCGCGCTCGGCCTGCTTGGCGACGATGAAGCCACCGGCCCCGGCCTCGACGCAGGATTGCAGGAAACGCGCCTGGAACGACGCGAACAGCCCAGGGTCGCCGGCCAGCAGCCGAGCGTCGATCAGCGCGGTGCGGATCGTGAGGTCCCGCGCCGCCTCGGCGATGCACTCGTCAACCGATCGGGTGGCGTGGCCGACCTTGAGGCCCAGGTCCCAGAGGAAATACAGCATGAACTCGACGGCCGAGAGGGTCGGCGCCGATGGCTGGCCCACGGTGATGAACAGCAGGTCGATGTCGCTGAACGGCGCCAGCACGCCGCGGCCATAGCCGCCTGTGGCAATGACCGCTATCGGCTCCAAATGCATAAGAGCCGAAGATCCCGCGCCAGGATCGGACACGTGGCCTCGGGTATAGTCGTGCAGCGTTGCGATCACGCCGTCCATCAGCCGGCCCAGCAGGCGGCCGGCCTGCAGTCCGCTCATGCCGCCGGCCTCGAACCGCTCCTGCACATGGTGCTGCACCCGCGCGAGATAGCGGCGGAAGGCGCTCAGGGCGGCGTCGCGCAGCGGGGATCGGTCAGCGGGCACGATGTTGCGCAGCGCCGTCGTCAGGAGTGCGATGGCCTCCTCGGGCCGGTCGGGCAGGGGAAGGGGGTTGGACATTATTTGGATGCTACCCCGGGAACCGCCGGGGGAACAGCGGCGAGTGCTTTGAGGCGATAGAGAATCTCAACGGCGTCCCGCGGCGTCAGGCGGTCGGGATCGATCTCTTCCAGCGCGTCACGCAACGGATCGGGCGGCGGCGGTTCATGGATCGCTTCGTGGAGCGCTTCTGGGACCGTCTCGGCAAACAGCGGCAGCTCGGCCGGCCTGCCGTGGCGGCCTTTCTCCAGCGCGCCCAGCAGGGCCGCGGCACGGCGCACCGTCGCGGGCGGCACGCCGGCCAACTGCGCGACGTGCACGCCCCAACTGCGGCCGGCGGCGCCCTCGGCCACCTCGTGCAGGAACACCACGCTGCCGCGCCACTCCTTGACCCGCATGGTGTGCGGGCGCAGCCGCGGCATCTGGCCGGCCAACTGCGCCAGTTCATGGAAGTGCGTCGCGAACACCGTGCGGCAGCGGACCTGGCCGTGCAGCGCCTCCAGCACCGCCCAGGCGATCGCCAGGCCGTCGAGCGTGCTGGTGCCGCGGCCGATTTCGTCCACGATGACCAGCGAGCGCGGGCCGGCCTGATGCAGGATCGCGGCGGTCTCCGTCATCTCGACCATGAAGGTGCTGCGGCCTCGCGCCAGGTCGTCGGCGGCGCCGACCCGGCTGAACAGTCGGTCCACGATGCCGATCCGCGCACTCTCGGCCGGCACCGGCAGCCCGGCCTGCGCCAATATGGCGATCAGCGCGTTCTGCCGGAGGAAGGTGCTCTTGCCCGCCATGTTCGGCCCGGTCAGCAGCAGCACGCGCTGCGGAGCGGACAGGTCGCAGTCGTTCGGCACGAAGGCGGCGGTTCCCTGCAGCGCATCCTCCACAACGGGGTGGCGGCCCGCCCGGATGAAGAACCGGTCGTCGTCCGTCACTGCCGGGCGGCACCAGCGCCCGCCCTCGGCCAGGCGCGTGCAGGACTGCAGCACGTCAAGCCTGGCCAGCGTGTCGGCACAGGCCGATATGGCATCGGACTGCGCCAGCACGGCCTGCACCAGGGTCGCGAACACCAGCCGCTCGCGCGCCGCTGCGCGGTCGGCGGCCTCGCTGATGCGGCGGTCGAGGTCCGCGAGCTCAGCGCAGCCGAAGCGGGCGCCATTGGCCATGGCCTGGCGCAGGGTCAGCTCCGGATGCGCCTGCAGCCGCTCGACGGCCATCGACGGCGCCTCGATGACGTAGCCGAGCTGCGCGTGGTGCCGGATCTTGAGCGACGCCACGCCGTAGCGCTGCGCGTAGTCGAGCGTCAGCCCGGCAATTACCCGGCGGCTGTCGTCCCGCAGACGCCGCTCCGCGTCCAGCTCGCCGTCGAAGCCCGCGGCAATCACCCCGCCGTCGTCGAGCCGCGCCGGCAACGGGTCGGCCAACGCGCGGGCGAGCAGGGCGTCGAGCGCCGGGTCAACGTCGAGCGTGGCCTGGTCCAGGGGCGCGCTGGCGAGCACCGCCGCAACCGCATGAGCGGCTGCGAGCGTCTGCGCCACGGCCCCGAGGTCGCGTGGCGCCGCGCGGCCGACCGACAGCCGGCCGAGCGCGCGGGCCACATCCGGCACGCCGCGCAGCGCCGCCCGCAGCTCGGCCACCGTCGTCGGCTGCAACAGCATCCAGGCCCAGCCGTCCTGCCGGCGCGCGATGGCCGCAGGATCCAGCAGCGGCCCGCCCAACCACATCGCCAGCATGCGGGCGCCTGGCGCCGTCAACGTGCGACCCACGGCGGCGACCAGGGTGTGCGCCGCCGAGCCGTCCCGGGCGCGGGTCAGCTCCAGGCTGGCGCGGGTCGCCGCGTCCAGCATCATCTGCCCGGCCAAGCCGGCCGGCTGCGGGCGCGACAGCCGCGGCATTCCGCCGGCCTGCGTGGTCCGCACATAGTCCAGCGTCATGGCGGCGGCGACGGCCTCCGCCTCGGTAAACGCGCCGAAGGCGTCGAGGCTTGCGGCGCCGAACGCCTCCGCAACGCGGCGCTGGGCGGCGGCGGGCGGCAAAGCGACGGTGACCGGGCCGCGGCGATCGGACCAGTCGCCCAACGGCAGGTCGGCGGCGGCCAGGATTTCGGCAGGCTCCAAGCGGCCGAGCAGCGCCGCGAGGTCAGCGGCAGACGGCGCCGCGGTCTCGAACAGGCCGGTCGAGACGTCCAGCCACGCGGCTCCTAGCGCATTGCCGACCCGGGCCAGCGCCAGCAGCAGGTTTGGCCGGTGCGCGTCGAGCAGGCTGTCCTCGGTCAGCGTGCCCGGCGTGACCAGCCGCACCACGGCGCGCCGCAACGGCGCCTTGCCGGTGCGCCCCTTGGCCGGCTCCATCTGCTCGGCCACCGCAACACGGAAGCCGCGGCGGATCAGGCGGGACAAATAGGCCTCGGCGGCGTGCACCGGGACGCCGCACATCGGGATCGGCGCGCCGGCATGCTCGCCGCGCCGGGTCAGCGCGATGTCGAGCGCCGCTGCGGCCGCCTCGGCGTCGGTGAAGAACAACTCGTAGAAG
>JAABUS010001425.1_pt1 | contig 52286 bp, 6 predicted proteins | sample 5560161 | NCBI WGS metagenome assembly JAABUS01 (sample SAMN10711885, study PRJNA513376) | rock metagenome | isolation source: Antarctica rocks | place: Antarctica: Victoria Land, Trio Nunatak nord | collected 2016-01-04 | reverse complement strand
GATTGCAAATATTTTAATAAAAATATTAAACAGTCTTATAAAAATATTATTATTAATTCTTTTTAAGTTATTTAAGTTATTATAATAAATAATTTGTTATTTAATAATTTTTACAATTAATTTTATATAGATTAAAAAACTCTTATTAATATTAAGTTTATTATTAATATTTAATTATAATATTGTTTAACTTAAATATAAAGTATAAGTAATATATTTAAAAAATATATATCTTCTTAAAAAATAATGTTATTATTATATTTGTATTCTTAGGTAGTTTTTGTATCTCTTTAATAATTTTAAGTCAATTTACTTTTTTAATTGCAATTTTTTTTTTGCTTTTTGTTTAACTTTATTCTTAAAGTATTTTGCTATAAAATTATTAATATTATATATTTTATTATATTATTTAAACATATTATTATAAAGATCTTAATTAATTTAATAGATCTTAATTTTATTTTTAATATTTTTCTTTATATATTTATAATTTAATATAAAAACTTATATTTGAAAAATTGTTTTATACAATTTTTTAAGTTAAATTAAAATAATTTTGCATTTATTACTTTATTTTTAATATAACTTCTTTTTATTATTATTTTATTTTTATATATAATTGTAACTTGCAATATTTTTTAAATTAATTAATAACATTTTTATTATTTTTATATTTACTTAGCTTATATTACAAGTAATATATAGAAATAATATAGTTATATAGCAACTTAGAAATTTCTTACAATATCTAATAGAATGCGATAAAATTTAAAGAGTAAAAAATCTAAAAAGACTAATAGAATTATAGATAATATATTAATAAGTATATTAAGAGCAAGTAAAATAAATTGTAGATTAATCTAGAATTGTATTAATAAAATGCTTATTCTATAAATTTTCTCTATAAAAGAGATTTTATAATCGATTTAGAATAGTTATTATTTAAAAATATCTTTAATTAAGAGATATATTAATAGTTTAATTTTTGCAAGAGTTTTTTTTATTAAGATTCTAAAGATATTTATAATATTGTATTGTAAACTAAAGTATTAATTTAATACTTAGTTGCTAATTATATATCTTTGCACGTAAGTCTTTATAACATAGAGTATAAATCTTAGATTAATTGTTAGATAAAATTTCGATTTCAACTATTAAAATTTACTTAACTAGATAGTTTTAAGTCTAGAAATTAACTTAAAACTTATTTCGATTTGCGTTAATTTAGAATTGACTTAATTTAACTTAAATCGATTTTCGATTCCAATATTAGAAATTGAATCGAATTGTTAAGAAATCGAAAATTATAATATTATACTAAAAATAGTATAAAATAAGTTTAAATTTAGTTATTTTATTTTATAGATAATATTACTTATCTATATTATAGTAATTTGTATAATAAAATCGAACAATTTATAAGATTTCTACGCGAGAGAAATACGCTTGTAAAGAGTTCTCTATATATCTAATTAATAGCGTATAGTTAATTGCGTCTATATAGGATTGCGTTTATAAATCTTAACAATATACAAGATTGAATCTTAGCAATATATAAGACTAAGTCTTAATAATATACGAGATTAAATCTTAATAATATACAAGATTAGTAAATCTTCGCAATATATAAGATAAAACCTTACTAATAGCAAAGCGTATATTAATTATATATTTGCTAATTTTGCTAATTGTTGTTTAATTCTATGCTTTAAACTATAAAGCAAACATATTAATATATTAGTTAATTTAACTATTAGCTATTAATAGTACAAGAATTTAAGCTTTCGAAATTGTTAATGTTAAACTGATTGCGTCGAATCGATTAATCGACTCGAATTTTAACAATTCGAGTCAATTCGATTTAAAAGTTTTGGCAAATTAATTTCTAAAATTGAAATCGAAATTCGAACTTAATTCGAGTCGATTTCTAGAGTTAAAATCGAAACTCGACTCAAAAAATCGACTTGAATTGTTAAGAGATAAAGTTATTTAGTAACAGATTTGATAAACATAAATTAGGTTTTAAATCTTATTATTTTTTCATTTAAATATTCTATAATAATGCAATAAAGTAATATATACAAACTATTTAATATTTATACAGTAAATGGATTACAACTATTATAGTCTCTCGATTAACTTCGATTCTATATTTTATTAAAAAGTATATAATAATATATTTAGACAATATATTTAAACTTATTAATGCTATTAACTAGTTCGAAATCTCTATAATTTCGTAATTAATTTTATTCTTAGCATTATTATTATTGTTTCTGTTTATATTATTATTATTATTGTCTTTGTACTTTGTATCTTCATACTTGTTATTTATTATTTTTGCATTATTCTTTACTTTCTTTTATCTTATCTTTGCTTTATTATTATTAATCTTAATTAAATCTTTAAAACTATTATTTATCGATTTTGAAGAATTAGATATTTTGCAATTTGCAACGTTTTTATTGTTTGCAAAAGTATCTTTAAATTTTTTAAATTTATTAATTGTATTTAAATTATACGCTTTCTTCAACTTATTAAATCTTCTATAGTATAGAATGCGTTGTTAAATTATTTCGACAACTAATATTATATATTTGATTATAATTTTGCTCAATTCGAACTAATTAGAATTATACTAATACGTAAGTTAGTTATTTTATTTATATTAGACTCTATATATACTTAAATATTAAAAGATTGTATTGTATCTATATCTTTACTTTTTAAGATTATTTGTATAACAATTGTATTAACTTTAGCTTGTTTTTTAATATTTTTGTTTTTAATCTTCTTTATTAGTTCGATCTCAAAGTATTGCGCTACAATATAATTAGCTCTTTAAATATATATATATTACTTAAATATATTATTATACAATTCTTTTTCTACTTTTTTATTGACCATTATATTTTTGACGTTTTTTTCTATATTAATTTAAATTTATCTAGAGACTTTCTTAAAAACAATTGTTGTTTGCAACTTAATTAGACGCTTGTAAAGTATTATACAATTAATATTTTATTTTTTGTAAAATAGTTTTTTATCTTCGATTTATATTGTATAGACTAACCGTTTAGTTCTAATAGTTGGAATCGAATTGCATAAATTATGAAAATACTAACTATATTAGGTTAAAACTTGATCTAATTAGATATAACTTTCGGGTCGGGTTATAGATTTTGGGGAAAAACCGACCCAAACAATTAGTCTATGTTGTTTATTCTATTAAGATTTTTGTTAGTTTTAAAAATCTATTAAGTTTGTTCTTAAAAGTATTGTTATTGCTTGCATTATTAATAACAATTTTAAGAAATTTGTTTTTAATTTTAAAGAATTCTAATATCTTTATAAGCTCTAATATTAATTGTCGATCTATATATTTTATATTAAGAGAAGTAAATTTAACAAAATATTTGTAATATTAAAATATAATATCAATTTAATATATTAAGATTTTAAGATAAATAACTTTTTAAAAACTAAATTATATATTTAAAGCAATAAAAATATGTTAAAACTCTTTTAGATCTAATTTAATTTTGTTACAAATTTAATTAAAATTTGTAAAATTTAATTTTAACAATCTAATATAATCTAAAAGTACTAGATTTAATTAAAATATTTCTAGTAATTTTCGAAAATTCGAATTATTAATAGTTCGAAAAGATAAATTCAAATTGACAAATATCTTGTATAGTTAATCTTTCTAATTATTTTAACTAAAAAATAACAAAGCGATATACTTTTCTTCTATTAATATATTAGTTTTGCATTATTTATCTATATTATTAACAATAACTTACGCAAGTAAAGATTAGATTAATTATTACTTGTAGTTAAGATTTTTTTCTTTTTAAACAAAACGCAAATTAAAGATATTTCTTTATATTCAATATATTTAAATAATTGTATACAATAGAATAATTTTTTTTAACAACTTTTGCAAACAATTTTTAACAAATTATTAATAGTTAAAACTATTTAAATATATTTGTTTTAAAATTTAAATTGTACTTTAGTACTAATTTTTTTAATTTAATATAAATAAACAAATCTATTTTAAGTCTTGTATAAAATACTCTTATTAATTGTAGTATATAATTATTATTCTTCAAACTAAATCTTAGTATTTATATTTTATTTAATATATTTTATTTCGTCTCTTAGTTTAAGTAATAAAAAATCGTTTAAAATCTTATTCAATACTTTTTGAAACTCTCTTTTTTTTAGTATCAAATGTGTAATTAAAATTTTAATCGAATTAATTCGCGAATTAATTAGAATATAAAGTACTAGATAGCAAATTGCAAAAAATAGATTTACTAGAAATATCTTTAAATAAAGACAACTATTAAGTAGAAACTCTTAAAGAATTAGATATTTTGCAACCAAAAATAGTATAAACAATATTTTTAAATAGTTTAAAGAAAAAAATTCTAAAGTAAAACAATAACGCAAAAGAGTAATACAAATATAAATTAAATTAAATAGAATTTTATACTAACAAGTAATTATAATCTAATAATATAGCAAATTGTAATCTCGATAATATATTATAATTATACAAATCTTAAAATAGTAACTCTTAATATAATAATATTATTTTCGATTTCTTAGCAATTCGATTGATTTCTAATATTAAAATCGAGTATTAACTTAAATTAAGTCTAGTTAATTTTAAATTAGCGCAAATCAAATCAAGTTTTAAGTTAATTTCTAATATTAGAATTGTCGAGTTTAGTTGATTTCAATAGTTGAAATCGAATTCCAATTCAACAATTAGTCTAGTTAATATATATTGTCTCTTTGTATTACTATTATAATAACAAGATTATAATTAATATTTTATATATTATAGATTTGAATTTTGCGATTATTTACGCAAAGCGTATAATACTCTAAAAGAAAGGTTTGTTTTTTATTAAAAATTTGATAAAACAATTCGATTTTTTAAATTAAAATTTTTATAACAATGTTATATTCTTCTTTTTAAGCAAATATAATATATTATTTCTCTCGAATAATTATAATATATTTTTTGTATTAGCTAAGATTCAAATCTTCGAAATTCTATTATTAATAGATTTTTTCTAGCAATTTAATTTATTAAATTTATTATTTCTTTACATTATTATTAATAGTATCTAATAATTTTTGTAGTTATTAAAGATTTTTTTTTAAAAAACTAACTTATTTATAAGCAATTTTATTTTATAACAATCTTGAAATTTAATATAAATTTTTATTTATTTATTTATTGCTTAATTGTTATTTTTTTCTTCATAATATATATTTTACAATTTAAGGACAATCTTTTTTATATTTAGATTTATAGTATAAACAAAGTATTTAATTATTATAATTTGTTTAATTGTTTACAAACTTATTTAAAATTAATCTTACTAATATATTTTTTAAGCAAAACTAAAAGTTTGTTTAATATTTATTAAAAATATATATCTTAAATTATTTATATTAACTTGCAATGAAAAAGTTTGATATATTGTCTCTTTAATATTTCTAAATTAAATATTTATTTTCTACAATATTAATATAAAGATATTACTCGGGTCGTCTAGAAGTAAGTTTCTTTCCTAATTCGATTAGCGCGATTTTTGCTCGTTTATTGATTTTCTACCTAATTGTAAACAATTATCATCTTGATACTTCCAACTTCAATAAATGTCTATATACAACTCTAAGATGTTATTGCCTTTGCGTTATGCAATTGTAACATATAGACTTCTATTTGATTGCACATTTGATGTCATTGAACGCGAAACAAGTGTAAAAGCGAAGATTGCACAAGTAATAATGCGAAAAGCAATTAAAAGAGCTAGAAACAACGACTTTTTAAAAATTCTTGCTTGCGTAGAAAATCTAAATCGAACAAAATAATCTACATAAGTTCCAAATGACACTCAATTGTCTTCAAACGTACGAAAAGCTATTCTAAAGCACTCCAATTTGAGTTTCTACAAGACGATAGTGAATCAAAAAAACATTAATATTTCTAGCAACAAACAACTCTCTCGATCTCTTATTGAACGAATTTAACATTAGCATAGTTATCTTGATTCTAAAAACGATGCAATATACGAAATCGTACGTAAAAGAATAGCTACGAAGTCTCGCATAAATACAAATTACAAGAAAGCACAAAAGAAGTTTGTCAACTAGTACTTAGAATAGCTTAATAAGAGGACTATTTTCATTTGTAACAACAAAGTTTATCACAAAGTTAAAGCTATATTAGACGTTCAAAATGTTAGTCAATCTAAAGAGGTTTTTGCAAAGAAGTACGTTATGCTTAAAGAAATTATATAGTTTATCATTATGCAATAAAGCTTCTTTTTGACGAAATCGAGTTCGAATGCGTTTATAAGATCTATACATCTATAAAAGACGAAGACAAATAAAAAAAAGAACAATATTATTGCAAAAAGAATAATAAAGAATTACAAACAACGTCAAATTATTAATGTAAAGCGTATTTAGATTACAATTAAAAAAATAGAGAAAAACAAACATATAAAGATGTAAATTCTTTACAAATTTAAATGTGTTTGCTAACAAATTCGTAAAAAGTTAATAATTAAATTGTTGTCTATAATGCAACTCACAAAGCAATCGAAAACAAAGGTCGAAAAAGCACTAAATGTCTTTGATCTATTGATCAAATCTACATCTATAATATCCTCGAAACTAAAGAGATAATAAGCGAAAAAAACGATATTACAAGCAACAAATACGTGGCAAAAGTTTTATTAAATCTTGGTAATTTGTACAATATCTATAACTCTATACAAATACGCAATATAAATGTGTCTATATATCTAATAGAAGACAACGTTAAAGCACATCAAAAGGTCGCACGTCTATTGAAGCAAAAAACAAACACAAGGATAAATAAATAAGATTAAATAAGTACTTAATTCACTTAATCTACATTCAATTAAGAAGATTCACAATTCTTTAAAGAGATATTTGAAGATAACATAAAAAGAAATACGAGAGTCTTCAAAGGCGTCTAAGAACAAGATCTATCAAGCTATTAATAATACTTAATATTTATTTTATATACGCTATTAGACAAAGAAGGCGATCAAGAGATAATTAAAGAAGCTACGAACATGCAATAGACTAAAAAATAAAAACAATTTTAAAGAATAATAAGCATGCCTAATAAATATTTAAAATAAAAGAATATTTTTTTGTTTTTAAGTAAAAAATTAAGCTATTTAGCAAAAGATGTGTTTAATATCAAAACAATAAAGCGTTCTTCTAGTTCAAATTTAATATAACATTGTCGCAAAAACAATCTTCTTCATCGTTTTTTCACTTGAAAAACTCTATCGACTCTATTACATCAAATATGTTTTTTCTAGTCAATAAATATGTCTTTGCGAAATTCTTCTTGTTTCTTTTCGCAATCCACTTAATAAATAGTGTATTTTATATAAAAGTAAAATCTATCTTCTTTGTAGAACTAGTATTATTGACGCAACGCAAATGAATAAAGATCTCTTCGATCTTTAACGATTAATGTTTATTAGAAAAGTTGCGTGAAGCGTCTATTTTAGATCAATTAAGATATTAAATCGACGAACACATACTTATAGACATAGCTTGCGTTAATAGTAGTTATTTTAGACTTATTTGATGCATTTGTGGCGATAGAGAAGGTGTCGAAGATGTATAGAAGTTGAAGAGTTGATGGGCCAAGCGAGCAAAAATCGCGCTAACCAAATTAGGAAAGGAACTCACTTCTAGGCGACCCGAGTAATTATTTTGATTTTAAATCGAACAAAATTCATCGGCAATTCCGGGAGAGAGACTTTATATGAGCTAATCCTGATATCGATTCTCTATAGAGACGACATCGGCATTTCTGCTCGTCTCTGCTCGCGCTAACCTAATTAGGAAATTTAAATTATTTATATAAATTAGTATTATTTTATACTTAGTTCGAAATTTTTAGCTCGATCGGGCTAGTACTAGGGACGTAATAAATTATCGAAAATAGAATTTCTCGATTTTATTAATAGATTGGCGCTTATAGACGCGAATTTATTTATAGAATCGAAAAATCCTAATTTTGATAATTTATTACGTCCCTAGTACTAGCCTAATTGGGCTAAAAGTTTCGAACTAAGTATAAAACAATACTAATTTATATAAATAATTTAAATTTCCTAATTAGGTTAACGCAAGCAGAAACGAGCAGAAATGCCAATATTATCTCTATAGAGAATCAATAGCAGGATTAGCTCATATAAAGTCTTTCTCCCGGAATTGCCAATGTTACTTAAAAATTATTATAATTGTGTAATTAATATATTTAACAAAGTATAAAATAAATAGAGTTTTAACAAATTTAAATATTTTATGTTAGTTTTTGTAACTTTTTATTAATTTTTCTTTGAATAATTCTAAATTAAAGCAAATATTAAGTTAGATTGTTAATTACAACTATAAAAGCGCAATCCTAATAAAATTAATCTATATATTATTTCTTTATATTATTACAAATTTAAATATCTTTTTAATTATATTAGATAAATTTATATTTCTTGCAATATTTTAAAGTTGTTTATTCTTTAATTATACAATAATATTATTATTAATTCTTTTCGATTTTATAATTAAAATAAAATTTTAAGTTACAAAATTAATTATATAAAAAATAACAAAATATAAAGTTTAATTATTTATTTTATTAAAACTTTTATTAATTTAAAATCTTTATAAATTTGTTTTTAAGTATATTGTTATTACTTGTATTATTAATAATAATTTTAAAAAGTTTATTTTTAATTTGGAAAGACTTTAAAATCTTTTTAAACTTTTATATTAATTAATAATTTATATACTTAATATTAAAAGAAGTAAATTTAATAAAGTATTTGCAAAATTAAAATATAATATTTATTTAATATATTAATACTTTTAGATAAATAATTCTTTAAAAACTACATTATATATTTAAAGTAATAAAGATATATTAAATACTCTTAAAATTAAAATTAATTTTGTTATAAACTTAGTTATATTTTAAGAGAATTATTTTAAATAGTTTAATATAATTTAAAAGTATCAAATTTAAACAAAGTATTTCTAACAACTTTCGAAAATTAAAAGCCTTAATAGGTCGAAAAAAAGATTACAAAAATCTTATATAGTTAATTTTTCTAATTATTTTAAATAAAGAATAATAGCAAATTAATATAATTCTTCTTCAGATAAATTGTTAGTTATATATTATTTATATATATTATTAATTGTAACTTATATAATTAAAAGATAAACTAATTGTATCTTGCAATTAAGATTGTTTTATTTTAAACAAAAAAAGATAGAAGATATTTCTGTATATTTAATATACTTAAATAATTGTAAACAATAAAATAATTTAAAACTTATAACAACTTTTATATATAATTTTTGAAATATTATTTATAATTAAAACTATTTAAATATATTTATTTTAAAACTTAAATTATATATTTATATTAATTTTTTTTGCTTAATGTAAATTAACAAGTTTTAATTAAATTTTGTTTAAAATATTCGTTGTTAACAATTGTATATAATTATTATACTTCAAATTAAGTATTTATTTTAAACTTTATTTAATATATTTGTTTCTCTCTCTTAAAATAAGCAATAAATAATTGATAAATGTTTTATTAAATATTTTGCAAAGATTTCTTTTTTTAGTATTAATAGCAAAAGTAAGAAAATCTTAATTAAATTAATTTGCGAATTAATTAAAATACAAGCTACTAAATAGCAAATTGCAAAAGATAAATTTTGCTAGAATTCTTTTTGTTTAAAGACAATAATTAATTTAAAAATATCAAAGAGTTTAATATTTTATAAACAAAAATACAAATATAGTATAACAATATTCTTTAATAATTCGAAAAAATAATTTAAAAATAAAAAATATAGTACAAAAGAGTAATATAAACAATAATTAATATAAATAAACTATTTTAAAAAAATACCAACAATAGTATCTTTTAAGTCGAAGTATATTACTTAATACTATAGCAAAAAATTCCAAATTATAATAACAAATATTTAAAAATAGGAAATCTTAATATAATAATATTATAATTAATTTCTTATTAATTTGATTTAATTTTAAATATTAAAACTAAGAATTAAGTTCTAAAATAGTAGAAATCGAATTAAGTTCTAGATTGATTTCTAATATTAAAATTAACAAATTAAATCGATTTTCAAAGTTAGAATCAAAACTTAATTTAACAATTAATCTAGTTTTGTCTTAAAACTATTTTTTGTTACATATAAAATACAATAAATTAATTGTGCAAAAACTAGTATCAAGAACAAAATAATAATACTTTAAATTATGCTTTTTAACACTAATATATAACTTTAATTGTACATATAATATACAATAAAAACTATAAGAAAAAGACTTATTTGTGCAAGACAATATTTAATAAAGTTGATAAGAGAGTTTTAAAAGCTACTATAAAGCTAAGTAGAAATTTATAATTAAAAGAATTTAGCAAATATATAATTAACTATTTTAAATAAATTGTTTAATATAGATAAAAACTGTTTTATTAATTATTATAAGCAATAAGAGTTTGTCTCTATTAAATATTTTATAGCAAATATATATTAATCTTAAATTGTAAATCTTATAGACAACAAAAAACTAATACAGATTAACAAAGAATTTTGTATCTAAATATATATCTATTAATTAATTAATTGTTCGTATAGCAAAGCTAGTAAAATAAAAAAACAAAACTATAAAAAAACAATTAATAAGAAAAGAATAAAGTAATTAGTAACTATAAAGATTAAAGTATTTTATTAAATAAATTCTAAATTAACTTATAAAGTAATTAACAAAATAACAAAGAAATAAGCAATAATAATAAAATAATATAAAACAATTAACACAAATAAGATATAAAACTCTTGAGATAAGAATAAATATTTGCTTTAATATTTATTATTATTGTAATATGATCTTTTGTATAAATACTTTCTATAAATTTGTTTTAAAAAAAACAATCTTAATAATTCTAATATATATTTAATAATTTCATAATAATTTTAGAAACTATATTAGACAATAAAAATTATTGTTAATTGCAATTAATAATAGCGAAAATATTGCAAAATTCTTAATATTTATTAATATTAATAACAATAATATTGTAACAAAAGATACAATATAATAGAGACAAAAACTTTAAAGAATTTCGAATATTATTTAATCTTATTCGCAAAAAAAATAAAGAACTTTCTTAAATAAAAGATTAAATTGAATACTAGACTTTGCAAGAAATTCAAAATATATTATATAATTTGCAATAAAATACTTGCAAATTTTTTAACTATATAAAAGAACAAAAAAGATTTAATATATAAGAAAGAAATATTATATAAGAAATATACTTTAATTAAACAAGAAACAAAGAATTAAGCAATAATAATAATAATATATCGACAATATATAAATATAATAAAAATTTGTTAACAACAAATATATAATAAATTGCTACAAAAAAAATACTTAGAAAGCAAATTATTGCGAATAAAACTTAGAAAAGAAATTATAAATTGGATTTTAATCAAATTAATAATTTCTTTTTCGAAAAAAAAATAAGAACAGTTTTATAATCTTTTTAATAATTATTTATTTATAATAACAACAACTATTAGAAAATATACTTAATTTATCATTGTAAATAAGAATTAAATAGAAATAAATTTCTTCTTATTTAATTTCTTGTTTAAACTTATTCAATCTATATATTAGTCTTTAATTATAAATTTATTAAATTTTAAGTCTTTTAAAACTTCTATTAATATAAAGAATTTTAATTTTAGTTTATTAAATAATAAGTTATCGATTTTAAAAGCAATTATTAGTTAGAAAGATTAAACAATCTTTGTCTTTTTAATATTAACAATATTAATCAAGTTAGACAATTAATAGTATCTTAGTTAAATATTTTATTTTATAACAAAATTTACTAAATATATACAAAAGCAATTTAAGAAACAATTAAGAATAAAATTGCAAAAACAAAGAATTATATTTACAAAAAAGAAAACAAAGATAAAACAAATAATAACAATATTAAAAAAAGAAACAAAACAAATAATAAAAAAGACAAAGAGTATATTATAATTAGCAAATAACTTTAAGAAGCTATTATTATTATTAATATAATTAATAGGTTTTAATTCTTTTGCTTTTGTATTTTGTTATATGTAATTTATTATAAAGTCTTTTTGCTAAAAATTGTTATACTAATGCTTTCTACAAAGATATTAGAGAGAATTATATTATTAAAGAGATTTGTTAATATCTTTAGACAATATAAGCAATTACTTAATAAAAAGAATTGCAACTAAGTAATTATAACAATAATTTAAAACTTAAAATAAGTTAAATACAACTTATAAGAGAGTTGTATTCTAGTTTATATATATTAAGAAACTATTAGTTGTTTGTCTTGTTTGCTTATTAAGTATAACAAATATAATTACTTGCAATATTTGCTTATCAAATATATTAAGTTTTATATTTAGAATATTTGCTTCTTAAATATATCGAATATAATAATAGATTTTTCTCTAAAATATAAATTCTAAATTACTAATATAGTTCAAATAAGCTTGTAATACTATCTTTTTTTTCAAAAATCTTGCCTCGAAATTTAATATCTTTCTATTATATCTTTAAAAAAATTTAATATCAAAAATTTCTTTTCTTAAAAGAAAGATTTTTTTAATACTCTAAATATAATATTTCTAGCAATATATTTTTGTTGTAAGTATATGAAATCTAATAAGACTTATTATATAAATAATAATTTTTAAAAGTATATAAAATATATGCAATCTAATTATAGTTATACTCTAACAATTTCTTCGACTTTAATTAAAAAAATTTACAAAGAACAAATATATTTAAAGAAAGAAATACGCAAAATATATACTAAACTAAATTAACTAAAAAAATAGCTTAACTTTCTAAAAAATAAAAATAAAGAAATAATTATAATAAAATGGAAGAATATTAACAACTTAAAGATAAATAAAATATATTTTATTAAATTTGTTGCAAAAATTTCTAAATTGCTATTTAATATATTGTTCGAACAATTTTAATTTTCGATTAATTAAAATTAAAATACTATTTTTATATTTTGTTTTAATAGAACTTTCTTAAAAGATTCTAACAACAATTAAGATTTTTTTTTAATTTTTATATACTTTTTAATATAGAATATTCTTTTTACTTAATAAGATATTTTTAATTTTAAAATTTTAAAATTTTCTCGATTTCGAATTGTTTCTTTTTTTTGCAAATAGAAATAAAAAATATTCTATAAAAATATAATAAAATTTGCTAATTTTAACAATAAGATATAAAATACTAAAAATATTCTAATATTCTTAGATAAGTTAAGTATATAATTTATTGATTTTTTAGTCTTTTTAATAAAAAACAACTCAAATTTAATATAATTTAATTTCTTGTTTAACTTTCTTATTCTAGGATTTTTTGTAAAAAGATATATATTTTTAGCTAAAATATTGTTTTTTGTTTCTTATTTTAATACTTAGTCGATTTTTGGGGTATTTTCGAGATATAGTTGTATATATTTTTTAATATTGCTACTCTTTTAATAACTAATTGTGCTAACAAATATATATTTTTTTTTCGAAGAAATTAAATTTCTTATTATAGTTAACAAAGAATAAAGTTATCTTAATAATATTCGAAATCTTTATACAAAGTATTATTTGCGTTATAAATAGAAGTAATACTTAATTACTATAAATATTGTTAATATAGTATTTTAAATATTGTTTAAAACTAGATTAATTGCGTCGAATTAAATTACTAAGTTCGAGTCGAATACTTAACTTAAATTAAGTTAAATCGAATTCAAAAGTTAAAATCGAAAAGTCGATTTAATTTCTAAAATTAAAATCGACAATTTAAGTTAATTTCTAGAGTTAAAATCGAAACTTAATTCGAAAAATTTAATTAAAATTGTTAAGTCTATTATTTTTAGTAAATTGTATTATTTTTAGTAATAATTAATTAATAATTTAATAGGAATAATTAATCTATTTAATTTAATTAATAAATATAATAGATTGTTTTTATATTATATATTACTATTGTATATTATCTAGCAAATAATTAAAAATTCAACTAAATATATACTATTTTTAGTATTTTTAACATTCTTAACAATTCAATTAGATTTCTAATATTGGAATCGAGAATTAAGTTAAGTTAAGTCAATTTAATTTTAAAATAATAGAAATCAAATTAAGTTTTTAGTAGATTTCTAGAATTAAAATCGACAAGTCGAGTTAGTTCTAAAAATTAGAATCGAAAGTCAATCTAACAATTAATCTATTTAAAACTCTAATTTATTTGTTCTATTTAATTATTTAAAATCAAATATGTTAGAATTAGAGCTTTAATAGATAGTATATAGTTAATTAATAAGTATACTAGCTATGCAGAACTAACTATATATAGAAAATAGATATAAGTACTATAAGTAGTAAGACGCTAGATATTATTTGTAATATATTCGAGACTAGAGAGCAAAGACTTGAAAAATAATCGAAAAACAAAATCTATCTAATTTAAAATTGTAATACTACTTTTTCTTTTTACTTGCAAGCTTCGACAAAGTAATATTAAATCTTTCAATTAGTATTTTTAATTAACTTTAGTTAAAATATCTATTAGATATACGCTTCGATTAATATCAAATATATGTCAAATATTGTTCGACAAATAAAATTGAAATTTTCGATATATATTAAGCAAAAAAATAAATTTGTTAAATAGAAAAGAGTAATTAGAAATTTTTGAAACAATATATACAAGCCACAATAATATATAGAGTAAAAAACATATATATTGCAAATAATATTCTAGTTAATTTTCGATTATTTTCGATTAGTATTAAGTATGTCTATGGAGTACAATCTAATATTCGAAATTAAATATCGAACAATTGTTAAGTAGCAAAAATCAAGTTTCGAGCAATTTGTCGAACAACAACAAGATCGAGAAGAGAAAAGAAAAGATAAATAAATTTTGAGAAAACATCAAATATAAAAAAAATTAGAAAGATACAAAAAATTACTAATTCTAATTCTAAAAGAAGAGTCTAAGTTACGTAATACAAGAATTAAAGAATTAACAACAAAATAGAAGTCAATTATATTCTAGAAAATTTGAGAAATCAATTACATTCGAGAGAAAATTAGAAAGTCGATTAGTTATATAATATAAAAAAGAAGTAAGCAACAACAAGAAAGATAGCAATATCGAAAAGTTGAAATTTATCGAATTTTAACTACATTCGAATACGTTTGTCTAAATCTATTTTATAGAGAGAGAAAATAACATAGAAGTATCTTAATAGCAATTTATATACAATTGTGTGTATATTTAGAAATATTAAATCAATTCTAATTCGAAAAATATTTAGAAGAGAGATTTATAAAATGTTTAGCAAAAGTACTATAGAGATAACAACAAAGACTACAAATATATATTAAAATATATTAATAATATATTTTCGGAATTCTTATTAACTAATATAGAAGACAAAATAATATATTGAGTAATTCTATTATTAAAAAGTATTCGATTTTGATTGCAAGTATATAGCGAATAACTTTCGACAATAGTAATATATCGACAATACGTTTTCGAAATCGATTGTAAATATAGTAGTAATAGAAGAGCGTAGAAATATATAGAAGCGAATTATTCTACTTATTAGATTTTTAATTAGAAGACATTTTAAATATTTAATAAAATTCTACTATATCTAAATATTTGTAATAGAAATCGACAATAAAGTTAAAACAGTTATTAGCTATAAAATAGTTTCATTATTTAAATCTATTATTGTAGTTTGTATAATTTGTAAAGAGAATTTAATATTGTAGTATTTTGTATCTATAATTCGTATCAATTAGATTTAAATTTGTACTATTGTTATTTTTGTATATATTGTATTGTAATATTTCGATATTTTTAATATACTATTCGAGATTATTGTTGTTAATATTGTTAATAGCATTAATAAGCAACAAGAACTTAATTTGTTAATCTAATAGAAGCTTATTTTTGTCAAAATGCAAAAACTATAGATAGAATACTAAATAAATTTTTAACAACTCGAACAACTCTAGTTTATAGATATATTTATTAATTGTTCGAATTATTTTGTAGAAATTTCTATTTTTATACTTTAGAGATTTATATAATCGAGTTGTTTTAATATTTCGAATATTAAGTATAATTTTATTATCGATTTTAAATTTTAAGATTATAGCGCATTTGTAATTAGTAAACTTTATTTGTTTAATTTAAATTTAAACAAACTTTTAACAAAGAGAGTTTTGCAAAATCTTAATCTTTTAAACAATTTTATTAATATTTTTTATATTGCAACAAGTTTCTACTATATTGTTGTTACAAAAGACTTTAAATAGTTTTAAATCTAATTGTAACAAATACTTTTTAATAACAAAATTAATAATAAGTTAGTAGATTTGCTAATATAGCTATTTGCAACAAACTTAACAATAGTAAAATAATTAATTTAGTTATTCTAATTGTATTATATGTATACTCTAAGATATTGTTTAAAAGCAATATTAATATTTTCGATTTAATTATTAATTTTGAAGTAAAACTTAATTGATAGTTTATATTTCAATTTTAATCTTTTGCAAAGATATTATTAAAAATAAACAATAAACTAAGTATCTCTATTATAAACAATAATAGCTAAAAAGCTTTTAATATATTAGACAAAACTAATAAAAATCTAAACAACAATTTTAATTTTCAAAAAGTCTATAGATATAAATTCTTTATTCTTAAATAATTTATTAACTATTACGAAAATACATTAAAAGATCTTTTCTCTATACTAATATAATAATAGAAAGATAATAAAGTTGGAAAATATATTCTATTAATAATAGTCTAAAATAGATAGAGACTTTAATAGATTATATTTATATTTGCAATATAATTTAATATATTTGCAAATCGAATAATTTTTAACGTATTTTTTGACGTCTAAATATAGCATAGATTAGTAGTAGTAATATTATATTTTCTTAAGTATTGTTGTTCGATTTGAATATTTAGTATTTAACAATTTATACTAAAATCTAATTGTTTCGACTCAAAAAATATTATTTTTGCTTTAAAATATATATATATTTTGTTTTAAACAAATAGATATTTAATTTTAATTGTTAAGTATTTAATTATTGCGCAGTTTTCGAGTTTTAATTTAGTTGTTTTGCAAAAATAGTTAAAATCTTTTATTTATTAGTTTTCTTAATTCAAATAATTTGTTTTGTTTTTTTGTTATATAGATATATTTTTGATATTTGTTGAGCAAAAACTTCGAAATCGAGTTTTGTCTTAAATTTCTTCTTTTTTGTTAAATGAATTGCAATATCAAACAAGAGCTAAGTTATAGAAAAAACTATAAATATCAATAACTAAGTTATAAACAAAGCAAATATATTTGACAAAAAGACAAAATTAATAGCTAAAAACAAAAAAACTATAGATTAAGAAATTGTAAATACAACTATAGTAAGCAAAGAAGAAGAAAAGATCTAGCAAAATAGAATTTGTTTTGTTAAAGTAATAAAAATATTGCAAACAATAAAAATATAAATAGTTTTATATCTTTGTTAGTTATTAGCAAGTTCTAAGTAAATTTTTTACTAGTTTTTGCAATTCTTTTGTAAGCAATTAATTTAGACTTAATAGAGTCTTAAAAGAAACAAATTAATTTTGTTACTAAATTATAGATAATATTTAATCGCAAATAATATAATTTTAAATATATAAATTATCGAATAAAACAATTTATTCGAGTCTATTTGCGAGAGCACAATAGCAATTATAAAGTCGAAAATATTGTTTTCGATTTAAATCTCTATATTGAAATCGAAATAATATAGAATAGACTAATCGATAAAAACTTTCTTAAAAGTTTTGAATATAAGATTTTCAAAACTGTTAAATTGCTATAGAAAACTAAGATTTTTTTTAAACTTATTAAATACTAACAAAGATTTAACTAGATTCGAATAGTTATAAATAAATTGTCAATAGAAGTTAACAAAGTCTAGAAAAATCTATATATTATATATACAAATAGAAGTTTTTTACTCGAGAATATATTTGTAAGTAATATAAATATACTAATATATAAAAAGTTAATTAAATACAATTATAGAATACTAAATTAAATATACAATAAATAAAAATAATAAGTATATACTTATAACTTTAAATTTTCGAAAAAAAAATATAAATTAATTTACTGTTTGATACGAAAAAGCATGAAAAGAAGAACACTAGTAATAGGAAGATTAATTATATTTCTTAACTATCTAAGAGAAAAACTTTTGTTATTTCTCTACGAGACTATTCTCTATTAGGATTTTCGTATAGAGGAAATCGTCTATCTAGAAGAAATATATACTAGATATAATTGTAACACTTTTCGTATACTTTAAAAAGATTTAATATAAATATTAATATTAAATTAATAGAGCACAAAATAATTATTAAACTTAATATAAGAATATTAGAGATTTAACTTAGATTAAAACTTTAATAAAAGATATATTTGCAATAAATAAAGATAAAACTAGTAATTAAATATAAGAGAATCTTAATAATTAAAAACTCTATATTTAATATATTTATAAATACTAGAAAATACAAATATATAATAATAAAGAAGCTAGTAATTGTATATAATATTGCAATATAATATATTTTAACAATTATACAAAAAGTAAGAAAAGAAATTAATAAAAAGTTACAATTAATACAAAAACAAATATTTGATTATATTATTAATATTTACAAAACAATATTTACAAAGACTCTATAGATAGAAACTAATATAACTTTTATTAATATTTATCTAAAAAAACTTATATAAAAATTAGTAATTATTATAAATACAAAAGAATTTAAAAAGGTAATAAATATTGCAATACTTTATATACGCAGTAATCTTATATCTAAAAAAGAATATTAATTAAAACTAAGAATAACTTTATAATAACTTTGCAACTACAACTATATATTGCAATCTTATAGATAAAATCTTTCTTAATAATTATTGCGTACAACAAAGAGATAACTTTAAAAAAGTATTATATTAATTGTTTTAACTTTTATTAATAAGTTTATTTAAATAAAAGCAAATATAACAAAGATATTATTATAATCTTAATAAAAGCTAATTAAAGTATCAAAAAATATCTTAAGAGAATTAGAATAATATTTATATATTAGAACAAGCTCGAAAATCTTACAAAAGTAACAAAAAAACTTGCGAAATATTGCGAGAAATTTATTAACTTAAGAAATTAAGTCTACAAGATATATTCTAATAGTTAAATATTAATTAAGATTATTAAGAATATTAAATTAATATTAAATTAAATATAATTAAGATATATATAAGTTATATACAAGAAGATACAAGAATACAAAACAATATTAAAACTATATTAGATATTTAAATATAAAAAAATTAAAAATTACAAAGTTGTTAATAGAATTACAAACAAGATATATATATAGTATCTTCTTCTTACATATAAGACTATTAATAAGCTTGCTATTAAAAAGACTCTTATTTAGAATAAAATTCAAAAAAAAACAATAATATAAATAGTTACAAAATAAGAGCAAAGCAAAGTTTTAAAAGATTATCTTTATTGTTATATATAAGTTGTTTTAAATTATATAATTTGCTTCTAATTTAATTAAGAATAAGTATAATTAATTTTAATTAATTTTTTAACAAATGTTGTATTTTTAATATAACAACAAGTATCTATAATTGCAATTAAGAAAAAATAATAATTAAATATATTCTATTAGTATACTCTATATAGTAATAAAAGAGAATACAAATCCAAAGAAAAACTAATATTATAAATCTAAAGCAACTGCTAGATAAAACAAAATCTATTATTGTAATAATACGTATAATATTATTTACTAATTTGCGAAGACAATTTTAGACAATAATATTATTAAAAATACTAAAAAAATTCATTGGATTTATAGAGTTTTTGTTTAAAGAATTTCTTTATATACAAATATTACAATATAGAGTGCAAAAAATAATAGAAAAATAATATAATATAGAAATATTGTTAGAGCAACATTAAGATAAAAAGATACAAAAAGAGAAAAATTGCAAATTCTAATTAATTAAGCTTTAACAAATAAGTATTAATACTATTTACTAAATTGTAATTAATTAAATTTAAATTCTAAGATATAAATTCTTATATAAATTCTTAGAGATATTGTAAGAAGATAGATATAGAATTCTAATTAGTAGATAATTATAACAATAGAGACTTATTGCAATATATATATAGATTATACTATACAATCTAATAGTTTATTAAGTAGCTAAGATTCTAAGATTTAAATAAAAGAAATTGTATATACATTGCAAATAGATTGTTAATATTAATAATAAATATTTTTAAGTTTATAGTCTAATATTATTTAATTATTCGACTATATATAATTTTCTTTCTTCTAGTAATTGTTTCTTAATTATTTAATAGAAAAAATTGTTTTTATTTGTACAAAAGTTGTAGTAAGAAAATAAAAAAATTGCTTTTATTTTTCTTAGATTATTAGATTAAATCTTTTGTTTCTTTTGTTACTTAAATTGATTATATAAAGAACATAAAAAATTAATTTATATAAAACTTCTTAAAGAGTTAAAAAAATTATTAAATTAAAATCAAGTATTGAAAAAAATAAATTATTATAAATTTTGTCTACTTTCTAAAGATAATAACAATAGTAATAAGCTTTTTAATATAAATTTAAAAAATTAGTTTAAGATACGTACTTAGCATATAGAAGTAAGAAGAAGACTTGCTATAAGAGAGAGAAGATAAATTTGATAATAAGAAAAGATCGCAGAATAAATAGCGAAGCACTTCGTAATAGAGTATTGAATTACTCTATCTTGTAATCGTCGATATTCGACCAAACATTCTTGCATCTATCTGCAGGAAATAGAAGCTACTTCTTCTTATCTAGTAATACAATATATCTAGTAATGCAATATGCTAGTAAAGAATCTAGAATTAGAGATTTAGGATACCTATTAATAGATACGCTTAATCTCGAGTAGATTTTAAGTTGTATCCTAAAATTTAGTAAGTACGTTAAGTATTATCCGAATATTATTTGTATTGTTAAAACTTATAGACGCAATTCCTAAGCGCAATAAACTACGCATATTATAGTGTATTATTAACGTATTTATATATTAAGAATATATTTGTTTGCATATTATTGTAGTAATTCAATAGCTTAATTAGCGATAAAGAATACTTGGATTCAGAAATTTCGAAATATTCTAATCCTAAGATATCTAGCTCTAAAAACCCTAGCTAGCGTGTTGCATTACTATATATATTGTATTACTAGATATATTATATTGCTAGATAAGAAGAAGTAAGATAGCTAGCATATTCCCGATGCATATATAAGTGTCTTGGCACTATAACTAAGCACATATCAAGAAAAACTTCCGTACTACCTACGTACTACGATATCAGATAATATTGATGTTAGAATACGCTTAAGAGATATATTGATTTGCTTCTAAAATCTATGCAGAATACTATTTCCGCAAAGAGAGAACGTCGTAGTAAATTATGAAGATTGGACAAGACTATATAAAGCGTATAGATACTATATTCGATAGCGCTTAGACTATGCCAAGCTTGTTGATGTATACTAACAATAATGCGCCTAATATCATAGTATTTAAGGCGGATGTCGATTTCGCTTGCGACTGCAACAAGATTACGTACATGCGAAAGAAGCAAAGAAACTCTTAGGATTAATTGTTACGACTGCTAAGCAAGAAGACCAGAAGTCGAGACTGAGGGATTAGTATTAAAATCGCACTTCCGAGGGAATTATAGTTCTAGTCTAGATTGTAGAAGACCTTCTAGATTATCTTACATATGGAAAAACTTACAAATGCTATAACATCTTAACAATTACTTATGTTTGAATTGTAAGATCAAAACGTATTAGAGTTTAGATATAGAAGTAATATTCATGAAATTAACCTATATAATGAAACGCTGCGATTGTTAGGACTATGCTAGAGTCTAAGTTATAGCGATATATATTAACTAAGGGGCTTAAAAGCTAAGGAGGAAGGAAGGCGACTGGGGGCATCGGAGATTATATACAGGTGCTAAGTTATGACCTCAGGAGCAGCTCTATAAGACCCTCGTAGACTCTCTCAGAATGCTCACGGGAAAGTCCTAGGGGTATCAATTAACAGCGCAGGTTTTGGCCAGCGTCAGTTTCGGATAACCTTCTATATACTGGCTTACGTTATCTGCTGCACGGATTTGATAACTAATTGCCTCAATACCTTAGACGGAAGGGACTAGCTTGCACTAATCTTGTTCGGGTAAGTCGTAATAGCTAAGTCCCTTCGGATTAACGCTCTTGCTTACTATATAAGATACAGTTACACGTCTAAGCGTAAAATTCCGAAATATAGTTGAATCTAACTTACAACTAGTAAAATACTAAACTTTGCTATCGTCTTATCTAATGCGATAAAGTATAAGCATATTATTGAATTAATTATACTTTGTTCCTAATTATCTATATATTCTATCTACTTGTCTATCTATATGTTTAGCTATCAACTTAGCTATTAACTTAGCTACTAGACTAATTGTTTAAAACCGAATTTTTATAAATTTGGAACCAAATTTATTGATTTATGAAAATACTAACTATATTAGGTTAAAACTTGACCTAAATAGATATAACTTTCTGGTCGGATTTTAGATTTTAGGGAAAAATCGACCCGAACAATTAGTGTGTTAGCTATCTACTCGTTTGTCTACTTACTAGTCTACTCGCTTTAAAATATACTTCAAAATATACTTTATACAATGTGTTCGAATATATATTATTTACTCTACAATCTACTTTATAGTATATATAGCTTTCTATATAACTTGCTATCTACTTGTTATTCTATAGACTTATCTATCTACTGCTGCGTCTTATTGTTTATCTTATTATTTATCTTCTTTATTTTAAACTCTTTATCAAGCGTTTTTAGTGCTACAAGCTATTAAGTTAGTATATAGAACAACAAGCTTATAAGAGCAATATTGTATCTATTATCTTAAAACTTGTCAAATTTATAGCCGAAGACTTAAATCAAGTATAAGAATTATCGACAAGAATAAACTAAATCTAGATTATACTTAAAAGTTGAGAATTACTATTAAAATTTAAAGTTAAAATTGTATTAATTTAAATTACTCGATATTATAATATTATTGCAATACAATATAAATATAAAAACTATTCTAATTAAAAGAGCAGATATTAAAGTATTTTTTATAGTTAAATATATGCAAGTATAAAGTGTATTGCGTTGCAAGTTATATCTAGAAGTTGATTGTTAATATATTTGAATATTAAGTCAAAAATTTGTATAGACGCGCATTAAAATAACAAATATCTGGCAAAAATACAAGATTTTGCGCTTAGATATACTAACGTAATCTATCTTCTAATAGATTACACTCTCTAGTATATTATTCCCTCTTTCTAAATAGATTCAAATCTACAATATCTTAATTATATTATATTATATCTCTATCAAATTACTATTAATAAATATTGTAGCGTTGTATATATATATAAGTTGTATATTTAAGCGAAGAATATAAACTATGTTTCTTAGAAGTTCTAGTTTTTAATTAAATAACAACTTGTTCTTCTCTTTTTTCTTCGAAGTTTTTAACAATTTGTATACAAAGTTGTTCTTCTTGTATAGTTAGAATATCTTCTTGCAATATAGATAATATTAACTTTAAATATTTTTGTTATTATCTTTAATTTACAATATATAAAACAAAGTTTTTATTTGTTAAAAATATAATATTATAAATTGCTAAATAACAATCTTTAATTAATTAATTTAATATTTGCTTTATTAAACTTTTTAAACTTGTTATATAATATTTAAGAAATTCTTTAATTATATAAGATTAATATTTAAATTGTTATAAAGTTTGTAGCGTCTTTAATATTTAAAAGAATAAATAATTATTATAATTGCTATTAAAAGATATAGATATTTTTCTTTCTATTTAAAGAATTAATAAAATTTAAATTAAATTGTACAAAATTAATCTAAGAGCTTTAAATTTATTGCAAATAGTATCTAGTAAATAAGTCTTTATACAAGTTTAATTATACAAAATTAAAAGATTTTATTTGTTAATAAAGTTAATATTGCGTCTTATAAATTATTAAATCTAATAATTGTACAAATATTTTAAGACGAAAAAATAACTTATATTAAAACATTAAGAAATATGCAACAACTACAATAATATATATATTGGAACAATCTTATACTTTATACAAAATTAATTAAATCGAAAAATAAAATAACTATTATATTTGTCGAAAATCAAAAGTTAATAAATACTCTTTATACAATCTTTAATATTTGACTCGAATATAGATTGCAATTAATTAAAACTTAGTTAATTATTTGTTTAATTATTATTGTTAATTTCAATTGTTTAATTCGATAATATCTTAACATTTTTAAATTATATTGAATAATAAGTTTTATTAACGAAGATAATTATCGAAGAGGATGTTTAATTAGAATAACTAGACTTATTAATAGTTTCGATAGTTTTAACTTATTCTTAATTTCTAGATTATACAAGACTTAAATATAAATATTTATTAACTTAAATAATAACTTTTGCAATAACAATTATACTTATAGCAAAGCTTATTTTATTAAAGTTGTAAATATTCTTTTTTATAATATTCTACTCTTCAATTGTACTTTGTACAAGTTCGAATTACTTCTAAATTTTGCTTATATCTTTACAAAGAACTTGTCGATAATTGTACTTTTGTAAGAAGCGCATTTTAAGAATAGAATTTCGTTGTATAAACTTATTAACTTAATTAATTTCGACAATAAGAGAAGACTTTAACGCGTTGCAATTAATTAATAGTAGATTGATTATATTTTGTACAATAGTTGATCTAAGAGAGATATTACGTTAATCTATAGTAAGAATTTATTAAAGAAGCGTATCTTCTTTTGTTTTTATCAACTTGCGCTTCGTACAATAAGCTTGAACGCGTTCTTTAATATTGTTTATTTGTTTTTGTAAAGTGCTTCGAGAAACATCGTAGAATTGCGTTGCTTTTTGTACGAAGATAATTCGATCAATCTTAATAGCTTGAATAGCTAGTTCAAGCCTTTCAAGTTGTTTGGAGTTATTTGGCATTGAGTTAGGGGAGGAATGTAGATTATAAAATGGTGAACGCGTTTTGGTGGGGGGGTGGCCCACTAGGGGTGTGGCCCACTAGGGGGTGTGGCCCACTAGGGGGTGAATTACGTTACCTGTAGGCTGCGAAGTCATCCAGAGGGTCCCTAACCCGAAGGGGCTTAGCTACGGAAACACGTCTGAGGTCCTGAGGCAAGTGACTGAGAGCCTTTGATGTGGAGCCTTGGGCAGGGGGTGGAGTGGTTTTCCATGTCCGCAGGATGCCAGGAGAGCCCTGTAGCTTGCCTTGCCTTCGCTCTTGGAAAGTGATTTCAAATCAACTGTTGCGGCGTGTTGGTTTCTGATCCCCACTGTTGCTCGACGTGATTTCAAATCCATTGTTGCACTGGCTTTCAAGTCGTTTTTTTTGGTTCCATGGCGTGAGATGGACCCCACGAACTCAAGCCCTCGGAGTCAATATATATAGCAGACCACAAAAGTTCAAGCTTCGCAGCCAGGCTGCTTCATCTTCTTCTCCCACAGCTAGCACCATGTCTACCACATCCCCCATCATCCTCATTCTCGGCGCCGGGCCCAGGGTCGGCATGAGTGTAGCTGAAGCTTTTGCGGCGAAGGGCTACAAGGTTGCTCTGGTCTCGAGAAAAGCGTCCGAGGCCAACAACACTGCCAACAAGATCCACATCCAGAGTGACTTCGCGAATCCCGGCACTGTTGTCAATGCATTCTCCCAAGTCAAGGCATCGCTGGGTATCCCAAGTGTTGTCGTTTACAATGGTGTGTATCGCTGCCCCTGAACCGCGTTGGTTTCTCTCGTTGAGTCTGTGAAGGCAGTGCAGTGACCCCCAGCCCTCCCAATGACCCTCTCTCGCTCCAACTCGCCGATTTCAACAAAAATTTCAACATCAACACCGTCAGCGCCTTCGTCGCTGCGCAGCAAGCCGCCATCGGCTTCGCCCAGCTCCCCGACTCAACAGCGAAAACATTCATCTACACGGGAAATATCCTGAACACCATCGTCTCTCCCCCGCTTCTCGATCTGGGCGTCGGCAAAGCGGCGACGGCGCATATCATCCAGTCTGCTGCTGCTGCGTACAAGGACCGCGGATACAAGTATGCAAATTTTTGTTCCTTGGTCAGCAAGCGACTGACCGTTGTAGGTTCTACTATGGCGACCAGCGCAAGGCGGATGGTGCGGCTATCTATAGCGCAATCGACGGGGATGCGCACGCGAAGCTGTATCTGGAGCTGGCTGAGGGAAAGACACAGGGACCTTGGCAGCAGACATTCGTCTCGGGGACGGGATACAAGGACTTTTCCGCTGCTTGACTTTCGCAGTCTGGACCGCGAGTGAGAGAAGCTTCACGTCGCGTGGGTTCGAGGTTCTCGAGCTCACCATGAGTCGTTCTCTCGCTGAGAAAGCCTAGTGAAATCCTTGAAATATTAGCTATTCACCACCGCGCGAGACCAATGTAGAACGTATGATACGTTTAAACTTAGCAGTATCTGTCTGCATACTTCGAGTCACGTCAGCCATCCACTCCACTCTTCTCTCACCCTCGCTTTCTTTATACTACGCGCGTATCGACTCATGCCCTGAAAAGCGCTACAGCAGTGAGTCCACTTATATGAGGAATGAGTGCCTAGGGAACCTCCTTTGCACACTCAATTGACCAAGGGGTGGCGCATACGACCCACCTCGAGCAGACCGCAAGCCCAGCGAGAAAGACTCCCTTGCGCCGTAACTCCTCCACGCAGCTTTCCCAGCTAACTTCTATCGACCTTTTCGATGTTCGACTTTGCTTGTCATCAAAGTCGCTGCGAATCCCAACGGCTTACCATTGCACTGCAGTCTTCACTGTTCAATCCAAGTTTCATTCGCTGTTATCTAGCGTATAATCCTTAACGATCGATAAGCTCTGAATCGCATCAGCGGCTTCAAGTGGTTGAGTCGTGTTTGAGTCGTGGCGTGTTTGAGCAAATCAGACGAGAGAGAGCGAAACAGTAGAGGACTAGAGGTAGCATCTTCCTTGGCGCAAAACGAGAATATGCAGGGCAAGTGTTGCTAATGGCCCCCCTTGCACATGTTGGTTTACGAATCCGCCAAAATGTGAACGCACTTTGAAACAATCCTATTCTGTGTATAGCATATTTCAACAGTGAAGGCACACACGGAGATCATCGAGGCAAGGGACACGACGCACCCGAGGTTTGTCACTAAGATGCTCACCAACATTCTACGAGCCATTGGGCAATCGCTCGATGTTCATCGCATCTACAGTACACACGCGACAATATTCTATAGAGGAATACACTTAAATTGTGGCGACGTTCCTCTTTGTAACTATTTCTTTGCGTTGCATTGCAAACAAATCTTATGCGTAAAAACAATAAAAAGTCGTATATGCAATACAAGTTATTTATGCTCTTCTTCTTAACTTACGTTTTAGAAGATATCTTGAAAGCTTCTTTGTCGAACGATATTGCTCTTTGCTATAATAGCAAAGATTAATTATTAAGCGCTAAAACTTGAAGCAATAAATAAAACGCTCTAGTTGTATTATATAGAGATAACAATAAAAATTGTTTAACAAGAACTAATTTGCAAATAACGTTCAATAAACAAGAATTCAAATTTACTAAGAACGCAACAAAATTAATTCTTATTATATTTTCTTTTCTTTTTAATACTTAATTAACGCTCTTAAAATTACGATTGTATTTAGCGAAAGTACTATTGTAATTTATGTTATCTTCAATCTATTAATATTTTATATTAAATTATAATTGTTGTGTCTTGTAATACAACTTAACTTTGTTAAAATCAAATCTCTTAAAAGAAATAAAAGAAGATTAAGTCTTTCTTTATTTTGCAAATCTAGAACTTGTTACAAGTTTTATACTTAGTTCTATTAACTACAATATAAAGCTCTTTATAGTATATAGAATATAGTTTGTTAAGAAAGTATTATATAATTAAATTAATAAATTAGTAAGATTAGCAATACTAATTTACTAAGACTATCGATTTAGAAAATTAATAGATTATTAAGATTAGAGTTATTAATATAGTAATTCAACTAATTTATTATATATATATATCTCTTAAACGCAACTTTTTTATAGATTGTATTTAATTTATTTTAAGTCTTAACTTATTGTAACAACTACTTAGTTGCAACTCTTATTATTAAGTAATTGCTTATATTGTTTGAAAATATTTATAGATTTCTTTAATAGTATAATTTGTTTTGATATCTTTGTAAGAAATATTAGCGTAATACTTTAAATATTTTAAGAATATTTGTATTAGATTAACGCATCTTTATCTTAAGTATTAGTTTATTAATATTATATCAATTGTCGATTATAAAAGACAACAAGATTAGAATTAACAAATCTAATATCTACTATAGAAATTGTATCGATTTGAAAAATTAATTTATACAAATAGATATTTATTTTATTTTCTATTTTGTTTTGGCAAATTAGAAGACAATTTTTGTATTAATCTTTTTTAGAAAAAGATATTGCAAATTTATTAAAGTTGTACTAGTAATTTAGATTCTATATCTTAAAGACAAATCTACTATTATATTTGCTATACTTAAGAAGCAAGTATTCTAAGTATAATATTTGCTATATTTAATAAACAAGTATTATAAGCAATTATACTTATATTGTTCGATAAACAAACAAGATAAACAATTAATATTTTCTTAGTATATAAAAATTAGAATATAGCTTTTTTATAAATTGTATTTAACTTATTATAAATCTTTATATATTGTTACTTTAATTTATTAAATCTTTGCAAAAATTTAATAAATATAGAAACTACTTATAGTTGCAACTCTTGTTATCAAATAATTGCTTATATTGTCTAAAAATATCTACAAATTTTTTTGATAATATAATTTACTCTAATATTTTTTAAAAAAATATTAGTATAATATTTTAAATATTTTAAGAATATTTATATTAGATTAATGCGTCTCTATTCCGAACACTAGCTTATTAATATTATATTAACTATTAATTATAAAAGACAACAAGATTAAAATTAACAAATTTAATATCTATTATAGAGATTGTATCAATTTGAAGAACTAGCTTATACAAATAGATATTTATTTTATTTTCTATTCTATTTTAGCAAATTAGAAGACAATTTTTGTATTAATATTTTTTAGAAAAAAAGTTCAATATTAATTTAAGTTAATTTTACAAAAGTATTTAGAAAATAATAGCAAAAGTTTTTGTACAATATTTATAGACTTCAACAATTTTGAAAAAAAGTTTCGAAAAATCTTCAAAATATTTAACGAAAAACAAATTGTAAAAATAGTAATTTAGTATTTAATTTAACAAATTTCTATAGCAAACTACGCAACTAGATTTTAGAAATATATTGTCTCTATTGTTTTTTCTTCTTAAAATAGATACTTTTAATTATTATATATTTGTAATATATACTTTAGCAATTTTTTTGCTATATTAAATAGTTTAAGACTTCTAAAAAATTTGTAATTTTATTTATTTTTTTAATTTTATAATTTAATTAATTTTTATTAATATTTATTAAGTTAAACTTTATTAAATTGTTTTTTTATAAAAATACAAACTTGCTACTTGCAATTAATTTTTAATTTAATCTTTTATATATTATCGAATACTATATCGACAAATTGGAATAACTCTTCTTAAGAGCTCTTAGCGATTAGGGGCTCCTAAGATCGTTGTGCGCATGTTTTGATCCTTAGATCTCATTAGCAAAATACGATTGACTCGAGATCGCTCGTAGTTAACCCAAAAATTTAAGAAATAATAAAGAGTTTCTTGAACATTATTCGTGTTGCCAAGATTTACGAACGCAATTCACGAACGCAATTTACGAACGCAATTCACAATTATTATGCGCACACAATTACGCAATAAAGACGTCTACGTTGACGCATAATTTTCGTGTAGAAATCTTACGAATTGTTCGATTTTGTTATACAAATTATTATGATGTAAACGAGTAACAAGTAAAAACGTAATCGAAGTGCTGCGAGAGTTTGTGCGTATCTTAAACATCAATAATTAAACTTTTTGTCAAGCTTTATTTGGCCCCCTAAATGCAAGCTTCCAGGAATCCCCCAAGCTAGCCCCAAGGGTGTCTCGAGCCACCTGGGCCAGATCTGCAGTTTGAACTTGGCGAGTCGCCTCCCCGATTTGCCAATGTAGATTGATCGCGTCGGGTCGATTAATCGAGTTCGAGTCGATTAATCGAATCGAGTTGAATCGAGTTGATTTCTAAAGTTGAAATCAAAAAGTCGATTCGATTTCTAAAGTTGAAATCAAAAATCAACTCGAGTCAAGTTAAGATTTAGAGATAAAATCGAAACTTAATCTAAAAAATCGACTCGAATTATTATTTTAGTAAATTCTATTATTTTTAGTAATAATTTGATAGAAATAGTTAATTTATTGCATTTAATTAGTAATCATATTAGAAATATCTATCTATTATAGCATTATTATAATGCATTACTATAATGTATTATCTATAATAATAATAAATCTAAATTTAAACTTTTTTTATACTAATTTTAGTAATTCTTGGCATAATAATGTTATTTTCGATTCCTTAACAATTTAATTCGATTTCTAATATTGAAATCGAATATTGACTCGAGTCAAGTCGAGTCGATTCCAAAATAATAGAAATCGACTTAGGTTTCGAGTCGATTTCTAGAGTTAAAATCGTCGGGTCGGGTTGATTCTAATAGTTGAAATCAAAACTCGATCTAACAATCAATTTATCGAATACTATTAATATATAAATTAAATATAAATTACGTAATTGTATTGCGCAAATCTAAATATTTATATATTTTAATTAATTTCTAAATTGTACTACTTTAATTAAAATATTTCTAGAACAATATTATAAGTAGCTATTTCTACTATATTAAAAATTATTTTCTTGTAAAATTGCTAAATAACCACTAATAATAATTTTGTTTCTTTATTTACTATTTTGTTTTTATTAAGCAATAAATTTTTATTTATAACTATTAGATTATATATATTAGATTTCTTTTAAATAAAATATTCTTCTCTTTTAACAAAAGTTCTAATTATAAAATTATTTATTATATTAAAATTAATTATTGTAATAAATTGTTATTTATTAACTTTAACTAATATAATAAAATATTGTAAATATATTATTAAGACTAGTTGTTATTATTAGATTAATATATTGCATTTCTCTAATATATTTTTTATTAAAAAAATTGAACTTTTTCTTATTCTAATATTAAAACTTCTACTTTAAGCGTTTGTTTATATTAAACTTTTTTTCTATACTAATTTACTAACTTTAACATTTTAGAAAATCAATTAATTTTATCTTTGTTTTCTAAATAAATTTAGTATAAGTTATTATAGCAAGCTATTTAATTAAGTATTTTATATCTTTTTGCTTTCTTTATCTTTTGTCGAAATAAACTAATACTATTTAGTTGTTGTTTAATTTTGTCGATTTTTTTTTTTTTTAGTAATATTGCTTTTTAGCGTTTTTTCGCATTTATTTACAATTTAATTTATCTCTTTTTTTCTTAATAAATTAGCTAAAATATTAAAATGCTTTGTAATATTATCTAGATATTTGTAAAAGTTCTTTTAGCTATACTTATTGTTTAAGTTTATTGCTAGATAGTAATATAATATTCTTAATTGTTTTGCTCTTATAGTCTTGCTAAGTATTTACTTAATTTTCTATATAGATATAAATATCTTATCTAATAATATTTTATCTAGAACTTTCTATAACTAATTTAAATTCTTTATTAAATAGTAGTTGTTGTTTAATTTAGTTTCGAAAGTATTTGTCTCTATATTAATTTGCTTTTTAATATTGTTTTAACTATTAAATATCTCTCTTAATATAGTATTGATTTGCTAGCAATCTATTAAATTTTGTAATTAATAATCTTTTGCAAAGTAACTTAGTTTGCTATATAAATAGTATGTTTTTTAAAATTTGTTATCTTACTTATTTCTAAAAAAAATTCTCTTTATATTGATAAATAAAATCTAGTTTTATAGATACAAATTTATAATAGTCGAAATTACTATATTTCTAATTAAAATAAAATTCTTTCTACTAATATTTAATTGCTAATTCAAAGAAAATTTTTACTTTTTCTTAAAATTAATTGTACTTTTTTTTTATTTTTTTTTTATACAATTTGTTGTTAAAATCGATAACTACTTTAATAGAATCAAATATATTGCTAAAAGTTTTTCTATTATATATAATTTTATTCTTCAAATTGTTTTTAAAATTTTGTTAAAATATTGTTATAAATACAATATTATTTTACTCGATTAAATTAATACATTTTTAAAATCTAGCTATATAATTTGCTACAAAAATTTGTTAAATTAAATATTAAATTACTCTTTTTGCAATTTGTTTTTTTTTAAATTGTTAAAATCTATAAATATTATACAAAAATTTTTGCTATTATTTTTTAGATATTTTTGTAAATTTAATTTAAATTTATATTAAACTCTTTTTCTAAAAAATATTAATACACAAATTGTCTTTTAATTTGCTAAAACAAAATAAAAAGTAAAATAGATATTTATTTATATAAATTAGTTCTTTAAATTAATACAATTTTTATAATAAATATTAAATTTGTTAATTTTAATTTTGTTGTCTCTTATAACTAATAATCGATATAATACTAATAAACTAGTATTCGAAATAGAAATATATTAATCTAATACAAATATTCTTAAAGTATTTAAAGTATTATACTAGTACTTTTTACAAAAATATTAGAGCAAATTATATTGTTAAAGAAATTTATAAATATCTTTAGACAATATAAGCAATTATTTAATAATAAGAGTTTGCAACTTAGTAATTATAACAATAAATTAAAACTTAAGATAAGTTAAATATAATCTATAAAAGAGTTGCGTTTAAAAGTTATATATTTTTCTATTATTAAGAATTTAAGATATTTAAGATAATTAAGATCTTAATTATCTTAATTACTTTAATTAGAATTCAAGATATTTAAGAATTAAGTTATCTTAATTATCTTAATTCTATTAGTAGATCTTCTCTTTCTAATTATCTTGTAAAAAGCAATACGCAACAAATAGTATCTATTAGTATATAACTATTACGCTAGTACTTCCTTCGAAGATATTAGAGTAAATTGTGTTATTAAAGAGATTTGTAAACGTCTTTAGACAATGTAAGCAATCACTTAATAACAATGATTACAACTATAGACAATTTCTATGTTTAATAAACCTTAAGAGATTCGATAAATCAAAGTAATAATAAGTAAAAATCTATGATAAGTTAAACACAATTCATAAGGGAATCGCGTTCAAGAAGTTATATACATGATAAATTAATTAAATCGATGAATCAATGTTTCTAATTTTAATGATTTATTAATTCTCTAAATTAATGATCTTAATGAATCGATATCATTAATTTCACTAATTTATTAATTTAATCACATAATACTTTTTTGATAAATTGTGCTCTACATATTGTGAAGAGCTTTGCGTCGTAATTAATAGAACTAAGTATACAACTCGTAACATTATCTTTCTCTTTAAGATTTTTATCTTGAAAAACATTATAATTTATTCTTTCTATTATTATGTTTAGTAATTCAAAATAGTCTTAACAACGTTACGAGCTTTATCGAAGATTGCTTCGAACAAACGTTTTTATATCTTAATGTTTTCGTTGTGTTCGTCGTAACTTTCTTTATAAAGTAGAAAAGAAATTTAATCGTTATGTTAAGTGCGTAAGATTCTTGATCAAATGCGATTGTCGTAATTTTTTTAATGTTAAATAACAATTTTTGAAGCAATAAAAGAATGTTTTAGAAGAAAGAATGCGACTAACGATCGTTTGTGCGAATAAATTTTATCAAGAGCTTTATAAGCAATATGCGCGTATAAAGAGACTACGCAAACAAAAGAAATTCTTGAAGAAGCATAATAGTAAAATGCTTCGTCGCGAAATTTAAAGTTTAAATGAATTAAATGCTTTAGAGAACTTAATTAGTTCTTATTTGAATCAAGAGATAATCGTTGCTTCTTCTAGTAATAATTTGTTTCAAAAATTGTTTTTTAGTTTTTAGAAGAGCGTTTTTTTTTTTGAAATTTCTTTAGCAATCTCTAGTATCGTCGAAGATTCTTAAAAGATTTTTACGTGTTTTTGAAGATAAAGTATTCTTTTCACTTAATAAGATACTTTTGATTTTTTTGTTTTAAAAATTTCTCGATTTCGAATTGTTTCTCTTCTTGTAAATAAAAATAAAAGATGTTCTATAAAGACGTAATTAGATTTGCTAGCTTCAACAATAAGATATAAAATATTAGAAATATTTTGACGTTCTAGAGTAAGTCAAGTTCGTAATTGATTAATTTTTTAACTTTTTTAACGAAAAACGATTCAACTTTGACATAATTTAATTTCTTGCTTAACTTTTTTGTTCTAAGATTTTTTGTAAAAAGATATATTTTATTTTTCTCTTTTAGCTAAGATGTCGTTTTTCGTTTCTTGTTTTAATACTTAATTGATCTTTCTTGCATTTTTAAGATGTTGTCGTATATCTTTTTTAATGTCGCTACTCTTTTAATAATTAATTGCGTAAACAAATGTGTGCGTTCTTTCCTAAAAAGATTTGATTTCTTGTTATAGTTAACGAAGAATAAAGTTATTTTAGTAATATTCGAAATCTTTGCATTAAATGTTAATTGTGCCATAAATAAAAGTAATACTCAATTATTATAAGTATTGTTAATATAATGTCTTAAATATTGCTTAAAACTTTAATTCGTTCTTTCTATTTAATTATTCGTAATCAAGTGATAGATAATAGACATTTAAAGTCTTGTATTTAACATTGAAAAAAGCGTCTTTTAATAGTTAGACGTGAAAAGCTTGTCTCTATTACTAGTTAATCTCTTAAATATATCGTGATATCTTATGAGTCGATTCAATATAATGTATTTTAATTGTTCTACAATGAACTTCTCTTTGCATGCGATAATATATAAGTATTTAATAAGCTTATTAATCATTATTAGTATTAAATTATATTTGTCTTCAATTGCTAAATTCGTCGACTTTAACAACTTAATAATAAAGTTTATCGTAACTTTATCTCATAACGATTTAAATAATTTCTAATATTAGATTTCGTTATAGTTCGCATGCGTATCATATTTGTTTTGCTAATAATTAAGACATCGTTTAATATATACTTTAACAATTTATTTTATTTGTGAAAACTAACAATGTTAACGTAAAAGCTAAAGAGTTTTTGTTACTTTTAAGTGCTTTTGTAGTAATTCGTCATAATGCTCTTTTATATATTTGTTAATTTTATCGATAAATATCTAGAGTTTTTCTTTCTTTATTAAAAACTTTTTCGTATTATTTCGAAGTATTCGTAATGTAACATTTAGCTCGTATTTGTTTATTAATAATGATTCGTTTTTGTTAATCTTAAGTATGCTATAATTAAACGATTTCTTCGTTTCTATATAATTACTTCTTTTGCTAAGTGCGTTTGCTTTATTATTATTTTTGCCTAAGATATACTTGTATTGTTTAAGTTTTTTTAATTATTATATTTGTCTTTTGTTAAACTACTTTATAATAATAAAGTGCACAAGATTTTTGTGATCTATAAGAATCGTAAGTTTTAACAATTCTTTCGTATATACTTTTTATAATTCTAAGAAGACTATTATAGCGAGTAGTTTTTTATCGTAAACATCATAGTTTTGTTTAATTAATAAAAGTTTTCTTAAAAGATATATTATTAAGTGTTATATGTTTTTATGTTTTTAATTGAAGCATGCATCAATAGTTAGATTTAATGCGTTAATTTTAATCTTGCTTAACAATCGCAAATTGTACATTTTTAGTATTAACTTTTTTAAGCATTTTAATTTAAAATTCTAAAATAATTTCTCTTTTGCGAATTCTTATATTTATGACGTATTTTTTTTCGTAAAATTCGTTAATAATATTGCGTTTACTAAGTAGTTTTTAATAAACTTCTTATTGTAGTTTATAAAATCTAGAAAGAATTATATTTTTTTAACATTTGTTAATAATTTTTATTCTTTAATTGTTCGTAGCTTCTTAAGATTCATGCGTACTTCGTATCGTTCAACGACAAATTTAAAAAAATTAATTTTCTTTTAATGAAATTCGCATTTCTTTAATTTAAGATGTAAGTTTTTTATGTTTAAACATTTTAATACTTTAGAGACATAACTAACATGCTTTTTCAAAATTTTTGAATAAATCATAATGTTGTTCAAGTATGCTATGATAAATCGATTCAAATATTGTCGTAGTACATTATTAATTATTTTTTGATACGTTGTTAAAACGTTTGTGAGTTCGAACGACATTATCGTATATTTATATAATTTATATCGTATACAAAAAGCTATCTTTTACTTTTTCTCTATCTTTATTCTAATCTAATTATACGCTTCTTGTAAATTTAATTTAATAAAATACTTTGCTTCAAATAGTTGATTCTAAAGTTCGCTAATATTAGATAGTAAATATCAATTCTTAATCGTAATATTATTTAGCTTTTAATAATTAATATATAAAGAAAAGATTTTATTCTTCTTTAATACAAAGAGAATCAAGTATCTCGTCTATAATTAGAATTTCTTAATAATTTTTTTTTTTCGTTTTTTGCTAGATATTTGCGAAGTACTTCGAATTTCTTTTTGAATAAAGCATATATAAGTTCAAACGTAAGTTGTTTGCCTAATTTAAGTTTAATTTCGTAATTTTACAATTAATGTTTAAAAAGAGTCTTTGTCGTTTTCTTTTTTTAAAACAAATGTTTTTAATTGTTATATATTCGTAATACGTACTTTAGCGATTTCTTCGTTATATTAAATAATTTAAGACTTCTAGAAAATTCGTAATTTTCTTCACTTACTTTAACTTTATGATTCAATTAATCTTTGTTAATGTTTATTAAATTAAACTTTGTTAAATCGTTCTTTTTCAAAAATGTAAATTCGTTGTTTGCGATCAATTTTTGATTCGTTCTTTTATCTATTATTAAACGTTGTTAATGCGTAGATTAGATATGAATTACGTGATCACATTGTACAAATCTAAGTATTCGTGTATTTTAATTAACTTCTAGATTGTGTTGTTTTAATCAAAACATTTTTAGAACAATATTATGAATAATTATTTTTACTATATTAAAGATTAGTTTCTCGTGATGTTGTTAAATAGTTGTCGATAATAATTTCGTTTCTTTATTTACTCTTTCATTCTTGTTAAATAATAAGTTTTTATTTACAATTATTAAATTGTATGCGTTAAACTTCTTTTAAGTAAAGTATTCTTCTCTCTTAATAAGAGCTTTAATTATAAAATTATTTGTTGCACTAAAATTAATCATTGCGATAAATTGTTGTTCATTGACTCTAATTAATGTGATGAAACATCGTACATATGTTATTAAGTTTAGTTGCTACTATTAAGCTAATATATTACATTTCTTTAGTATACTCTTTATTAAAAAATTTGAACTTTTTTTGGTTTTTGTGTTGCGACTTTTGCTTTAAACGTCTATTTGCGCTAAGCTTCTTTTTTATGTTAAATTAATAATTTTGACTTTCTAGAGAATTAATTGATTTCTTCTTTGTTTTCTAGATAAGTTTAACATAAGTCGTTATAGCATTTTGTTTAATTAAGTGTCGCATATTTCTTTGCTTTCTTTATCGCTTATTTAGATAAACTAACATTGCTTAATTGTTGTTCGATTTTCTTAAAAAAAAAAATTTTATAGTGACGTCGCTTTTTAGCGCTTTCTCGCATTTATTTACGATCTAATTTATCTATTGTTTCTTCGATAAATTAGCTAAAGTCTTAAAATGTTTCGTAATGTTGTCTAAGCATTTGTGAATTTTTTTTAGTTATATTCGTCGTCTAAGTTTATTGCTAGATAAGAATATAACGTTTTTAATCGTTTCGCTTTTATAGTTCTATTAAGTATTTAATTAACTTTTTGCGTAAATGCGAATGTCTTGTTTAATAATGTTTTATCTAGAATTTTTTATAATTAATTTAGGTTTTTTATTAAATAGTAGTCGTCGTTCGATCTAGTTTTAAGAGTGTTCGTCTTTGTGTTAATTTGCTCTCTAATGTCGTTTTAACTATTAAGTATCTCTCTTAACATAGCATTAATTTGTTGACGATTTATTAAGTTTCGTGATCGACAATCTCTTGCGAAGTGATTCGATTTATCACATAAATAGCACGTTTTTTAAAATTTGTTATTTTGCTTTTCTCTAAAGTTTTTTTTTTTACGTTGTTAAATAAAATTCAATTTCATAGATGCAAGCTTACGATAATTGAAATTATTGTATTTCTAATTAGAACGAAATTCTTCTTGCTAATATTTAATCGTTGATTCAAAGAAAAATTTTGTTTTTTCTCGAAATTAATCGTATCTTTTTTTTATAACTTTTTTATATAGTTTGTTGTTAAAATCGATAACTACTTTAATGAGATCAAACATGTCGCTAATACGTTTTTCGTTACACATAATTTCGTTCTTTAGATTATTTTTTAAATTTTGTCGAAACATTGTTATAAATGCGATATCGTTTTATTCAATTAAATTAACATATTTTTAAAACCTTGTTACGTAGTTTGTTGCAAAAATTCGTTAAATTAGATGTTAAATTACTTTTTTTGCGATTTGTTTTTCGTTAAATGTTTTAAAGATTCTTCGAAGCTCTTTTTTAAAATTGTCGAAATTCGTAAACATCGCACAAGAGTTTTCGTCATAATTTTTTAAATACTTGCGTAAGTTTAACTTGAGTCAATGTTAAACTCTTTCTCTAAAAAATGTTAATGCGAAAATTGTCTTCTTGTTCGCTAAAACAAAATAGAAAATAAAATAGATATTTATTTGCATAAATTAGTTCTTCAAGTTAATGCGATCTCTATAATAAATGTTAAGTTTATTAATTCTAATTTTGTTATCTTCATCAATAGAGAGTCGACGTAATGCTAATAAGCTAGTGTTCGAAATAGAGACTCGTTAATTTAATACAAAGATTCTTAAAGTGTTTAAAATGTTACGCTAATACTTTCTTCGAAGATATTAAAGTAAGTTATGTTATTAAAAAGATTTATAGACGTCTTTAAACAATGTAAGCAATCACTTAATAACAATGATTGCAACTATAGACAATTTTTATGTTTAATAAATTTTAAGAGATTCGATAAATCAAAGTAACAATAAGTAAAAATCTATAATAAGTTGAATACGATTTATAAGAGAATCGCGTTCAAGGAGTTATATACATAATGAATTAATTAAATCGATGAATTAATGCTTTTAATTTCAATGATTTATTAATTTCTTAAATCAATGATTTTAATAAATTGATGTCGTTAATCTTATTAATTTATTGATCTAGTTACATAATACTTTCTTGGCAAGTTGTGCCTTGCATACTATGAAGAGCTTTGCGTCGTAATTAGTAGAATTAAGTACGCGACTCGTAACAATAACTTATAACATAATAGTTGTCTTGTTATTACTAATAAGTTTCTTTAATTAGTAAAAGATTTTTAAGTTTTTTGTTCGAAATCGAACTTAAATTAAAGAGAATTATAGAAGTTAAAGTTAACTAAATCAAAATAAGAAAAGGAAAAAAAAAAACAATAAAAATAGTATATTAAATTCTAATAAAGATAATAAATTCAAAAACAATATATAAGTATTTAGAAACTACTTGTTTATTTTATGCAATATAAATTAAATTTTCGAAATATATATATTTGTGCAATTAATTACGCAAAGGTAGTTAAAAGTTAACAAACAACTTAAATTATAAAAACAACAATATATTAAAAATCTTTTTATTTCATTTTTTTTAAAAGAGTACAAGAATTAAGTAAGCTATTAAGTACTTTTTTTATATACAAAATTAATAATTGCACAACAATTAAAAGCAAAAAACTTATTAAGTAAATAATCTTTATTAATATACAATATTATATAGTATATATTAAGAAAAAACAATATAATAGAGATAATATAACTATCAAAAACAATATTCGAAGTAAGAAAAAAAATATTCGATTAAAAGTACAAGAAAATTCTAAGAAATATAGAAATAGTAAACTTAGTATATAGTTTAAAAAATCGATAGAAAAAGATTAAAGAATTCGAAATAAAAGTAATAAAAACAAAAACAAAATACTAAGTAAGAAGTATTTTAACACGCTAACTAGTATAATTAATCTCGTCTTAATATATAGAAATTAAAGATACTAAAAGAAAATTAAAAAGCTTAAAATAAAAGTAATAGAAACAAAGAAAAAAATACTAGACAAAAAATATTTCTTTACGCTAACTAGTATAGCTAATTTAGTCTCGATATACAAAAATTAAAAATACTAAAAAAATTTAAAGAGCTTAAAATAAAAACAATAAAAACAATAAAAAAAATACTAAATAAAAAGTAAGTTTTTATATTAAGCAATATAGTTAATCTAGTCTCGATATACAAAAATTAAAAATACTAAAAAAATTTTGAAAGACTTAAAATAGAAGTAATAAAAACAATAAAAAAAATACTAGACAAAAAGTATCTTTTTATGCTAAATAGTATAATTACTCCGCGGAACGAGTTAGGTAGTGCACGACTTGCTCTCTCTCTCGCCATAGTTTTCTAGATTTAACTTTTCTTGTTTTTGATCTTCAAAATTGAGTTTTAGAGATTTTTGTCTAATTTTTGAATATTATTACTTAAAATAGACTAGTTTATTACACAAAAAAGATTCAATACGCTAGCTTGCGTATTTTATCGAAATAACTCTAGTTCGAGTTGGGTATTTCGGGTTCGATTTAGGTTGAATCCAAATTTTTGGTCCAAAACCCGAACCAAACCCGGACTGTTCCGCGGAGTAAGTATAATTAATCTAGTTTTAATATATAAAAATTAAAAATACTAAAAGAAAATGGAAGAACTTAAGATAAAAATAATAAGAATAATAAAAATAATAAAGAAAGTACTAAACAAAAAATATTTCTTTATACTAAACAATATAGTTAATCTAGTCTCGATATACTAAAATTAAGAACGCTAAAAAAAAATTAAAAAGCTTAAGATAAAAATAATAAAAACAATAAAAAGAGTATTAAACAAGAAATATCTTTTTATATTAAACAACATAGTTAATCTTATCTTAATATATATAAATTAAGAATATTAAAAAAAGATTAAAAAGCTCGAAATAAAAGTAATAAAGACAAAAAAGAGAGTACTAAGCAAAAAGTATTTCTTTACGCTAATTAATATAGTCAATCTAGTCTTAATATACGAAGATTAAAAATGCTAAAAAAAAATTAAAGAATTTAAGATAAAAATAATAAAGACAATAAAGAGAATATTAAATAAGAAATATTTTAATAGCCTAATTATTATAGTCGATCTAATCTTAATATACAAGAATTAAGAACGCTAAAAAAATGAAAAAGCTCGAGATAAAAGTAATAAAAAATAAAAAATAAAGTGCTAGATAATAAATATCTCTTTATATTAACTAATATAGCTAATTTAGTCTCGATATATAAAAATTAAAAACGCTAAAAAAAATTAAAGAGCTTAAGATAAAAATAATAGAGACAACAAAGAAAGTACTAAAAAAAAAAAATTACGCTAAGCAATATAGTTAATCTAGTCTCGATATATTAAAATTAAGAACGCTACAAAAAAATTAAAAAGTTCGAAATAGAAATAATAGAAACAATAAAAAGAGTATTAGACAAAAAGTATCTCTTTATACTAATTAGTATAATTAATTTAGTCTCGATATACAAAAATTAAGAATACTAAAAAAAAATTAAAGAACTTAAGATAAAAACAAAAAAAGACAAAAAAAAGAGTATTAAGTAAAAAGTATTTTAATATATTAAATAATATATTTATTTTTGTCTCGATATACAAAAATTAAAAACGCTAAAAGAAAATCAAAAGACTTAAAATAAAAATAACAAAAACAATAAAAAAAATACTAAGCAAGAAGTATCTTTTTACGCTAAGCAATATAGTTAATCTTGTCTCGATATATATAAATTAAGAACGCTAATTTTTTTTTAAAAAATTCGAGATAAAAGTAATAAAAACAATAAAGAGAGTATTAAACAAGAAGTATTCTTTTATATTAAGCAACATAATTAATTTTGTTTTTATCTAGAAAAAGCAAAACTAAAATGCAAAGACTATTAATTTAATAGATAAATATATATATTTGCAAATTCGAATTTTAGACTTTAATTATTCTTAAACGTTGTCTTCTTTCGTAATATTTATTGAATAATAAATACAAGAATATAAGATTAGTTCTTCTACAACAAATAATCTAGCAACTTAAAAAAAGAGTTAGACAAACTAGATAAAAGATAGAAAGAAAGAAAGAAAGAGCTTTTTGCTTTGTTTAAGCAAGAATTTTATTTATAACAAGTTAACTTGCTATTAGCATTAATATTTTAAGACTTTACTATTACTTAAATTAACTTCGTATAATCTATATACAAAATAGAGCTTAAGTATTGAATTAGAAACGCTAAAGCTAGTAGAATTCGATAACAAAAGAAACATTCGAAAACTTAAAATAGAGAAGATAAGAATCTAAAGACATAATAATAGAATTAGACAAGTAATAGAAACAAAAGTATTTATTCGAAATAGACTAGTCTAAGACTATATGTAGATGCACTATATCTTTATTAATTTTCTAAGATAAATTACTTTAACTATTAGTGTAAACTACAATCGACTATTAATAAAAAATATTTGCTTTCTAGAATACAAAGAGTTAATATTATTTGACTAGTATTTCTAGTTTATCGAACTATTATATAACTTGTCTAGAAATATTAAAGCTACTCTATATATTTAAATCTAACATATAGTTATATATTCTCTAGATATAATTTCTTTCATTAATTACAATTCTCCTGTATTTTTGCAAGAGATCTAAACAATTTTGTTTCGAAGATATATATTAAAGACTTGCATATCTTTTAATTAAGATCTAGCTTCTAAATATTATCGCAAGTAACTATATTAAATAATATTTAATAAAGAGTAAAAATGTTTAATATACTTGTTATAATCTTCTAATGTATTTGATTTAATAATATATCTTACTAGTAATCTATAAGCTAATTCTAAGATATAGTAGTGCGATATATTACTAGATTAGATATATTAGAGAATTATAACAAGTATATATAGTTTGCAATCTTACAATAAATCTCTATATTTACTAGATATTCTATTTATTTGCAAAGACTCTTCTTTATATATATTATATTATTGATAATGTATAACAAAATAATTGCGCAAGATATTTTAGAGTTTTTAATTTCTTTAAAATATTTTGTAGATTATTTAATCTTAAAGAACAAAAATAATTTAATTGTTAAAAGAAACTTGTGCTAAAACAAGAATACAATAGATAGTAACGAAAATATTTATAATAATATAATATAAATATTAGCTTTTCTTGTGTTTAAAGTTGTTTTAAGATATTTTAAAAACATATATAAGTTATCTTTTTATATAAAACTAATTGTGTGTTAATTTTAGTATTTAAAATTTCGAAAAGCTCTTTTGTTATAAATTTGTCTATATATTTAATTTTTACAAATACTATTTACGATTCTTTACTTATAACAAAGATAACAAAGAACAAGACTTGCTCGATTGTAAATTTGTATAAACTATATCTTAATATTAGAGAAGCAAAATCGAAAGTTAAAAATACTAGATATTTTTAGTATTTAAGATTCTTCTACTATATTTTAACTACTAAGAACTTACAAATTTAACAATAATTGCAATATATTAACAAACAAAACTACAAAATAAAAGAAAGTATTCTTATAAATATAAATAAGAGATTTATAATTAGATATCTAGATATATTTGCTAACTAATTAGAAACAACTCTTAATTTTTTAGTTACAAAATTGTGTATAATCTTAAAGAAGAAAGTATTAATAAACAATAGACATTAGTAGATTGCTAAAATTGCTAAAGTTATATTTTATAATTTTGAACGCAAGAAGAAAGAATTGGAACTTGCAAAAAATATTGAAGAAGAAATTGATTATTCTATAATACAACAAAAAGCAAATTAATTAAGAGAAAAGCAAGAGTAAAGAACAATAATAATTGTTAGCAAATTATTGACTAGAGCAATTGCGTAGAAACAAGACTATAAATTAGATTTTTGTTAAGTTATAAATTAAATAGCAAGAAATAAATCTCGATAAAAACTTAAATTTTTAAACTTTTTCTAAAAGTATATTTGTATAATTCTCGAAATTGTTAAATTGACTTTATCTCTATATTAATTCTTATAAACTATTTCTCAAATATAGAGACAAAAGATATATTCTTCTATTATATAGATTAGGTCTCAAATTATATATAGAATTATATTTGATTATTTATAGAAGTGTTTTTTTTAAGAATATATATAGATAGATTGCATTTAATAAAGCGCAAAATTATTAATACTTGTTGCAATTTTGCAATATAATAGTATTTGTGTTCGGAGAAATAATCTAAAACTATAAAATTGTGCTTTGCTAATCGATCGATATTGTTGTTAGAGAATGTAAAGACTTAGAAATCGAAGTATCTAAATTAAATACTATTACGTAGAGTATTTTATTACGTTGGAATAGAGTTAATTGCACTCTTCTATAGAATAGATAGAGTTCGATCTAATAATATCTAGTTAGTAGCGTTACTTTGCAAGTTTAACAACAAGAAAACAAGTTAAGTATTATTAACAATAGTAAACTTTTTGTTTTCGAATAGAATTAATATCTTGTTTCAACGTTTAGCTTCTTATCTTGTAATAGCAAAATAAATAAATATAGAGTATTTTTTACTACTTCGCGATTATCTAATTGTAGCTGCTAGTATACGCTATAATAATGCAAATTCTAATACTTAGTCTACGAATAAATAGATTGCAAAGCTAATCGACAATTTGAAAATATATATAATTTGTTTAGTATTAACGCAGCAATTATTACTTAATCGATAGATTGATTTCTCTATATATAAATTTGTACTTTGTAAAGAACAATTGTATATTTTACAATTATAGTAAAATTCTTTTAAGTTTAGAATCTAATACGCTACGATATAATTGGCTAGTTGTATTAATCTTTAATAATTAATAGTAATTAAAGTTAAGCAAGCTAATCTAATAGATCAAGCGCCTAATATATATATATATATATATATATATTGTCGAGCGAGACATATAGATAGTAAGAGAATAGTATTGTTTTGTTAATCTCTCTTACTTCTAACATTAGATCTATTATTATATAAAATATTTCTTTAATCTTAATATTTATGTTTGCAATAGACAAAGTAGACAAGTTAATAAATAATTGTGCACAAAGTTTATCTCGTAAATACGATTAATTTAATAGCAATAAAAATGTACATAGATTGCAATCTATAGATTTAATATATAATATAATATAATTACAATTACTTGTTTGCAATATATACGAATTAGTAACGCTAATATTGCGTAAATTCGACAATAATTGCGAAGACTTTATTTATATATCGAAAGTTTTAAATCGAGAGACAATTGTGTATTGCAAATATAGTAGAAGTTGCAAAAGTATCTAATAAGAAGTATACAATATATAGATAACTGTAGAAGTAAATATTAATTAATAACTTTCTATATAATCTAAAGCTAACTATAGAATATTTAGAGAAATAATTAGTCTAGAGAGCGAAAAAGTTTTAGTTAAGTATAGTAAAATTCTTTTAACAAATTTTTTTTATGCTAGAAGTATAGTTTGTAATATTGTTGTATTTCTCGAGATTAATTATAATTTTCGAATAAATTATTTCGAAATACTTGGAAAATCTTGTCTAAGTTTTTTGTGCAGAATATTATTGCAATATTAAGATATAAATCTTTGCGTTATCTTTTAGTCGATAAATATTATTATAATTAAAGAGAAGATTTATATAAAGTAATATTAAGTTTAGTCTTAATTTGATTCTATTAATAAAGATTCTCTAATAATATCTTTTTATTCGCATATCTTTTAGAATTAGATGTCGAAGATTTGAAATATCGCAGAAGATTAAAAGAAGATCTTTGTCTCTTATAATATTGCTCTTAATTATTAATATAAGCAAATTAAGAAATTAATAATATAATAGAAAATAATCTATCTAACTCTTAGAAATAGCACAACAATTATATATAAGATATAAATATTCTAGACACTTAATTTAAGAAAGAAAATTAATTATTGTTCTTGCTTGCTAATTTTTGCGATATTAGCTACAAGTAGTTAGACGTAATTTGCGTAAATAAGTTAAAAAAATAGATATTGTAGAAATAACAAAAGTTAGTTTGTCGAATTTGGATAATTTTACAAATTAAATGTCGCGTATTTTATTGCAAGCTTCTATTATTAATTTCTGCACTTTAAGATTATTGTTGCTTAAAAGAATTATTATAGAGTTAACGAAAGTTGCTTTAAAGAATATCTTCGATTGCAAAAATTAAGTTGTAATACAATTATATTATAGACTTAGTTAAAATATATTATATATATCTTTGTTTAATAGATAGCTCTTTTACTTACTCTTTTAATAATAGATTTTCTTGAATTTCTAATTTGTAATAAAGCAATTGCAATAGATAAAGATTACTTTTCGAAGATTAAGTATATATCGAAATACTTATTGAAAATACTTTTAATATTTAATTGATTTCTATCGAGCAACTAAAATATAATACTATTTATAAATGCAATCTTAATACTTCTTGTAAATCGAGTTATTCTATAAAAGCTTTGTATATATATTTGATATTCTGCGTAAGTTTCTATAATAATTAGATTATTTCAAGTTTTGATATTTTAAAGATAATATAATTATAATACGTAAGATTGACTCAAATCTTTGTAGCATTATAGTAACAATAACTAAATAATATAGATCAACAAAAAGAAAGATAAAGCTAAAGAGAGAGTAATTTACAAATCTCGACAAATTGACTATTGCAATACTTCGACTAAATTAATAGCGCATTTCTAGATTGATTTTTGCTAGCAAGTAATATTACTTGTAACAATTTAAGAGTTAGCTTTAATTAATTTTTTAATTAGATTAATCTATACGCATTTTGTAATACTTCGAAAAAATTAGTTATAATATAGTCTCTCTTCTAGTAGTAAGACTAATCTTATATAAAACGCAGATACTTTAGATCTTGTTTCGATAGATATTTAATAATATTTTGTAGAAGCTCGAACGCAAGAATTTTTAGTATATCTTCTTTTATTTGTTTTATGTTAAATATTATTAAAAAGTCTTGTTGCTATTGTTAATAAGTTATTTATAGAAGCTTATTTATTAATCTTATTGTATTGCTTGTAAAGATAAAACTATTTTATATTATAATTGTAAGATATTAATTTCTATATTAAGAATACTCTTTGTACTTGCATATTTAAGTAATAAAACAAACAATATAAAATTGTTTATAGAGATATACTATTATAGACTATATAACGATAGTCTTACTTTTAGTATTAATTACTTTTAATATATATAGATTAATCTAACTAAAGAATTAGTTAAGTTAAATCGAACAAAACTAATTATTACGCATATAGATTGTGTCTCTAAATATCTAGCATGCATAATATATAGAAGAAAAATAATTTCTAGAGCATAATATAGTTTAGAAGTAAAAATATTATTTTCAAAAGACAAGCTTAATAAAGATAAAAAAGACAATAATATTCTACAAAGACTTAATACTAGATTGCGCAACTTGAAAAAAAAATGTTGGTATTTAAATTAGTCTTGTTTTTTAATAGATCTTCTAGAATAGCAATTGACAAAAACGAACTTATTCGATTTTTTTTTTGCTATATTTTAAATTCTTAAGTTAATAACAAATATTTTTATACAATATAGCAAAGCTTTAACTTACTTTACTAATAATATCAATTTTTACAAGATATTCTTATCGAAGTACTTAAAGCTTAGAACTATATAAAGTAGTATTATATATCTCTAAAAAGATTATTGCTACAAAGATATTATATAAGCTCAAAAGTATTCTAAACTCTTGCAATTCTTTGTAAAAACTATTATAGAATTTGTAGTAATAATACTATATAGTATTAGTTTTACTTTAAAACAATTATTGATTGTTTATTCTTTTTTATATAAATTAATTTGTTTCTTTAATCTTTATGTTACTCTTTAACTTATATATCGAATTTTTATATTAGTTGCGTTATATTTTGCAATTTGCTATTAAATATTTATATATTCTTTTAGTATATTATATATTTGCAACTTTTTTTTGTTTATTTTTTGTTAACAATCTTTATAATCTCTTAATTTTTTTCTTTATTCTATATTAGATCTTGTTAACTTTTTTGCTTAAAAAATAATAAAGTAACAATAATAATATTCGAGAAATTAATAGTTGCTATTGCTTTGTAATTGTTTATGCGCTTAATTTATTTATTATAATTTTAGAATAAAACAATATTAAAAGTAATTAAACAATTAAGAAATAAAATAGTAAGTTTAATATTAATATAAGAATTTAAACAACTATATATTTTCGATTGTTTTTTCGAATAAAAGTTTAAGCAATATATAATATTAATTTTAAACTTAATGTTTGTAACTCTTATAAAAGTATCGAATTTATTAACTGTTTTATTGTTATTCTTAATTACAAGAAAATTATTTAAAATATATTAGAAAAGTTTAAAAGTTTATTAGAAATATATTGTTAGTATTTATCTTAACTATTGTTAAGCTTACTAAATTAACTTAAACTTGTATTTTTGCGTTACTAATAAAATTGTACAAAAAGATTTTTAAAGATAAGTTAAAAAAATAACTTAATTATTAAAAGAGATTAACAATATTTAATTAAATTATTTATATTATTGTTGTCGATATTATTTATTTTATCAATTATAGTTAAGTCTTTCTAGAAGCGTTAAATGCGCTTACAACGATAAAAATCGATATATTTATTTGTATATCGAATCTTTTTCAATCTATATATACTTTTGTTACTTTTATTTAAACTTGTATTGTTTGTTGTACGCTTAAAGAGATTTCGAAAATCTATAATATTTTTAGTTGTTACAAACTTGTTAGCGTATCTAGTCTTATTCTTCTACTTCTTTTCTTTGTGCTCTTTTTTTTCTCTCTATTAATTATATAATAAGACTTAGTATGTTTCTAAATATTATTGCTTAATTTGTAAATTTATATATTGTATATTAACAAGAAGCATTTATTCAAGAATAGAGAAAAATAGAAGATAAAACTGTCTATTATCTAATTAAAAATTAAATATCTAAATCGATATTATCTATAATTATTAAAATTAACAAGTAGAGATTTCAAAAATTGTATTTAATCTCTAAGTCTATTGCGTTTGCAAAGAGCGCTAGACTTTATATAAATAATAAACAAGTCTAGTTTATTGTCAAATATATTGTATAATCTTAAAGCAAAAATTGCTTCAAAATTAATAATTAAGCAAAAAATAGCAAAACTATTAAGATTTAAAAAAAGAGTAAAATAATATTGTTCTAACTTCTATTGTTTTTGAAACAATTTTTGCTATAATTATTTTTAATACACTTAAGAGTTTCTAAGTATATTAAATTATTCTTACTAATATTAAATTTTATATACTTGTATTTCTATCTCTAGTATCTTCAACAATTTTGTCTATATGCTAGAAAATTACTATAGAATTCTTGATAGTTATCTTAGTTGTGCTAGAAGATTAATAGAATATAATATTGTTTAGATTAATTGTAACTATTGTATTATATAGACGCAAAACAATCAAAAAAAGATATATATAAATAAAAACTTAGACTTAAGATTGTAGTTAAAATTTAAAATAAAGAGAACAAAACAAAGATTATATATATTCTAGTTCTTGTAAAGATATTGCTAGAAAACTCTTCTTTAATTAAAATTTTTATAAGAATTAATATAAGCAATGTTGTCTCTATTAATATTGTAGATATCTTCTCTTCTTTAATATTATTTATAGGCAATTGCTAATATTGTCGCTTAATTATTAAATCAAATATATTTAATCTTTGCTCTTGTCTTTGCAATATTTCTTAGCGCAATTCTTAATTATTATAATCTTATATTTAATCTTTATTAATTAAGCTTCTAAGCGTTGCAATCTTGCGAGAAATATTTATTTACTATATTTTGTTAGCTATTGTTTGTTTAGATCAAATTCTTGCAATAAATTAACAATATTGTACTCTTTACAATATCTACTTAAAGCAAGACCAATATCTTAAAATTAAATTATTAGATTATTGCAATTATAATATCTCTATCGATATACTTGTCGATCGAGATAGAAACTATTTGATAGAATGTTTCTAGTTAACTTTTGTTTATTATTGCTATTTAGTTTTACGCTTAGTCTCTCTAGTATTATGTTAGCTAATTCTTGTTGAGAATCAATTCTTATTTAAGCAACTAATTAAATATACTTGTTAAAAGATCAAGCAATAATAATAATAAATAAGATATTTTTCTTATTAATTGTGTAGCAATAATATTTTTGTTCAATATTTGCTTTGTTTTTGCAATCGATATTAACTAAAAGATCTTAATTAATATCTTAACAAAATTGAAGATTAACTAAACAATAATAAAACAAAAATTGACAAAGAAAAGCAAGAGTTCGAGAGTTTAGAGTAGTCAAAATAAGCGCTAGAAACTCTTTGCTTATTTTAAGTACAAATTATTTTCGATTAAACTAAGCAGAAGTTAAGAGTATAGAGACAACAAACAATTTTTAAGAAAGTAAAAGTATATAAAAGAGAGCACAATTATATTGTTTGTTTAAAGACTTTAACAAGAGTAAACAATATTCGTAGAGACAAGAAACAATTAATCGAGAGATTAAAAACTAACAATAATATAAAATTGCAAATATCGATACTTAATACGAAGTTGCAACAACAATTAACAATAATTAACAAAGAAGAAACGTAGATTGCTACAAGAGTAAGAAGAATAATTAGTATAAGAAGAAAAGCAAAAGAGAAGTAAACAAGCAAAAAAAAAAAAAAAAAAATTTCGAGAAAGCAACAAGTAAGACAATGCAAAACATCTTGATTAAAACAAACATATTAAATCTAATAAGACAATACTTGATTTAGAAGCAGGAAGAAGCGTTTCTTTTACTAGAACAAATTATATTTATTAAACTAAAAAAAATTATTATCTTTAAAAAAAAATACAATTTTAATAATTAAAGTATATAATTTTGTTATATTAATAGTATTAAGTAATTTAAAATTTAATAAAGATAATCTTAATATTAAATTTTACAATTATAATAGCAAAGAAAAAATTTCTTTGAAATTTTTTTTTTTTTTTTTTTCTTTTGTAAATTTAATAATCTAAATTTTATTTATTATTTTAAACCTATATTTTTTATATATTTTTTTGCAAAAAAAACAAAATTATTTAAACTTTTATTTAATAAATTTCTTCTAACTTTGTATTTAAAATTCTAATTAAATTAAATTTTTAAAAATAATCTTTTATTTTAATTTTTAAAAACTTTTGTTTAATAAATATTATTATATTTT
>JAABUS010001424.1_pt1 | contig 52290 bp, 51 predicted proteins | sample 5560161 | NCBI WGS metagenome assembly JAABUS01 (sample SAMN10711885, study PRJNA513376) | rock metagenome | isolation source: Antarctica rocks | place: Antarctica: Victoria Land, Trio Nunatak nord | collected 2016-01-04 | reverse complement strand
TAGCCCCACCAAACCGAGCAAGCCTTCTACCTACTTTTATTCCAAGCCTCATGAATTATCGGGTATTTATTGAAGTAAATTAATTTCTACGGCGTTAGAATCGCCTTAAACAGAGCTATCTACTCATATAAGGTTAATATATAAGAAGGATTATTTATAGAGCTGGGACTGGGCACTGATATGTGGGGGGAAAACCAAAAAAAATAAAAATGCCAAGGATTCCGCAGCTTTCTGCACACGCTAATTCCCGGTGCAGCTTCCCGGCGCCTAGGCTCTTGGCCTGCCTGAAGAGCATCAAGTAAGATTGGATTACTTCTCATTAGATACTGACATGGGCTGTGAAGAGTTTTATGTGGGGCATAGATACTGACAACTTGGCGCCTACTTATACCATGTCTACCCCAATATAGGTTGTCTTGGATTCGCATGAGAGAATTGGAGGATTGAGGGTAAATATAGTGAATGCTGGCGTAGAAGCTCTGTAGGCTGGACGGTCTGGGCTGAAATAGGATACTTGAAGGATGCGGAGAGGAGGGGAGAAGGGGGGGAGGACTGGTGGTTTAGAGATTAGGTAGCAGCCGGAGATATTGTCCGGCAGAAGCAGGATAGTATATACTTATAACGATTGTGCTCCGGTCCTAATCCAGTGCTAGCTAGTCAAGCTCGTACGTATCCGGAAGGGAAGGGCTGGATTCATTATTACCGATATACGCTTGTAGTTTTTTATGTAATGTACACGACCTGCTGTCATGCATTTGAACAAACACCTTATCCAATGCGACTATTACTACCCAAACGCCTGTGTCAATGCTTCAATCCCCATTACCATTCACCCTCTTCTGCTCCTCCGAGTCTCCAAGCGTGATCTTCTCCATGAATGAAATGTAATCGTACTTGGGTAGATTTCGATCTTCTTGCAAATCAGGCCCCTTGTGCTCCGGCATACTAGACAGTAGATCCTCTACCAGCTCATCTGGGATCAGAGAATGCCGCAGGTCAAGCTCCGTCACGTATGGCTTACCATCTGCGACTTCTCGGAATGACTGGAAGACTTGCTCAGCAGTGTTTTGGTCTTCGGTGATGGAGACCATAAAGCGGATGAATTGCTCGAACGTGACGTGTGCTTTGCCAGCGCTGATGCTGACGAACTGCTCATGCATTTCTTCTTCGTCGTAGACAAGACCGAGACTTGCTAGTGCGGCGGAGAATTCGAGCTCGTGGAGTGTATTGCTCATGTCTTTGTCGAAATGACGGAAGACACTTTCGAATTCTTCAAGCTGGATGGGCGTGAGATTCGTCATCTCGCGAGCCACTATTTGGTTTTCGAGGAATCCCATCTTGCCTACTACGCTGCCGCGGACTAGGTCGAGCTCGTAGCAGAGTTCGTCGTAAGTGTATGTGGTGAAGTCGTTCTCCTCGATATTGGCTTCGTCGCACTTTTCCGAGAGAGTAGCTAATGTGGCGAGGTATTCAGATAAAGGTGGGAGGTTTTCGTGGAGACGGCGGACGTGAGTGAGTTGATCTGACAGCTCGCCTGAGAGGCCGGCTATCGCTAGGGATAGAGTGGAAAGTGTATGAGCAAAGGAGTTGGCTTTCTCGGCGAAGGTGCGGCGGAGGGCATTCTTGATGCTGCAGGGAGTTAGCGAACATGAAAGTTGAGAGGAATATGTAAAGGACTCACTCTCGGATTGTCTCGTTGATGATTTGACTACGATCTCTCTCTGCCTTTAGCAGTATAGACCACTCATGGTCAAGAACCTCCAACTTCAGATCGTCTGACGGCTCGTATGCTCGTAATCGGTACGTGCTCATCTTTGTTTTGATGTTTCCTAGCAGAGCAGCCAGATCGGACTTCTCAGCGACCCATTTCCGCTTCTGACTTCTCTTGTACACTGCAAATTCTGCTGACTGCTCTTTCGCGTCTGTGTAGGTACCAGTGAATGTAGCGGCCGTCCATGCCTGCCGTTGTGCGTGTATCTCTCTTAGTAGTTGCTTCATCCTCTCCTCGTAGGTGTTCTGCATCCCCCATGCTCCTTGCATGCTCTGTACGAATTTTTCAACGCGCCTCCCGGCGTTCTCTACTCGCTCCATCTGCGAGAAAGCGTGGAACCAGTAAGCAATGTATGTCATGAGAGAGCGCTCGTCAGGTTTTGCAACATCGCATACGTCCTCCACGTCTAGCAAGTCTGGTATCCCAATCTCTTTTGAGGCGATATCAAATGCCAACTGCATGTTTCCCCGGTGATCACTCTTGTCCAGCTTCTCATAGTCGATTAAGTCTGGTCGATGGATGTCAAGTAGAGCGCAGCTACCATCATATCAGCACATGCTTGCCAAATCCTCACGAGAACCACTCACAATGCCAACCCGTCATTCCAACTCGCCGTGAAGTCCCTGACCTCCACTTCGTCATAGCAAGCCGTCTTCCTCTGACACCAAAGCAGCAGCCCCTCCTTCGCCGTCATACCCTCCTCATTGATATCATTAATCGTGAATCGTAAGATCAGTGTCCATATTAGCCCCAGTATGATCTTCCTATTTCCATCTACTACGTCTTCTGCGCCGATGTTCGTCATCTGTATGCCTCGCGATTTGATAAAGTCGAGACCGACGTTGACGTTCTCGAAGCGCTGAACGCGCATCTTGGGTTTGGAAGCATAGCGACCGAGGGATTCGTTGGAGAGGAGTTCCAGGAGATGGACGAGGATGACCTGAGCAGACCGTGGGTCAGCAAGTTCTCCAACAGAGACGTGAGCGGCTGTGGAGAAATCTGTAGATGTTTTCGCACCCCATCTGAGAGATCCTTGACCAAGTCTTGGACTTTCACATCTCTCGGCTTGACTTTGGCATTCAACCTGTCAGAGGAAGAAATTGTTAGCCTCGATCTGCAACCAGCATGGTTCTACACGCCCAATTCACCATTTCGCAAAGGTCTTCTCCTGCACCCCAATCCAACTCTGCTCTGGCATCCCCATATTTGCGGAGGCATAAGAGCCCAGATGATACCTGGCGGGAGGACGGCAAGTGAGAGGTGTAGCAACAAAGAATACTCAGGTAGCACAGTCGTAGAGCGAGAGCACGGGAATAGCTTCTTGTGTACGGGGAAGAAGGATAGAAGGCTAGAAGCGCATTCTGATTCGTCAACACACAGCGGAGCTAAGCGAAATTAGCTCCGACGCTATGAGACCCCCGTCCATAGCAACGCGCAGGCTTCACCGAGAAAACCATCGCTACTGACAAAACCTTCACAGTGCATGGACCACGAGGCTTTCAGCGTGATACCGCCGCATTGCTCAAAATATGTTGCATGCTACATATAGAAGACACCACGCTGAGGGGCAAATTGCCCCAGACAGCATCTTTATGGCAATGTTACACCAACTATTCGGAAAGACACGAGATATCCTTTGAGATAGAGCGACGGCGTTACAATCTCCGCAAGAGCAAATAGCAGGCCACAGTTCAGGCTTGCTACCCTCAGATCCAGTAATCAGTAGAGTACCTAACCTGAGTTGGTCCAAACATTCGGGTTCAGACTGTTGGTATTTCTGGGTTCGTATGGTATGCTACTCATCATTGGCATGATAGCATGGAGCAGCAAGCTTATAAGGATGGACAGCCCAAGGGTACCGTCCCCAATCAGTAGCACACATTGAGACCCGTCTTTGCATGTAATGACCAAAAAGAACACTAAGCCATTGAAGAGTGTATTTATTCGAGGGCTAAAAGCCATATCCTACGCCGAGTATCGATGGTAAGAAGCCAACGCCATGTCGTATCAGTCCGCCCGTTATAGGTAAAATCTTATACCACTTGCCACAACCCAGGCTAGAAGCTAGGACAGTTCACCACGTCAGCTTCAATGGTTGACAGCAGCAGCAAAGTAAAGCGGTAACATACCATAGAGGCACTACAAATCCTCGGCCAGCTCCCTAAACCTCTCTACCACCAAACCAGACTGCCAGTCCACCTTTCTCTCAACCTATGGTTATCTAAGCGTTAGCATTGAGTAGCATGCGGTAACCAGTCCAAAATGCACGTACCTTTGCTCCCAAATCCTTCGAAATCTGCTTCAAGAACTTGGCGACCTCCTCATCCTTCCCCTTCAACTCGTCACGAAACTGGCTCGCCAACTTCTCAACAATAGTCTCCATGGTCTCGTGGCTCAGTAACTCTGTCACAGCGACGTCGTCCATCTTTGGGCTCCAGCACTCAGGGATTTTGTAGGAAGTGGCGCGACGGGACATGCTGGGGCGCTCGGGAGATTTAGCTGGTGATGGTGTTTTGGATGGAAACATGCTGGGCAGTCGGGACCAGAAGGCTTCGATGTAGGTGCGCTTTGCAGGTGGTTTCATGGGCCAGTCTGTGTGGTTGGTTGCGAACGAGGAGAAGTTTGGGAATTGGTAAAAAGGCATTGCGGGGATTCAGGTTAGGTAGTCTCTTCAATTTGGTGAATGAAGGGGAGCGGCAAAGGGTCTAGTGCGGAATGAATGGTAAGATATCATAAATCTGTTAGTGTTGCGCCCTCCTCCTAGGGTTATGGGGCTAGTGGAGACTAATAGCTTGCTGTACTTGACAGTATGTTGAACGCTTTTATGCATTGTTTGAGCTATTTGTTTACCATCGACCGGCTTTCTGCCTGCATCAATGGTGTTACAAGCGGTAAAATACCCTGAAGTTGTTCGGAAGCAACATGACGGGGCGCTTTGTGCCATTGCCATTGCATACGAAATTGGCAAGACTTCTCTATCGAAAGAATCGCATGCATCATGTCATATTCCTCTGTGTCCAATCTCTCAATCCGAATCCTCAGAGCTATCACCAGCCTTAGCCCAATATCTAACTTTGCCAACGCTCTTCAAGGCGTCTTTCGGAAGCGCACCCATGCTCTTGGGCAAGCTATATCCAGCAAAGAGCTTTCACCCCGTTCCTCCACATCCTCGCCACGCAGTGCACAAGCGCATCAAGCGCGCTCTCGTATCGGATCATGCTTGTGAGAATCAAACAATTCTCCTCTGGGGCAAGACTGTAGTGATGGTAGACTTGACGAAATGCGTGATCACTGGGTGAGGAGATACCTCAAGGAAGACACGATACCCATCTTCAAGTGCTGCTTTGACCGCAGCACTCAAGCGGACAGGGGAGACCGTGTTGTTGTGCGAGTATGCCGCATCGATCACATCTCTTCCACGCGGGTCGGTTGATCCAGACAAGCGCCAATGTCATCACGACCTTTGACCGGTGGGTCGATTTGATCAAAAGCTGAGACACCGTTGATGACCGGGCTGTTGACAATGACATTGGCGTCTTTGCTTTTGAAGTCTTCGTAGAAGTAAGCATCTGCTTGCAATGATTTGGCCCTTCTTTTTTGGTGTGAAGACGCCTGCTACGACCGTTGCGGCGACTTCAGCATTGAGAGGTCGAGAACAGCGCTGGGATGAGCACCTTTAGATACAAGGAGGGCGGCAAGGGCGATTTGCATGACTGTGATGAGGATGTGGCCTGTACCGCCTGTGTTTTATTTTCCAGTCTCTAAGGCACTGCGTGCAGAGAATCCTAGCTCTTCCACGATGTTTTCGTCGAGCGTGGCAACTGTGTCGTAGAATAACTTTTCTCTTGCAAGAAGTTCCTTGCGCATGTCCAGCCATGCAGAGCCGTATCCAGAAAATAGCCAGATAACCCCTTTGTTGGCGCCGGAATGGTCTTGGTCGTCGTCACTTCTAGGCTCGATGATAACGTTGCTGTCCTCGTCTTTGCTCTTGTTCTTTTTCTTTCTTGCCGTTATAGCTGCCAAAAACCTTCGAGAGTTTGGCCCTTACAGCTTTGTTATGCAAAGTATTGCCAGTTTTGTGCGTGTTGTCTTCGATGGTGGCCTTGTTGGCGTCCTTATTGATGGCCTTTTTGATGTCCTAGTTTTTTCCTCGTTATTGATGGGCCTCGACTGCAATGTGTAGCGTACGATGCCTTGAGGCCGAATGCCGTCCAAGTCTATCTGGAGCAAATGCTAGCAATATCAGGTGTTTGCTGGTGTAAATCGAGTGTAACTTTAGGGGGGAGATAGACGATCTCTGAACACTCAAAATTTCGTGGCCTTGTACGTGCATGGTGTACTATCTTAATCCCAGTGACGCTTTGCAGAGAGGGATAAGTGTGTGACATTTGGAATACGGTGGACAATGAATGGGGCGCTATTGTGCTGGTCTGAAAGTAGGACCTCGTGATCGAATAGGGTCTGAGAAAGAAGACCCTGCGGAAATCTAGGGCGGCTCTTGACCAGAGACTCTTCAGAGTCTATGGCTTGAGATTGAAGGAATCACCCCAGGGTAAAGGCCTGTCTTTAAGCGGCGTACGGTTGATAGATACTCGGAGTTTACAACGCAGCAATACGAGCGGAGTGTATGCTTTATTTCTCCGCTAGTTGGACGGAGCAGAGAATTCGACGCAGCAAATCATTGGAAGTCTCGGGGGGCTCAGACTATGATGTTCGCGAGGTTGTCTAAGGAGCAGTACTATTACGGCCTGGCTTGAGCAGGGATGGCGATAGTGACTCTTGAAGCGTCAAGTGATGGCTGTGTAAAATGTTTATGAAAGCTATTAGAGTAGGTAGCTCTTTCACTGAAAGAAATGCATGCAAGACAATATAACGGTCATCTCCACTGGAGTTGCCAGTCCTCCGGTTTTTTCATTGCCAGCCTGCTGAGCATTGCGTCGCACCGAACAGTATGGAACAGATCCGCCAGTACCATATATGTTCGTTTTCAATGACGAGCGTACCACTCAGCAGTACTGTCTGTCCTTCCATCATCAACCACCAAGTTCCACTGCTGTTAATCGCCTGTTCGTTCCACCGCAAGAAATCATAAGAAACCGAAATTTGTATCCACCAAACCTGCAGAGTGTCAAAGTTGATAGTGCGCTTGATATTGGGGACGGAGGAATGAGGGTAGCGTACCATGAATTTGATCGAACCTTCATCCGTCAGCCAAACAGGGTATCTCAACGGATGGCTGGTAGACGAATGAAAGAGATTAGCGAAAGAGAAAGATCGCCATTTATATAATACTGTGACGAAGCGAAAGATCCAAACCCCCAGCTCGCAAACATCACAAGCCACCAGACAGCTGGATTGTCATTCAGCCACGTCTCTCATGCAAGTAGAGGCGTCCTTCTTGTCGTTCGATAGGAGAGTAGTCGTAACGCTTTGACCAGATGCTCTTGGCGAGAACTAAATGCATCTTTGGTAGAGTCAACGAAGGGGCCTATCTAGATCTCAAATTGGCGTGGTTCTTTGAAAGCGTGATAGAAAGGGTAGCGGGGTTTGGTGGAACTGACTGGCACTACCCTAAGTAGAACCCCGGCCCGTCCGCCTCATCGCTGCCCTTAAATCTCTCATTACTGCCTCGCGACTGCTGTTGGCTCAGGCGATCTGATCCAAGCCAAACAGGCCAGTTGTTGCTCGCCGAAGACAAGGAGGAAGATGATGTTGCCCCAATATGCTCGCGACGCACAGCGCCTTCTCGCAACATCTCAATGGCAAATATCGAGTCTGGCAACCAGGTCGAAATGTCCAGGTACCTAGTATAACTGGATCCAATGAATCCAGCAAACTTGATGATGAACGCATCTCCCCGGATGCGCACTCCAGGGAGGCCGTCGAGAGCCCACTGCTTGTTTTCGCCGAGGCTGGCATCGTGGGTTTTTAGGAGATAGTAAGTCCCATCTAGCCCAGCGGCGTAGAGATCTTTGATTCCCAGTGGGATCATCTCTTTGTGCTGCCACGCAGTGATGCTGTTGTTCCAATACGGCAGAATGCGAGGAATACAATCAATCTTTTGCGATGGCACGTCCTCGATCAGTCTTACTCTGATAATCGTCATTGGTGTGCCATCCTGAGGAATTTGAAGGATCGCGACCGAGGGAAAAGCCGTATCTGAGACAGGCGAATATGAGGGAATATTTATCGATGTATTTTTGATTTCTGTATGTGCCTCGGAAGAACGAGTGGTTCTGCCTGGTCAGCCTTTAGCTTGTAGACGATTGAAAATTACTCACGGATAGAAGCTGCTGGACATCGTTGGACTTCGATCTTCACCTCGTCTTTTCGATATTTGATTTCAGATATTGAAGAATGCGAGGGAACTGTCCAAGTACGAAGTCAGCATTCCTTGTCAGAGGCCATTTCAGCAGAAAACGTACGAATTCAGGTAATCATCCTAGTTCGAATGCTTTTCCAACAGGCTTTACTCTTCCGAACGTATCACAGGACCAAGGGAAGCTATCAAAAGTTTTTTCCCAGAGCCAGACTAGGTTTCCGGACGGTCGGAGTGGTTTGTAGTCGAGTTGAGGGCAGGCAGTAGGGTACGACAATTTTTGTGTCGAATATGTAGATGTCTAGCCACATCAGCGAGGGTTCTCTTATCTCAAATAATCACATAGAGCACTCTTCACACCTTTTGAAAGCCAATAGTGTGAAGTCTCGAAAATTAGAGGCCGTGTTCTCCTCTCAAGGGCGCCAATAGCTAACAGGGTTTGTATGTGGCTTGGTGTAATCTGGCAGGCTGTAAACAGCAGCGACCATAGTAAATGATGCGTTGATTGACTCGTAAGAAACCCCCACATGGTATTAACACTACGAGGCTGCATCCATGATGATAGGACAAAATTTGCGGACTTCGGTCAAAGTGATGTCCCGGGTTCATTTCCCGCGCCACAACCGGGCAGCCACTGCAAGCAGTCATATGACAGAATAAGGACTTAGCGCGTTCTCTAGTGCCTACCAAAACAAAGAGAATCCAACACAGATAAGAAAACCTTGTAACTGAAGCAGACGAGATTAGTATACCATCAACTTGCAGATATATTTGCCACAAGACCTCCGGCATTACACATACAAATATATAACCTCTTTTCACACTCGACAAGGCTGGCACGAGTTCAATCATTTTGCTGTTCCTGCTGGTGTTCTAGATCACCTCGAGCGTCAAATGGTCTACCCATTTCCCGCCTTCCTCTGCAAGACAGCGGCCTCTCAAACGGATTCCTAGGCTTGGAAAAATGCCTTTATCGATGTGATCTCATATATTACGAACCAGCACCATGATGAGTGTAAGCGAGCCATTACCGCTCCCTGCATTAGCTGTCAGCAGCCTGCCAAAGGTACCCTCAACACTCCTATATCGACCCTCCGCCTCATCCTACAGGTGCAGTGCATAGTTGCTGATTCCCCGTTCGTCAAGCGCGTTCTCATCCACAAGAAGCTGGACACGGCTGATACCTACAATCCTGTCATGCTCCGTTGCGAGTAATCTGTTGGTATGTTAGCTGCTGATGCTCCTTTACATGTAGGATACTTGACCTAATAAGCAACAAGGGCAGCTCCTCGCCACGCAGTCTTGTGGGTTGAACCCTCCATCTCCAAATCCGACCTCGGTGGAGCCATCGAAACCGCCTTCCAGCTCGTCGACAATGGTGGCGTCGTCAGCCAGCGCACTTTCATGTGGGCCGCGGAGAACCCTTTCTAAGGAAACACAGTCCGTGGTCAGCTGTGTGGGTTGTCAAGCACGGTAATCAGAGTATCATGCTCCTAGCTATTGGGTACGATATTTATGTTGTGCCGCAACTCAACGGACTTGGATATTGGTACATTGATTAATCCACAGCAGGCTTTGAGGGAAGCCCGCATGAAGGCAAGGCTCCAGATTTGCACATGGCCGACATGGGCTCCAGTAAGCTACCCTCCCTCTGCTATATTCGACCTATAGAACACCCATACCTTCTATACACTCAAACAATCTTGTGTTAACTACCCCACCTTTCCTGGAATATGCTGGATAGCTTGCCTCCATTTTTTTGACCTCGATGGATGGAATCGTTGCCCGTTTCAAAGGCTTTCCTTCAGCACCATCCCATTCTCCCTCTCACGCGACCGACTCCTTACCTTTCTACAAGAGTATGCTAACGTCCTCCTCCAAGATTTTACCGCCAAATCCCTACAGCACCAGGTGCAAAACCTGCGTCGCAAGGCTATCGCCGCGGAGACAAGCGCTGGGGGATCAGCTACCGGTGTTACGCCTCCCAAGAAGCGTACCTCGAAGAAGCAAAAGGAGTTCATGACTGAGATGGAAAAGATAGATTTGGCGTTTGCTCCACGCGCACTATATGATCAATCCGCCACGCCGACAATGGATGTTGCAACGACCGCCACCGCCATCGCCGCTGCTTTATTCAAGGCTTTTTCACGAGGAACGTTCTTGCCGCCCAGACCTTGCGTGTAGGAAAAGTATTGGTAGTTGGCAGAGAGGTTGAGCTTCGCTGGCATAGATCTCCGAATGGTCGCAGGTTGCTCAAAGCAAGACGTCACCTCGGCAGTGTTGCAGAACAATCCTACAATAGAGATTTGCTGCAACCTCCATATATTCTCTCGGATGAAGCATCAAGGATCCTTAATCGTTTGATCGCAAACGTCAGTAGTGAACGGCCTAGCATATCCCCAGCTCACTAGTACCAAAGAAACGCGTGTCTTAGAAGCAGAAGGAGCTTCTCACCAAGACGGAGAGGATGGCGGAAGCATCTGCCTTGAATATACCAAATGATCAGACGCCTACGCCATTCATGGATACTTTGACAAGTCTCGCCGTTATCGCCGCTACTTCTTTCAATGCCACGGCTCCGGCTCCAGCTTTAGGGTCAGGCGCCAGCAAGAAACGTGGACATGTTATTGTGGCTGGGCCTCCGCTCGCAGAGGACGTCCTTCACCGCAGGCTGTACTACGTTTGAAATAGGAAATGCGATAAGAATACCGGCCAATGATGAAAGTGAAAGGGTCCAGGTTTCTCATGCATGGGTTTTTGATGAAGCAGCCCTTGGGAGACGTTACAACGGAAAGGGGACCGAAGAATTAGACATCTCGGTCTACCTCGCTCACATGGAGTATGCGGTGGAAGTTGCCGACGAACGAGGCGGGAGTGGGCAATCGTAGTACATTGCGAAATTTTTACGACCCAGCAAGATACCATGAAATTCGATCCTGGCGCTGCGGCTCGTGCCTATTATGCTCGAACTCCGACTCCTATCATCATCATCATCTCTGAGCCGAGAGCTACACCACGAGCGGCCAACAACGTTGACCAAGGCGATGCCATTCGCGGTGCAGCTCGCTCTCAGCATAACGAGGCCTCGGCTACGACCGACACAGTCCCTTCTACTACCAACAACCGTGTCATTACAGCTTGCGCCCCACACGGCCCAGCTTCAAGGTCAGCACAACCTTTGGAGCCGCATTAATCTCAGTAAAGACAACGCGCACACATTACACTGCTTTTCGGGCCATCTCGATAGCCAGAAAACATCCTCGCCATTGCAAGAAGGCCTATCGAACCTACCGTCACGAACCTACTATCTTCTATTCAGTATCCCAAGTCATTTCAATGACGTCCACCCTTACCTCGAGAAGAACAATATGGCCTAGCTCGGTCCGTGCCAATGCCGTCAGCCACTCTGGGGTCAGTGCAACACTGCTAAATCGCCTTTCCCCTCCTAGATGTCACCGTTCCCTTTCTCTGAGCGGCGCTAAACAGTCAGATGGTCGGCAAGCAGGCAGGCATCAAAACTAAGTCGAAGCCTTCCATCCTCCATACTAGCCCCAAAGGCAATAAAAAGTTAATTGAACTAAAAAAAAGAATATGATATCTTTTAGGCTTCCTGACCGCTTCTTGACGAGATGCAAAGCCAAGCGACGCATGGAAATGTGGAAGGCACAAGATGAATGTTGCATGCACTTCCCGTCCGGTCAAACTGTTAAAATGCAAAATGAAGGGGCATACCTTCATATCCGGAGTCCTTGTGAAGACACAAAATCCATACCCGCACCTCCCTCTAAGCTTTTCACCAAAATAGATAATGAATGAGTATATATACCTACTACACCCGCCGCTTAGATGCCCAATGAAGCATTTGGCTTCCCTCCCGGGTTTCTGTCACAAGATTCAAAATGAAGGTCCACACTTCCCTTGGGCTTTTTGGCAAGATAAGAGATGGACGACTGCACTTCTCTTCGGCTTCTCGGCGAGCCTCTCAGATCCAAAGTGGGAGAATGCCGCTATATATACAAATAGAAGAGGGCACTCGGCTCCAGGTTTGCGACCCAAGGCCACGCTACTGCCGCAACCGCCACCACTACCGCTAACACCACGAAGAAGCGCAAGAACGCTGCTGGAGAAGGTGGAAGCAAGAAGGGGAAGAAGAAGGCGAAGGCGAACGAGGAAGTGGTCGAGGAGGTGGCCGAGACGAAGGATAAGGCCGAGGAGGGCTCGGATTTTTGTGTCCAAAAAGCAGCGTTTCCATCCACAGCAGCAGGACAATCGACAAGGTACGGAAAGCATCTGCAAAGTCTTCCTGGAGTTGAGATCTTAAGAGGAAACCAAACCTAGTCAATGCCGTCGATAGTGGATTTAAAGCGGTGCATGAGAAGTTCATCAAATCCAGGTTCAAACCTGGCACCTATTTTGAAGCCACAGTACCTTCGGTCCGACTTAATATCTGTACTCCTGTTGAGCACCTCGAGTTGTGCTTGCCGCGTACGCTAGCGCCAAACGACGATCTTCAATACATCAAAGACAAGGAGGTAATGAGACAAATCTACCTTGACGAAGGATCAATATTCCCCAGGAGCTTAACGCTGATTAGGATGGCACCGTGGACTCGAAGCCAGCCAATTACACAGATGATGCGGATAGCCATTTGATGGTCATCAACCCCCTAGAAGTCTCCAAGGGCGGACAAGCCAACCGGGAGACTCAGGCCACCACTAGTGCACTTTTTGACCGTCCATGCAATGTCATTGACACTTGTGCCGCGACTGCTAGTACTGGCACTGAGTCCGGCTGCAGCCCCAAAGAGGTCACTGGCAGCCCCACGGTGTTGTGCCTGCTACCCCCAACAACGGTCGCATTGTCTCTGCACCACGCAAAGGAACGGGTTTGCGCAAAGCAGTACAACACAACAAGCACGTACGACGTCAGTGACTGGCTTATTACCAGCTTCAGGGACGCCAGCATCACAATAGTCAAGGCAAAGACCCTACCTATACGCATTACCAAACCCATCACCTACACCATCACCACGTCGAAACCAATCCAATCTGTCCCAACAACACGACATCCAGCCTCGGGCGATACAAATATAGACCCTCCCTCACCACTAGATTTCCTATCGCCACTAACTTTAGATGCTGAAGGCGAACTCGAGCCAGAGCCCCATAATATGGGAAGCGTAATCTGCTTTGAATTCTTGCTAGATCATTGCTCTTTGTTATCTCATTGACCGGGATGCGTCCAGCGTAATGGTAACGCTGATGGAAAATCCTGGTAGACCTACTCCAGCATCGACGAGTATGGCATCGTTGCTGCGTCTATGGTTGAGCGTTCTAAGTAAGACACGAGCATCCACTGTCGATATTATGTGCTGACTTCAGCAGCGACACCACCCGTCCTCATCTCGCTGTCGATGCGAAAAAAGCGGCATTATAACTACTAGACCGGGCCGGCTTATCTTGCGTCACTTTCTCTATGGCCAGGTCGGAGCCTGGCCGGCTGTCAAGATTTCCAGGAATGATCATCCGGAGATCAAGCTGGACATAAACATCGACGGCACATATGATTTGCATATATGATTTGTTGCCAGATCGCGGTACGGCTTGTAGCAGTCTCCACAAACGGGGGTACTCGGCCAACGAGACTCAACTCATCCTCTTCCTCTTCCTGGATCCTGACCGCGTAGAGGATAGCGAGCTTGGTCAATTCGTATCTTCCACCGAAATACATCGCACTGTGCACCAAAAGACGCGATAAACAGTAGCGCAAATTGGATCAGGCTGGCGACCAAGTATGATATTTGTGACGCGTCTGCCGAAGAATTCCGACCTAAGACTGCGAAAGAACTTACGGGCGAAGGTGGCAATGATACTTCAATTTCCTAGACTACGACTGCCTTCTTTGGGGCTCGCTCGACGACGAAGAATGGAGCCGTATAGAGCATGCTGGAAGGGTGGTTTGTTAGCTTAGAACTTGGCTAGATTTCGAATGGCTGAGAACGTACCGATATCCTCGAATGTAGTCATCATTTGTCTCGAGGACTCTGAGAATAGCTAGAAAACCGTCAGCGTCCTTAGGTAGACACATTGTCTGCTAGTTTGAGCTAGCCTAAATCTCTGTATTACCAATGCTTGGACCCCAATTGGCCCATATCCACTAGTGCTAGCGTGTTTCGTCAGCCTTCCGCCCACAACAAAGCTCTTGAATCTTCTGAACCGTCCGCCATCACGCAACAGCCACTACATATATACCAGCCATCCAGCTCACTGCCCTATCTAGAAAAGGCAGAAGACACCCTTCATGAACCCAGCACATCAGCAGTCACTACGCGTGTCAGCAGCAGTTGTGATGGCTGTCTAGATCAACGTTGTGTTAGAGGCGAGCTCTTTGCTTCGTTGTTTGGTAAGTAAACTCCTCCTCACTTGCTCAAAATCCTCCTCTTACTTGCTGTACATCATCACAGCTACTACATAAATAAAAACATACCACACCTCTAAGCACTCCTCTACATCCGTTACACCACCGCCCATGAGGCGAACTGAGTCTCTAACGGAAGATGTCACCAACTACTTTCGTCGATGCACGCGTAAGGTACGTCAACAAGCCGGATCACCCCTCAAGACCCAGCACAGTACTCATTTCTTTTCTTCGTTGAACGCGTTGAACGCTATTTTTCTTATCCGTGTGACCTTCAGTCTTTATTGTCCTTTAGAGACTGAACTATGGCTCATTAGCTAATCTTGCGGGTCTAGCATCGACTGTTAGCTCTCTAGATCACAACGACGCACAGTCATCAACCCAGGCAGCTCTTCCAGGTAAATCTTCAATCTCTAGACCTAGGTGACCTAGCGAAGCTCCAAGCACAATCATGTTCAAGACATGCTTTGCTTGGTGATCTTCCCTTCAGTATTAGCAACTCACTGACTTGATTCCAGCTCATCTGCCAAGGTCGAGGTCTCTCCTGCGCCGGTCGTCAATGTCGTACGGAAGTCGCGAAGGTGCACCGTAAATTATCGAGGTCCACGGGGTCCAGCCTGCCTACAAAACGTTCAACTTCGTGAGATCAGCTGAGGTGGAAGTGCAAACCTGACAAAGCCCTCTGGGCTTTTGGAGACAGCATTTCCAGGCTCAATTCCTTTGCAAATCACCCTCCATATTGCGAACAACAATTCTGCACGCCTTCGCTTATTTACTCCAACACCATCGAGACAATAAGCCGGACAATATCTTGATCGTCTGCGACTATCCCTACGTGTTCAAGCTTTCCGACTTCGGTCTTTCGAAGATGATCACGAACAAGGCAGACTACCTCGCACAGTGGAGAAAGGAGATATCGATCTGGTCGGTTGCTCAATGGCAAATTGTGAGCGGATCCTGATGGACTTGGGAGGAGACTTTAATGGCAAGAAATCAGGGTGTCGAAGCAATGACTCTTGTCCGAACGGATCGGAGCTTGCTCTCGTGGCTTGAAAGCAACATGGAGGAGGAGGATGACATAAATGATAGAGAAGATGAGGACGCTGAAGAAGCCAAGTCTCTGGAGAAGACGGGCCTGCCTTCAACGAAGATCATGGTCCTCACTTCAATAGCAGCACATCGTGTTGGCTTCATCTTCCACCGACAACGAGCTGCCGCTAGCTCAGCTTGCTTCCGATGAGAGACTTGTTTTTTCCCAGTCAAGCTCCTCCAAGAATAATGTCAGCGGCTCGTCTACCAAGACCAGGAAAAAGAGGAGCACGACCGGTAATTGTTCTTATGGTAGTCCCACGATGTATTAGATGAAAGATGGCTGATGCTCTTTCTAGGCTGCATTCCCTGCCGATTGAGGAGGAAAATGTGCGGCGAGACCCAGTGTGGTGGAGGGCTTACAGAGGCCCGATAAGCAGTGGTCCTTGGGTGTTCAAAGAGGTATTTATCTCTCGAATGTAAACGTTATATGGGTGCTGACATCGAATAGAGAGCCATTGAGAGAATTGTCAACAGACTGATGATAGATGGAGCTCAACCCAGCAACGACTTGCAGGGCGAAGATGCCATCATCAATGCCATGCAGTCTTCAGGTCTTGATAGCGAGCGTCTAGACGACGGAAACAGCAAGGTCGGGCAGATTGTCGTTGAGCTAAGAAGAGTCCGCCTTGGAACCATGAGGCTAGACGAGAAACATCGTACTCAGCACCGAGAGGCAAGAAGCGACGATGTTGACATGGACGGGCAGGATATTACACACACATTTCCAGGCCACTCAAAGCCATTGAAGATCAACACGGGAAAGCTGGAGCCCCCATCGATATCGTAGGTCTAAGCCTACGGTCCCGTTGACCTACCGTGGTACGGTGGGTCGGATACACTGAGGAGGATAACGAGTATTGGAGCGCCATCAGTCTCGGACTCACGATCAAAGAAATAGAGGCAAAGCGACTGTACGACTAGTACCAAGCGACAAAGAAACCAGGTCTTTCAAGGCCATTCAAGATCAATACCGGAAGCCTGGAGCTCCCGTCGATATCACAGGTCCAAAAGCTGTGGTCGCGTTGACGTACCGTGGTACAATTCGAATCACTCTCAACGTCCACTTGATCCATCATGCAACTAATGCCAAACTTCGCGAACGTCGTGCCTTTACTTCGCCGCTCCTTAAACATTGCCAGATGCTCACCGTTACTCAAATAAAGCCTAGCAAGACACCAGGTCACCAAGAACAGTCAAGAGCCTGAAGATATCTCCATATCTGAGAGATCGATAAAACTGAAAGATTTTGATGAATTTGCAGAGAGCTATGAGAGGCATACCATCTCATGCCAGTGCGGGTGCATCTCACCAATACAAGTCTAGCACTCTGGGTGGATACTCAGTGACCACCAAGGCTATTCATATCATACCGAATCAGTCGTGCATGGTTGAACAAGCATGGCCGTGCCAACGAGGGATGCTATGTCATGGAGCGTGCAACCGCTAATGCTAGAGCCTTGCGCACTGGAAGGAAGGCAGAGGAGATTGACACTGGCGGGCGCAAATGGTGTGCACGGTGCTGGCGCGCGATACTAATGTGGGATGTCGCCCAGAACAACCAGGTAGCGATGACCGAACGACGTCGCCAGCAGCGTCGCGAGACGCGTGCCTGTGCCCGTCGTGCCATGGCTGCGCAGCCGTCCCACGACCTTCTCGGAAGTACCTCACTTATGGTGAACTCCTATCTTGCCTGGGAATCCCGAGGCCCGCTCGCGGGGACCGCACAGCATGCGCCATGGTCCAAAGGTGATAGAAGAGACTGCCACGAGATCAAGCCAAGTCAAGCCAAGATATACGGCTTCCTGAGCCGAACGCGTCGCGTTCCAGAGCAAGTCGTCAAGCGAAGACCCCATACCAATATCGAGACCGAATCGCCAACTTGCTCTCCAAGGCCACCATGCCGAGAATGCAGGAAACTAAGTAGGGTGGCACCGCGCTTAATTGCGGACTTATTGGACCCCAACCCTCGTGATGCAGTGGTCCATGAACTGGTTGTTAATGGCAAAGATGCCCACTCAGCCTCGGACTTCTCCTCGGATGTGAAACACCAAATACGTCCCAGCCTCTCCCGAACAAATTCATGGATCCCGGAGATGGCTGGAGCCCTGCCAGTGGCGATAGGATATTCGATAGGACTGCTGGGATTTGCTGCGTCGGAGTGACCAATGGAAGATCTCCTCGGGAGAAATCCGGCTAAACTTGGCGAAGTGAAGGCGATAGAGCAGCTGTGTGAAGATGGCAAAGCTCATCGAAACCTAAGGGCTTGTACTGTCGAGTCTGAAGGACTTGGCCAGCTTGCTAAGTGCTCTTGCAGAACAGCGTGTATTGTTACAGCTGCAAGGTGGAACTGTTGGAGCAGCGCAAGGCAAACCCAGAACTGGAGTTTGAGTTCAGGAGGGCGAGAATGAGCGAGCCACAACAACCCATACCACCACTGACCCGACCCATACGCTGAGAAGCGTCAAGCACCTGTCCAATACGGCCCGATGGGACCGGATGGGCTGTGCCTCCTCCAGATCTCTCGTGGGGCGTTCTTTGGTCCTGGCGATTTGGAAGTACATGGTTATGGCAGACCAGTCCATGGAGAGAGAGATGGAATGGACGAGTGCTGCGAAGTATATAGCTACCGAAAGATCCAACGATCGTTTCAACCAATCCTGTGTATGCATTTTCTCAAGCTGCGCAGCAAATCCGTGAGCGGAAGGATTCCCAAATCGACTTCGCTCAGCAGCTCATTGCATGCCGCCGGAGTGAATGAAGGCGATTTCCAATAGCCCTCACAACTTCCAACCTGTTCAAACAGCTCGCCTGTAGTGACATCCGGGGCCGAGAAGTTGAATGTATGATTGGTAATATGTTAGAATAGTACAATCTTGGACGCGAGCGCCGTCATCCAAAGCACAAAGGTTCGCCAAAATTAGAAGGGAAATAGTCTATCAGGATGTTTGAAAGAGCACCAAGCAATAATTGCGAAGCTGCTCAAGTATCAGCGTAGGCTCTCAATCACGTTGCAAAGTCATTCAGTACCTAGGGCCAACTCTTCTTGAGCACCATCGGAGTTTACAAGCCCGGTTCAGACCAATGAAGAACGTGGCCACAAACTTGAGCACCAACCTGGGCTTGGAAGTATATGGTTGGATCGAATTCATGCATACTCTTACAAAGGTGCCCCTGCCTTCCCCCTGCTACCTTTATCCCGACTTAAAAGAATGTGTCTCTTGCGGCTTCTTCGACTTAGAAGAAGCTGTATAAGACATCGTCAATCTAGTCGCCGTAGGCACCGAACACCGAACTCCCCGTAGCTGTACCCAGTACACTCTTAGTCTCACTCCCCGGCCCTCCACCACCCACCATATTCCCAGCACCGGCACCTCCATCCAACCCACTAGCCCCACTAACCTCATCCAAAATCGCATCGTTAAGCTGCACTTTGTAAACCCACACACCAAACACATTGATCTCCCCCGCCGCATTTTATCCCCTTTCTCGCCTCTGTAAACCCCAAATTTCGGATACACATGCCCACTCCAAAGGCTCAATCCAGCCTTCTCGAACACGCTCTGTCCATCGAGGTATTGCTTGATTTTAATTGTTACCGCCGAAGAGAGTGTCTCAGGCTAGAGCAACGTTTTGCGTGGTTCTGGGGTGAAGTCGGAGGACTCGGTTCAGATTATCTCGTAGTGTCGCCGCCGGGGGGTGTATAGCCTAAGGAGACGCGAGTGGGGAGGAACTCGGTGAATTGGAGGTTGAAAACTATGTCTTTATGGCCCCTGGACTGGGCGGAGTGGAGGCCGTTTTTCCTGTCGTCGATCATCATTAACACGGCAAATCCGGTAGAGCTCGTCGAAGATGAGGTATGACGGTGGAAGAGTGAAGGGCCATACCATTTAAAAAATAGCCAAATGCTCATGTACGCTCCCCAACCTAAACTCATACTCAGTATAAAAATTCTTCCCAGCACCATATGTTCCAGCTCCCTTCACTTCCGCCCTCCTGAAACCAGCTTGGCGATAGAGATTGACGTTGCCTGGGCAGGCGACGGCATCGTGAAGCTCTGAGGCTTCGAATTAAGCAGGTGCGTAGGACGGCGGTCGCGGCTGGGGTGGCGTAGTCGATTAGGAGGGTGGAGGAGGCGCGGAAGGGGAGGAGGAGGGAGAGGATGTTGGTTGATGGGCGCATCTTGACCGTTGTGGTGTGGTAAGGTTGGCTGACTGTTAGTAGCTGCCAATGGCGGAAGTTCTCGAAAGGTTCCCTCGTCAAGACAATGGATGCAGAGAGAACATGCGCAGATGCTCGAGTAGAGACTTGTTGCTTGACACTGCAAAGATGGATTATGACAGTAAGAAGCCATCTATATACCCGTCGCACAGCAAGCGAGTAGCTATCAATCAAGCGAGATCACAAAGCAGAGGATCAAGCACTGTCAGCAGCACTCGAAACATATGGGACGCCACATCCTCTTAGCAAGCTCGGTAAACCACTGCAGCCTCATAGCTTTGGCGCCAATAGGTGACTCGCCAGGTTGTAGTTGTCGTGAAACTTCCCAGAGCGGGGAGCTCACGGCGCAGGCCTCGACCCAAGACATATACTGTGGTGGGTGGTCTCTATTCATTAGGTGGGTGTGATGCATTCTATTCTACATCTTCGCTCGGATGTCCATAGTAATGGAGTGTGGTCAAAGAGTCAAGGTTGGTGAACGAGACCAGAGTACGTTGGGGGCCTTGGCTTTGGGATACCATGATCAGCACATGTACATAAATCTAGCAGTTTGGCATGTATCATGATCTATTGTCTATAATCTATGTGCAACTATATCAGCAATTTCTAAATCGGTACTCAAGCCTTCCCATCACAGAATTGAACCACAGCCCACTTCCCACTCCATGCCCATTTCCGAGCTCCACCCTCTCCACCTCCACCATCATCCATTGACTTCAGCCTTTCGTCTTCGCCCTCGGGTAACCCGACGACCGTGTCAGCTTTGCAAGTGCGCAAAGCCAGTGTCCGTATGCCTGAACCGGGCCCCATGGGCCCAATGGCTCTGGTGAATGGTTCGGTTGTATTCCACATTGCCTGCGTGACTGTCAGCAACATGTTTCAATAATAGCGCAATGATCAACAACAATGACAAGGAGGTGCGAAGGTTGCTAAAGATCAAATGACGATGGTGGTGGGTGTGATGACGGAGAAAGGTGTTGACAGCGGGATGCGGCAGCCAGAAGATGGTGGGATGGCACGGGACGAGATGTGAGCAATAGTGCTGATAATGAGAAGTATACCAAGAAGTACGAGTAGTGCTGACGGATGGGTAGATGCCCGAGTAATGAGAAAAGCTGATGGGTGTCTTACATCAGCAGTCAGCTTTCTATAATTGAGATCACCCTTGAATACTACCAATTCCGACTCCTTCAGATCTTCATATAACCTCCTTTCTTGAGGCAACGCCCAAAAACTGTTTGCTGAGGTCCAGAATAAGTTCGGTCTGATGATCAGCTGACCCTCTACCTGACACCCAGCCCAGTGCTGGAAAAGAAAAGAAAGGTCTGATGCCTCTTCGTTCGACAAAGCTTGGGCTTTGACCCCAGAATGTTCGTCATCTGGCGAGGAGTAGAAGCGTTCTGGATCGGAAAGCGCGCTCAAGAGCGCTGCAAAATCCGCCGGGAGGACGTCTGAAACAAACCATGGGATGGATTTTGGGTGGAGTACAACCTGGGATTTGGCACATTAGAGCCTTAATTGGAGCATGGAATTGCAACTTTGAAGGACAGCTTACCTGAGTTGCGAGACCAGCCGCGAGGAGGTAACCCGCCAATATCAGGTCAACGTAGAGCTCGAAACCCGCATTGTCTAGCACAATATCAACACGCCGTTCGGACTTCGGGTCCTTCTTCTTCGCCTCAGTGAGCACTTTGTATGCCGCCGGCAGGTCATTGGCCAGTATATTTTTTCCCGCCTTCTTTCTCGCTTCAGCGCCTTGCAGCTTTTGGACGTCCTCATACGTCAAGCTTGTCAGGAGCGAGAGATCTGTGGCATTGCCCCAAAGACATATCTCGCACATCTCCATGAAGATTATCTGGTCGGCCTGTTCCCTCTCCTCATCATCTTTGGCAGGGGTCCGATCTCCCTCGAGCTGCTTAATCAATGACTTGTACCTGGCCGCCAATTCAAGGACAGCTGGCTGCGAAGACCGGAACGTCGATATTTTCTGGCGCGAAAAGACATCGTAAGTCTTCCACAGCGAGGAGAGAGCGAAAAAGGTGTGCACACGTCTAGCTTTAGCCTGTCAGCTTCTCGGTCACTCGCATGACTAGCACCTATCCATACCGGTAGAGATAGCACTCAGCATACAACCAAGGCACGCTGAACCATTTCGGCCGCCCTAATGCATCCAACTGCTTGTTGTATTCCTTGATATCCTCCTTCCCATCATCCTCCAGAGGTGTCATCTGGCGATCATGTTGCAGCTCATATTTCAGCTTTGCGAGCCCTTCGAGTATTGTTTTCCCCTCTTTTCGTTTGGCATCATCATCGCACACTACAATTGCGCGATGAACATCATCGATAGCTCCTGTCTTGATTGATCAGCCAAGTTCAGCATGACTGGAGGTAGTGAGGGGTACTGACCACAATTACCGGCCAGCGATCTCTGGCGGATATATAGGCAAAAGAGGCTTTGTCTGAGGTCAGGTACGGCGGGGCTGGCGCGACTGTCTTGGACACCATGATTTATGCGGAACTTAGGTGCTCTTCGAATAGTGCCAATTGCAGGAATGAGTAGAGCTTCTTGATGGAGCTAGGAGAAGTCAAGAAACTCGAGTTGGAACATATTCCGGCAGCCGGAGAAACCTTTTAGCCGATGTTTACCGATCACCCCTTCCCCGCACTCCTATCCTTCACTTCTTTGCTCACCATCTAATCGCCATCAACCCAATACACCCACGCAGCTCAGTCACATACCACATCTCCCGCTGTACTCGAGCTATCACTGTTCTCGTCAGAAGTAAAGCGAGTCGCCATGGGTCACAACAGCTGTCCCAAATGCGGGGCTGGCATTAGCGGCGGAGGGAAGGCCTGTGGGAGCTGTGGGGCTGTACGTTCACACCATGCCCGTCCTTGTGAATATCGAAGACGACACGCTGGCTTATGCGCTAATGGTACAGGTCTGCCCGCAGTGAATAACGATGAATGTGAGCTAAGGAAACGAGGAGATGGTATGAGGATATTTGGTGGAGTTGCATGCGGTCCATTCATTGACGTATGAAGACGGCATATTTATGGATTGATGAGGGGATGAGATACGACATTCGGAGTCTTAAGTATGTGCATAGATGACTATGTGGAATCGAGATTTGATAATTTGCTTGCTTTTTTTTTGAGAAGATACGGTCTAGGAACTTGAGGAGACGTCAGGCAACCATGGTCAAAACTCCTAGCTGAAAGCTTCACGAGCTGGATCCTTCATGGGTGAAGATACCAATATCGAATAAATATATGATCGTTATTCGAAACCACCCATGAAGGTTTAGCTCCAACTTTCCCTTGCTTTGTCAGTGCATTAGATTCATCGATAAGCGCATGTAAACCGCCATTTGATGCCAACTAAACTCACCACGTTATTTGGCGGGTTAGGAGACTCGGAATGATAGCTTTGGAAATACTGATCATACACCAGCACGATGTGCGCCGTTGTAGTCCATATACCTGGCGGACCCGAAGTCCTCAACCTCGAAGACGTCCCCATCCCCACCCCATTTGAAGTTTAGGTCTTCATCTGCGTTAAAACTTGTGGTCTCAACCGCTCCGAACTCTTCACCCGCATCCTCGGCATCAAAGCCTGCGGTATTGTTGAAGAGGCGCCGGGTGGAGATTTCAAGAAGGGGGAGATTGGGGCGACGGCACCACGGCGATGGGAGGGATGGGGAGGGTGTTTGATGGAGGGTATGCTGAGTACACCTGTGTGCCAGCGAATCATGTTGTCGCTATCAAGACAGAATTGGATTGGAATTCGCGTGGAGCGGTGCCTGAGATGTTGTAGACGGCGTATGGCTCGCTGTTTACATCCTTGAAGCTTAAAAAGAGAGATAGGCTTCTTGTGAGAGGAGGAACGTCAAGCGTGGGGTTGGCGGCGGCGGCGATTGCGAAGAGTCATGGGGCAGAGGTTGAGCGCACGACAAGAAAGGCTGGGAGAGGGGAAATGCTGAAGGGGAGTGGATATGATCATGTTCACACTGACAATGGTAAAATTACGGAGGAGGTTATGAAGATTTAGCCGGATGGCGCAAACAAAGTCCTGGAACTGGTGGGCACCACTTCTCTGATTGACTCTCTGGCTAACGTCGCCAAAGGTTATCTGCTGCATGACCGGTATGGTTTCAGGGGCCTGAGCGATCAAAGGCTTCGAGGTCATGGCCTGTATCCCAACGGCTGTTGGCTTGGCGACTTATCAGGGGGACGAGAAGGACTTCGTGAATTCGCCACTTGAGGAGATGGTGCAGCAGAACAATGATTGGCACATAAAGTTGCAGTTTGGGCAGGACTTTTCCGTTAGAAGAGACTGTTGAGGCTCATCGGACCATGGATGGGAACAGGGCGGGCGGGAAGCTGGTGCTGTTGATGAGGTAGGTGAAAGTGATGTGATATTGGCCTAATTGGTAAAGCGAGGACTCGTAGTGGTAGGACGTCAATTAGCGCGTCCAAAACGCGCTGCTAAAAACTCCAAGTACTGTGAAAGGTCGCTCACCATTGTCTGTGCGATCAATTTGGCACCTTTGAAGCTCAATTTGCGATGCAAATGCCCGAGAAAAGTGGTCCAGGAGATGCGATCAAGGTAAGTTTTGTCATTATCGCGAGCTCAGGTCCGTCATACGAGAGGGAGGATGAGCTGCGAAGGAGCGCGAAACGCGGCGAATTCATCTTGTCAGTCACCAGCACTCATGCCAAGTTATAGCATTTACTGCTAGTGATGGCCATTATATGGCATCAACGGCAGCTATCCGGTCCGCCTTAAAGCAATGTCTGGCACAGAAACGACCTTTACAGAACCTAGGTTTGCACCTCTTTCACTATTAACGACTCTGGGTTAACAATGTCTACACATTGGAGGGAAACTTGAAAGATCTTGTAGACCTAGAATGTATCTGCTAGCATGATTGAAGGTGGCACTATCATGTAGCGTGGGTTAATTGTATAACCAGTGACAGAAACATCATATATCCTTGTTGCTCCTCTTCTTCTTACAACTGACTTCGAACAGGTCAATTCTACAATTAGAAATCATTGACTTTTAGCTTTCTCGTCTGTCACTTCATCGTAAAACAACGCGTAAATTACAAGGGTAAAGCGGTTCAAGGCCTTCAGGTTCTTCATTCACTTTGAACTAGTCTCCGGAGAACGCGCTCAGTCTCTCCATTGTCCTCGATTCACTCTGCTTGCATGGACAGCCGCGGCCTGGTTACTAGTGGGGATTCAGGGCCGACCATCGGAGGTAAGCCCACGGAAAAGAGTGAAATTTTCTCTGACTCAAGTTGTTCTCCGTTATCTACGAAGCATCTCTCTTTCAACGCTTCTGAGAGTTTCTCGCATATGGCAGTATGAGCGAACATGTCCGCGAACATCAGAACCAGGACGACAGCGACACGATACATTCTCCACAGCTCGTAAACGAGCTGCACGCGTCTGTCAATAAAGTAAGTTTTGTTTTGAATAAGGAGACAAATCTGGGACTGACGTGTCTCTTAAGTACGGCGGTACATCCGACTTGTCTGTTCCATTCCCAATGGCTACCATGCCCCTCCCAATAAACGACCAGACCCATCCATCATCTCTGCTCCAAGGCTTCAAAGCCGTCACCTTGCCAATGAAACGCGAAGCCTCTGTTTCCACGGAGCCCAGCAAGAGGGCAAGGCGGACTTTTGATCTCTCGGCCTTCCGTTACCAGCCCACTCAGGAATCAACGCCTTATATGACATCCTGCTCAAAAGATCACGATGCAGGAGAATGTCCACTATCTGCAGCCCAGGGCAGTCGTGACTCTCCATTAGACTTGAGAACGCGTTCCAACTCGGTCGCTTCGTCATTCGCATCTTTTCAATCGATGTCGATGTCATCTTCACCACTCTTTGAACTCTCACCATGGATTGCAGGTGCATCCTCAGACGGTATTGATCAGCTCGTCGGTGCATCGACCGCAGAGAACGATGAAATCATTAATAACAATAACCCTGCAGAAGCTGTCCAAGTAGCTTCAGGCAAACACTCGAAGCCTGTGCCCAAATCTCTTCCTTCTCTACGACGCGTCTCCACTGGTGGTGGCATCACTGTCGATATGAATACTTATGGATCAATTAGTGCCGGGCCTAGTCCTCGCTTTCCACGACGCACCCGAGCAAGGAGTCCAGAATACAAGATACCCAACCAAGGAGATGGATTGATCGGAGAAACAGCGTCCGAATATGAAGAGCAAGGAGCACGAAACAATCCAAAACGAAGACAGAATTTGGACAAAAGCTTGATTGTGCAATTTAAGCTACACAGCGCTTTCCTTGCTCGATACCCTCGGGGAGAGACCAGAACTACTCGTTGCCCTACTGGCGACTGGGTCAAGGGGCCATCACACCTCGCTGCGACACAAGTCCCTTGGGTCGACTTCATCCATAAGGTGTTTGCCGAGTCCGACTCCGGTGTAATGACGCACAAGGAGGTTTGGAAAGCGATGGAGGATCGCTTCTCCACAAAAATGCTGAGCCGGAACATGAAATCAAGGAACTGGAAGAAGAGCGTACACAGTGCACTGCATGGTGCGAAGGACTTCCGCACCACTGAACGGCCGCTCACTGGTGGTTGGAAGTGGACTGTGGTACCTGGGGCCTTGGTACAGAATAATACTGAGAAGGGGGTCGTTTCTGGGACCGATGACAGAGACAAACAATCAAATATTCAGTCGGACATGCTGCAAGTTCGAGGGGCTCTTTTTGAGGTGCGCGAGCCAGATAGCGTGGAGATCGACGATGCGAACGACGCCGACGAAGAATCATCTGATACCCTCGACCATGCTACTTACTCTACGGCACCTACGCGGCCGTTCGTTAGCGAACGGGATTTGCAGGCTCTCATTGTTGGAGTACTTCGAGCCTCACCGACCGGTAGCTTACCAGCGAATCAGATCTATCGAGCTATTCAGAGACGATGTGCCCTTCCTACATCCAGCGACATTTCTCAGACTTGGCAGATGCATGTGGAAGCTATTCTCGAGAAGGACCCTTCATTTCATCAATCCAAAGCAAAAGGTGGATCGGTCGGTTGGCATATTCGGTGGACCTTGGCTTCCCAACACACTACAACACCAACCAAACCGGATGTGGAGGACCAGCATCCAGTGATCGTCAACTTGGATAGCGAAATACCTGCAACGGAAAACCAGCCCTCCCGCCCGGGCCCATTTTGCCGTACACTCATCATCGAAGCATTACAAGGTTCGCAGAAAGGGCTCTTGACAAGTCGCGACATATGTCGGGCTATCCAAACGCGACATTCAATTGACAAATTTGGTGTACAGGCTGGACACTGGCGAATTTGTGTTTCCTCTATCTTGAGTAGTGATCCAGCGTTCTACAAGTCTAGAGGTACAGGTAGAACAATGTGGGGCTTAGAAGCTCGGCCTACCACAATAGAGTCTGAAAGCGAGGATGATGATGTCCTTCCAGCGCCTACCAGCGCTGATGGGAAACAAAATACGATGGCTAAACACAGTCGCCGTCAGAACCTAACTTGGCGTGCTCTCATCATCGAAGCGCTTGAACCCTCAAACGGTGTACCGTTAACGAAGGATACCATATGTCGAACTATTGAGAAGTGGAATTCTATGGAGGCCCTAGGAAAGCGGACGAAAAATTGGCAGGACTGCGTCAGAATTAATTTGAACAAGGATTCGGCATTCTACAAGATCAAAGGCACTGGCGATACGATGTATGGCTTAGTATCTCAAGAATCGGCAGCGCCGACTGGGGCCATAGATGGGAAAGATTCGCCAGCGCCCATCTACACAGATGGCAAACATAGGTGGGCCGAGCTAGCACACGATATGGAGGAAGCGGATTTCGACAGCTGGGTTGGCTCAAAGGCATCAAATCATGTCATTGAGGACAGCGCTGGGAGATGGAGATTAGGGGAGACTCCTAAGACTTCACGACTCACAAGAATTAGACAACAAGCCACTCCGTCCTCACGTCCCGAAGTACAATTTACCGCTATCAAAAATATGCGCCCGGACACACATGAAATACTAACACCACGAGAGAAAGTTTTGATCCCCATGGCCATGCAGTGGTTAATGCGCCTTGGCGCAGAAGGTGGACAGGGCGAGGAACCTGCTACCATTTTTGGCCAATTGACCGATGAAACATTTCTGCCCGAATTATCAAGAGCCGATGCGCTCAACACGATCACAGCGGCTGCAAATCTGCTGCAAGCTCAGATTTTGAAATTAGGCGAGGATGAGATCATGATGCCCGATAAAGATTGATCCGGGTCAGTTTACAAGCATAGTGCTTGAAAGAAACATGTACTCGCTTCAGGGGAAGCTTCTGAAGATCTATACTGAGCGATCGAGGGATGGCTACAGGCATGGCTTTGTCGGAGAGCAAGCCAAACGGGGGAGATCCATACACGAGCTCCATACAAGTTGAATGGGACTGAATTTGTTATTTGGAAGTTAGGGGGTTCTAGACTGATCTTTGTGGCCCTTTTTGAGAAATAGTATCTCCTCTAGTCACTAGATGGCGGGCGACAACTTGACATCTCGAGCCATTCCCTTCTACAATCTGTATTTGTAACTAATTCTCAACCAGTCTTATGCAACCTGACGTGAGGCATGTGCTCGACATCCTGACATTCTCTCCTTTCTACTTGAATTCTTGAGTTACAGTGTTTGTCAACATCAAAGCCGTATTTCAAGATTTGTTTGCAATTGAAGGCAGACCGAAGTGCTAAATATCACAGTGTTTGAAGCTAAGGACGTCGGGAGCGACGCAAAACCTCACAGCTGGGTCGCAATACATAGATGAAGGAGCTCGTGATGATTTTGCTTGGCGTTCATCTTGCCACTCTGTGCGCTAGGCAGAAGCAAATGACCAGACCTGCTCGTATAGTGTGGGTCACTTCTGCAAGGCTGCGGCTTCGTATCATCATCTACGATTGGATCTCTGTTCTTTCAAGTGATTTTCGTATCCCTAGTGGCTATGCTAATGTGTCATCAAATGCTTTTGTTCTCCGTACTCGATGAGCTCTGGCTCTAAGAGTTCACTATTAAAGCGGGCCATCTTGTCATGGTTCTGATGCTCTCTTCACGAATGAAGATGATTCCCTGTTTCCCTTAGTCTATGAAACATGTTAACTGTTGGTCAGTTTGTTTTCTTCCAAGAATGAGAAATCGTATCTGTCAGGCTGCTGTGCTTCCCTCAACCCTCTGCCTATTCTTCTTTGTTTTATCTTCGCAGAATCAGCAAGTTTTCGCAGCTGCTCTCGTCAATAAACCAAGAGATGACTCGTACTTGCAGAACTACGGTGCTCCGACACCGTTTGAAACCAGAGTCTTTTGTTGTTCCCATAGAATTTCGGTGGCACCGAGAAGGCAGTGCTGTTGCTATCTCTTTGTTCTTGTGAGATAGCATGGATGTTGATACGGTTCTGTTGAGTGCCTGGTATGTCATCGTTGGAAGGATTAGTCATAATGCAATGTGTGGAATATATAAGAATTGCTGTATCTCACTCAAACTCAGCAACACGGAATCTTGCACAGACGCCCTCAAAGAGCCTGAAGAGATACACACAGACTAAGACGTGTTCATACATACTCACTCGACGACTCCGACAAGCACTCCACTACGCACAGAGTGGACGCTCCTCCAGGAGCTACAAAATGCCAAATGGGGAACTTTACGATTGTATATACCAATGTGGAACGCGTTCGAAGGTGGCGGGCTTCGCATGCGCTCAATGCATTGTAAGCGAGACTGCCGGAAAGCGCTTTGAGCATTCTGACCTTTATTAGTACAATGGGCGCCCATCACGGCCAACCGAGAGGGAAGCCTCAGCCTTGCGAGGTACCACTACAACATACTCATCAGGCAATACAGCATCGCCTGGTCATTACTCGTCCGCTTCTCCACGGCCCATGGACCAATCACTCTACCAGCTCGATCCGCTGGTACCTTCTAGGAGGGTATCATCCTACCCTTTCTCTTCTGAGTCGAGCTATCCCGCCCCACAAACAGCCTATTCAGCGCCTTCATCAGGCTATGGAGCATCCAGCGCGTACACAAGCCCGTACGCTCCTCCAACGAGCTATGATCCCTCGCAAACTGCCCACCCACCGTTATCAGGCTATGGAGCATCCAGCGCGTACACAAGCCCGTACGCTCCTCCAACGAGCTATGGTCCCTCGCAAACTGCCTACCGACCGCTATTAAGCTCTGGAACATCGGCCGCGAACGCAGACCCGTATCCTCGTACAACGAGCCCTGGATTTCCAGACCGAAACACCTCAAAGCCATCAAAAAGAGACATAGATGAAGGGTGGAAGGTTCCCGCTGGTAAAAACTGCCGTGAGAGGGTTTGGTATGTCCCTCGCGATTGTGTTAATGTACGAGACCACGAATGGAGTCGTAATACCGCCAACGTGAGATTCCCCAAGAAAAGGAACAGAGTTCGCATTACTGATCCTATCTTAGCGTAGGAGAGACGACTGCCCAATCTGCAATAAGGGCGTATGGCATCAACGGAGGGAGACAGTAGACCAAGATTGCTGGAAATGCCAAGTAAAGAAATATAGACCTTGAGCAAGGTTGAGACCAGAGCGGGGGGTGGATGTTGTTTTTGTATGCTGTTCATCCAAGGGGGTGCCAGGAGCTTGACTTCTGGCCCGGGCGCGGTACTTCGATTTGAATCTTGCAATCAACTTGCACCACGAATTTGGATGATGCAATCAACTTGCATCATCATACACATGGCTTTCAGCCGCCACCAAGCTTGCTAGCGAGTAATTTTAATAGACGAAACACCTCATACCTGGATCTTCCAAACTCTTAGTAGCTTGGCACGACCGTTGTTTCAAACTCATACTCAACTCTTTGTTGTTTGCATGTCTCACGAGTCTCGTATTACGCGATGATTCATGGCTTGCAGGCGCCACCAAGCTTGCTAGTAAGTACAACTAACACATGCATCTATACTGGGTCACTCCGGAGCTCAGTTGCTGCACCGTAAAATTTTTCAAATGTTCGATACGCTGGGTAGAAGAAGCGAAGCTTGTGGTGAATATCGACCGTTGTATTGCTGTGATCAGCATGTGTAGCAATTGCACAAGGTCTCGTTAGCAGAGGCATCGGAAACGGCCGAGATTACTCACAAACAGAGCACATTAGTGAGCCTCCATAAACGACTGTGTAATCTGGGGCGTGTGTATATTGTGCTCACTAGGGATAGCCAACGGCTGTGGCTTGGGGGGGAGAATATGATTGGAAACGGTTAGCCTTCGTATGTGACCAAGCAAGGATGTGCAACGCCATCTTATTTAAATCACCAAGTAGACTAAAGATAGTCATATGACTCGTGATAGAAACATTTGGTACCTCTTTGTTCCGAGGTGGACAAGGTTCCAGGATCTTGTTGTCAGGCTTGAACCGGTTTTGCGTGTTTCAGCTATTTTAGTCCACTGTAATCGTTCCTTTTGGACAGCGAAAAGGATTACGTTAGAGCAAGAAATACGCCTAGTAGTTCATGGGTAACGGGACTTCACGTCTACTCGAACAAGAAGACCTTAAAAAGCATACGTGAAACAAAGGAGCCGTGTCATTGTGAGAAGCTGCACAAGATAGTGGTAAAGGACACCAGGACCAAAGTCCCATCGAGTCCAACACTTGTGTAAGGGCATGGTTTTGCTTACTTGGTCGATGGGAGATCAGTCCTTGCCGTGACAACTATATGAAGGGGAAGTTTTTCTTTCTTTGCTCGCTTCTTCAGAGATTCCCAATTGAGCCAGCGAGTACATGAAGACCAAATACACTAAATCTAACAAGTCGCAAAGCACTTTAAGCCTATCACTTACCCCAAAAGTCAGCATGAGACCCGAAGATCTACCACAACGCAAGTGTCTTGATAGAATTATCTACACGGCATATGTGGACTGCAAGAAACCAAAGGAAAAGTACCACTGTAAGGTGAGTCGCGAAAGTCCGGTATGCCGATTCTCACCATACATGCTTTCCATCTTCTGACATGATAAAGTCCAGCGAATACATCGAGTGCAGGAACAGTGGTCCTCATGAAGAAATCCACAGAATTCTCAGTTCATGCTTATTCTGCCACCCACCGGAAAAAACGATTGCGCAACAACAAGCAGAAGCCCGAGCAGGAACACGGGAAGAGGATTATACGATGAGTGGAGGTCTTGGAGAGAGGAGCGTTGAAATTGGTAGTCATTTGGAGGCATCTGGGAAGTATGGTGATAATGATACACGAGGCATATGGTACAACGTGGGTGTTGGGAGCACGCTTCTTTGAGAGGTATTGGAAAACGTACGTATGTTCGGCCATCAAAGTCCTTGCGGTGAGAGAACATCATGGCTTTGAACGAGGAGACATAACATACTCTGGTTTGCAACAAAAAGAGAGCTGATATGAGCTCATATTTCGACCGTACTAGAGAAAACATGGCTAGCGCAGATTGCTCGGGAGCGCTAGCCCTTCTCGAAATAGATCTGTGCAACATCACATCCTTGAATCCTTGATATCCGCTCACTTGACTGCAATGAAGGATTGTGAACGAGCTGAAAACGCCATCGTATCTAGCTGTGCTCAGATCCTGCACATTCAAGCAATAACACCATGAGACTTGACCCCAGGAACACTTTAAAGCGCCCAAATACTAATGTACGACATCTGTTGTCTTCATCAAGTAGCGCATATATCTAGACAGCCCCATTCCTTGCGGGAGGGCCATTTCCAGAGATGGAAAGAACGTCTTCGAGGGCTACAGGAACTTCCTCGGGAGCTGGTGGATTTTGCGCGGGGGCTGCAGGTATTTCTTCAGGGGCCAGAAGTATTCCTGCTGGATTTGGAGGTGCTACGGGCTCTGGCGCCGCCTCAGGAGCCGAAGGCACTTCTGCAGGAGCTGGAGATATGACAACGTCCGGAGCCGCCTCAGAGTCAACTGGTCTCTTGCGTCTTCGCGTCAAAATCAACCCTCCAACCAGTGGTCTATCAACGGGCCATTGCAAGCTGACGAAGTAGAGGTATATGTAAGCCGAAATGCAAACGGCAGTGATTGCGCCGCCAATGATGAGGCCGACCTGGGCACTTTGTGAGACCATGACGTAGTTGTGTATGGCAGGAGGATGAGGGCATGTCTTTTGCAGGGGTTTCCGAGGAGAGATTGGATGCCGACGAGGCTATTAGGGACGCCTTAGCCGTTCTTTGACCCTGGGATTCGGTTTGGGAAGTTAAGTGTACTCGTGGGACTGGATGGTGCACTTCAGTCGTATAGAGCTCGAATCCAAGGTTTTACGTCGGCGTGGTCTACTGTCAGCAGGTTTCCCCCAGAGAGGAAGCTAGAAGTGGTGGTAAACAAGGTGCGCAGCTCACTGGATAGTCCCTGCCGACAATACCACGTCTATGAGGGTAAAGCTCGCAAGAGAAAACGCAAAGCGGGCTGCTCACGTTCGAATACACGGTCAACCTGGAGCAGGAAATTTCGGTATCACAAGTCTGCGAGTAAGAGCTAGTCCTGATATGAAGTGACACCTCTGTGCTACCAAGTAGGCCACCAACGACCCAGATAGTAAAATGCTCCCTCTCTCACATTCGGCTCCCCTCGCACCCAGCGTATTACGTTGTTCAAGAAGCGGTGATATAATGGCGGAATACTAGGAGCATGAGGAGAACCCTGACGATCAGTTGCTGTTGGAGCATAGTTCTGCCCGTCCAAGTGCAGAACGATATCGGCCTCGGGGAACCCGTTCTCCCTAATTATGGTCAGCTAATAGACTACGGCGCCTCTAACCTGCGTTTCGTGGAAGGTATGGTCTTACTTCAACTCTAAGATGATGTCCAGACCAAAGCGCATGCTCTGTTCCCGCCCCAGGTTGTCCATGCCACCGAGAACGAATGTGTAGCCGAGTCCATATGGGCTGAAGTACTCGTCCTGTCGTGATTCTAGGTCAGTGAAAGCTCTAAAATTACTTCTTCATGGCAGAAAAAGAATCTCACCATATGTATCAACCTCCCTTGACGCTCAAGGAATTCTTTGATATCCTCTTCGTCGACTGGATAGTCATTCATGAGCCTGGAGGGAACCCGTTATTCATTGATCTATGTGAATGATACACGAGATACCAACGCCATGCGGAAATGGGACCGATGCTGATAGATGCAGTTGTAGTCCCTCGAATCCGGACAGAGCGGATGTGTACACAACCTGACTACGATGCGACCAAGCTGTCGCTCCAGTTGTGCCATGCTTTACCGGCGAAGGATGGAGACTGTTTGTGAGGAACCGACGAAAAATTCATCCGCCATTGTGCGTTCAACATATAATCAGATGTCGGTGATATGAAAATTGTTTGTATATGTGAGTGCAAACTATGGCGTGGATTGGCAAGTTAAACCGGATAATACACAAATGAATTAGGACCGGCAATTAAGACATATGAATATAATGCTGCTTGCAGACTTCATCGTCGTTCGAAGCCCCATTGGCCGAGCTGCTCATTCGAAATACCCCTAGAGAACTTGGTTTCAAGGGAACACTATTATTCTAGCGAGATCGCGTGGTCTTTTCGTCGTGTGTCCAATTTCGCCATTCCAAGAGATGCCCCACTTGTTGCTATTGGACATTTTTCCCGAGGTTTCCGATCGCGGAAACGATCGAGAAACGAAGGACGATTAGGTCCAATGAGTCGGCTCGGGCCTCGTTGATTCACGTTATACTGGTGAAAGTGGTGATGATATCTCACCATATGACCCGGGAGAGTGGAGACACCCGATGTAGTACAAGCTATTGATTTCACGTAGTTGCTCTTTTTCTTCCTATCTCGTCCTTTCGTCTCCTTAGCATCTGATCTACCAGATATAGCCTCAAGCAACATCCTCAACGTCGACGGAAAAGCCATCTTACCGCAAAAGCCCACCAACACCACTATCAAAACAGAGGTAGCTCGGCCCTTAGATTACTCCCCCTGAAAAGAAGCTCTCATTTTGCGCTCAGCATGCAGCCTCAAAACCTCTCAACGGTCGACATGCCGTTCGATAGCCTTGTGCTAGCTACTGAGCTCGACCAACATACTTCTACCTCCTGCGATACTCGCACAATCAGCAAAATGCTCGACAAGCAACCCTGTGGCATCCTTTCCTTCAGGGAGCCTGTTTGTAGATACTGCTACATGTCCTCGGAATCTCCATGCAAGTACTGTGGACGCTAGATAGGGACGAGTGGAAGTTGGCGCTGGAACGAGGCTTGCGTAGGAATATCAATCGACCGAAAGTGACGGCTCGATAGATTGAATCAATTTCCAGATATACAACTTTCACCGTGATGCTACAAGAGTTGGGTCGTCGTTTACATCTTATCCGCTACATTTACTTCATTCTACATTCAGCTATGTCTTTGGAGTCAGGTCTAAGCACATCGTTATGGTAGCGACCAATGCCAGCTTTGATTCGCGCAAAGTCGTGATACATTCTGTTGCCGTGGTGAAAGCTTTCCTTTGAATACAATGAAATGGGCACAAGTTCAGTAACAAAGGCAGTGACAGTAACAATCACCTTGCGAAGTGACGCGGATCAAAGGGCACCTCAATGTTCCGTAAACATAGTTATATAGGCTTTGTGGAATATGCCTTTATTGGTAGATGGGTTGACAAACATGCCAAGATTAGCTAGAAGTGGTATATACATACATGGTAGGCGCTCTTTCGTATTGTTATCCTTCTACCTTGATAACGACTGCTCTATTTTGTTTATGCTGAGTAAATATAGCGCGCCGGCCGACCACTGCTGGGGTGAAAGATTACAATTAGGAATGGACCTCATGACTGATCGGGCTCATTATCTACCGAGCTCATGCTTCTGCCGTCGACTGTCAAGTGGGTAGTATTTGTTGTACTTGGCTTGTACGACGACAAGCTCTGCAGACTTTCGGCGTCCGTGGAGCTGCTGTGTACCATATTGTATTCCGATGGTGATCAATGCATTTCCTTCTGTCATGCATAACACGAGATGAATACCGTAGCGAGACCCGAACGTTCGTTGAATGGCGGTAGGATTTTAATATTACTATAATAATAACACTTCATAGTAAGTTTCTAAATACACGTATTCTGATGAAGCTAACGTGTGTTGAGCACGAGTGTTGCGCAAGGAAGGCTCTTATCTTTGGTCATCTGCCCCCTGACACAGAACCATCCTACAACCATCTTACTCCACTACTTCATATACTCCTCCGCTAACCCGCTGCTCAGGCCTCCTCAAACACTGCGCCTCGTATATTCTTTTGTTGAAGATCTCGGTACCGCTGTCGAACTCAGATTCAGCGCCTTTTCCGCCTTACAACCTTCGAAGCTTGCTCGGTACTCCCAAACCTCGGAGTTCTACAAGCACCGGATCGGGCCATGACGAGACGCTTCAAGGTGAAACCCTTCCTCCCCAAAAACGCCCAGCTTCCTTGCAGCCAAATTAGCATCTAACATAGTACAGAACCGGCAAGCCAAAACAATACACGCTGTCAAAGACCAGTCGGCTAAGAAAAAGTCCACTACCACCGACCCAGAAGTTCTCAGCTATGCTGACGAGATCCGGCGACGGAAAACCCTTCTGACAGAGGAGAAATACAGCATAACGTTGCCATTTGGCATCAGCGAGGCTCCCACCTGGCAATATGCTGCCGGAGTGATTGAGCGAACCAAACTGCGCTGGGCCTGGTACGAAGATTGTCGGGACATGGTCGATTCAAATGGCAAGCGCCTCGGTACGGGTACGCTTGGCTTTCTACCTGCGGAGATCCGAAACCAGATATACTGGCTGGCATTTGATGATTTGTTTAAAACCATCAAGTCGTCGCACAACTCTCAACAACACGACTTTCGATACGATGGCCAACGAAATCAGGATTGTGAGAATCTCGGCAAATGGCAATTCCATTATCAGCCTCGCCCTCGATCTTCATCACACTCACTCTGCAGGACTTCAAGCCGAACTGGAACCCGTGCGCCCCACTTCCTACTCTCGATGCACGAGAATGATCTCGATGTGTTCGACCTTCGCTCATACCTCCCGTCACTGATCAAATGTGGACATTCTGTGAGCAATCCATTCCCCTTTCGGCAAGCGTCAAAGCGCCTACAGACAGAACTCGATAGCCTCTTTCTTGGAAAATCTACGTTCAAGTTCCACTGCCCAATAGCCCTTCAAATATTCCTGGGTATGTTGTCAATTTCTCAACACTCGTTACTTAGCAGGGTTGTACTTGAGATTATGGGGCGATGTGACTGCTTCGGAGTTTGCGATTGTTGCGGGAACGAGTCAAGCTATCGGGAATGGATGGAAGTTTGCCGGTCGCTTGCCCAGGGGCTTCAATCTCTAAGATCAGTCAAATTTGAAGTGGGTTATTATTCTCACCCAATACCATACGGTGGACGAGCCGGATACTGGTCATGCGATGGCGCATGGAATGGCGGTGGCCCCAAGTACGTGGAGCGTTTGCCAGAAGTCGCGGACTTGCTGGAGCTTCTTGCCAACCAATTCTCGCGATCTACACCAAAGGCAGAGATCGGGCTAGTCGATGGAGAGTACTTGGATGAAGAAGCTCAGAATGTTATGGGTACCGTGTTGAGCAATATTGAAAAGATGGAATATGTGGATCAGCAGAATGCTTCGGAGGCGAAGACGACCACCCTCTGTTCTGGCCTGGGGGACGGCACTGCCAAAGGAAGAGATAATGTGGACAAAGAAAAGTTAGTCGAAGACCTTCAAACGGATGAGACTGGATACGTCGAGCTTGTGGACGAAGGTTACTTCTTTGTGAAGGAGAAAAAGAGGCCCAATAAGTTCAGGAGGAACAGAGGAGCTTTGTTCTAAGAAAATTTGGGCAGCGCACGATGGTATGAGAAACATCGGACAGTTGCATGCATACATAGATTAGTAGTATCATTATCGTTCATCCACAAACAGATATTGGAACGCTTGCAATCGTTGCTATGCCCATGACATTATCTTGCGAATGATGGACCGGATTCTAATGCTCGCTTATGAAATCTCTCCATATTTGGTCACGAATGTTTGTTTCATATCGTAATTTTGGCGTGAGAGGGTTGAAGTACCTGTGACATATGTATCTTGGAACTTGTTAGCTTCAACACAGTGTACAACACTTTCTTCCTCGTCACTTTTGGTTCCTTTGAACACACCTCCCCAGCATAATAAATCTGCCCTGGGCCATCTTACATCCTTCACCATCAATAATCAACGAGTCGCATTCTAGGAAGCAGTAATCATGGGAAATTCGAATTCTCGCACAGGCTCAGTCGATAGGCCAAAGAGGGACCGGAGCATACCTGAACTCGTGATGGACGATCAACAGCATATCATTACCCTTCCGTTCGACATCAACCCTTGGCATTGGGACCATCTTCGGATCTTGGCAAGATTAGTGGAGAAAAGTTGGGCATGGTTTACAAACCCCCAAAAGTTGACTGACAGCATTAAGAGCGGTCCTCGGCTTGGTACACTTCGCTACCTCCCATTCGAGATACGCCAACAGATATACAGCCATGTGTTCAATCTTCAATTTCAGGATGTCTTCCAAAAGCATCCCGACCTTGGGTACCGGGAGGGTGTCTTCTATCCAGCCAGCTCGACGTGGTACGGTGGAATGCACCGGGTTCTGGACGATTACATGCACGGATCGCTGCTGTATCGACCGCACAACATCTATGGAGACGAGCACGTCGATATCTTCTGTCTAAGTTCTTACACGTCCAGGGACTGTCTATGGCCTAGAAGCTCCGGCCATCTTCGAGAAGCCTCGCTAGGTCTGCGTGACGAATTCGATCGCTTTTTCTTCTCAACACACACCTTCAAGTTTCGCTGCCCGGAAACGATGAACCGGTTTATAAGCTATCTATCAACGGAACAGAAGAAACACCTCCGGAAAATCACCCTTTGCTTGTTCAGATCTTGTGGCAGTTGCATGGAGCGTATCCGCAACGAGGAATGGATTGCTGCCTGCCATGAGCTAACAAGTAGTTCTAAGAATCTTACATCCGTCACTTTCGAATTGGGAGATGTAGTACATGAATGGACGTCTGTCAGCGGCATTCAATCTTGGAATGCCTATCTCGATGGTCCATGGAAGCAACGCCCAGCTATCAAGGTACAAGGGATGGTGCGTGCGGCAGAACTCCTGGAAGTTCTTGGCAAGCAGATTGTGCGGTCGATTCCAAAGGTAGGGATATCGATGTCGGAAGAGACATACTTCGTTGAGGAAGATCGCGACGTCTTCAGGGCCTTAATGAGAAATATCAAGAGAGAAACATGACGGGAACCGCCCTGGTTCATGTTGTGGCAAGATTTATCACGATGCAATGACCCTGTGGGCATGCCTAACTACTTCGATAACTAGGGCTCCTTCTTAGATGTAGGCAACTTGCTTTTATGCCCTGATTACGAGAGCCTAGTTTGATAGCTAGATTGACAAAACGAGGAAGGACTAACTCAAACTGTGCGAATAGATCTCAGCAAAAGTTTCGATACTTCAGGCCTGGCTTTCTACCATCGTTCCGCATTGTTGAAAGTAAGTATGTCTTTTATGTGAATTGAAATGTCCGAACCCCATCGCCACATAGAGGTATGGAAACAGGGGTAATCATCAGATCCTCACGCACACTACCATTTTACCGGTATATTTGCGTATATACTCCCACATTGACGCTTATATGTGACTCAAAGGGCTATTTGAATGGCTTGAAGAAAACTTTTAAGAGATGACACTTGAGCAAAATGCCCTAGACAACGCTTCCACTATATACTTCGGGTCCCGTTGTTCGGTGCAAATTTCGCGTTAGATGCGTTCTTCTACAATCTCTTCTTGAATCAGGTATGACAGATTAAAAACTTTGTTTCTAGGTTAATCTTCACTTTGTCTGCTGGGAGAGACTGAATTTGTTATCGTTGTTGTGTAGTGATACCTGCACTTAACATACGTGTACGATTGCTAACACTTAAGAAGCGCAAGCGTCAGCGTAATTTGGTTGATAAAGCGCTGCACCATGCCACACATGGCTGTGTTGCTGAATGCATGACAAGCCAGGGTGACTTGGATTGCGTGATAACGCAAGGGACATATACCATAGCCCTCCCATTCAACCCCAACAGAATTCGATCCTGGAGGCTTATGGCCAATGTTCTCAAGCGGACTCATGCGAGTTGAGACTGGCTTGAACTCAAGAGATACGGGAGCAGACTTGCGGAATAGCTTTAGCAACGACGCTCACCTCCGGGAATTGTTGTGGTAATCGAAGCCGTATATACTGCAAAAGTCGTCATAATTAGCTACAATGCCGGCCTACAGATACATACACGACTCCCTCTCGGTCCGACTCATTATTTTGTCTTGATAGCCTAGAGTCATTGTCGTTTTGCCCATCCGAATATGACGGACACAAATTCGTGGATCTCTCGGGCAGGGATGAAGGGAAACACACCTGTCGAAGGCTTGCGTGAGCATGCTATTTTGCTGTCATGACGGCATGCAATTGCGCGCTAAGAGATTGGAGCTTGATATGTATCTTCGATATCCGGTCAATTCTCCTTATGAAAACGGCCCCGCTTTCCCCATCATATGTTCTGACCTCGCCGAGGATGTAAATATACCTGACTATGCTCTATGAATCTTCATTGCACTTAATTCTAGGGATTTGCTAGAAACTGCCATATAAAATAAGCCTGTCATCAGGGTGTGACTCCCAAGCAAATCGACAAATAAAATCACGGTAGTGCAAATAAGGCTTCCTGCGAGATGAAAACCATGGGAATTTCACTTCTGGGTTTCCCGTATACAGTTGGCTAACTTCAAGGTGCATTTCAGTTATAGAGAAACAGAATTGTTCAATATAAATCGAAGCGATACACCTCCTCTTTCATTGTTGATCGACGCTCGTACTCTTACATGTCTGTTCATCGTCTACAAGAATAGATTTCTTAAAATTAATGGCGGTTCTATCGTTGCTGATACCGAGGAGTATCTCAGGTCGAATTTCTATTATCGCAAGGGCTTGTGTTAATTTCAAAAAAATGCAGTCGTTGCTAGGACAGCGTATTCTCAACACCATGCCACGAGGCCGTTGTGAATAAAACCCATCGACCCATTGCATTAAGTTCGTTCCGTAAGATTCGCTCCAACACAAACCGAACTCGTTCCCTTATATCTTACTCCATCGCATGCTTCAAACATATTTCTATCTTCCTGGCTGGAGATGCAAAGCCCTTTTGGTGCCTCATTGTCCTTGATCCTGGTGTTTCAAGGCTATGTTAGGACTGTAGGCTTGACGATCAGCGAACAATAGCATCCGACCTGTATTTGGGAAAACACTCAACCTTCTCGAATCGTCTCCGACGCGAGCAAAAGCTCAGGTAAATTTCAAACATGACGAATTCGTCTAAGGTATGTTCAACAACCTTCATCGGCACACAACACAGCAGGAGACAACTCGATAGCTAAAATCTGCACAGCAACGGCGTAGAAATAACCAGAAGCCAGCTCCCATTGACCACCGAAATGCTTTCAACGACACAGACTTGATGGGCGTCAAAGTGCTAGCTACCACAAAAAACAAATTTACAATCACCCTACCCTTCGATTTCCGCCCAGTCTCCAACCGCCAAGCCACACTGGAAGCACTCGAGTGGACACGCGGAGGATGGTCTTGGTATGTCGAAGCACAAGACCTGCAAGATGTTCAGACGGGCGAATAGCTCTGTCTGGGTACCCTGGGTTATCTCCCACTCGAAATCCTCCAAAGCGTCTATGGTATGGTGCTTGATGATAATTACCATACCGTATTCGACAATGACCCCACACTTGATCGTCATCAGCGCGAGCTCGGTGAATTCGGTTTCACGGATTGCAGTCAGCCGCAGCAAGCCTTGGACGATTACCTGAATGGTTGCTTCTACTACCAGCCTCTGTCCGATATCAACGAGTACTATGATCTATGGGGGCCCAAGACATATACCCCATTGGTCGCCGCCGAGCCCATGAACCATCTCAACCTCCGACAGGTCTCGCGGAACGTAAGAGCTGGATTCGATGCCTTCTTTTTCTCGACCAAAAAGTTCAAATTCAGCTGCCCAAAAGTCTTGACTCGCCTCGTCATTCAGCTGGGGCCATGTCAACGACAGATGCTTCGGAGCGTCATCATTGAAATCTTCACCGACTGCAACTACTGCGCGCGAAGAGATTGCGATACGGATTGGATGGGAGCCTGCCATGACTTCGCACAAGCCTGTTCACAGCTCCGATCCCTCAAGTTCCAACTCGGCGTCAATGTACATTGGTGGGAACCCCGCCGTGGAGGGACGACAGGGCACCCTTCTGCAGACGGATGTGGACGCTCCACGCTCCCACTAAGGTGCAAGGGCTGGAGCCCGTAATTCAGATGCTAGAATAGCTCAGGAGTCAGGTCAAGCGGTACGCACCGGATGTGAGGGTTGGGATGACGTTGGAGCCGTACCTCGTGCAGGAGGATCGTGATGTTCTGAAGGCTGTGCTCGACCAGCTTGGCAGTGAAGGGTTATCTCTCCTGCAAGTGTGATGTTTGTGGCTTAAGATACTTCTGAAAAGCTCTATGCGAGCGATCTCTCCCCAATTTCGCGATTTTCGGTTGCCTCTAGTAGAAACTAACATGGCCAAGGGCTAGTCTCTATACCTCAATTCTTGTTCAATCTTCTCCATAATCGATTGGGTGGAGACCTTGGGCTCAACACTTCTTGGGGAAACACTGAGCGATTTTGGATGGTACAACCGCGTATATTGTAACACACGTTGAAACCTTCTTCTGCTTCCTTGCTCTCGCACATTCTTCCAGATTTGAACTCTACTGCAGCAGTCCTCCCGTTCTACCACCGAAAGTCAATGTTGAAAAGTGCTTGCTCGAATGGTGGCGAAGCCGAAGGCAGGTACCACCGTACATCCCCTGTCAACACCGACCATATTTGTGCAACGTCTAATAAATATGTAGTGTTAGCGCGCTACACGTGGAAAGCATTAACGTTCAGAGAAGAATACTGGGTCTGGAAACAAGGCGACCACTCCTCCAGATATTCCGAGCTCCGCAGAGTACACTGCTCTCCAGCGAAATGCAACAACCGAAACAGAGGATCAACATACCACCACACTTCCCTTTGATCCAAGCAAATCATCCTCTTGGAGGCTCGTGGCGAGCATCTTTGAACACAATCGAACAATCGGGACCGGTTTGAGCATGCTCAAGAATGCTGGCCTCGACTGGGTACTCTCGGCTTCTTGCTTCCAGAAATCCGCGACCAGATTTTCGAAGATTGCCGTCGAGGAGCACTGCGCTGGGCTGAGATGGTACGACCAATGTTGCTCAAACTATGGTGACTGCAGCCGTGGTGAAATGCATTGTCATTTCCGTACTGCTCTCATTGATTCGTGGAAAGGCCAACTATTCTACCAGCCAGATTTATCAACCCTTTCTCAGCCAAACTCCTACAAGCGTGTCGACTTCTTCGAACTCACGGCGTGTTTGCCACCGAATCGCAATAGAGGACTAGCTGAACATTCCTTTCTGGCTGGCATCGAAAGCATTCCGTCTTGAGATCCACCGCATCATGCTCTCTCGCTTCACCTTCAATTTCGACTGTCCAAAAGCGTGCACACATTTTTCAAGGCAGTCGAATAAATTCATGGTCATCGGCTCAAATATTGTTGCGCCACCTTGTATTCGAGGTCTCTGGGTACTGTGACTACTTCCGGGAATCGGCAGCCCCACCTTATAGTCTGGACTTCGTCAAATCTATCAAATTTGAGATTGGCGCTAGTGCTCACCGATATATGTATGAGGTGGCAGAGGTATTGGAGGTGATTACGAAACAAAAGATACGCCGTGCCCCGAGGGCAGAAACTTCTATGCTCGAGGAAACCTACTTACTGAGGATAAGGGATGCACTAGGTAGTGAATCATGCGAGCTGAAGCGTATGATTATTCCGGCTGCCAAGTGTCGTTTAGAGAGAGAGAGAGAGAGAGTATATGCTGTTGGTGGCTGAGGCGCACTTTCGTGAGGATCAAGAGGAGGAGCAGTACGTGACAGTGACCGAAGAATACTTTCGTCCGGATCTATAAGTTTGGAAAAGCAAGTTGGGATGTGGTGGAGGACGCTTTCGCTGAAGGGTAATCGGCGGGGCAGAGAGCGATATACTGTTTTAGCCTGCATGTAAATGGTTACTGGACAGGATAGCATGCCATTTGGCCTCAGGTAGCCAGAACTCAATGGATATCTTCGAGCATTCATGAACTCCCATATAGAACAGCCCGTACTTCCGCTGTGCAAGAACAATGATCTCATAGACCGGTGACTGGAAATCGCGCCAACGATGCACTACTGTGCTTTGTTGCCACCGTTCGGAAAGGATCCGTCAAGTATGTTGACTTCCAGTCCAGGATCTGGCTGTTGAGATGCCTAAGATCGTGGTGGATTGAGGATAGCCATAAGATCTGGGCTGCGTTGTCCCATTTGGCGCTCCTTCTGTCCATTCGATCCATTCGCTTGGCCAGCTGGCTGCTCCTCTCCATCATTTATCCCTTCCTCCCGTTTCCCCTCCGCCTTCGCAGCACACTTGACAATACATTTTCCAATCCTTTCTCTCAAGCCCCTCGTGCTCTTGTCGAGCTCCTCAAAGATCCAAAGACCGTAGACCTTCTCCTCCTCCTCTCCAGTACCCTGTAGAATGATGTACTCTTCCGTCAACTGCACCCCATCCTTACTCTCCAAATGCATCACCCAATTACCCATACCCCGCCGATTCAGCACAACAACCGCATACTCATATTTCGCCCCTTCCCTCAACAGCCGCAGCACAAACACAGTCCCCTCCACCCCCGTCTTCTCCCATCCTGGCTCCTTGTCATCGCTCCCAGCTCCGTAGACGTAGACAACGGCGTATGGGGCTTTTGCTTCGAGTTTCTCAGCTGAGGGGAGGTAACGTTGAAGGACGGAGAGGTTGATGGAATCGAGTTCACGATCGGAGGGCGGTGGTGGAGGGAGGGTGGGATCGCGGTTGCGGGGGTCGGGGGAGAAGAAGTCTTCGGAGTCAGAGGGGTGGGAGGGGTGAGATAGGTGCTGGTAGTGGGCCATTGATGTGGTCATTTTGACGAGAATGTGGTTAGGCTATATTGTGGGCGAGCAAGGCCGCCATAGGATGTTTGTGAATCGAGAAAATCTCATTTCGCAAGGCCAAGATAGAGGATTTGCTCCGGAGGAGAGACAGAACTGGAGCAACTTATTTCCGGGTGCTTTCCAGGGAGCAAGCGCCTTTCTCCGGGGTGGCCCCGCAAGCTTAGGTCCCTCCGGTAGCGCCCGCACATTTAGCCTGCAGCAGCGACGTACTAGCGACGATCAGGTCTGGGCCTTGCTTTTCTGCTTGTATGTGAGGACATAGCCTATCCTCCCTTGCTCCATGACTGGCGAGCTAGGCAGAGTTATAGTAATGCCTAATTTGTACACTGCGTTGGACTGCTGTAGAACTAACCTACGAACCTACAACAGCTCATTGATATAGCATGATGGCACTCTTACCCAACACTATCATGATAAGCCTGCTGTCGTTGTACATCTTTGCCAGATGAGACCAGTCAAGTCACCATTACCATGGCTACTAATAGCAGCCTTCAAAGGCCTCCAAATACGAGAATAGATATCACACCCGGCGCTTTCCCATCGTCCCCTTCACAGGCTGGATCCGAATCGCCTGTTGTTGTGTCCTCGCAATTGAGTCTATCACAAGCAGTCCATGAGAGAAGAGCCGAGTATACGAGGTCTCATAAGATCAAGGTCAAGGTCGGCACATGGAATGTTGCTTCGCTGAGTGGGACCGACAAAGATGTCGGAGGCTGGTTCGTGGATGGCAAGGGCGTCTCCGAGTCACTTTCAGGACTTTCAATCGAAGATGAGAATGGAGATCATGAAGGCGCAGAAGTAGAGGGTGTCATAGCGCAGGAGCAGCGAAGGTCTAAAAAACGGACGACACTACCCAACAATGATCCTGGCGCAGTACCTGGTGGTGAGGAGATTGGCATCTACGCATTGGGCTTGCAAGAGATCGTTGATATCGGTTCTGCCACGGAAGCACTGCGGCCATTTAGTGACCCACATCCAGCGAAAAAATGGAAGGCAGCAGTTGCAGCGGCACTACCTCCAGGCTATACCCGAATTGCAGAGCAGCAATTGATTGGCCTCTTCATTGTGATTTACGCTTCTGCTGCGATCGCACCTACCATATCATCTGTCAGTACTACAAGCGTCGGCACTGGACTGATGGGGTACATGGGCAACAAGGGTGCTGTTACAGCAAGAATTGTACTTGGCGAGACCACCCGAATGGTGTTCGTCAATTGCCATTTGACTGCGGGTGTGGAGAAAGGCAGCTTAGAGCGCAGGAACTGGGATGCGTCACAAGTCCTCAGCAGAACCAAGTTCGACCCCGTCTATGATGGTGGAGGTGTAATGGAAGAATTTGGAGAGGGAATTGGGGACGAGGACTTTGCTTTTTGGTTCGGAGATCTCAATTACAGGCTTGAAGACATGTCCGGAGACGACGTAAGAAGGCTGCTTATGCTACATACGAGAAACGAATATGGCAGAGGTTCAGGATCCAAGTCGAAAATCGACCATGAGCTCGCAAATCCCGAGTCCTCCACGTTTCGCGGGCTTCAAGAAGCTGCAAAAAGAGTCCCTGAAGACGACAGCTCTTCCACCAATACTGCAGTCTCTAACACCCTCCATCATTCAATAGCAACTTCTGCCACACTACCAGATGCGGACGAACCAGACCCACATGCAGATCCTACATCTCTCCAAACTACACTCTCCTCGCTTCTTATGCATGATCAACTCCACTCGCAGATGCGGCAAGGTATAGTATTCCATGATGGATGGCGAGAAGGTCCCATTGACTTTCTGCCTACTTACAAGTACGATGTTGGCAGCGTTGGCATGTTTGACTCCAGTGAAAAACGGCGCGGACCTAGTTGGTGTGATCGGATACTCTATCGAACACGCAAAGACAGATTGGATTACCAGGAAAACGTCCAACAGAAAGAGCTGGCCAAGAAAAAGGACAATGAAATGAAATTCCAAGGTGTCGTGGAGGCAGCTCAGGAGGAAGACGTCCTGTTCGATTACGACCCCGACCACGATGGGGCTGAGGACCAATACGCTGGGCCTGCAGAAGACCCCCAAACAGTGGTAACCAAAGCAGGCTTCGAGGACAAATTACAGCTTGACTACTACACCTCCCATCAACGAGTCCTCTCTTCCGACCATAAGCCGCTCGATGCAGTATTCACACTTGACTACGATGCGGTAGATCCCGAATTGAAAGCGACAATTCACCAAGAAGTAGCGCGTGAGCTTGACAAAGCCGAAAATGAAGGACGACCAGCCGTCACGATAGTGGTAGACCACCATCGCGATAGCGAAACCACTAAAATTGACCCATCCGCTCCAAGCTTCGAAGGTGTAAGCTTTGGGGACGTGAAATACGACCATCCCAAGACACGAAGTGTCACCATCGCAAACACTGGCAGAGTCCCAGCCACCGTGGGCTTTGTAGACCGTTCCACTGATACTGGCCAGCCCGGAGGCGTCTGTCCGCCGTGGTTGAACATCCACTTTGATCGTCCTAGCGACAACAAGAATTCTAATCCAGGCGCTCTGCAAGAATACACTCTCGAGACAGGCGACGCCGTCAACATTGAAATAACTCTTCACGTTACCGACATGGAGCTAGTCCGACGCCTGAACGACGGGCTCGAAAATCTGGAAGACGTACTTGTTCTCCGAATCCACAATGGCCGCGACTACTTCCTCCATCTACGTGGGACTTGGCTACAATCAGCCTTCGGCCGCTCAATCGACAAACTCGTCAGAATTCCTGAAGGAGGTGTGCGGAGGTTGCAACACCAGAGGCCGGGTGGCAGTCAGCATGGTCATAATCATGGTCATGGCTCCCATCATGGAAGCCACCATGGCAGTCAGCATGCATCTAGTTCGGGGTCGGGAGATAGGGACGACGGGGTAAAGTGGTCTGCGCCAAGGGAATTATTCCGGCTGACGGAGGCGATAGAAGAACTCATTGAAAGATCTCTTGCGGAGTGGGACATGAGAGGGGAGGGAGGCGAGGCGCCTTGGGAGAAAGATGCTGCTTGGCCCTTTGGCGATTGGGTCACCAACGAGAAGGAGAGGGAAGTTCTCGGATTGGGCGTCAGAGAGGCTCTGGATACAGATACGCCATTCCCAGAACTCTTCCCACCGGAGACTGGGTCGGTGCAAAGGCTGGAAGCCATAGCAGAGACGCTATTGCGCTTCTTGAGGAGCCTGGAAGGTTTGTTTTCCTCAAGCCCTTCCATCGCCCTCAGTACCCCAACAAGATCGCGAGACATGCGTCGGAAGCAAAGGAAGTGACCTTTATTGCCAAAATGTTGCTATTTTGCAGTTGTCGCTCACAAAAGGGAATGCTGACTGTAGGATTCGACAGATGGCATAATTACCCCCACACTCTGGACTTCTCTCGAACAAAATATCCTCTCTCACGAAAAGTCCAAACACCCACCCTCCCCCGAAGACGAACAAACCCAAATCCTCGACACCCTCTCCGCCTCCCCGGCCAACAGCGTCGCTTTCACATTCATAACCTTCATGCTTTCGCGCGTCGCCAACGAAATAGCCCCAACACCCCGAAAGTTGGCTCGATCTGGTACTGCAACCTCCTTCGAGGATATGGAAGCGGTTCAATGCTCGAGCGACGATCCAGCAAGGGCGAGGAGGAGAGAGGTTGATGCTGCTTGCGCGGAGATTTTTGCCGACGCGATGGTAAGATTGCCGACTACGCTAGTGGGGAAGGCGAGGAAGGCGAGTGAGGAAAGGGGGAGGAGGGTTGTGGAGGTATTTTTTGGGGAGAGGGGGAATGGTTGATGACGGGGTTATGAGATGATGTGGGCGTTTGAAGGTGTGGAAATCCTTGTAACAATGATTTATGGGTAGGTCAATTGGGGATGGGAGTATGGCGCTTGGGTGGGTGGCTTTGAAGCATCGATATGGGCTTCAAAACAGACAAAGATTGGCTTTTTGATCGTCGACAGAACGTAATTTGGCTCGCATGTCTTCGCTTTAGAGCCAGCTTTGGCGCTGTTTTCGGTAGGCTACCATTGCGAAGTCCAAGACACCGCAGAAATTGCTTTTCAAGAATGGCAGTCGCGCTGCCTGAATGCGTCAATTTGTGCCCCGATGTGGGTTTCCAGTCAGACAGTCTGCCGCCGCACGCCCTGGCAGAGTGAATGTTGACTTCGAGTTCACCTATCTTGAGCTGAGTTTACCAAGTTGGTGCGGCCTTGTAGCACTACTACTACTACTACTCCTTTTGATGAAGTAGTTTTAACATTTCCGGCAGTGATGAGCTTAGGTTAGTGAACTGATGCTTTCATCTAGGTTTCAAGGCAGATTATCTCGACCGTTTATGCTTTGGTTAGACGCATATTGGCATATCAATCTTGTCTCTAGAGCTGAGCTTGCCACAAAGATAGGGATTGGAGAATCTTGCCCCGTGCATGCACCGGTGTACAACCAGTGCCTCCTGCAGGTATCCACTGTCGAGAAGTGAGGAGCAAATAAACTATGCAAAATCAGGCAAATCCGCGCGAAATCGGGCGCCGATACCCTGCAGTCTCTACTGAAAGGGCGCTTGATATTGCATAAAACATAGAAATGCAGAAAAATGAAAGATATAAGAAGAACAGAGCCGAATGTGGGCTACGATTGATCATTGGATCTTCCACCCTTGTAGAAGACGAGAGCAGATTTGTCATTCGTAAGTACCATGGATACACAGACCTTTAATTCATCCACTGGTGTCTCACGATCCAGTTTCCCTTGTGAGACGGTACACAAATTTTAGCAGCTATATTTGAATCAAGTTGCGAAAGATGTCTCAGACTTTCTTTGACGCTGGCATTTCCAGACTGCGAATGCAAAGTTTCCATCAAAACGACCGAGAATTCTCTTCACTCTATCGATCAATCATCATGATTCCACCATCAGATCAACCAAGCAGGGTAGAAGGGTGTGACGGTCCGGCTAGACCAGGTTGTTCTGATGACCCGCCCTGGGATACGAAGAAGAAGTCTATCAAACCCACGAACCTATTTCCCATCACAACAACAGTCCTCCGCATTCCCCAGGACGGAGCTCTCGAGCTCATACAGCTAGAGACGATCCCTTCCTTCTTCAACTTCGCATCCGAAGACGAATCTGACGCCCATTTACTCCACGTCCCGAATGCTACACAGTTCTGGAGGCATGTCAATTGCGAGCAATTCCACACAGCGTGGTCTCAACGTACCGTCATTGGCTGTGAAAGCCATAGCATGAAGGAGGAGATTGCGGGTATTTACTATGTCCTTCTCAACAAGCGCTTCAAAGACTTCCCACGGAACAGGCATGTTATTTCTACAGAGGCAAAGAACACGAACGTGTTTGGTGATGTTTTCATTTTCAAAGTCAAAGATCAGGAGGCGGAGAAGGGAGAGCTGGGAGAGGCGGTCTATGAGGATGTGACGAGGGCGTTTGTGGATTCCGGAGAATGGGAGGATATGCTAAAATTTGCGGCTGAGGATACGGAGAAGTCGGAGGTAGCGTATTAGAGGAGGGATGAGCGGGTCGGTGGAGGGAGATGTGGAAATTATTCTAAGACGATAGGAGTGCTGAGCTTGCTATACTTGCCTTTATTTAATTTGACTATTACTGGAAATTGATTTCGAGATCAGACGATCTCACGAGGTTGACATTGCGATAACATGGCTGACAGTCTGTCAAGCTGACTATGGCGGTACTTTTGTTCGCTTAGCTTTCGTACCTTACGCCCAGGGCGGTGGAGGTAGCGCAGTAGCATCAGGTACGGGAATAGTCAGATGACATGCGAGTGCCGACATGTAGATTTGTATGTTTGACTCTCGGCGCTCCACGCAACTTTTTGCGTGACCAGAACGTGGGCCGAGTCTCTTGGACTGCTTGCACCGGCTGTAACGTTGATGAAAGGGGTAGAGAGATAAATAGGTTGAAGATGTGCTTGATTTGAAGGACTCCACGCAATCGGTAGCTCGGTGATATGTTTGAGAACAAAGTCAAGGGTGAGGTTGCTGTTTATATAGATCAAGTTGCACAATCTCGCAGTACCAGCGGGGGTGAAATTGCGGTTGGGTGATCGAATCCTACGCAAGTATTTGCTCCGTCATCTTTTGGGGCGAGCTTTCAGCAGCAATGGATCACGTTGCATTAACTCAAAGTGCCAGCATGATAGAAGCTACCATTGGCTTATTCAGTCCTACGCACTTGCTTGCTCATCATTAGTTTCGAGGTCGACGGCAGGGGCGAGATCTCGGCAAATATACATCATGTTGCACGATCTTGGACTATCAGCACAGGTGAGGCTGCTGTTGTCCCACGCATTTCTCTGCTCTGCCGCTAGATAATGCCAACTGGGGCCCACGTATTACATGCTGCTATAAAGAACGGAGAGGCGCCGTGAGACGTATTCACATGAGGTTCAAATACGAGTAAGCAAGGGCCTTCATTGGCTTCGAGCGCTCTAGAGCCGAGGTGGCTTGACCCCAAGATTGTATCACTCGAGCCTCCTGTGCAACCTATGTATACAAACAGGGTGGGGCCCCGTGTGGCAAGGCTGCCTGCTTGGCTCAGGAAGGGTTTATAATTGCATCTTTCAACCACTTCGTCCCTCTCTGTTTCATTGACTTTCTGCACAAGACTTCCAAGGACTTCCAAGAATTTCAATCTCAAATACTTATTACAACCGCCTTCGAAATTTCTACACAACAGAAAACAGCATCCACACAAACCGTCCTCATCACACCAGATCACTGGATTTTCTACCGCCACTGCTGTTGTCCGCCCTCTGATCGAAGGACTCTTATTAGACCTGACTCATGTCTTCCGGTGTAATATGTCTCCCTACACTAACAAAAGGTAATAATACACCCTTCCTCGTATCCTTTATACTTATTCTTTCCAGACGCTGCACAGCGAAGGCAAGGGCGAAAAGATCGACATTCTCTTCCAGATCGAAGAATATAAGCCCTGTCGTTCAAGTTGGAAATTACCCTCTAGAATTCCCCCAGACCAAGCTCCCCAACGAAGTATTGCACGTGGTTTTCCAAAAGTTCACAGACACATCATCAACTTACGAACTCCTCAGTCTGCGTGGCGTCTCAAAGCATTTCAGCGAGCATGTCACACCATTGGCATATCGGGATGTCGCTATCACTAAAGATCTTGAGAAGTATTTCCAAGACGCAGAAGATATAACACCACACGAAGCCACCGTGGCTAAGAACAT
>JAABUS010001423.1_pt1 | contig 52306 bp, 5 predicted proteins | sample 5560161 | NCBI WGS metagenome assembly JAABUS01 (sample SAMN10711885, study PRJNA513376) | rock metagenome | isolation source: Antarctica rocks | place: Antarctica: Victoria Land, Trio Nunatak nord | collected 2016-01-04 | reverse complement strand
TTAAATCTACTAATTAAATTGATTAATTAAATCTATTTATAATTATTCCTTATATTTATATAATCTATTTAATTCGATTCTCTAAATATATCTATTATTATATAATATTAAATTTATTTATATCAATATAAAACCCTCGTTATAAATCGTAATTTACTTAAATATTATCGCTTTATACGATAATTCTACCTAAAATACTATATATAATCGTAACTTCGCCTATACCTAAAGTATACGCGTTTTTTCTAAACGTTAGAATTTATAAAATCCTCTCGTTTTCTTATTAATTTATCGTTCTAACCGATTAAATAACGTATAATTATTAATAAATTAAAAGCGACGCTTTAGCCCCCTTAATTATATACTTTTTAAAAATTCTATCGTTTTTTACTCGATAAATACTAGACCCCCCCTCTTCGAAAAGAATAAGTCCTATATAACTTAAGAGAAACACCGATATTAAAAAGATTATTTCGAAAACTCTTAAGGAAAACGCTAGGTACTTATAAAATTATTATTAAAAATAATAAAAATAACCAACTTTAGTACTTATTAATAACTTATAATTATATATAAACGGATTATCGTAGGTATTAAAGGGTCGAAAGAGAAATCCATTTAAAATCCGAGATATTATAATCTAGCGGAGTAGTAGGTGAATATAATTAAAATAAAGATTTTTATAATTAAAATATAGTATAAAGAGCTTAATCTCTAAAAATTTATTAATAAATTATTAAAATTATCGATAATTCAACGACTTACCCCTTAATTAATATATCTTTCGGAACGGTAAAGTTAACTCGATTATACCGCGTTCTTTAAGGACTTTAATATAATAATACTCGATTTTTAAGACTTCGTTAAAGCGAAGAAGATATAAAAACGAGATTATATAAATAGTTTATATTATAATACGCTAATTATATTTACCCTAGATTTTTAGCCTATTCTCGTTTTTCCCTATAGATTAAAGGATTTATATCTTTAGAATCGATTTATTATAAAGATATAATCGTCGAAGGAGAGGTTTAGTTATTACTTATATACTTTATAAGATCTTATTAAATTATATCTAGAAAATATTAATAAAGTTATCGTTTTATATAAGGAATTAAAGTAATATTAACGTACCTTACGACGTTAAAGGTTTTTTATATATTATAATACCTACTATAATAACGAGGGATTCCCGTTATAAATATTATCTTTCTCCCTATAAAAGGGCTCGGATCCTCGTTTAAGGATATTACCGTAGTAATAATTAATTATAATACGTATTTTATAAACGTAGGAAAAGTTTTAATTCTTCGCTTTATAAAGTTCCTCTAATTTCGAGCTTAGATTAGGCTTTTTATAGACTTTATATATCTAAAAAGCGATAAATTCGGGGATTCGGGTATTAAGATTTTCGATCTCTTTATCGGTAAAGATATAACGATAGAGGAAGTCTTTAAATAAAGCGATTTATTTATATTCTATCGTTATTACCGATAAAACTCAGCGAATTAATATAGTAGAATACCCTCGATAATTATCCTAAATTCTCTTTATATACGCGTTTTTCGAGGTATCTTTTATAGTATCCTTTATTATTTCGAATTCTACTTTATAATCCTATATATTCTTTTTAATATCGAACGATTTAAATTTAATAAGGTCTTCGTTATTAACGATTTAATTAAATTAAGATTTTATAATCTAGCGGAAGGCGTTAGAAGCGATATTATCGGCTATATCTATCGTTTTTAAATAAGATTAAGAGAGTATATAATAGATATAAATAATAAATAATCTACGTAGGCGGATAGGCGGAGGTATTTAATTAACCGTAATTTTCTAAAAGTATTTAAAGTTATCCTCGTTTCTTATAATTATTTATACTTTAATTATTATACTACTAGCCTCGGAAAAATAAAAGATTAATTAAAAACGATAATAAACTTAATCTATAATATTTATTTAATAATATTTCGTTAATAACGCCGTTTCTCTTTTAGATCGGCGACTTCTAGAGGAATAAAATACGCTATTAATTTAGGCGGACGAATATTAAATTATTAAAGAAAAAACCCCCGAAGAAATCGTTTAATCTCTTTAAACTCCTTAAGTATTAAGATAAAATTTATTATAATAATTTATTCTACCTTAAAAAAGATTAATATCTTTATATTATAAATCTTTACCTAAATAAATCCTTACGGATAATAAACTCCTCCCTCCTTTATTAACGATTTTAACGCCGTAATTCTATTATTTCACTATAGGTAATACCTCCCTATCGAATCCTATTATACTATTAAAACTAAAGAAAAATAACGTTATTATCGAGAATCGTTACGAATATTATTATATCTTTTTATTTTACGAGAAGTCTGGCTCTAATATTAAATACGTTATTTATAAAGTTATTTAGTTAATTACTATTAAAGCTACTAGAGTTCCTAAATAATTAAAGCCTCTAAGGTCGTCTTTATCGACTATTTATTAATAAAGTTATCTTCGAAAATAATAAATTATTCTTAATAGTATTAAAGTCGAATTTATTAACGACGATCTTCTTTTTAATCTAAAAGTAACGAGCTTTTTAGAGGATATTCCCCTTTTATTTCGATAATAAGATAATTTAAATTAATTTTTATTAAAGAGTATACCGGTGCCTTTACGTTATTTAGGATAATTATACTATAGGTATTACCCTACGGTATAAGATATTTTAAAAAAATCCTTTTAAGAATAAAAAATACGTTATTCTAGATAATACTTTTATCGAATATTAATAATAACGATATATCTAGACGATTATATAAGATCTTTAAAACTTCGTAAATAAAGATACTTTCTAGGCGTTATATATTATCTTTAATACTAAAAAAAAAGCGAGTTATCGACGAATTTAAATCGAGCTAATTAAGACGATCTATAAAAAACGAAAGATACTTAACGAGGAAGATACTAGGAAAGCGAGAATAAAGTATTAGAATAAATAATAAACGATATATTTCTTATATATAAAGAGTAGTAAAATAAAGATAATAACGAAGTCCCCGGATATTACGCGTAAATATCGATAATTATAACGGCGACCGATAATATAGGATAAGAATTTAGATAATCCTATAAAATATTTAATAAAAATAAAAAATATTCAAATAAATCCTTAATTAAGATCTTTATTTTAATTATATTTCTTATAATATCCTATTTATATTCGTATTTAGATTACGATCTTTCGAGAAAAGTAATTTATAAGGATTTTATAATTAAATTATTTTAAAAACCGACGATTATAGCCTAGATTAATAATTATACTATAAAAATTTCGCCCGGCCTACGACCGATTTTTCTAAATCTTTAGATTATTACTCTACGTTTAAGAAAATAATTATAGAGATTATTATAAAGATTCCCCTATAAAAAAGAAACTAACTTCGCGAATATAAAGCGATAATCTAAAAAGGACCCGCTAGTTTAAAGATTTAGTTTATTTTATCGAAAAATCAACCTTTAACTTTTACCGAGGATTCTCTTTAAGATTATTATTTTATATAATAATATAAAGTTCCTATAATATAAATAGCGATAATTAAAGGCCTTAATTATATTATATTATTATTATATTTATAATTTATAGAAGTTATTATAGAACTATTATTTTATTATCTTTATATATAATACTTAACCCTTTCCTTAGGGTATTAACTCTACTTCGTTATATTTACTAGTAGTTTAATAACCTACGTACGTCTTTCTTATGGTTCGCGTTTACGCGGGCGGTACTAAGCTTGGTAGCGGCTTGGCCCCGACGCTAGACCGGGGGCCCAAGCGAGGACTGTCGCTCCGGCAGGGTGAAAGGGAAATTCTTACCGAGGCGTTTAACGATGGCTGGCTTGCTAAGCTTACCTCGCGAACTCAGGGATCAGATATGGGTCTACGCTTGCGAGAGAGACATGGCCTAGTCTTAATATGGATTTAGAGGCTCCAGGCAGAGGAAGACACAATCGAAGCCTACTTCAAGGGCCCTCGATGGCACTACGTCCGAAGAGTCTCAATCTGGGTCTGGGTACCCACATTGTCTATTGAGAGTCTGTCGTCGAGCGTGCCAAGATCTCGCTCCTATTCTTTATCGAACTTGTTGTCTCTTTTGTCTATCCGGGCCAAGTCATTCGAAGGCTTGGCACGATTGGAGCAAAAAAAACTCTTGCATTCGCCATCTAGTGATTCGCTTTACCTCGCTCCTGCTCAAGTACAACGAGGAAAGATACGTCAAGGAAAGATACGTCAAGGAAAGAACGTTAGCATGGGATTCAGCTTTAGAGGCTCTACCCAAGATACTTTCCCTGACCTTCGATTTTGAAAGCGATCCCAAGGTCAGCATGATTTGGTCTACTCTCGACGATGACATGCTTCTGAATGATCCTGTTGTTGGCAATGAGCTCGCGATCTCGGCCACAGCTTGGGCCAAAAAGATACAGCCAAGCCTTACCAGCAAAGCAGAAAACTGGGAATACCAGTATTGAGTCAGCGCCCTGTGACTCATGCCGTGATGGCAATGGATGAAGCCATACCACCGCTCCTTTTACAGTACTTTGCGAAACTACTCGAGCTCTCCCCCAAGACTTCACTAGAGCCAAGCGTAAGCGCTCTCCCAGCAGACTTTTTTGACGAGTCCGGGTTCTATCTCGCTCATAGCTACTCCTTTAAGGAAGATCCAGAAAACCCTTAAATCGCCATGTCATTCGGAAGACGTCCACAAAGTCCCAGCTCTCCAATATCAAGCCTGCCCGTGATGCTTAACCAGCTGCCTCAGCTGCTCTACCTTCGCTCGGGATACCGCACCATCGACTCGTTCTTCCTACCTCACGTCTCGCTCTCTGTGTTGAATTTGGATGTTGCATTTACCGACACCCACCCAGCAAGAATAGCTACTCGTCTACGAGCCATGCGCGAGCGTTGTAAATGTCTTTTTACGCTAGCCATTGCAGTTTCTCCCTTGCACGATCCTGAGCTCTTGCCAAACAGCAAGGAGGACTTATTTTTCGACAGGGAGTGTGTGAGTAAATAGACTGCGGAAGAGTGGGACCCCTTTTGACTGGCATTGGACGAGCTTAAACAGAGCGGCGTGAGGGTGTGGAAGGGTGAAGGGCCTGGATTCAAGAGGCAGAAGATTACCGCGGCTAATCAGCAGCAACTGCCTATCAGATAATGCATGTTTTTGCGCCTCTGTAGCTCTCTGAGCAGATAATCTATACTTTTATTCCAGGTAAAACCATGTTCCTACCATTGGGTGTCTTTGGTGAGGCGTGATACTGACGTTATACCTTTGAGCGTTTCACCGTGCTTTCACTCCTGATATTACCTCAAGTCTGATTCAATCAACGATGACAATAACCATCAGGTAGCGCAATTGAAAATCGCACCCCGAGTATTGCATGTTGCACAACACTCCTGCAGAGTTGATATTGAGCATGCCCGACCTGAACCAAACCATTCTTGTCTTGTTCACCCTGCGCTTCACGTTGCACATCATAATCTTCTGCTGAGCCATCCATACACATCGTGCTCTCCGTTTTTGCCTAGAGTCCGCCAGCGTAACCTCAATTGCCTCAGCAATTGCACAACACTTGTCAACCCCAACAAAAAAGAATCATCTACCCACGCAAGTCCATGGAACAGTCTCAGAAGTAGAGAACGCCATGCATGTCAACCTTCTTATTAGGTGATGAATCAATTCACCCTTTTCGAATGCAGGAGTCTGAGTCGGTATATTTCGGCATCGTAGTGCGATACCCAAGCGTTGACGCCAACAACGGTTCCTTGCAGGGTTGCATTGGCGTCCTCCTGCAGGTGACGTTGGCGCGTCCGTTTTAGTGCTGCCATACAGCACGGAACCTCTATCTCGAGATGATCATTGTTCAATCGGAGCTCTTAGCTATTGATGCTCCCGATCGAACTCTCAAAAAAGTAAATGGAGGCGTGGTTTAGCGTGGGGTACGACAGGCGGCTCCTAGAACCTATCTTGGAGTAGCGCGCCACGGCTTGGCATTCTCACTTCAATCAAAATATCACGGCTCGCTCTTGGACTACTTCACTCTTTCAATCTTCCTACCCTATCGTTGCATCAACAATGACTGATGTCTGAGCGTGGCAATCATCCGCTGGGACGGCATTGAGGTCGTGTCAACAGAACTAGATATCACTGCTGCGACAATACAAGTTCCGAGTCACCAAGGACTCAGCGTACCTTGGCAGACAATAGCAGAGCTTACGAAAACTTTGTTGGCGTTCCTTAAGCCCTTAAGTGACACACGCTGTTATCTGAGCTCCAGCTCGCGGTAGTCTGGAGAAGTAGGATTGCGGTAAGCTACATGGGTCTAGGTATCTTTCGCTCCTCTCAATGTAACCCGCCCACCCCACCTGGCAATTCTATCTTAAGCACGTTATATTATGATGCCCATCAAGACTCCCATGAACAAGGTCATTTTACTTCTCTGGCGTATTTTGGACAAGGAATCCCATCCTCGTGGTATCCGTTTCAAAAGGCATCTCCCGGGTAAGTTCGTCGCTCTCTGCAACGAGCCGATGTCTCTACGAACAGAGCCTTTCTTAGTATTGCCGACGCGATCAACGGTATTGGCTATTGGTTGTGGTTGGTGGGGCTCTGTCCTTCCTGATCTAGTTGCACACGTTTTATCCCACTGTAGGTTTCGAAGATAATGGCAACAACACCTTGGGTTTAAGATTTGCATAGCGCAAGTGTCCTTTAGTGAAGGTACTCTAGCTGTCTAGCCTCTCGCTGGTGTTAAGGGCAAGGTTTGAACCACTCAACTCACCCAAGAGGAACCCAAAAACTCGCTACAAAACCACCCGCCGGGACTTGCTTCACCCTGGAAGTCTCTATTCTCTCTGCCTGTACTCTTATACTTACTGCTGAAAACATATACGAGCTGCGCTTTTTTGCTTCAACAAATATTTCTCGTTCCCAGCATCACCTATCAACATGATCGCATTACTTCTTAGTCCTCATACCTTGCTACTCGTACCCATCCTCCTCGTCGGGTACATCCTTGGGCTTTTGGTCTACCGCCTCAAATTGCACCCTTATGCCGAGTACCCTGGTCCACTGCTAGCAAAGGTAATCAATGTCCCACAGCTTTAAAGCCACCAATTGACGAAATACCAGCTTACGTACTTCTACGGGCTGTATCATGCATATAAAGGTGATGTTCATGTCAACGTTTGGAAGTGTCACGAGAAGTATGGTGAGAAATGCAGTTATTTTACTTCGTAGTACCTTCTGGTCGTGCTGACCCGGCCTAAGGCCCGTATGTTCGATATGCGCCCGACCGCCTGCTAATCAATACAAACCACGCAATCAAAGGTTACTCACTGACCCAATCAGACTTCGACATAGCTGACTCGTTTCTCAAGATATCTATGGGTACGGCAAGAACGTGCAAAAGTCCAAAGCGTACGAGCCTCTGCCGGTCTTCCCTAACGCCTTCAATACGCACACTGCCATCAACAAGACAATTCATGGCCGCAAGAGGAGGATTGTCAGCCAAGGATTTTCAGATGCAGCATTGCGATCGGCGGAGCCTTACATTCTTGAAAAAGTCCGGTTGCTGTGCTTGGGTTTGTACTGGGAAGCTGGCAACATTCCGAAATCCTTGCCAAGAGCTTGGTCGGAGAAGAAGAACATGGCAAATTGGAGTACACTGCACACCGAAATGCACACTATCAACGAGATTAGCTGAAGTCTTATAGGTACCTATATGACAGTCGACGTTGTCTCCGAGCTCGCTTTTGGCAAGTCCTTGGATATGTTAACAGAGTCAACCAATCGCTGGATCACCGAGTCCATTTCTAGCTATATCCGACGTTCGTACTTAGCTATGCATTACCCAGCGCTTTTCCGTCCTGGATCGGGTTGGCTAAGCGCCGACACATGGTTCTTGCCAGGGCTGTTGCGAGATCGTGAACGTTACATGAAAGCGACAAAGGGCATTGTGAAGAATAGGATCGAGAAGGAGGATGTTTCGAGGAAAGACATCATGTCATACCTATTGTCTGCTCACGACCCGGAGACCGGAGAGAAGCTTTCTTTTGCGGAAGTTTGGGCAGAGGCATATCTTATGATCAGTGCTGGTAAGTCATTACAAACACGCGAATTCTGAGATACTTGAGAGCCAAGATTAACCATATTCAGGTGGTGACACAACAGCCACAGCAATCTCAGCTACCTTCTTTTACCTCTCGCGCAATGCCGAATGTCTCGTAACTCTGACTGACGAGATCCGCTCGACCTTCACGGATGTCGAATCAATTCGCCAAGGCCCTCAGCTTCAATCATGCCGATACCTGCGCGCCTGCCTCGAGGAAGCAATGCGCATGTCGCCATCTGCTCCCGGCGTCTTCTACCGCGAGATCCTACCAGGTGGCATCTCTGTCTACAACAAGGACACCGGGAAAGTCGATCATTTCCACGAGGGTCTCGACCTCGGGACAGGTATCTATGCCATTCATCACAACCTCGACTACTTCCCCAATCCTTTCACTTACAACCCTTCGCGCTGGCTCTCTCCTGCCACCAGTCCTGAAAAGGTTGCCCTCGCGCGAAGCGCCTTCATGCCGTTCAGTTCCGGGCCACGAGCATGCGTAGCAAAGCCGTTGGCGTACCTAGAACTGACCTTGGCCGTTGCCAGGGTCGTTTGGCTTGGCGAGATGAGGGTAGCTGGAAGGGAAGGTGAGGGTGGCTGGGGTGTGTGGAAGAACAGAGAGGTAAGGAAGGATGAGTATCAGGTTGAAGATCAGATGACTAGCTGGAAGGATGGACCCGTCCTTGAATTCAGAGGTCGAGAGGGCCTTGATGAGGTCGTTAAAGCTGATGAGATACTTTGAGTGGGAGGAAGAATTTCCATTTTATCAGTACATCAGAATGCGTGCAGTTTTAGAAGCAGATAGATTTCAATGTGCTTAAACGACTAGACAATGGTTCTACTACTTACTAGATCTCTTTGCGATAGTTGCTTACTATCGTCGCTAGGCTGCGTACGATCTACTACTATAATATCTTCAGTCTTCACATGGCAAAGACTAGAAGCTCGCGCGCCTTTCATTTGCGGACGCAGAGCTATAGGCCTTGAGCGACTGGGTACTTTGAAAGATGAGCATCGCCCTTTGATTCATCTTGCACTTGATGTTCTTTTCTGTTCAATCACATCACGACTTTACCCAAAGGAATCCTCCTCTATCAATGCCCCTTTTTGACTGAGCTATTGACGATGGCCACATCACCGAACATAAAGTCTTCATATTGATGCCCCATGCCAAGAGGGTCATCAGAGTCCATATCCTGATCCTTCGCAGATGCAAAGCACATCTTTACCATCTCTCACTCTAATCCCGACAACACAATAGCTCTCATGCCTCCCCATTCTCGTTGCAGCAACTGTTTCTACAATCAGTAAACTTCCGCCCTCCTTCTCCATCTCTTCATTGACAAGCTTGTTCGTCGTCTGCGCTTGATCCTGATTGACAGTCCCCACCTTGACGCCCTTGACTGCCTTTAAGGCCTCCGAGAGCACTGCATCGACTTCCACAGCCGGGTTTTCCGAGCGTTGTCTAGGCATCTTGATCCCAGCACATCCCCGATCCGTGAATAACTTCAAGATCTTGCCTCACGCTCAAACCGCTCAACACGTAGCAGTCAAGCGCTCTAAATGCTCTGCTTTCTTGTCTGAGACGGGGTGTCCCATGCAGCGAAGTAGTGTTCTAAGCCCGACCACTGTGAGGGTCATAGAGTTATGGAGGACTTCATGAGTGGCTTCGTCTATGCCAATGTCGTCGATGGTGCAGGAGGACCAGATGGCTAGTTTACGTGCTGCTTCGGTGTTGCTAAACTTGGATATCTACTGTCGCTTTTTGGCCGGTGCTGTGCGCGGAGGAGGAAGTTAATCGTATACAAAGTGAGATACATAGAGAGATAGGTGTGTTGTAAAAAAGTAGCTTTATAAAGACTATATGTCAAGGAACGGGACTGGCAACTGGATATGTATTGACTATGGCATGGCTATGGTACAGGAGTACTAGGCCAAGATACTACGCCAAGACGAAAGATAAAGTACGAAAGCTAGGGCAGGGCCAGCTACTAGCTAAATGGGAGCTAACGCACGAGGTATTTATTTGTTTCTTATTCAGGCTATATTGAAACAAAAGTATAATAATTTACCTAGATCTAAATTAAATTGAAAATAAAATAAAATAAATTTAATATTAGATTAGATTAGATCTATAATAAAGTTAATTAAATAAAGTGAAATTATATTATAATAATAACCCTCTTTTTGAAATCGAGTTTCTACGAGATAAATACCGAGGTAAAATAAAGTATATTACTCGTCGAAATGATTATACGAAATATTAATCGAAGATAATACGGAATATTTATATTATAGAATAAAATACTAGTATAAATACTATTATTAATATTTATTAAAATAGCGAGTTAAGTTTTATTATTAATTCTATCGAAATTATTCCTACTAGATTAGAGATTATCTATAAAATAATTACTATTATTAATATTATATACTATTATATTAATTTAATATTAAATAATAAAAACGACGATTAATTAATTAATTAATTAATTAATTTATATATTTACTCTAGTAAAACTACTTTATTAATAAAGAAGTTCCGCGAATACTTTTTTAATAGAGTTACTAGCGGCGTTTACTAGCCGTTAAAGAAACCTCGTCGGTTAAAAACTCTAGTTTATCAATAATTTATTTCCTCTTTTTACTAGTTAATAACCGATAATTATAATTATTTTAAAATACTATTTATCCTTCCCTCCGTTTCTCTTTTATTTCGGCTTTAGATTTTATTTATTTATATTATAGATCTATAGGCCGCTTTATTATAAATTTATTAAATAGTCGTTACCTACGACTCTCTAACCGACGGTTTCTTTCTTTTCTTTCTCTTCTTTATAAATTTAGAAAAAACGACGATATTATAGTAATATTATATCTTTATTACATTAATAAAAACAATTATATATTATACTCTATTAGGGTTAGATATTAGTAGTTAGAATTTAAGTCAAAGACTACATCGGTAAATCCGGAAAAACAATTCTATAAAATCGCTATTTAATTGGTACAAAATGCGTATTTTGTAGCCTTGATAAATCTTAGCGCCAAGATTTTTAAATTAGAGTTAAGGTCTGCGCGGGAGCGCTAAACTTAATCTTAAAAGTAACTTTATAACCCTATAAAGTAGTACTAGTGAGAATCTAATTAAAAATTCGGAATCTAGGTTAAAAATGGATTTAGTTAACTATTTATAGTCCTATATAGAGGCCCTAGTCTAGATATTTTTTAAAGTTAAAGTCAAAAAAAAAGTTGCTAAATCGGTATAATATCGCTATTTAATCGGTATATAATATATTTAAAATACGGGACATAAATAGATACGTATTTCTAGTATTTTATATAATCTCGGTATAAAATACGTAAAAATCGGGGTTTCCGGACTTGCCGATATATATATATAATATATAACTTTTATATTAACTTTATTAATTAAGAATGTAATTAATAAATTATTAATTATAATTAAATATAATATTATATAATTAACTACCTCCTCTTAACTTTTAAAGTTTTTTAGAGATTAATTCTTTTATTAAATAATAAAGATCTTTACTAAATTTATATATTTATTTATATATTATTTTATATATTTTAAATGTTATAATTTAATAGTTCTAATCTCTTAAAATCTTTTTAAATAGTTCTCCGTTAGAGATATAGAAATAAGTTAAGGAAAAAGTAAATATATTGATAATACTAGTTCTCTAAACGAGCTCGGGGATTTTATTATAAATATTAAATTAATTAATATAAAACTCTAGCGAAAAAAACTTCGATAATATATATTACTTTTAGATATCGAAAGCGAAAATAAATAACTAAAGCGAGAAATCCAAAATCGTTCTCGCGATATTAGTAATTATTAATTATATTATTTATTATTCTACCTAAATCTCTACCTCCGATAATATCCGAAAATAATTTAATAATTAATCGTAATTAATATAATTTAGTAATACGATAAAAGAATTTATATTTTAATAAACTTTAGGACTTCTATATAAAAAAAACGAGATTACTATAATTAAATTTATAATACGGAAATTATTTTTCGTTTTATATTATATAATTTTCTAATAAATAATAAGAAGATTTTATATATAATATTGACGTTGAAAGATTATATTAAGAATATCTAAAATTATTATAAAAGCGATTATTTAACGGAGAGCGTAAATTAAAAAATATTCTTTAACTTTTTCCTTAATTATAGTAAAGATCTAATAAATTAATAATTAAATATTAATATATAATATTAATATACCAAGTAAAAGCTAAACTAGATAATATAAAAATTTAATATATATTTTAATTTACTAGAAACCTAGTTACCCCTCTATAATAAAAAGTAACTAGTTATTTATTTATTAATACGTTTACGCTATAATATTATTCGAGAAATTAATTAACTTCTTTCCCTTCTTATAATGCGAAGTAAATTTATTATATTTATAACCCGATTTAAATATAACTTAATAAAGAATAAAAAGAAATATAAAAATAATAATAAAGATAATAATTCGGGGCCGAGGGCGTATAATATTATTCCCTACTATATAAAATCTACTCCTTACTTCCACTCACCCAAATTATATAGAAAAAGTTCGAAAAATTCCGGAGATTTAGATTAGACCTTAGAGATAGTACTATTTAAATTTTAGGTTCTAATTCGCACTGAATAATAAAGGAAGAATTAATGAAAATCGGTACTTTTAATAGTTTATACGTCGATTACTTTTTTCACGTAGCGGGGAATAATATTATATACTCTCGAGCCTAGTAAAAAGTTAAAGATAAAGATAAATAATTATAAAAATAAAAATAAATCTAATATAAATAATAAGAAGAGAGGTTTATTAAAATTTAAAAATATAAATAAATCGATAATGTTTTTTAAACGAGATTTTAATAAAGTTAAATATTATAATTATAAAATATATAAATATATTCGTTAATTATCTTAAAAAAACGTCTAGAATAATAGGTTATATAGATAATTATAAAGTTACGAGAAATAATAAATCCTCGGGGAAATCTCCGTTTTAAGAAAATAATACGAAGTAATTACTTCGCGGAGTATATATATTAATTATTATATACTATCTAATCTAAAGTATATAAAATCTATAAAGTATATAATTATAAACGATATAAATCCTAGAATAAAAATAAATATTATTAGTAAAAGTTTTACGAAATAATATAATTCTAAATATATATAAAAATCGCTACTCTTATATCCGAAATAGATAAATAGATAAATTATTTATTATTATAATATTTATTATATAAAATATCGTTTTATAATATATAAAAATATACGATAATATACGATAATATTTTCTATATTAATAATAAGAAGGGCTAGTAACGAGATCTAGGTATATATTCTACTAGTTACGAATCTTTAACTACTACTTATAGTAGTTTAAAAAATTAAGAGATTTTATATCGCGACGCGTTAAACCTATCTCGCAGCGGTATCTATATTTTTAACGCGACTATAGTATTAATAAAGAGAAATTCTTTTTTTTCTTTTCTCCTCCTCCTCCTCTCCCCCTCTCCTTTAACGAATTAAAGCGATAAAGAACGAACCCTTTATAATATAATTAATTAGAAAAATAATTATAGTCGCGGCCCGATATATTAGAAAAAGGGAACTATAAAAAGAATATATCTATTATACCTATATATAAGAAAGAATATAGAATAAATATATATATATAAAGCCGAAATCTTAGGTTTAAATAAAGACTCCCGTCTAACTACCTATTAAATATTAATAATATTCGAATTATAAAGGGCTTCCTTTATTTTAAGAGTTATAAAATAACCGCTATATAAAATTTTATAAAACTAAATATTTTCCTCCGCCGTTAACGAGTAGGTAAAGTATAAATATATAAAATAAAACTCGCGTAAATAAAAGAACCTTTATTTATACTTCTAAATATTAATATTTATATAAAAGTCGTAACCCTAGTAGCCGGGTAATTATATTAAGGTATTAACGGGATATAAAGTCCGCTATAATAAAGAAATAACTACGCGTATATAGTTAAGAATAAAGGCGAAAGAGTATAGAATAATAATAAAGAGGAATAGTAGAGCTAGCGTACCGATATAATAAAATATATAATATTTAATTACGGTTATATTTATATATACTATAAGGGTTTAGGCCCGTAACGGAGATAAACGATAAATTTTAAAAGAACGGGCAAATATAAAGAATAAAATAATAAGATTATTTAGAATTAATATTAAATCGTTAATTTTAAGGATTTACGCGAAGAAGAAACCTAGAAGAAGAACTAGTAGTATATAGAAAGGCCTACTAGTTAATAGGTTAAAATATTTAGAACCGAGATTAAGAATAAACTAAAGTTTTTATCCTCTTAAGAAGTTTCTTTAACGACTAGTTAATAACGCTATCGGGTATTATACGTATTCTATAGAACTCTCTTATAAGCGAAGTAGTTTTACTTAAATAGGCGTATAAATTAATTAATTAATTAATTAATAATAAAAAGAAATTATTTATTATTTTAAATATACCGATCCTAAAAGGAGAAAAGATTTAATTAAATCTTAATAAATATACCTAGCGATTCGGTATTATTAAGAGTATATTTAATTTAAAAAATCTAAAGACTTTATTAAATCTTTAAAAATTAAACTAGTAATTTATATATTAATAAATATAAAAATAAATTTATTCGATACCGAATAAAAAAATAGAATAATAACTAAATATTAAAGTAATATAATAATAAATATAATATTCGTTAATTATAATACCGGCGTACCGCTAGTACTCCCGGAAGAATTTAATAATTTCGTCGATATCTTTTTAAATAAGAAAATAGGCTAGTTAATTTTATATAAAAATAATAATTATATTATTAAAATTAAAGAGGATCTATTTTATAGGCCTCTTTATAATTTATTTAATATGGAATTAATAAAATTAAGAAGGTATTTAAACAACCCTTTAACGAAGAGTTAAATTAAATATTCTATAAATTTAAAAGAAAAATATATTCTTTTCGTTTTTAAAAAGAACGATAATTTATAATTATATATTAATTATCGAGGCTTAAATGAAATTATAGTTAAAAATCGTTTTTCTTTATTAATAATTAATAAAATACTAAATCGTTTAAATAATATTATTATCTTTACTAAATTCAATTTATACGATATTTATTATTCTATTAAAATTAAAGTAGGCGATAAATAGAAAACTATAATTCGTATATAGTACGATTATTTTAGATATATAATAATTTCTTTTAAATTAACGAATATATTTACTACTTTTTAAATTTATATTAATAAAATATTAATAGAGATAATAAATATATTTTATATACTTTATTTAAATAATATTCTAATTTATTCTTATTCGAAAGAAGAGTATATAAACTATATGTAGTAAATATTAGAGGATTTATAGAAATATTCTTTATTTACGATTTTAAAGAGATAGAACTTTCTGATTTTATTAATTAAATTTCGCGGATTTATTATAAATACCGAAGGTATATTAATAAATAAATATAACATTTAGATTTTCTTTAGTTTTATTAATTTCTATCGTCGATTTATTTATTAATACTCGTAAATAATAGAGTCTTTAATAAATCTATTTAAAAAAAGTTAAAATAATAAAAAGTTTAGATCTTTTATATAATTAGAAAAAGCGGAGTATATATTTTATATTTTACGAGATATTTTATCTTAAATATTAATTTTAATATATTTTAATTTAAAATTACTAATTCGAGTTTAAATAAACGTCTCTAATTTTATAATATTTATAATATTTACGATATTCTTATAATTATAATAAGATATAAAGTAATATCTTGTTATATCTTAATCGCGAAAAATATAAAGTCTAAAAAAATACGAGATTTATTATTAAAAACTCCTCGTAATTATTATAATATAATAATATTATTATTATTATTTAAAAAATAGTTTATATAAAGCTAAAGTCTTAATAATCCATAATAATTTAAAGAGATTTATAAATATTAAATAATTAATTAACCGATAAGTATAATAAGTTATAAAATTTTCGTTTTTTAATTTCGCGATTATATATTATTCTAATAAAAGTAACCTAGCCGATAATTTATCGCGATATCTAGATTATAAAAACTAAAATAATTTATTAAACTAAATATTATTTATATTATAATAAAAGTTATTAAATTTAGGAAAAATTAGTTCTAGCTTTATTATCGCTATGATACGAAATACGTTTATAAATATAGAAGATTGAGAAATAAATAATTTATCTATAATAGGCCGATTAGTTATAAATATATTATAAAATCTAATATATATAAGAAACATATTATTAAGATCCTTAATACTAATTATTAAAGAAATATATTAAATAATATATTTATTTAGATTTAAGGAATTTAAATTTAAGCGGGAAACTTTTAAGAATTTAAATAAAATATTTATTTAAATAAATTACGATATAATATATAAGTTATTTAATTTTATTACTAAAATTATAAATTATAAATTAATCGTTCTATATATAATTACTAGATTAATAATTATATACGAAATAATTTATAATATAGAAAGTCTATTAATAATTAATATGAATTTATATATTATAAAAGAATAATTCTTTCTCGTAAAATAAAATCGTTATTTATTAAGAGTCGTAATATAGAGATACTCTCTTTTTTTAGAGAGATACTCTTTATTTCCCTAAATAGATACCCCCCCTATATTTAGTTAATAGCCGCGGGTACCGTAGTAATATAGTTATAAATTAGTCGGGCGACGGGGGTATATAGTAGTTAAGAGTAATAAGATATATATAGAGGTAGTAACGGTTATATATATAGAGATAGTAATAGTTATATATAAGAGTAATAATAAATATATATATAAGAGTAATAGTAGGCCATGTATAAGAGTAATAATAAAATATATATAACTCATTACTACCCCTATATATAGTTTATATATACGCGTATATATAACTATTACTACTCTTATATATAGTTTATATATACGCGTTATTACTACCCCTATATTTGCCTACTCTAATATATATATAATTATTACTACTTTTATTACTATTTTTATAAATACTTTATTATTATCTTTTTATTACTACGTCTAACTACTATACCCCCGCGTCGCCCGAATAATTCGTAGTTATATTACTACGGTGCTAGCGGCTACTAACCGGATAAGGAGGGGTATCTATTTAAGGAAATAAAGAGTATCTCTTTAAAAAAAGAGGGTATCTCTATATTAAAACCCTTTATTAATAAACGGATATTATATATTCTACTTAGTATTACTTCTTAAATACGAAGGTAAAATCTATATATCTATAAAAAAATTAATCCGCGAAGAATTATTAATATAATATTTTAATAATATTTTAATAAGGTATTCTAACGTTAAAAAAATAATAAAATTATTATTTAGAAAATATTACTAGGATATTCTAAAAACTAATATATAAAAATATATTAGGATATATAATCTCTATTAACGAGTTAAAATATAAAAATTATTTTTATAACGATATCGATTCTTTATTTTATCTAATTAATTTATAGAAAATAATAATAATAGATTTTATTATAAAATTATTATTTAATAAATGAAAAAATTTTATTTATAATACGATATTTATAATAATTAATAAATATATTCAAATATTACGATATATTCCTACTATTAAAATTATAAATATTATAAAATTAATAGAATTAATATATAAAATAATTATCTTTAAATTTAGAATATTAAAGGATATTATATCTAATAAGAAATTAGTTTTTATAAATAATTTTTAATTTAAAATATATTATTATCTAAAGATTAAACGGCGCTTAAATACTATATTTTATCCGTAAATAAATAATTAAATTAAATATTAAAATTAGATATTAAAGTATTTTCTAAAAATATTCTATATTAATAAACAAAATAATTAGGTAGAGTTTTTAATAATAATTAAATAAATATATTATAACGCGTAGTATATAATAATACGTTTAATATTATTTAAAATATTATATAACTACGATTTATTAATTAAAATATATTTTAAGAACGAGTTATTGAAATAAAGAATATTATTAATAGAAAAAGAAATTAAGAAAATAAAAAGATTTGAATAATACTTTAATTAGAAAATTATAATAAAACTATAAAAATATAATTATAATAAAAAGTATAATTTAAAAATATTTAATATAAATAATCTAATAATAAAGAATTTTACGTAAAGATAAGTAAATAATATTAAGTTATAGTACCTAGGGTATATATAATAATATGGAAGTAAATATAAAGACTTAGTAAAGATCTCTATTATTTAATAGAAGAATTAATCTCTAAGGAACTTTAGGAGCTAGGAGTAACTAGTTAATTATATAATAATATATTCAATTATAATATTAATAGTTTATTAATTATATTATTAATTAATAAAGTTAACGTAAAGATTATATATTATATATATAGTCTTTAGCCCGAATCCTAACTATTAAGGTCTACTTTTAATATAATATAATAATTACCTCCCTCTTTAAGGGATTCGCCCCGAATTTAAATACTAGAATATTTAAGAAAACTCTTTAAACCCGTAGAGGAAATAAGGGAAAGAATAATAAATAAATAATATAAATAAAATATATATTTCCCGATAAATATCAATATAGAAGATTAATAACCTTCCGTAGATATTCTTTTTCGTTAATAATAATTATTCGTAAAACCCTTTAAACCTAATAGGATAAATAAGAGAAAGAATATTATAAAATTAATATATATAATTTAAAGATAAGACGTAAGCGTACTACCTCTATATCTTTATAAAGAAATATAACGGTATACATTTATATAAACTAGTAACCGTTAATATATATATTAATAAATACTCGATAAAATCCTTTAAAGTTATTAGGTAAATAGGGGAAAGAATATTTTTAAAATAAATATTATTAACGTATATATATAACGCGAGTTTATTTACTCGGCGCGTCTATAGCGTATTAAATATTGAAATTATAAAAGAATACTTGATTATTCTATGAAATTATAAGAATACGTAAGACTATATACTATAGAGGATTTATATATAGATCCTAGATCATATGACTAAATTGCGTAATATATTAAATTTTAGTATATTTTAATACTCCTACTCGAACGTTATTATTATAGAAAAGTAGATACTAGGTAGTTATAGTAAGTAGTTTTTATATAATAAAATTCCCGTCTACCTATATAAAATATTCCTAATTTTAATAAAACGCGGTTATTTAAAAAATTTATTTAATATATAATATATATATATTATTTATAAATTAAAACATAGTCGTATAAATTATATAGGGCGAATACGATACTATAAATAGATTATTATAGTCAAGCGAGATATAATTAAATCCCGACGATAATATTATAAAAAATATTATTATAGGAGGTAGTTATAGGCGCTAGGCGTTTATATAAATAAGATATTATAATATTTATTTACGAGTAATATAGACGAATCTTTAAAGGTATTAATTTCAAAGATTTTAAAATAAAGACTTTAAATACCTAAAGAATAATTAAATTTAAATAATAATATAAAGAATATAGTAATATAGCTCCGGGGGTATATAGTCGTTATTATTATATTATAAATTATCTATTTAATAGTATATTTAAATAAATACGAGTTAGGTTAGAAATATAAACTATTTAAAATATAATTAGTCGAAATCTTAATTTATATTAACTTTATAATTATAGATAATAAAGTATTTACCGTTAGTTTTAGAGTTAATAAAAATAACGATACTTTAGTAGTATTATATATTTATAGACTAGGTACTAGTATTAATTTATAATTTAATCTAGATAGTAAAGAGAATTAAATAATTAATAATTTAGGGTATTTATTTATAAAGTTTATTATAGTAGTCGCGCTCTTTAGGTTCTAGTAAGTCTTTAAATTAATTAATTTTATTATCCCTTATAAAGAATAATAGAGGGCGAGTATATATATATACCGATATAAAAGATTACGTATATATTAAGAATTCGGATAATTTAATTATTGAGATATTATTATAGAGTTTAAAAAGATCTAGGTTTATATTAAATATAAATAAATTTAAAGTAATTATAACTTTTAATACCGGCGGTTGAATTTTAAATTTTTATAGTAGTAATAATAAAGATTAAATATACGAAGAAAGTAGGATATTTAGAATTTTATATTATATATTAAATATAAAGTAATAGTAGTAAATAAGTAGTAGTTAAAGACTTATTATTTAATTTTAATATAGTTAAGAATAAGATATAATAGAAACGGGAGTTAGGCTAGGTACCCGCTAATTTTAATAATATACCCACGGTTTTAATAATATTTTAATTATATTATAATAATTAGATAAACTCTTAAAGAGTCTTTAAATTTAAAATTTAATAAAATATATTGAATTTATCTTTATTTAGGATTTTTATAAGGCCGTCGATTATTTATCTATTAATTAGGATATATTTTAAAATAATTTAATCGTTAACGATTTTTTCCCGAATAAAGTATTAACTAATATTAATATATTTAGTTCGGGTATAAAACTAGGAGTTCTTTACGAGGGTTATAATACCTTAGTTATTATAGTAGATAACTATAGTTTATATAATAATTTCGGATAATTAAATAAATAAATTTCGTAGCTAGATAATTTCTTTAGAAGTCTGAGTCTATTTAATATATTCAACCTTATAGGCCGATAACGCGATTAATAATTAAATGAGTAAATTTCGTAGTTAGATAATTTCTTTAGAAACCTGAGTCTACCTAATATATTTAATTTTATAAATCGATAACGTAATTATAAGTTAATACTTTAAGGACTAGTTAATAATATTATTACTAATATTAAATATATATTCTAAAGTAGAACGACGAGTATTATAATTATTTACCTAGCTAGTATTAATATATCTAGATATTTAATTTAGGGGTTCTTTATATATAAAGTAGTAATTTATTATAGTTTTTAAATATTAAAAGATCCTTTTAATAGTAGTTTAATAAGTATTAATTAGATTTAATTTATACTAACTAATTATTAATACTATATATATTATATTAGGGCGAGTATTTAATATAGTATATATAAAAGATCCTACTAGGGATTAGTATTTAAAACGGAATATTATAGGAGTAATATAATTATCCTTTATTTTATAAAGTTTAGTAGAGGTATTTATAAAGGTAAATTATAGTTAATACTCCTATATATCGAATTTTCTTAGGATTTATTTAATATATTTAATTTAACTAAGCCGTAGAGTCTTATTAAAGCGGTCGCGTAAAATAACTATCTTTAGATAGAAGGTATATAGGCCGATATTCTTGATTTAAAAGCGATTATCTAATTTCGATTCAATAAAATTAATATCGGTAGTTTTTAGGCCGATAATAAGAAGATTATTTATATAAATAATAATAATAATATTTATCCTAGGGTTAATAAAGATATTAAAGTCGGTATTAATTAATTCGAAATCTAGAGAGCGAAGGAATTTAGTAAAGGTCTTATATTATATTTTTAGAGATTATTTTAATCTATATAAAGTTCTTTTAAATTTATATATTAATAAATTTAGGCTCGCTTTTATAGATTATTTTATACAAAGTTCTCTCTTAATAACCCTATATAGAAAAGCGGTTTTAATATTTATTTATTTAATATTTTTTTTATAAGTAATTATAAGGGTAAAAATAATTTATTAATTTATTAATTTAACTACCGATACGAAAGTTTTATAATAATCGAGATTTTTATATTATTCGAAATCTTATATTATTTAGTATATTTTATATTATAGGATCTCCTCTATTTTTAGGCCTTATTTAAAAGTGAATATTTATTTTTTAATAAGAGTTTTCCTTGTAACTAGGAGATTAACTAGCGATTATATATTATTTTAAATAAACGATTTTAGTTTATTTTTTATTACTAGTTATTATTCGATTTTACAATTACCCCGAATAGTTTAATCGTAGGTTTTAGGTTTATAGAGTTTATTATTAATAATTTAAAAGAGTAATACGAATAAACTAAATAAATCTAGCGATAATATTTAATATTTTAATAAATCGAGATTAGGGTAATCCCCAATAACTTAATTAATAAATTCGATTTATATAGTTATATTTAGGGAGTTATTAGTTAATATATTATTAAAAAAGAGAGTACTAGAAAGAGTATTAGAAAGAGTAGAAAATAACGGAGTATTAAAGATACTAGAAGAAAACGAGTTTAGTATAGATATTTTATTATTTTAAATAATATTAATAATAATAGATTTATTCTATTTCTCCCCTAGAGTTATATATTATTAATATTTAGTAGGGGGATTAAGAGTTAATAAATTATTATTTTAATTAAAAATATATCGAGGGCGATTTTCTTAAAAATTTAAATAAATAATTTTCTCTATTATTAAGTTTTATAACTAGAAGATATAGTTCCCTTTATATTTTATAAGAAAGTACTATATATTTTTATTAAGAAGTTTTCTCTATTTCCGATTTATAGTCTAGGTAATTAAATTAATAATATATAAATAAAAGAGATCCGAGCGTAGGCCTAAAAATACTTTAATTAATAAAAGAGGTAGTTTAATAATAAATTTATAAAAGATAAAATAAACGACTATTTAAATAAATTTAAATTATAGATTACGTAGGAGGCTAGAGTTAATAATTAAAAAATAAAATCTAATTATTATAATATAATTAAAATACTCCGATTTATTATTTTATTAAGGATTTCTAGGTATTATAGGTTTATATATAATCTCTTTATTTTTTAGGTAACTCTAAAACTCTTTAGAGATATATTCGTTATTATTATTAATACGTAAATAATAGATCTTCCGGTCGCTATATTTATATTTAATTTTAAATTATTTAAATAACCCGAATATTTAATTTTTAAGTATTAAATAGTTAATTTCGGTGTATTTAATTTTATTATATCTTTAAATTATAAAATACCTATAGTCTTTAAACCCTAATAAGGATTAATAGATTAATTAAATTATTATAAATAAAGTCTAATAAAGACTTTCCCGGTTAATATTCGTTTTTATATAAAATTAATTATTAGCGGCCTATTTTATAGCTCTCGTAAATATAATTATTATTAAATTTATAAATAAAATCGATCTTTAAGGCGATTAAAGGTAATTTAATAATATTTTATTACTCTATATAATTTATACGGGTATACTAGTACTATTTCGTAAAAATATAAAGAATACTATAGGTATTTAAAGTTACTAGCGGTTACTATAGGTCTAAAGCGAATAATTTATATATATAGTAAATTATAAAAATAGCGCTTTAAACGAATATTTAACCCTCTAATTTAAAGAAGTTAAATTTCGCTCTTATATCTAGAAAGTAGGTTATAGATAGTAAATTTACCTCTATATTAAATATATATAATATACCCGATATAAAAGAGTATATTTAATATTATTAATATTATATTAAAGTTTAATAATTCTAATATTATATAGAGTAGATATATAGTTTTTAATTCCTTTAATTTATAAGCTGGAATAAGACCGTATATTAATAAAATAATATTAATTTATAACCGAGCTTCGGGTATATCCGCTATTAATAATATATAAATAAAAGATATCTATTTTTAAAATAATTACTATTAGTATTAATTAATTAATTAATTAATTTATACTCGCGTCTAGCTAAAATACTTAGTTAATTACGGGTTACTCCGTATATAGTATTTATTTTCGTAAAGAAAACCTTCCGACCCTATCGCCTAGGTATATATATTATCTAGGATTAAAATCTTTACTTTTTTATTATTATAAGGCTACGATTATATATAGTTATTAATTATTAATTCGTTCTTTATATAATCGGTTCCCTTTTAATTTTCTACGTCGATATTCTTTATTTAGGAATTTAGATCTAGTTTAAATTTTATATTTAATATATCTTACCTTAGAACCCGAATTCGATCTTGGTTTTTTTAAATCCTAGTTTTCTCGATAAATTTAGGCGTCCGTTTATTAACTTCAATTCGCTCGAATTAAATTTATAATATTAATACCGTATCTTTCAACTTTTTCTTCGAATTTATCTCTTCTTTTTCCCCCGTTACTTAGGTCTCTTATAAATATAGTTTATATCCTAACCCCGGTTTTATACCCTTAGGCCTTTTTTTTTATATTATTCTTTTTTTAATTTTTATTCCTTAACTCTCCTTTATTTATTAATTTCCTTCGGCCGGTTCGGTCTCTAAAAATTATAGAGATCTCTTTTATTAGTTACTCTTTACTCTACTCGCTTTTTCTCTTTAACGCGGAATAGATAAATTGGATTATAAAAAGTATAATCGCTTTTATTATATACCGCGTAAGCCTTCTTCGCTATTAGGGCTACTATATTATAATTACGCGTATTATATATTTACCCGTACTCTACGTACCGTATTCTCTTTTTATATATAGTAGTTATATATCCGTACCCCTAGTATTTATAGTACTGGATCGACGAGGCCGATTAATTATATTTCTCGATTATTCTTATCCTTTAATATATATCTACTACTCTTTTCTTAATTATTTTATCCGTTATCTCCGGTATAGCGGCGCTTACTATTAATAATAAATATTATTTTTTTATTTTATCCGCCGCCGATTTTAACGCGTTAAATATTTATTTTACTCTTATAATCTCTAGCCCTAGATAAAGGATCTGATTATCTTCTTCGATTTTTTTCCGTATAATTATTAGGTCGTTTATATTAACTAATAAAATCTTAACCCCGTATATTATAACTAGGAACGATTTTCGTAGGACTTTTATTAATTTATACTTCTTTTTTAACTACGATATCTCGCGTTTTAATATTTCTTTAACTTCTATTATTACTACCTATAAAAATATATCCCTATTTTTTAATCGATTCGTTATTATAATCTCTTTAATATACCCGGTCCGAGTAGACCGAATTCTTATAACTAGCTCCTCGCTTCTTATACCTCTTATACGCTCTCGTTCTTTAGGATCTTTAATTTATATAAGAATTTATTTTATCTTTTTTAAATTCCTTATCGTTTCTTCTCCTAAATTTTAAAGATTTTATATAATAACCCTCTTTATTATAAAGGTATCTCTAAATAGGTTTCCTTAACTCTATCTTTTTATTAAGGAAAGGGGAGGAGAAGGAAGAGAAGAAGAAAAAAAAAGAAAGAAACTTCCGGCGGACGAATTATATTTAGTCGACGTACCAGTCTAATTATTTATATTATCTTTAATCCGTATTACGAGTTACTTTTTTAGTTTATTAACTTCTTTTTCTAATATAATTACGGTTTAGTATAATCCTTCGATATACGAGTTTATAATATTATTTATTATTTATAGGATTTATCGCGTCGATTCCTTCCTATCTATTAAATCTACCTAGGACGGATATTATCCCCTATATTCGTTCTTAACGCGATAACGAGCGTATCTACTCGTATTCTTTATTATTAAAAAGTAATTCTACTACTAGTAATTACGTTATTTATTAAGTATTTTCCGTTTCTTTTATTATCGCGTCGCCGCCCTCTCCCCCCTCCGTATCGGCGGCGGTTTTATTCTCCTACTAATAAGCTTCTTTTATATTTACTTTTATATTCTCCTTTATATTAGTCTCTTCTTTATAAACTATTCGATACTTTATTTTCTTACGCGTCCTTTATTAATTAAAGATATATTTTAAAACGAAATATTACTATTAGTATTAATATACTCTAAATAGAATAATTATTACCTTAAATAATTTTTCTAAATAAATTATCTTATTTATAAAGTAAATAGAGTTATCCTCTTTTATTTTAAATAGTTTTTATTTTTTATTAATTATATAGGCCGTCTTTTTAGCTTCCGTTTTAAATTTATCTAGTTTCTATTCCGAATATAAGCGCTAGTATTTAATTTTAGGGTATTAATACTTTTTCTCTAATTCTTTATAAAAATTATATATTTTACGAGGTTTAATAAGTTTATTTCCTCTTTATCGAGATTAACCTCTAATTATAACTATTATAACTAAAGTTTTTTATATAAATATTCGTTTTTCTTTATTTATAATAACTAGGGCTATCTCTTTAAAAATATATATACTAGTACTATAAAAAGTATAAGATTATATATATAATATTTAGAATATAGTATAGAGATTATTAGTAAATCTTGAAAATTTTTACTAAAACCTAAGTTACCGCCTACGCGAATAGGGCTAGTAGCGTCCTATTAATAACTTTTCTAAATAAAAGTTATTAATAAAATACTATTAGTAGCCCTAATTTACGAATAGGGCTACTAGCGTCTTATTAATAAATTTAATAAATTAAAGATTCGGGTAAATTACTTTTAATAAATTTAATAACTCTAGGTTAATTTTAGCCGGATTAATAACTTTAGTAATTTATATATATCGTTAATATATTAATAATAGTTTAGCTCTATAATAAGGCTGAAATAAATAAAGTTCTATAATCGTCGCTATTAACGGTAGCGACCCCTAGCGATAACTATTAACGCTAGCGACCTACCGGGCCCGGAATAATAAGTTCTAATTAAAGTTCTCGCGGGGGCGTCACGCAGGCACATCCGGGGAGAATGCGCACATGTGAACCATGGCATGTCGCATGCCATGGCGCATGCTATGGGGGGCTTTCGTCTGATGTTTTAGGGGCTGCTGCGGGGGGCGCACATCGCATGCTGTTCAGGATACCTTTGCGCACGCTATTTGCGCATGCCATAGGGCATACTATGGCCTATACTATGGCCTATACTATGGCGCATGCTAATGCGCATGCAAATGCGCATGCTATAGGGCATGTAACTGGGCCATTCGTCTGATAATTGAGTTACTGACGATTTATCGAGTTACTGAACCTGCTGACAGTAAGTACTATTTATTGATAGGACCCTACCCGGACCCCCGACTTACTAATCCTACTGAACCTCGGGTCGGTATTTAATATAGAGTTTCAGCGTAAACCCGTAGATAGCTTTCTAATAAAGTACTATTTATTGATAGGACCCTACCCGGACCCCCGACTTACTAATCCTACTGAACCTCGGGTCGGTATTTAATATAGAGTTTCAGCGTAAACCCGTAGATAGCTTTCTAATAAAGCTGATAACGTTTAAAGTATATTAATATTTACTTTTAAGATTTACCGATAATCCCCTAGCCCTATAAAGTAAAGCTAGATTAAATATATTTAGAGTAATTTAAGCGATACTTTAAAATCAATAATTACGATATCCGTTTATTAAAATTATTTAATATAGTCGGCTATATCCTTAATAGTACTATTATTTAAAGATATAGTATATAGCTAGTATATTAACTCGGTATAAATATTAGAGTTTTTAGACTTAAAGTTTTTTATAACCCGATTTAGTATTTCGTTTAATTAAATTAAATTTTTAATATTTTAACGGCCGGTATATTAGAATCGGTTTCGGATAATTATATATACTTTCATATTAATTACGGAGTTTAGATTTTCCGGCCGGAGGTTATTAAAGATAAGGAAATTAATAATATTCTTAAACTATTTAAGATACTACTCTAGAGTATTAAGAATAATAATCGACGTAAAGGGGAAATTACTAGTAGAAACCGACGGGATTATTATATTTATTATAGTAAAAATATACCTAATAATTTAGAGGACGATAATATTAAAGATAAATCGAATAATAAAGACGAGAATAATAAGAATAAGAATATTATAGATATTTTAGGTCTAGTTTTAATCTTAAAATTAAAGAGTTTAATATTATTTAATAGTTTAAATAATTTAATATTAATACCTAAATTAAAGTCTTCCGATAAAGAGTCTTCGGGGTTTTAATAATTATTATCGCGGTCGTTATTATTATCGAAAATAATAGGATTAGCCCTAAGGTATTAAATAAAATAAAGGAAATATATATATATAGAGCGATAATAGGCTTTAATAATTAGGTTAAAATAAAAGACTAAATAAGATTTAGACGAGTTAGGATAAATCTAATATAATTTAAATATAGGACTTATTATTTTATTAATAACGGGATTTATAATTATTATATATACGTTTATCTTAAAAGGATAACGACTAATAATAATAAGTAATCACGGGGAAATAGTATAACTAATAGAGTTAATATTCTAAATAGTCGGTTTACTACTAGATATAGGTCTTTTTCAATAATCCTAGTATAATTAACCGTATTAACGCCTTAAATAATTATTTTTCAACTAAATATAAATATTTTTTAAACACTCCTAGTGTAATAATAATAATAAACCGTTAAGATTAATAGGATTTATAGGATTTATAGAGATTAATAATAGATCTAGGAATTAAAGAGCCGTTTTAAGACTTAAAAGGAGGTTACTCCTAATAATCTTTATAAAATCGGAGTTAGAGGCGGCTCCGGTAGGTAGGATTAGGAGGTAGGAGTTAATAAAAAGTACTATTAATATTAATAAAATTAATATAGGCCCTATTTTAATAAAAATAATACTTAAATAATTAATACTATCGTCGTTGATAATAAAAATAATACTTAAATAATTAATACTATCGTCGTTAATAATAATAAATCTCTACGTAGTATTAATATTCTTTTTAGAAATAAGTGTTATTCTAGGGGCTAGTTAACGGGTAAAGTCCTAATTAATTATAAAGATAATAAGTTATGATTAAGCCAATTCGTTATAATTTCTTAATAAATTTTATATTATATACCCCGACGACTAATAACTATTATCTAATAAACTTACTCATTATTTAAAGGTTATAATATATTATATATTATAATATAATAACCGTTAAGCTCCGTAAGAGTAAATTAAATTATAAATATTATTATTAATTATACTATAAATAAATAAGTATACTAGTTAAATATAAGGTATTTATACCCTAGAACGGTCGTTATATAACCCGGGCTTATAACTTATTAAAATTATAAAAGAATACTTAATTATTCTATAGAACTATAGGAATACGTAAAACTATATATTATAGAGGATCTATATACAGATCCTAGATCACGTGACTAAGTCATGTGACATACTAAGTTTTAGTATATTTCAATATTAAGCGAAATATATTCGTATAACTTTATAATCGAACCTTTATTTAGATTTAGGAATTAATTAGATAATTCGTAAACTCGCTAAATATCCTAATTTATTTTATTTATAAAAAAGCGAAGCTCGTTTGTAATAAATATTCGTTTACGATACTTAATAAGCGATAATATTATTATCGACTAATAAGAATTCAAGGAAATTCTAAATTTTATAAAGTAATTCTAAAAAGAGTCTACTAGTAAATTATATAATAATAGATCTTAGTATTAATTATAACTTCGGCCTTTACTTTTAATATTTTAGTTTTTTAATACTATTATATTAATTTCTTATATATACGGTTTTATATATTTCTAATATTTAAGTTTATTAATTAATTAGTAATATAACTTCTATAAACTTATTTATGATATAAACGGAAATCTATTATATATACTTCGATACAAGAGTTTAAATTAATATATTCTAATTTCTTTCTTTAGACTTTCTTTCTAATAATCTTTATATTAAATATAAATATAATAACTTCTTTTCTTTATTAATATTAATCTCGTTTATATTTATCTTACCTTATTTAAAAAGAATTATATATACGTATCGTTATTATTTATTATTAACTTTTAAAATTCTTAGTTTACTTTATTTAGTAGGGTACGCGTATTATAAGAATAATTCGTTATTATAGTTTAATATTTTAATAATATCGATTCTTTAAATATTTATTATAATTCTTCGTTTAAAGATTATTAAGCGCTTGTAACCTTCCGTTATTCTCTTAAAAACCTATTTTTTACGTTATTTAAAATATATCGGCTATAATAACTTCTCCTATAATAACCGCGTAAATATAATATATAATTATTATTATATATTATATTATCTTTACCTTCCGGTTCGTTATACTTGATTTTATAAAGATACGTAGCTAATATTACTAGATTCCGCTATTATACCGCGGGCGTATTATCGCTTTATTTATTAATTATTAATTATACGACTCTTTAGATACGCTTCGCCGTCGGATTATATATTATAAGAAGTTCTTTAAGACTTATATACGTATAATAAAATTTAATAATTCCGATCCCGTTAATATAATATATATAGGTTTTCAATTCCTAGCTCGTACTACTACGTTTTGAAAAAAAAAAATAATCTATTATAGTATAAATAGTATACGAGGTTAATACTCGTTATATATTAATATTTTCTAATTTAGTTTATTATTTAAAGATATTATTAAATCTTTCTTTAAGTCGGATTTTAATTTTAGTTAATTTTAATATAAATTCTAAGGCCGTTATTAACCCCGCCGTCGATCTAACCCTCGACCGCGATATATTATATATAATACTTTTATCTCTTAAGCTCGATTTTACGACTTTTTTTAATATATCTTTTAATACGTCTTCTAATACGAATTTAAAAAAGGAGGTTATATTTAAAGGTCCTAATATTAATATTTAAAAGAAAAATACTTATATATTTAATTTAAACAAAGAGATAATAGGTTTTATATTATTTATATCTTTCAAATTATCTATAGGTTAGAAGAAGAGGTAATATAAGAAATTAATTATAATTAAAGCTAGGAAATAGGCCGCTCGTTATACCCGTAAATATTAATAGCTAGTTATAAATAATAATTAATAACGTTTTCGTTTTTCATTTATTTTCTTCTCTACCCTTATTTTTTAATTATATACTTTACGTAGTTTTTCCGTATATACGATAGCGTCTTTATTCTTTTATTAATTAAAATTATTTAACTAATTAACTTATTTTATTAGGTATTAGGTTATACCCTTTATTTTTCTCTTTTTAAAAATCTCTTCTACCTCTTATTCTTTAATATTATTTATTAATTCCGGTAGAGGTATATTTAATATTAATATATCGTCCTATTTACGATAATATAATTCTAGTAATAATATATGAAAAACATTATAAATATAATAATTCGTTAGTAACGCTAGGCGATATAATTATAATTTAATTATATTAAGGACCTTAAATAATTTAATTAACTTATAAAAAAGTTTCTTATTTAATTACCTTTACGCGAGATTCTTTATTAATAATTATACTAGGTTATTTATATTAAATGATTTTGATTTATACTTTTTATTATCATTATACTTCTACCTTTTTACTACGATCTTTTAATATCTTTTTAAATATTGTTTAAATCTTTTTATTTTCTTAATTCTTTTTTTTATTAATAGTATTTTTTCATTAGTCCTTTAGGCGGTTCGTTTTTAAAATATATCTCATTCGATAGGTCGTAGCCGTATAATACTTTAAATAATACTATACGCGTCGTTATATACTACGCGTTATAATATATTTATTTAATTATTAATAAAAACTCTACTTAATTATTTTATTTATTAATATAGAAGGTTCTTAGATAATATTATAATCTTTAATTTTAACGTTCCGTTTAACTATTTACTTATAAATAAAATACAGTATTTAAGCGCCGCTTAATCTTTAAATAATAATATATTTCTTACTAAAAAGTATTTATAAAAATAGATCTCTTATCGGATATAATACCCTCTAGTGCCCCGAACCTAAGGATAATTTCCTTCCTTATATATTAATTCTATTAATTCTATAGTATTAATAATTTTATTAGTAGAGATATATCGTAATATTTTAGTATATTTATTTATTAGTATAAATACCGAATTATAGACGCGTTCTTTATATTTATCAAATAATAACCTCGTAATAAAATCTATCGTAATTTCTTTCCACGGGCTAGTTAGATAAAACAAAGAATTAATTTTATTATAAAAGCGGTATTTATATATCTTAACCCGTTAATAAAGATTATATATCTCGATATATTCTTATATATTAATTTTTAGAGTATCCTAATAATATTTTCTAAAAATTATTTTATCGTTTTTTTAATACTAAAATACCCTACTAAAATATTATTATAATATTTTAATAATAACTCTTCGCGGACTAATCCCTCCGTAGGTAGGTATATTTTATTATTATATTTAAGAAATAATATTAAATCGAGAGTCTAAACCCCGGCGGAACGTATAATTTCCACTTATTAATAAATAATAATCTTATTTTACGAGAAAGAATTATCCTTTTATAATATATAAATTAACTCGATTATCGATAAACTCTCTATATCGTAGGCCGTTTTGTATATAACTATCAATCTAATAATTATATATAGAATAAATAATTTATAACTTATAGCTCTAGCGATAAAATTAAATAATTTATCCTTTATATTATAATTTATTTAAGTAAATATCTTATTTAGATTTCTTAGAATTTTTTATCTAAGTTTAAATTCTTTAAACCTAGATAAATATATTATTTAATATACCTCCTTAATAATTAATATTAAGGATCTTAATAATATAGTTCTTGTATTTATTAAACTATAGAATATACCTACGGTTAATTAGTTAATTATAGGCGAATTGTTATTTATTTCTAAATCTTTTATATTTATAAACGCGTTTCGTATTATAGCGATAATAGGGCTAGAACTAACTCTTCTTAAATTTAATAACTTCTATTATAATATAGGTAATATTTAGTCTAGTAAATTACTTTAGCCCTTATAATCTAAATATCGCGATAATTTATCGGCTAGATTATTTTTATTAAAGCGATATATAATCGTAAAATTAAAAGACGAGACTTTTATAATTTATCTTATTTAATAGTTATTTAATTACTTAATATTTATAAATCCCCTTAAATTATTATAATTTATTAAGACTTTAACTTTATATAAACTATTTTTAAAATAATACTACTATTATTTAAATATTATAATAATTACGAGGAGCTCCTTATTATAAATCTTGTATCTTTTTTCTAGATTTTATATTTTATATAACTAGAATATAACGGGGTACTATTCAATATCTTATTATAATTATAAGAGTATTATAAATATTATAAATTTAGAGGTATTTATCTCGACTCGAATTCGTAATTCTAGATTAAAATATACTAATATTAGTATTTAAGAGAAAATGTCTTATAATATACGAAATATATATTTAGTTTCCTTTAATTATATAAAAGGCCTAAATTTTTTATTATTCCAACTTCTTTTTAATATATTTATTAAAGGCCCTATTATCTACGAATATTAATAAATAAATCGACGATAGAAATTAATAAAGCCGAGGAAAATCTAAATATTATAATAAGATTTCGGTTTGGGCTAGGAATAAATTATCTTAATTTTATATTTATTTATTAATATACCTTCGGTACTTATAACAAATCCTAGAAATTTAACTAACTAGGTAGAAAAGTTATATTTCTTTAAACTCGTAAATAAGGAATATTTTTATAAACGCTCGAGTATTTATTATATATAATTCATATACTCCTCTTTTAAATTTAAATAAATTAGAATATCGTTTAAGTAATTTATATAAAATATATTTATTATCCTTATTAACGATGTATTTATATAAACTTAAGAGATAGTAGGTATATTCGTTAATTTAAAAGATATTACTATATATTTAAAATAACTGTACCGCGTATAGAATATTATTTTTTATTCATTACCTACTTTAATCTTAATACGATAGTATATATCCTTTAAATTAAATTTAATAAAGACGGTTATATTATTTAAATAATCTAGCGTTTTATTAATTAATAGTTAAAAATAGTATTTCTTAACGGTAACTTTATTCAAGCCCGGATAATTAATATTTAATCGTAAACCGCCGTCTTTCTTTAGGACAAAAAGAATAAGGGCCTTTATTAAATTTATAAAATATTTAATTTAACCCTTCGTTAAAATATCGTCTAAATATCTCCTTAATTCTATTAATTTAATATTAGATAAATTATAAAGAGGTCTATAAAGTAGATCCCCTTCGGTTTTAATAATATAATTATTATCTTTATACGAAGGTAGCTAGCCTATTTTCTTATTTAAAAAAATATTAATAAAATTACTAAATTTTTCTAGGAGTACTAGTGGTATATCGGCGTCGCGATTAATGAATATTATACTTATTACTACGTTACTTTAGTATTTTATCGGTAAATCTTGAGTTACCGCCCGCGCGGATAGGGCTGGTAGCGTCCTATCAATAATTTTTCTAAATAAGAGTTACTAATAAGACGTTATTAGTAGCCTTAATTTACGGATAGGGCTACTAGCGTCCTATTAGTAAATTTAGTAAATTAAGAGTCCGGGTAGATTATTTTTAATAAATTTAATAACCCCGGGTTAATTTTAGCCGGATTAATAACTTTAGTAATTTATATATATTATTAATATATTAATAGTAGCTCAGCCCTATAATAGGGCTAAAATAAATAAAGTTCTATAATCGATACTATTAACGGTAGTAATCTTTAGTGACGACTATTAACGCTAGCGACCTACCGGGCCCGGAATAATAAATTTTAATAAAAGTTCTCGCGGGGGCGTTACGTAAATATATCTAGAGAATTTATATATATATATTATAATATATCGTATACTATAGCGTATACCTTAGTGTATACCTTAGTATATATTATAATTACGTATATTATAGAGGGCTTTCGTCTAATATTTTAAGGGCTACTACGGGGGGTATATATCGTATACTATTTAAAATACCTTTACGTATACTATTCGTATACTATTTAATAGTATACGCAAGCTGCGCACGCTATTATATATACTATAGGGTATATTATGGCCTATATTATAGCCCATATTATAGCGTATACTAATACGTATATAAATATATATACTATGTCGAAATAAGAGCTGATTGGCCTCACTAGCCGCGCGTATAGCGCGGTATTAGTATGGCCTTAGTAGCCTTTATAGTTAGTCGCTCTAGTATCTCTATATAGTAATAATATAAGTATTATTTATTTTATATTTTGATAGGTTATGAGCCCGGGCGTAGGGCCTTATTTAATAAGCGTTATTTCTTTACCCTTCTATATTAAGGTAGTACGTTATTATTTCCGTAACTGGCTAGAATCGCCCCTATTATAATTATCGTATTAATAGTATAGTAGTTTATCTAGCTAACTAAATACTAGCCCTAAAATATTTCGACGTAGTTATTATACTATCCTAATAATACCCGTAATAATATTTTAGTATAGTAGTTATTACGACGCCGGTACCTTAACGTACCTTACCGCCTTCGTTAATTTAGGAGTTGAAAATTCGGTGGCTAGGAGATTATAGTCTTAGTAGTTAAATTTTATAATTAGGCTGGCCTTATGGATTTAGCCCCGGATACCGAAGACTCTAAACTAATAAGGACCGAATAAATTAATATACGAGTAAACCTATTCCCTGTAAACTCGCTAATAATTTTATATTTACCGTGATTCTAGGGGTATTACCCCGCTAATAATAGTAAAGAGTTAAGATTCGAATAGCCTAGAATTATTTAATAAAGGGGGATAGATATTTTAATAATTCCTAGTTATCTCTTAATTATCTCTTTATTAGCTTTCTTAATTCTAGCCTCCTACTTTTAACTAATATATACCGTAATATCTATATAAATTACTTTAGGATTTAATAGTATAGAATAATCCCCTAAACTCTCCCCTAGAGTAACGGTTAATTAAGTTAATTAAGATATTATTAACGACCTATAAAAGCGTTTTCTAGACGGTCTACTTTATAATCTTCGCGCGAATTACGCCGCCCTTAATTTTCTACTCCTATATAACGATATCGGCTTTAAAATAGACCGTAAATAGATCGAAAACGAGCTTAACGGTATTATAACGTTTATAATTAATTAATTTTTTTACCCTTCCTCGATTTTACGTTCCTACGATTATATACCTCGGGTGTATCGAGACGCTATAGACTCCGGTCCTAGTATACCGAGTATATAAGATTTATTTGGGCTTAAAGTCGAAACTCCTTTAATTTAATCGCCAGCCGATTTACGGTCGTAAATATTAATAGTAGTAGTAGATCCTTCGGCGCCTATACTACTAGATCCCTCCGATTTATCTTACTCGGATATCGAAATATTAGGTAATAATAACGCCCGTTACTCTAGCGGAAATTATCCTCTCGGTCTTATACCTATATTTTAAACTAGTAAGGATTAGCCCCTTTATAAACGCTATATAAATACCTATCTTATGATATCTGGCCTAGGAGCTACTATTAACCAAAATGATCGTAGATAACTAGGCGCGTATACCTCCTAGGCTATAAAAGATATTTAGGAGGATAAGATCGAACGTACCTATAAAGTTATAAAAGTACGTTATAGAACTAACGCCTACTAAATAATAAAGGATATTACTATTATTATAGAGGTTTAGGATATATTAAAGAAGTTCTTTCGCCCCTAAGATTCCGGTGTTTTTAACGAAGTAATCCGTAGTTTTAATAACCTTAAATACGGCGAATATATAGATATTATTAAATATACCGGGAAGTTCCGCGAGATCGATACCGAGCTAAAAAACTTGAATTATATATTATTTAATATATTTTTAATTAATACCTACCTTTAGAACCTAGGTATTAAGTTCGATACCTTCTAAAGTACGTTTATTTAGACGTACGTTATCTTTATTATAGATAATACCTAGATTATTACCCTTAATAAGCTATCGCTCGCTATTAGAAATGAAGAAATTTGTATAAAGGCTATTAAAGCGACGCCGGGATATACCGCGATAGTAGTTAGGTCGGCGAACCCTAATAAATATATAAAAGAGGTCGTTTATTATTCCTATTATGGGAAAGATAGTTATAATTATATTATCTACCGCGATAAGTACCTTATAATAATAAAGGCCTAGTTAGAGTAAAAGAAAGCTCGGAGCTAAAGGGGTAGTAATATTATTAAGGATAATAATTATAACTAGGGCTAAGGGGGTAGACGCGGTCGTAGTAATAAGAAGTAGCGAGTTAATATAGATACCGTCTTTAAAGAAGAGTCACCGATACGCCTAAATATTAGAATAATAACCGTTAATAGAGGTGACCTATCCTATGTATTTCTCTTCGATACCGTTTATAGCCGTTATATCGTTAACGATTATTCCTATTTCGGCGACGATTATATTAATATTCTAAATACCTTTATTATAGGCGTTAGCGAGTATAGCCTAGTCCCGGTAAAGCGAGGGACTATTACTATTTATATAATTAATACTAGTCGATAAATCGATATATATTTATTTAATATACTCTATATCTCTAGCGTATAGTCGAACCTTATCTCTAGGTCGTAATTAATATTAATCGGAGTTAAGATTACTAAAACTACCTTTATAGGTATTATTATCGGTTATAAAGGCTTTAACTTCCATTTTACGTCCTATAATAAAGTATTTATACTTAATACCTAGGTACGTCTTACTTTAAGTTTTATTACGATTATAATTACGTCCTAGATTCTTCCTAGGCTAAAAGTATACGTATATATTACTTTCTAGGTCTTCTTTAACCTAAAGCTATAATACTACCGGCTAGGTTATTTAGGGTAATAGAATTTAGAGAAACTAGAGACGATAGTTATAAATATTAATCTAGATAAGTTAATACCGGCGGATTATACTTATACCTCGTATATTTAATCGCGAATAAGAAGGGTATTATATACGTACCTTATTACTCCGGGTAAGTACCCGTATAAACGTATCGATAGTAACCTCGTCGGTTTTATCGATAATAAAAGAGCACCCCTAGGAGAAGCCTATAACGGCGCCCGCTACTTTAAGACTATATTTTATAATTTTATTAAGGAGTTTTACGTCGCTATTCTTATATATAAAAGCGATTTCTTCTTTATATTTAAGGTTTATACCGTTAATCGCGAGCGACCTATATAGTAAATTAAGTATTATTATATCGATAGCGGAGGAGAATTTAATTTTAAGGTATTTATAGTTTACCGAGAGGAGAAGGGGATTTTACTCGAGTATATTACTCGCGATACCCTATAAGTTAATGGTACCGCTAAGTATTTAGGCTAGAGCCTAGGTTATAAGGTATATACTATACTCCTTAAAAACGGTATAAAGAAGAAGTACTAGTCGGAATTCGTTCTCGTAATTAACTACCTCCGTAATCGATCCCCTAAATCTAATATTAAGATAATATTATTCGAAAAGGTTAACGGTACTAAGTTTAACCTCCGCTATTTAAAAACTCTCGGCTCTAAAGTATAAATTTATACTAATAGTACTATTATTAAAATAAGATATTTTAAGTCCTATACCGTTAAATATAAACTAGTCGGGTACGAGGGCGATATAATCTACCGCCTTATTAATAAAAAAGGCGAGTTTATACGGTTAGGTAATATCTATTTTATTAAACGAATACCTTAAGGTATATTTAAGCCGTAACGGAAGCGTAGTATAACGGCCTCTAGTTTTATTTAGTTATTAAAGCGGGCGGCGGTCGAAGCTAACTCCGGTAATAATTCTAGCGAGGATAGGAGCTCGCCTATATATCTAAAGCCGTTTATACTAAATAAGTAACCCCCTAAAAGCGATAGTAATAACGATATCGATAGTAATATTAGTAGCGACGATACCCCGTAGCTTTATTCGCTATAAACCCGTCTATTATAGTTTATAAAGTAGCCGGTAATTAAGCTACTCGTTAAGATCCTATAAAATTATCCCGAATTATATATACTTTCGGCTATACCTCGATATAAATCCCCCGATTTAATCGCCCTATATATTTTCCTAACTCTCGTTATACGCGCCGAAGTACGGGAGCCGAAGATATATAAAGAGGTTATAGCCGATAACTATAATAAAATAAACTAGTAACTAGCGATATAGGATAAATTCGATTCCTTAGTTTAGGATAATATATAGACGCTGGCCTTTATACCTATAGGGCGTAAAATACTACGCGGTAAATAAATCTATAAACTAAAGCGTAGTACCGTAGGTAAAGTACTACGTTATAAAGTATATTAGGTAGTTCGTAGTTTCGAATAACGAGAAGACCTAGATTATAATAAGACTTTCGCCTCTATAATAAAGCCTATAAGCTATAAAGTTATCTTTACTTTTATTACTACTTTGGACTAGGATCTTAAGTAAATAAACGTTAAAACTACTTTCCTATATAGCGCGGTATAGGAAGAAATTTATATTGAATAATTTACTAGATTTCCTGCCGCTGGCTCTAGAGTATATATAGTCTATCGTTTTAATAAGGCCCTCTATAGACTAAAATAATCGCCTCGAGTATAGTTTAAGATATTATCTAGCTTTCTAAAAACCTTAGGTTTTCGCGTTCTTATCTCTAATAAAAGCGTCTTTATCGGTATTAAGAATCGAGTTATTATCGCCGCCTATATAGACGACCTACTTATTACTAGCCCCGATAGTACCGTTATTTATAGTATTAAAGACGCCCTCTCCTAGTAATTCTAGATAAGCGACCTAGGACCTTACTCTTATTACCTTAATATATCGGTATCGCGGGATAAAGTAAATAAAATCCTCCGATTAAGCTAGTCTACCTATATTAAAAAAGTATTAAAGGAGTTCGGTATATAGGATACCTACCTAATTACTACCTCTATAGATACCGAAAAGCTTTATATAATAGATAAGGACTTCCTCGCTCCCAGTGACTCCCGTATTTAGTATTAGTCCGCTATTGATTCTCTTATATACGCTATACTGGGTATAAGGCCCGATATCGTATATATTATATCCGTTATTAGCTGTTATAACTCTAACCTAGATGAATTTTACTAGAAGGCCGTTAAGCGTATCTTTTAGTACTTTAAAGGGACCGCTTATTTATAGTTAATATTTCGCGACTCTATATTTCCCCTTACGGGGTATATTAATATTAACTAGGTAGGCGACTTTAATACCCGATATTTAACTTCGGGATATATTTTTAATATTAGAAATAAAGTTATTAACTAGTTTTTTAAGCGGTAGCCTATTATTACTTTATTAACGTATAAAGCTAAATATACCGGCTAGATATAAATTACTAAAGAGGTTATTTAACTCTAGAGATTATTACGGGAGCTAGATATTACTATAAAAAATTTTACCGCTAGAGTAGTAACACTCTACTACGATAACTAAGGCGTTATAGCGCTGGCTAAGAACCCCTAGTTCTACGCTCGTACTAAGTATATCGCTATTTAAGTATAATTCGTGCGCGAGAAGGTTAAATCTAGCGAAATTAAGCTAGAATATACGCCTACCGATAAGTAAATAGCTAACGGGTTAATTAAGGCCCTTAATAAAGATAAATTCGTTACGTTTCGTAAAGCTCTCGGGCTAGAAAGTCCTTTATAAAGCCCGCGCTATCGTTAATTATACTCCTTAACCGTAGAAATAGTAGGAGCCGTTTTTTATTTTAGTGGGAGTTATTACTATAGTATAATACCCGCCTAATACGGCTCTACGCTAAATATTAAGGCTCTTCGGGTAATCTACGATACTAAATCTTATTTTCTAACCTCGTATCGGGGGCTAGTATACTGGTTATATTATATATCTTTAGTATACTCCCTATAATGATTCGACCTAAAATTTTAATATATTATTTTATTTAGTTACTCTTGAAGCCTATATCGCCCCTAAGTTGAATTAATTTGACCGCGGGCTTCGATCGTAATGGCCGCTGTAATTAATATCGAATATTAAGCGCCGTAAGCGTTATATACGGCCGACGTATTCTTTCTCGGTCCCTATATTACTACCTAAGAACTGAAATAGTTCCTTATATATACGTAGTTATATATTAATAGCTATATATACCCTAACCCTATCTACTTTCCTACTAGTAAAGAATGGAGTAACTAGGTTAAAGAGTACCCCGAACCTAATACCGTCGATTTATATAATAACCTCTGGAAGCGCCTAAAGCCTCTAGCGCTAAACTAGCTAACTCTATTTAATAATTAGAATACTAATTAGGTCGCTCGACCCTACTATAAATAATTTAAATAGTATTATTAGGGTATAGTTATTATTCGAGAGCCCCCTAGCGTTTATATAGTTATTTATAACTACGACGTTAATATATCTTAAGACTTTAATAAGCTGCGGTATCGTAACCTTATATTTACGTAATATAGGTTTATTAAGTACGCCTAAACCGCTAGACGCTACCGCGTTAAGGGTGTATAATTTGGTAACGCCGACGTCCCTAGGGACCCCGGTTAATATATACGCCTAATAGTCTAATAGATCGACGCTATAGCCTCTATCCTAGACCTCCCCTTTTAAGGTCTTAATAATTAGCGATTACGCGGCTTCTAGCGTATTATACGTTAATAGCGCCTATACTAAAGTACCTATAATACTATATACGCCCCTTAGGCGAACCTATAGTATCGCCTACGCCTTTCCCTTATTAGGGTAGCCCCTATAGTACTTTATATAATCGTCTCGTAGTATCCTATTCGCCCCTATAGATCCTACGCCTATATTTCGACTTATTTTTAGTGTATACGCTTTGAACGTTAAATAAAAATTTTAAAAAACCGCGTTTTATCGAAAAACGGAATTTTTATTAGGTAATAGTAGATTTTATTTATTTTACTCTAGTTACCCGGCGTTTAGATAAAAGGGGGATCCGATACTATTATATTCGGGTTTTTAGTTTATTATTATGACCCGGCGTTTAGTTTACTCCTACGACCCGGCGCTTAGCCTTAATACGCTATAGAGTTAGATAACTTATTTTGCCCTTTAGCGTTACTGTGTTAAATAGATACTACGATCGAGTAGAAGTATCGAAATAAGAGCTGATTAGCCTCACTAGCCGCGCGTATAGCGCGGTACTAGTATGGCCTTAGCAGCCCTCATGGTTAGTCGCTCTAGTATCTCTACATAGTAATAATACAAGTATAGGGTATATAATGAGCCTATTCGTCTAATATTTAAATTATTAACGATTTATCGAGTTACTAAACCTACTGAATTTATTAATAGTAAATACTATTTACTAATAGAACTCCTAACTTATTAATCCTATTAAACCTCGGGTCGGTATTTAATATAGAGTTTTAATATAAACCCGTAGATAGTTTTCTAATAGGGCTGATAACGCTTAAAGTATACTAATATTTACTTTTAAGATTTACCGATATTAACCGTTATTTTATCCTTTTATTCCGAGTTAAATAGGCCTATTTTTATATATATTAATATATAAACCGCTGGCTTAATCTTTAAGGATTTAACGAAATCTTTAGATTTTTTTAAATTAAATATATTTTTAATAATATCGAATCGCTAGGTAAGTATATTAAGATTTAATTAAATTCTTTCCTTTTTTAAAGCTAGTATATTTAAAGTAATAAACGATCCCTTTAATTAATAATATAGAAAACGTTATTATATATTTTGGAATATTTCTATAAATCGGTAAAACGATAGTTTATATAGTAAATATTATAGTAATAAACTACCTATCTATATATTTATTTCGGATATAAAAGCGGTGTATTTTTTATATATTTAACGTTATATTATTTTATAAAGTTTTTATTAATAATATTTATCTTTACCCCGGGATTTATATCGCCTATAATTATATATTTTATAAATTTAATATCCTTTAGATTAGGAAGTATATAATAATTAATATATATACTCCGCGATAAAAGACCGATTTCGGAGCTAATTTATGTTTTAAAAAAACTTTAGAATTAATATCTTATTAAGGCCGTTATTATCTAATAGGGCGTATACCTTCTAAAGTAGGGTTTAACTAACGCGTACTAATATATTATTTATTTAAAGATTCCTAAAAATAAAGTAACTCTAGATAATATTATATCTATACCGGTAATCGGCGAACGCCCTATTAATATATATAAAATCCTTATCGGTATAAAGGTAATAAACATAGTAGTCGCTATATTCTTTAACGGACCTATAACTACGAAAGGCGCTAAATACACCTATTTTATTAAATATAAAATAGTAGTAACTATATTTAAGTTTATCGTTAATATAAATAATTATAAAGCCGAAGCCATAGGCCCTAAGATTAATGATATTACTATAAATAATATCGTATTCGAAACGGCCCTTTCGTAGGCTGCGCTTATACGAATAAGTATATATCTTTATAACGCTATAGGTCTTATAGCCGTTATCGCCCTTAATCTTTAATAGATCGATACCGTTAGTTATTTTAAATAATTATACTATATTATCTTTCCCTAAATAACCGAGTCTCTCGTATTATTAGATTAGAGCTTTAATATTAATAGTAGCTAGTATTAACTACTACTAATTCATATATAGAACGTAGAGGTTATAGTTTTATAAGATTATTATAATTCCTTTAGATCCGATAAAGATCCCTTTAGAAATAAAACCTAAGAGGTAACTAGCTCGTTAAAGTTTAGTATAGGAAATAAAGTTAAAACTATTATTAAAAATATATATAATATTATTAACCTTAAGGTATTATATATCTTTATCGCCTAAATATAGTAGCCGAATAATACCGTTATTATATAGCGTCAGGCCGCCCTTAAAGTTATTAATATTATCGGCGCTCTTAAGCTTATTATACTCTATAAAAGTAGAGCGATTATAATTAATATAAATAATAGTACCGGTATCTAAAACCTAGAGTTTAGAAATATTAGTTATAATATTTATAAGGGTATAGTAGTGTTCTATATTTCTTAAATTAGAATTACCTTCGGTATTAGACCTCTAGCGCTTATTTAACTTATCGGATTTATCGTCCTTACTCTTATTATTTTGGCTTCTATTATTATCGCTATTATTTTTAATAATAACGTTATTATTACCTTTACCGCCGTCTTTACCGCGGCTACCTCGACCGCGCCGGCTACGGTCGCGCTAGTTATTATAACCAAGATTATTATACTAGGGTTTATTGTAAATAATATAATACCGTACCCGCCTAATAAAGTTAATATAGTAAAGATATAATTGAATAATTCTTTCCTAATTAGGCCCTTAGACACGCTATAGTATTAAATTATATATTATAAATATTAACTAGCCATAACTAGCGCTACTAGCCTATAAGTATAGTATATTACGGAAGCGAGAGATTACTATATTTAGGGTAGTCTTAATAATACTATTAATATTAAATAAATCGTGGTCTTCAGCGAATATTTTATAATAACGCTAGTAATCAGCGCTAAAATTACGGTAGAACTATTAGATTATAAAGTTATTATTAAGCTTAAGGTAGTTAAAATTATAGAACTCGTTATAAACCTCTTAAAACTTACTAGCGTAGTCGCTAGGACTATCGTATTAACTAATAATAAATTAATTAAACTTAATTAATACCTTATATAAATAACCGGAGCCACGAGGTTTAAATTCGTTTATAATAGTTATCTAGACTATAATAACGACCTTATTATTCTTAATCTTAACATAGGTTATAGGGGTAACGGTATAACGGAGGATATTATAAATTATTTTATTATTAGTAAACTATTAATACGTAATATCGATATCGTAGTTAAGTTTACCTACGTCCAGTTCTAGAGTTATAATAAATAAATCTTCGAGGTATTCCTATAAATCTATTATATTAAAATTATTATATATATCCTACTTCCATTTAATAAAGCCTTCTATTAAATTTAAGATTTCGATTTTAATAAATACCTAAATAACCTTTACGAATACCGATATACTAGCGGTAATCTAGGTATAAGGCCGAATAGCTTAGTATTACTAGGCGGTTCTAATATTAATTTAGAGTAACTAAAGCTAGCGAAGGAGTCGGATCGATAATAGTATATATATAAAGTATTAATGTCTCTTTTATCGTCGTATATATATACCTTATTACGGAGGTAGTCGATTATTTATTTAATCTACTAAAAGGTACGGAGCTAGAGTCTTTAGAGGGTATATTATTATTTAGTAATTAAATAAAAAGGTTTAATCTTAAGCTACTCTAGGTTTTATTTTCGTTTTAATAATCGTTACTATTATAATCGTTTTAAACGATAAGGCTAAAAGTTTAGAGAATAATATATTTAGGGTTTAGCTCGCTATTACTTTATACGAGGGAATAAAAATAAATAACTTTAATAACTATTTTAATAATAAAAATTACAGTCGTAGTTACGACCTATAATTATAATTTATTTTATTTTTCCCCCCGACTACGGAGTTATAAATTTATTCTTAGCTACTAACGCTGTTAACGTTATTAATATTTATTTTTAAAAGGCGGTAAGCGAGCTATAGCGGTAATTAATTACGATTATTCTAGGTTTTAAAAAGACCTTATAAGTTTAAAGTTATAGTACGCTAGTAATAATTATAATAAATTATATAGAGGTATTAACGATAATAAATAACTATCGTATATAACTACCCCTAAGATATTTATTTAGGTATATATAAAGTACACTAATATTAACCGATTACGGTGATTAATTACTCCCTAGTATAGTAATTAGCTACTTTCTAATAGCGCTTCGCTTATTAGTTATTTTCTAGCGGTGTATAAACTCTTTATAAACGATTTAGCTACTCTTTAATAACGATTCGCTTATTAACTATTTTCTAACGGTGTATAAGCTCTTTATAAACGATTTAGCTACTCTCTAGCGTATATTATATAATACGATTAACTACTTTCTAGTAGAGGCGGGGCCGGCGGAACTATATTCTAGGTACTAAGCCCTTTATTTAAAAAAAAATTACGGGCGTAATCTAGTACGTCCTAAATATAATTATAATAACGTAATAACGCCGTATTACTACCATTAATACTATAATAATATAGTGAGTACGTAGCGGATATATATATAGAGCCCGGGTTTATAACTTATTAAATTATAATAAGTAAAAATACTTCTTAATTAATTATCTATAAAGGATAAAAGCGAATATACGTATAAGACCCTAATACTAAGTATTACTAAATCTACTTAATTAGTAGTTACTAAACAGTTCTATACTCCTATATTCCAATATATTAAGCTATGATAATAGACTATATAATTAATTACTCGAAGTTTATAAATAGGGACTATTATCTCCTCGATAACTTTAATAAATAATAATTAAATCTACTTAGTTTAGAGCTAAATACGAAGGAGGATAAAAGTAATTATTAATAATTTAACGGATTCTTATATTTTATAGCTTTATAAATATTTTATAAATAATTATAATCGGGCCCAGCCTAATAGAAATAAGAAGAATCTAAATTTAATTATATATATTAATTTTCCGTTATCGGTTAGAATAATATTAATTAGATAGTATTATATCTATTTAATTATTCTAGTTAGTTTAGAGTATACTATATCCGTTAGCCGAGATCTAATAATATTTAATACCGGTAAGATACTAATTAAAGGCGTCTATTCCGCTACTATATCTAGTCCTTTTAAATATATAATTCTACGAGATATTTCGCTTATTATAACTCGCTCGCGGATAACCCTATAATAATAGCGGGTATTTATTATTATATCGAAAGTAAAATCTTCCTTTTATACTTTTATAACTAGATATTTACTATATCTACGATTAGATAATATACTCCCAAATCCCGAATTTTCTTATTATTATTTCATATCTCCTATATAAACTAAGGTGAATATATAAAGCTATATCTAAATATTATTAATATCGATAATTATTCTCTTCTTTAATATAGATAGGCTAGGCTCTAAAATCTTAATTATATTTTTAAATTTAGTTATATAAGGCCTTAAATATAATAATAGAATATTAGCCCGGCGTTTTCGCTCTCGCTAAGATATATTTACTATAGTTATATATATTCCTAGGATCGACCTATATATGTTTCGAAAAAGGCCGAATATATTAATAAAATTAAATAGGGGTATTAAAATATAAGCGCCTTTAAATAATTAAATAAGATAGTGGCGTTTATATATTATAAACTCTAAATAGTCTTTATAGGTAACGGAGAGCTATAGTATATAAATTAATTCATCGCGGTAGTTATAGATATTCCGTATAATGAAACGCTTTATATATTTGATTAATTTACTCTTTTTAGTAAAATCTAGGCCCTAATATTTATAATCGAAATAGATATTCTTTTTAAGAAATAAAACCTAGTAAAGCCGTTCGAACCTTTTATTAAATAAGAAAAACTCTTCGCTCTAAATACCTATTATAAGCGGATAATTATTATTTTTAAAACTGAATTTCGAGATACCGATTAATAGATTAATTATAAATTATATTACCCCTCGCTAAATAATCGTAGCTTTATTTATAAAGTCTTTTCCGATCGTAAATATACGACCTAGGTATTTATAACCAGGATCTTTATAATAATAGTAGTACTTATAATTATAAAAATAATAAATATAGTTAGACGGAAAGATAATAGTCGATTTCCGGAATAAACTCGAATCGAGCACGCCTAGGTATAAGAATAAAATAACTCTAATAATATATCGACGAAGTAGGCTATTCCTTTATATATTTTAATAATAATAATATCTAATAAAAGAGTTATTCGAAAAAGATTCATAAAGTTAAAAAAATATAATACTTCTATAGAGGGTTTATTAGAACCTTATTCTCATAATTTATAAGTTAATAGATACTCCGCTTTTATAAATAACTCTTATTTACGTAACTTTATTCGCGGTAGTTATTTTATAATATATTTTTTAATAGTAGAGACTATATAAGGGGGTTATTTTAAATATCTAATATTATTTATAAGGGCGAAAATCTTGAGGAGACTTTAATAATTATATTTTATAATCTTTAATACCTAGTATTAGAGATTAAATATTATACCGAATTTATTTAGCCGGAAGTTCGTTCTTATATATAAAACCTCTTTAAATAGATCGGTTATGAATAGGCGACGTAAAGATAGAAGTATATTTATATCGCCGCCGTTATTCGATAGTAGAGCTAACTCGTTAAAGTCGTCTATAAAATCTTAGATAAGTAGTTCGGGGGAAGGTAGAACCTCTAATATTTCTAAAAACTCGGGTTTATTAACGCTATCTTAATAATTAAGGAACTCGTATATAGGGTTAAACTCTTCTATATTATTAATAAAATCGAATAAAGAATTAATAATATTAATTGTATCCTTAAAAAATTAACGGGGCTAATTTCAAATATACTTTCTAACTTATTTATTAGCCTAACTCTATAATATTATCGAGAATAATAGGATATTTATATTTATAGATTATGTCCTAATTAAGGAATACTAATAACTACTCTTTATTTAATACTAATTATTCCGGTAGTTTATTAAAATTTTGTTTAGAACGCGCTCTTTTTAAACCTTTCGTAATTACAATTATCGGAGGTTTATATTAGTTAATAAACGTTTATAATCTAATAATTATTAAGGCTAGGGACTAAACACTCGAGGTATAATAAACTAATAAATTAATAAGAGTAATTATATTTATAAAATCCTAAATTATCGCGTATTGGTATTTAATAAAGAGATTATATATAAAGATTTTACTACTAGATAATTATTATTAATTATTTAGTTACTATAGAGAAAAGCCTAGTTTCTATATTTTCCTAACTATATTTATCTAGCTTATCTGGCTTCTCTATTTTATATATTTATATAGTCGTATTTTTAGATATTTTTAACTTTTATATTTAAACGCCTAGATTAAACGATTTTTTATAAAACTAAAGGAGTTACCCTCCTCCGTATTTATTTTATATAGCCGACTATATAGACCTAGGGTATTCTAGATAAGAGAGGTAACGGAGAGCGTAAGATTTAATATATATTACTATAATTATCCTATTTCTAGTATAGCGCTAACTAGTAGGTACTAGATATTTAATATATAATATTTCTAACTATAATATAAAAGTATAAGACTTATATACTACGTTATAGATAATATATATATACTAGATAAATAAGTAATATTATAACTAGTAATAAATAATACTACTAAATTATATAGGGCTGAATTCGTTAATATTATAAAATTAAAGCTAGTTTCTCTATTTATAGTCCCCGCCCTTTTATTTCCTAAGATATTATATTAGGCCTTTTATTTATACTTTAGGTATTAATTAATTTCTTTTTATAATAATTATAAATTCTAAAAAGTTTAGTGAAAAGAATATTTAAAATTAGTGAAGGAGTTGGTTAAGAAGTTAACCTAAAACCTTATATTATACCTAGTTAATACTAGATTCCTAATTATTTAATAAGTAAACTACTCGGAAGCGGAAAATACTAGATAATATATTAATATGAGATATTTATATATTATACCGTCGTAGTGTTAACGAAGCTAGGAGTCGTTCTTAATTAAGAGGAAAATAAGGTTTTAAGATTAATAAAATCGTAAGTTTTCTTTATTTATAATACTCTATATACGATACTTTATATATATTTAATATTAATCCGTATTATAGAGCTTTAGAATAGTAGTAGATAATAAAGTAGATAAATTTAATTCTAATAAAGTTAGGGCTAGACTATAATATTTTAATAATAACGATAACGCGGAGAATCCCGTATATAATAAAGATAATTAGAATTAGCCTTAAAGCTAAGATAAGAATAAAGATTTCGATAAGGATTATAGCTCGGAATTAAATAAGGTAGTATAAATATCGGTTTAGATAAAGGCCTTTATATTAAAATCTAAATCGAAATCTAGTACTTAATTAATTAAAGAGAAACGGGTGAATAAAATAGTTATAGATATTAAGAGTAGAGAATTAAACTATAGTATAAATATAAAATCTAGTTTTATAAAGCTATAAAAGAACTAATATCTAGAAATATTAATAAGATTTAATATAAAGTTATATAAATATTTAATTAAATAAATTTAGAGAGACGACCTTAGGGTAAAAGAATAAAAATATATAATTTCTATAGTATAATTATCCTAGAACGCCTCGAACTAGAAGTCTAGGTCGATTATATATATAATTATACCTCTTTATTTATTTACTTTTTAATAGCTACTTATTCGCTAAATTTATATTATAGGATAAAGTTAAGGAATAGACCGAGAAAGATAAAATATGATTATTTACGCTATATTATAATACGAAGATATTAAATAATATCCTAAAAGCCTATTATTCTTTATTAAATTTCGATTACGTATTTGATTTCGCTAGATAATATACCGATATAATAGAGATAAATAAAGATTTTTATTAGTATTATTACGTTAAGTATTCATTTATTCTTTAATTCTTTTTTAATTATTGTTAATTATACTAATAACTATTTTTACTATATTCGTAATAAAGATAAAAATATATCTTAATTAAAAAGCCGATCCTAATATATTATTTAAGTCTAAATATACTCGAGGGAAGTTAATAACTTAGTTTAATAAAATGACTAAGACTTCTAAATATTAATATTCTTTTAAAAAGCTCGTATATATAAAGCCTAAGAGTCGCCGGCGTAACGGCGATACTAAAGAAAAAGTCCTAGATCTAGATAAAAACGTTAAATACTTTTTCGCCGGTATATCTTTATTTATACCCTATCCTATACCCCGTCCTATTAAAGTACTATTAATATAATAATTAAAAAAGTCTACTATACGCTATTAATTCTATCGGCTATATAGTATTATATTTATAATCTATAAAAATATCTAGAGCTAGCGCTTGAAAATAAATATAATTCCTATAATTTAATTTATAGGATTTTGGAAATAGATAATACTCTTTTAGATAAGTATATCTATAAGTTAAAATAGAATTTGATATTTATTTATATAAATATAATTACGAGTTAGGATTCTTCTCTAGAATTTATCTAATAGGTCTTCTATATATTACTATAGTATCTACTTTATACTCTATATAATACATCGAATTAATTTATTATTATTATCCACTATCTATTATTAATAATAATATAATATTTAAATATTCTAGTGCTAAAGGACTACTAAAGATAATACTAGATTCTAGTTAGTACGGAATATATAGTACGGATAATATATTAATAGATTATATAACTATTAAAATAGAGTGTTAGAATTATATAGTTAAAGGTATAATACTAATATTAACGCTATAAAGAGAATAAACCATTTTAAAATAAATTATATAAATCGATTACTTTAGAATAGACTACCTTAAAATAGACTATTTGGATAGAGTATTATATACTATTAATAGTATATAACTAAAAACGCGTTACTAAAGAATACTATTATTTATATTTTATATTATTTCTCTTCTACTAATAATATAAAAGTTAGTAATATATTATTTAGAATATACTAGGTATTAATAAAGTCTTAGAAGGTAATAATAAGAATACTCGAGGTATTAATACTTATTTTAAAGTAATAATATTAAGATAATACTACTACTACGCTTTATTAAAATATATTATAGGAAAAGCGCTCCTAGTTGTAAAAATACTTTTATAAAACTATTATATTAATAAAAGTACTAATATAGAATTACTGTATTAGTATAAAGCTAGTATAAGGTATTACTCTAACGAGAGGTATTATTTTAATAAAAGGTACTTCTATAAAACTACTCTATTAATATAAGATATTACTTCTATAAAAGGTACTATAATAATATAACCTTATATTATTTCTATAGAATCACTACTCCTATAAAAGGAATTTCTATAAAAGATACTTTAGTAAAAGTATTATATAATAAAAAGTAGTACTTTACTCTAGAAACGATACCGCTTTAAAAATCACTATTATATAGGTCCCTACTATATAGTTTATACTAAATAGTTACTATTATACATCGGCAAGTCCGGAAAAACAGTTCTGCAAAATCGCTGCTTAATCGGTGCAAAATGCGCATTTTGCAGCCTTGGCAAGTCTTGGCGCCAAGATTTTTAAGTTAGAGTTAAGGTCTGCGCGGGAGCGCTAAACTTAATCCTAAAAGTAGCTTTATAGCCCTATAGGGCAACGCTAGTAAAAATCTAATTAAAAA
>JAABUS010001422.1_pt1 | contig 52310 bp, 48 predicted proteins | sample 5560161 | NCBI WGS metagenome assembly JAABUS01 (sample SAMN10711885, study PRJNA513376) | rock metagenome | isolation source: Antarctica rocks | place: Antarctica: Victoria Land, Trio Nunatak nord | collected 2016-01-04 | reverse complement strand
CCTTCAAAGCGCAAATTTCTAATCCCTGCTCTTTCTTTCTTGTGTGAAGCACTGTGCTGCTGACTGGCGTACCGTACGGATACTCTGTGACCACGTATCTCCTTCCGAGATAGCTCTGAAACTGCGCGACGAGCCTCTAGGACATTGCACAGAGTCACGAAAGCATGGCCTGCAGGTAAGCTTCTGTGTGCAGAAAATCAATGGGTGCCCAGTACTTCCATATTGTACGTCTGGAATAAAGACTGAACGTCCTTTGGTGTAATGGAGAAAGGTGGATTACCCACATAAAAGGCCGGCACTCTAGTCTTGTTAATTCGAAGCAAGGGATCTTCGGTTTTGCTTTTATGCCGAAGTGGCTCAATGATGCCATAGTTGAGGTCCATGAACTCTGTCGCTAATGAGCTCTTTCTTTTCCTATTCTTCGACGGCTCATGAGGTAAGTTTCTGGGGTCAAAGTCTGCCACCTTGAAGGCGTCCATGTCTGTGGTGTCTCCGGCATTGTTACTCAAGCGATCATTATCCGCTTCTTTGCCCCATTTTTCAATGTCGACCGTGTCGAGTTCACAAGCATACCTCGGACTTTCCGCTCCCCCTCGTGCCTTTGTTTCGCTACATATAGCCTTGATATCATCGACGAACGTCTGGCCAAAGGTCTTTATGATGATATCTTGGGGTTTGAGATGTGCAGAGCGGTCATTCGTCGCTTTGGGCCGAGAGGAATCTTCAATCGCACGCAACAAAGCAGCTCCAGCCGAGTGATGCTGTGTAGAGTGAAGCAAACCGCCCGCTGCCTGGTCATCTTGGTGGCTCGAGAGCCCGCGCTTGGCCTCTGATCCATGGGCGATTCCCCGTGAAATTCCGCGGCGCTTGACCCGCCAGTCGATTGTTTGCAGCCAATTGTCTGTTTGGCTATGAATGACTATCTTCTGTCGGGCACTGGGCCCTCTGGCCCGCCTACGCCCTTCATTACTAGCTAAGGCCTTTTGGCTGCTTCCCAACCGGGCGAAAGCTTCCGGCCTCGGATTTCTAGCTGACCGGTTGCGCCGTTCTTGCCTCTCCCTGGTCCTTTGGTTGCTACCTGGTTTCACCGCACCCTGCCATACCTTTGGAAACTTGGGTTCTTGTCGTTTGGAATGCTCGACTGTACGATGAGGTAGGTTTGAGTCGGAAGCACACCCCGAGCTTTGTTGCAACTCCGGAAAAGGGTTTACCAAGGCTGGTATACTCGTTACCTTCACTTTGTAACTACGCCTCCCTATGTCTTCAAATTGCCTGGGCACTCCTCTGTATTCCTCTTCCCGACTTGTTGGGTGTGTCCACTTACGGAAAGCGGTGGCCTCGGAGACGGCGGTCCAGTAGTCACTTGAACGCTTACAAAAGTCTTCGATTCGTTCCATCTGCTCGATAGTACTTCCCTGAAGTAGAGGGTCCATAACGTCTTGGTGTACAGGCGTCCGCTGCTCTACGCGTAATGAATGATTATATGGTTCAAGTTAAGTTCTTGAAGTCGTCGAGACGGTGCAGAACAATCGTTGATTAGGTTTCGCGTCAAAAGTTGAGCATTACAAACAGTAATCACCTTTTCAAGGATCCAGATACACCTCAACGGAAAATCGTACTTCCTGAGATAGTCGAAAACATTAGGGGTATATGTCAGTTGAGCGCCTACTCGTCGCAGAAATATAGAGAGAACAGTAAGGTATAACTGAAATCTGACTTATGTACTCCTACTTCACATATTGTGATGAAGTAGGCTTACCAGGTCACAAAGGCGTTTAGGTAGTCAGTCTTATACAATGTCTAAGTATCTACATGGGAGATTTGATGCGAACCGATTTCCTTAATGAAGAATCTGTTACTCCTGTTGTGTTGCTACATACAATGTATCGCCATATCTCAGTAGTCATACATTCGAGACTCCTGCATGCTCGAGTCTTACATCTAAAGCACGTCAACCTTCCTAAGCTATCTTGAAATAGCCTGCTTGAATACCCTCCTCGTTGACGATCTGGCTACTACATGCTTATCTTATCATCCGATTTGATGATGATAGGTCCATCCAATAGCGTCCTGTCTTTTCTTGGAGTACTGGTGCACGAAGAGCTCTCGCTTTCCCGATGCATGTCTGGATCATCTTCAGCAGTCCTCCGGCCGGTGGCTGAAAAGAAGAGGTGACGATCCGATGCAGTTGGCTGCAATCTCTCGGTATGAAAAGATGCAGAGCCACCTGTTGAAGGTGGAGTCAAGTAGGGAGAACTAGAAATGCTCGACGAGCCGGCTGTCCACGTCCCGGTCTGACTTGAATTTGAAGGCCAAAGTTGGAAAGAGTCGAAGATTTCGCTATGGCTCTGCTGCAACGTCGGCATCGGATAGAACATCTGCGGGTTCGACGTGGAAGCCCCATGTGTTAGGTTGAACTGCTGTTCGCGAGGAGCATAATTGGCTAAGAAGGCCGGATCCACAGCCATTATTGCAGGCGAATATATGGTAGACCTACTACTACTATTTGCAAGTTCCCAAGGCTGTGTAGGTCTACCCTGAGCATACGAGTATGCCACTGGATGTTTGTTCGGAGCAATCCGATCAAACCTAGGCATAGCTGGAAGAAAAGCTTGAACGTTGCCATGCTTCTTCGCTGTGGCGTTGGAAACATGAGGAGAAAGTTGCGCGTTGGATTGCCGCCCACGTCGTAGATCAGATGCCTGGAGGGAAATACGGTATTGTGGTGGAGAATCGAGTTTTGGATCGTCTTCTGGGTTGTGTTCTCTTCCAGACTGTTCCTTGCTCAGCAACTTCTTTATATGCTGTTTGCTCGAGTTTGCTTTCGCCCATCGGTTGCATGGCCCTTCGACTGGCTCTTGTAGACATCCAACCCGGGAGCTCTCATCCTTTCTGTATAGCGCAGCAGTTACCAGCGACTCGTTGAAATAACATCCGGCAAAGGCCCCTAGCATTATCAATGAGCTTAAGTCCAAGTCGGAACCAAGAATCACTAGGTCTTCTACCATATGCAAGATAAGCGTCAACTTCTTCATTGATGATACACATTGCTTCTCGAGGAAATCCGTCGTCAAAGACATGGACACGTCCTGGTGGTCTTACGAAAAGGCTTCGTAATATGTCTTTGATTGGGCGCCAGCCACCGAGCTCATTAGGCAAAAGATCTTCTGGTAGCTAGGCAGCATTAGTCTTTTTGCTCATTAGATTCGTAGAGTGATATACGAACTCCGGAGAGCATGAGCCAAAAGAATGTCTTCTCATCATACTTGGGCGGTGAGCTCCTAATGTTGCTTCTGTTATTTTGCATTCGAAGCTCTCCAGGCTGTGGCAAGCTCATCATGGCTCAGGAATTTAATTGTTAGTCCAGGAAGTTGAAGCGGTGGGGAGTTCCTATTAACAAGCGTCAAATTAGCATTTTCGAGGTCTGTGAGAAATTTCAGTTTTTGCTCTTTGGAGTCAATCGAAGGACCTTGCCCATGAGATATTGACAACAGACCGGACGTTTTGGCTCGCATGAATATATGTATGGATTAACAACGCAAGCAAACTCCATCGTGCACTAGATGGTCTTTTTACCTATTGCGTCCAAGTTGACGAATAAACATAGCATTGCAACGTGGCCAGGTTGGAAAGTATGCAAGAAATGGTAGGACTTTCTAAAAGATATCGTAAATCCAAAGTGCTGTCTCTAGGACGAACATGTGGTAAAGTTGAAGACCGTGCTACAGGAGATTAAATTCTCGAATGAACGACTCAAGCTTACCGAAGCAGCGACGCTCTACTACGATAAGAGTGACAAACTCAACCGTAGGAAGCTAGGAATGAGAACGCTAAGTGATTGAGGGCAGAATAGAAGGGGCACTTTTGCTGTATGTATGTATGAACGTGAAAAGACGCAGCTCGTCCCGCAGGAATTGGGATACGAGGATAAATCAGAAGCAAAGCGGAAAGGCTGCTGGGTATCGGTCGTGAATGCTCGCACGTTGTCAAGTGAAGGAAGGTGGGCTGTACGAAAGATGCCTGCAGCCAACGCGACCTTATCTTTTTGACGTGTTCGCCCGCCATCTGTGTTATGCTCGAAAAGAAGACGTGGAAGTTCAGTCCCATTTGCAGCATGGTAGCCTGGGGTGGGGTAAACCGGTATACCGGGTCGAACTGTATGTGGAGAACAAAGGACAGCAATGTACAAAGTAAATGTGATATTTCCTCGCGAATGCTAGCGAAATGTATCGACGGGACCAGAACTCTGCATATATTGCTCGTTGCGTTAATCTTTCTCTCAAGAGTATGAGTATTTCAATAGAGAAACGCAGTCTGCTGCTTGGGAAGATGAGCGCAGTATCAAGGAGCACGGTAGTCCAAGTGAAGTGGTAGTGAGATATGGGCAATCTTCGAAAGGAGCCTCAGTATCCAGCGACGTCTCTCCGGGAATATGTCATTTGTCATCCATTACTTCCAAAGGCTCGCCAGCGGCATCATCTATCTCGATTAGACCAGCTTTTGGGCAGAAAAGGCTGAAGCAATGGAAGAGAACATGAAGCGAATAGGAAGTGAGTCAAGAGTTGTACGACGTTGAGACATTTTCGATAGCTCGACCAGACTAATGTTTCCGAAGCCGCTCATTGGCTGGACGAGTAGCGTGTAAGTCTTGTAAAAAGGAGAATGTGCACTATGAAGTTATTGCGCGCACACACAGGGGTATCAACCGGTCCCGTATGCAGATGCACGCAGGAGGCTACGAGTTGACCGTTGTTTGCAATTGTCAACCTGTATGGAAAGAACTCAATCCTAGCAGCCGGGTAGAGTATGATCAGATGCACAGAAGCCGACAAGGTACCAGGTTCACCCATGCAGAGCCAGAGCTTCTCACAATTCAACTACAAGTGACGCACACGATGATTGACGTGCATCCACGGCTGTGAAATAATACTGACCGTAAACTGTGGAGCCTACGTCCAGACCAGTAACTTTCTCAGACGCAGGAAGAAGATCTGACGTTTCAAAGCTTCAGGACTGTACTCGTAGATAGGGCATGCCCCTGATGCATAAAGTTTTGTATCACGTCGCTAAGATGCCAAGCTCTCACACCGAGACCGCAGAACAAAAATTTGGGATATCGGAACCACGCCCCCCCGGAGACTGCTATTGTTTTTCATGATTCCGCCTTATAAACTTCCTCTTTTTGGAAAACGAACTCCTTCAACGGCTTTAGTGTCTGTAAACCAGCTCACCCTCTCCGACCCTTGTTCGTTCACTAAGCCACACGGTAGGCTTCTTCCTTCCTCTGTATCCAAAATCTCTTTCAGGATACCCTTTTTCCCTTCTCCAGTCGCCAGAAAGGCAATTTTGATACCATGAGTGACCACAGGCAAGGTCAAAGTAATTCGTTTCGATGGAGGCTTCGGACTGTCTTCAATTGCAGCAACCCATGCATCAGATTCTCGCAACAACTCGTGGTTGGGGAACAAAGAACACGTATGACCGTCTGGTCCACACCCCAGTAGGAGAAGGTCGAAGATGGGAAGCTTGACACTATCCATCGCCGCAAAAGAATGCATCAAAGCTCCTTGATACTGATCGGCCAGTCCTTGCACATCATCCAGACGCTCGATATCAATTGGATGAACTTTAGGGTGACCCATTTCTTGCGGTATCTTATCCAAAAGCTCGTGTTTGAGGAGATTATAGTTGCTATCGCCATGGTCAAGAGGTACGGCGCGTTCATCGGCGAAGAATATTTCCCACTTCGCAAAGTTCACGGTATCTTCCGCACTGCCATTTTCCGGCAGGAGTAATGCCCTTGCGAGTGTATTTGGGAGAGATCCACCAGAGACGGCAACCTTGAACGCTCCATGGCGATCGAGACCTGCGTTCTGACACTGGAGCACATATGTGCGTAGTGACTGGGTGAGTGAATCGAGATCTTGAAAGGCATACAAATTGGGTTGGTTGCCCATAGTGACGGAGGGCAGGTCTGGATTTTGTAATTCGGTCTTGGTGGGGCTGACCTAGCAAGAGCGGGGTCGTTCGAGAAGAGTGTCTATTGAGTGCTTTGCTCGAGAGAAGTCAGAATTGTGCATACCGTGAGGCTACTTCGAGCAAACATTAATTAAGGTAGATACTACGTACAGACGCTGGTTCGGTGTTGATGAGGTGGTTCGAACATCGCAGTTGAAGCTGTGATGTCACATCGGCCCGTGCGAGATATTCACCTTGAGGTGCTAAGTAAATACTCGTACCACAGTAAGGTGCTCCCGAGGTCCCGCCATCCAGATGTAATACCTCTTTTGTCACATGCTTAACGTATGTACCTAAGGTACCTACCTACCTACCTACCTTATACATGAGCGACGTGGGTAATATGACATAGTCAAGGTATGTAGGTACCTATCATTACTGCCGTCCCTTCCGTAGATTCCGCTACTTCCAGGAAGCTATGGTTTCAACCAATCAAAGTATATACTGTACCTCCGTACCATTTAGATAGATATAAGAAGATTGCAATGCCATGCCTTTTCGAGAATCGAATTCGTGCTAATGGTTGGTACCCAACACATAAGCGCTCACGACACTCTCTAGTACATGAATCATGATATTCGTGTGAGGACTGCACGGATAGGCCGCGTAAGGGTCCCATGTATAAGTCTTACCTCTGCTCCATCGTGTTCTCCCAAGCCATCGCCAATTGCATTCGAGAATTGCCGATCCATGAGATTCTGCGGACCTACCAAAATCGACATACCTCGACAGCCAATCTTGGATATCATAATCATGGATGCCTCCGACCTCTTGCAGCTTCAAACGCACGCTGCACATCAACACAGAGCCCCTCATACACAGATAGCGCCTGAGGTCTCCCCTTGTGCAACGGGGTCCCATGATTCCTCTCCCCTCTCGTCACCCATACGACCAGGAGTATCCGTCGAGTACTCACCCTGTAAACCTTCTAGCAGCGCGAGTAATGTCGTCTCTCACAGCAACGGTTCGTTTTATTGTCGCCGATGCTCAACAACGGTTGGCCATCATACCTAGAACACGGCCTGACTCCCCACCGTTTTGGTTGATGCCTCATACACCGTCCATTTGCCGTCCTTGACTGGAAACGAATTCCCTCGTTTCGGCATTGTTGTCGTCTGAATGTCTTAAATCCGAAAGACTTCAAGCGTGTGGGGATGGTTGTCACTCGTTCCGTCCGAGTCAGAAGTGGTTGGATTTTTGATTCCCATTAGTCTGGCAGACTTGTTGATATTGGCCACCAGTCCTGACACGAATCAGCGCATTGAGCGGAGAGGTTGTTCTTGGTTGAGAAGGCCGTGGTCCGGGAAAGAATGTTTGATTCTTGCTGTAACAGTGCTAAGAGTGGTGAGATTAACAATGTCGTATGGAGCGATTGCGGTTTTGTATTTAAGATACTGGTTATGCTTGCAGCAACGCACCATACCTAGCCCGTATTTTATGTATACACCCACATGTGACACCCTAACGTACTTACGATACCTTGGCATTGCAATATCTATTTTACTGCTTTGACTAATCATATATCATATCAATATTCAGAATTCCACCGTGGCTACAAGAACTCATTATCTATGATGACAGTGGCGGTGACTCATGATCTCTCAGCATTGAGTATTGTGTTTGTTTGTTAACATGACTGCGCTAACAGAACCGCGAATGGGGAGTCAAGCAAAGGAAGATACTCGTCGGAGAAGCATGTTACCTCAGATGACGACGACAAAAAGAAATCTACCTCCAGTTGAGGCGCGACAGGACCACAACGATCAAATGCCAATGGCTGAGAGGCCATTGGGCCGGACCAAATCAGATGCAACGGCAATATCATCAGGTACACGACGAACACGAACAATCCAACGACTTGGATCTGAAGTTCACATTACGGAGCCTTTGCTTGAGAAGAAAACCCCCACGAACGCTGAAGTCAAAGCTCCTCGTGTTTCCGCAATCGTAGCTCCCCGCTCCGAATACTCTCGGATGCCCTCGAGAAAATTTTCCAAGCCTATTGCACCCATTTCTGAAATATCTGCCGACACGACTGCAGTCCAGTCTCGCCGTCCTGCTTCCGAGGTACGGTCGAATGAGCCTCAAACAATCAGGCCCTTCGGTCATACGGTAACCATGTCTGCAATGAAGCAAGCTCGTCCAGAAAGCACGATTCCACGCCATGGCCGGTCAAACAGCAGGCAGCTGTCAGCAAATATTGTTCCTCCCATGAGCTTGCCGCCTTCGAAACAAGAACAACGGCCGGCTTTTTCAACCTTGCAACAGCACTTCACACCCAAAAAGGTAACCAAAGCACCGACTGCCTCGTTTCTTGGCCCACCTCCAGGCAAGCAGGACGGCGATAATACACTTCCTGGCGAGATAAGTCGTTTGCAAATGGAGTTAGCTCAGTTGCATCTATTGCACCGTGATTCAATTAAGATTCAAGCTCAGTGGGAGAAAAGTGCTGAACGAAGTTTGCAACGTCGCTTTGAGAGTTTGTCGAAACAGCATGTTGAGCTTAAGGAGATTGCGTGTGAATCTCAAGCACTCATCAATCAATCCACGCTTGTAGCATGGTGCCAGCACCTATCAGACTTTGAAATTGCCGAAAAGGTGCAGATACTCTCACGATGTATTGTGGAAATAAGCAGTATACTCAGTTTCGACAGCAAAATTTCACGCATATTCAGATTGTTCGAAGCATGGTCTACTAGAGCTTCTTGGATACAAGAAATAAGACGTCACTCGACTAAGGGCGAAGGCCAGGCTCTGGAATTTATTGAGGGCATCGGAGATGACTGGAAAGCTGAAGTTGATATCCTCAACACAAAGCTGTCTTATCTTTCTCGAGAGCTAAAAAGCCTAGGAGAAGTCCGGGAACGGTCCAGCATCAGCCGTGTGCTAGTCATGCTCCAGAGCATTGTCTCAAATCTTACGTGTGGACATGACTTAATTAGAAGGATCGAACACGAAGTCATGGCCCAGGAGACTGTATGGGTCCAGGAAATGGTCAAAAATCTGGGCAACAATGTGGCTAACGATATTGATGCCATCGCCACGTCACATAAGGGTATTTGGCACAATGAAGACTGACCTGGTCTCACTGACTGCGTCATCTTGAACTCCGCTATCGTAGAAAAGACACTCTTCAGATCTGTCACATGCCCAGGACTTCGCTCTTTGGACAGGGTCAGTGAAATGTCCGGCGAGGTTGCTTGGTTATATGTTGAATTCCCGTGAGGGCTATGGTGAAGCCTCCAGCTGTGGACGTACGTCCTCGAGAATTTCCTTCATATTGTTCAGTTTTGCCGCAACTGTTGTTACCCGGATGTCTCGCCCCCAGGTTGAATATTATAACAAGCAGGACTTGAAATCTAACCATTCCACACAGAATCTGAAGAGGAACCACAAGAGGGTTGAGCGGATTCCTTTTACCAAACATTATCAACTGCCAAATTGTTTTACGTGAGCTCGTGGTCTTCCATGGCGGTTTTGGATAGTAAGGTCTACCTTAATCATCTGACGAGTTAAACCAAACTACGATGTGTTTGCTGACCGCTTGCAGGGATGTCGGGTTTTTGTCTCGTTGGTAATCATAAAATGAATTATGTTATCTCGAACTAATCAGTCCTCGAGGAAGGTTAAGTCCTCTCAATCATTTTCTGAACGAGGGCCTAGAGCCGTGAGAGCCAATCAGGACATAATACAGACGTTCCAACTCCGCAGCAGACTTGACTTAGATTGATATATAATCTACGTGCTTACTATAGTGCGGCCACTTGCTGCTCGGACAGGCTCACTCAGCAGTGCTCAATCAGCCACAACTATTCAACTCGTAAGAGGTCCGAGAATCAGTATCGGTTTGCCTTCAATGTGATGATAAGTTGAACCTCATGCGACGTATCTCTATGGTATTAACTAAAAAATTTCAAACCTTTCGACATATCTGTTACTGTGAAAACCTCTAAGGAGCTGTCTACTGGCAAAGGAAAATCTGTTGTTCCTTTTCATACTACTTGTACGGCGGGACGGATTTTTACTAGGTTCCTGTAAGCCTCGATCTCCGTAAGCTGGAACAAGAAGCGGTAGGCTAAGAACATAAGGGCGAAAGCAGATCAACTTTTGCTGAAAGTGAACTTGGACTCATGGCCTGTTGTTCTCAGGCTTGTGCCATCGATGACACCTCTTATTCCAGATTTCGTATTGCTCTTGAAGATTCATGCGAGGAACGTACAATTGCACTTGTTGTGGATTGAGCAACGTCGTTCAGAAGAATCCACCTACCGATTTGGCAAGTCGTACAGTCTTGGTTTCGAAGGTATTAGGATTGCCTACAATAAGACGTCTATGCCCATCTTATCTAGCAAGCTGGTTTAGGACGGCGTGGTTGGAATTACGTGTCTAGCGAGAACCCTAACGGTCAGCTTCTGTGTAGGATTGTGAAATGAATCCAAACGACTCAGGGCAGCGGCTATCGGGATCTGAAACAACAAGGCCATCGTCATGCCAAAATTGTGCAGGAGTTACTCCAGTCGTGCAACGAATTATTGAGGCAATCGATATCTTGAAAATCACATTGCTCGGAGAAAGTGCAGGCAGATCACTGGGTCAACATACCAAACAGGTATGTGTGTTTGAGCTTGGCGTCTTGTAGATGTTGCTAGATAACCTCCGTTACTAGTATGCGTCCAGCCTCACGCATAGCGACCTACGCCGACCACTCCTATGGGTTCTTGAAAGCATCGAATCTATTACCCATGAAGTGAATGTGGTCTACCCTACGTCTCCACAAACAAATCCCCCGTTGCTACAACAACGCTTTAGCAGGATCAAGAGGAAGCTCAGCCCTCATGACACAGATGTGGAGATGATTATACCCAAAACTTCTCGGCATTCGGGCCATCCTCCATCGGCTGTAGAGCTTTCAGCCACAACGTCAGGCCAGGACCGTCAGCGCAACTCCTTGGGAGTGCCATGTCCACTATCATATCCTATCTTCTCAACATCTCGATCTATTTCCCTAACTGTAAAACCTGCACAGGCTTCATCAGGCGGAAATACTCTTCCATTGCTGTCCCCAATCAGTTACCCACCGTATATACTACCACCAATAGCTCCAATCTCACCAGGAACGGCTGCCCCTTCGACGCATTTCCCAAATCTCCAGCATCACATCAATTCCGGGTTTCTGGATTCCCAACTTCCAAGACGTGAATATGACGACCCTCTCTCCGCCCTCTCACAAGCTCAGACGCGAATAACCATACTTGGTAGGAAATGCCAAGCTTGTGACGCCGAGATCGGCAGCTTGACTAAAGAGCGATCTATTTTGAGGGCACGTGTGGAGTCCCTTGAAACTCAACTTCAGGAAATTCAAGAGAGCAGGGATGAAGCGCAGCGGCAATCGGCCATGAAAGGCAAACAGTACGTTGATATAATGGCAATGGCCGCAAAGATCCAGGCACAGGGTGATTTGGATTTGCAGAGGTGGAAAGTCGAAAAAGAGGAATGGGAGTACGAGAGACAGACTCTAGCCCAAAGACTTGCTGTCCTCCAGCGTAAGAATGAAGTGCATGGTCGAATGAGAGAGAACATTGAGTGAGGATACAACGAGCAGACAGTCCCATCATATCAATGTCAGGGTATGTTTCAGCATCGATAGCGCACGAGCAGCTAAAAGACGAGGTGCAGTCTCCCGACAAAGCTTTGCCACTAAAACGAATGGCCTTATATAACCTCGTTACCAACTGACCGATGAATGGCATATTGGCATATTCAGGTGGCATGAATGAAGACATACGCAGTAATCGGCAGACAATCTAGGAGCATGTCTAAGGCCAAGGGCGGGTAGAGAGGATATGAGGAAGCTGTATTTAGTAACGTGGCAATCGTCTCTGCCGCAGAGTGATCAATCGTTCGATCAAGTAGTCCATAACTTAATTCGGATATCCCACACTGGCCTCTTACCGCCTCCTTAGGCTCCTATACGATGTTCAAACCCCGGCTGCCTCACCCTCAACCCTAATCAGATCAGCTAGCGAGGATGCAAGGCGTACCGAGCCGGCAATCCCGACGCGTCTCTGACGGCATGCCATCATACCTCAGAACAGCCCCAATTACTGAGTACCTACCAGTTATCGGCCATAGAGATAATATCGCTGTTAAAGTTTCATGTGAGACACTTGAACAACTAAGTCTTAGGCGACTGTGCGGTTGACAGTGGGGGTGATACGTCGGATGTGCAGAAAACGATATGGTTGGAATCATGAAGCCAACTCTGCAGGACAGAATACTCCAGCGCGAATTGGGCCACACCTCTAAGTTCTCTGCGATCACAGGTTTGTATGGGGACAGAGGTTGGGTAGATGACCTTGACATCGTCAACGAGCTTGGAGGCCATTCGGGATGCGTGAATGCACTCAGGCAAGTTCAGCATGATTCCAATGACCAGGTTCTACGATGCTGATGCCCCCTTCTTTTGCAGCTGGTCATCTTCAGGCAGTCTTCTAGCATCCGGCAGTGATGATCAGCACTTGAATGTCCACTCCTATCAACCTGAATCCTCCAGCTTGCCGTTCTCTCTCACGACTACCGTTGCAACAGGCCACAGAGCCAATATATTTTCAGTCAAATTTATGCCCCACTCGAACGACCGTACGCTTGTTACATGTGCAGGCGACGCTGAAGTCAGGGTCTTCGATATAGAACACAATGGCCGCTCCACCATAAATTCTGCCAGTTCCAATGCAGTAACAGGAAGATTGGGCCAGGGTCTTGACAACATGTACAGAGGGGTCAGATACTTGAGCGAGGGTGACACAAATGCGAGGGTCTATAGGTCTCACGCAGACCGTGTAAAGCGGATAGTAACCGAGTCGTCGCCGCATCTGTTCCTTACGTGCTCGGAGGATGGCGAGGTTAGATCAATAAGAATCATGATTTAGGCGTGAGAAGCTGAGGGATCGCACAGGTACGCCAATTCGATCTTCGATTACCTTCGTCAGCGTACCCACCTCCAGCTGGTGGTGGGGGTCTCCTCGCGCGTAGGACGCATCAAGACGACTTGAATGTGCCTCCGCCCTTGATCTCGTACAAAAGATATCACCTTGATCTGAATACTATCTCTTGTTCGTCAAGTCAGCCACATTACATTGCACTCGGGGGGGCTCATCTTCATTGTTTCCTCCATGATCGAAGAATGCTTGGTCGAGATCGTTTAGTCGAACGGGGGAGCCCTGGAATTTTATCACCGGCAAGCAGCATGTCATCGCACGACAACGAGCTAATGGGACAAGCTACGCAATGTGTGCGTAAGTTTGCACCAGGCGGACGAAAGCGGATGCGAAGGACAGACAACGGACACATAACAGCCTGTAAGATCAGCGACGCCAACCCAAACGAGATGATTGTAAGCTATTCAGGTGATCACATTTATAGCTTCGATTTGGTCCGTAGTCCTGATGCTAGAGATACCGAGCTAAGAAATAATGAGGGCCTAAAAAATAATAAAGCGAGGCGAAAGAGGAAGGACTTTGGGGATCGTAAGCGTAAGAGGAAGAAAGACACTTCCCGTTCACCAGAAAGTACGCGGAGAAGCTCTAAGCCAAGACACTCGAGAAGGGAGGCAAATGGAGACGGAGAGCTAGCGCTTCGTGTTCGCTACGAGAATGGGCAGAGTGAAGATATTGCCATGAACAATGGCTCTGCAAGTGTCCCTTACTCAGCTCTGGAAGAGGCGAGGGAGTCAACACTAAGTCAAACTCAGAGGAGGAGCCTACAAATAGCAAAGAGTCTCGTTAGGATTCGCAAGCTCTTATTCTCTCTTGATGTCTTGAATCGCGGTTCAGCAGGACTCGAAACCCAACATCCAACATCTCACGTAGCAAATTTCAGCTCCGCAATTGAACTTGCTGCCTCCTGCATTCCAGAGATGGATGAAGTCATTAGATCATGGGGCTACCCAATGAACCCCCTTGAAGAAGACGTTGTTCTTCAGCAGACGTTGCGAGCAAACCGAGACTCGTCACGCAGGTTTGTGCAAGCCGCTGGAACGTTAGCTAGGGTACTTGGTGCGAGGTTGCAGACTCCCAGTCCTAGTGAGGGTGTGGAGCTCTTCCAGCAAATTACACCAGCGCCGCTTGAAGGGGTTCTGGGTGTATCATTGCGTCAAGTTTTTAGTTACGAGTTTCTCCGCGCTATCGTTCTTTGGCTGGACGGTGGCCTAGAAGGGCTTTTGCTAGGGTTCAAACGACCCGTCAATCATCGAGGAGATAGCTCAAGATTTCCCATACCTGATCAAGCTCAGCAGTGTGGTATAGATGAATATCTCATTCCTTATCTGCTTCGACTCGCTCGGGGAGCTGCAATACCAAACATTGATGCCTCGAGGTTTGAAAGAGATGAGTATAGAAAGGCCTTTGACTCAGAGTCTGCTGCGGTGATTGCATTTAGCCACGCTATCAGGATGCCGCTTGAGGATTTATCAACTGCTGTTGTGCCTGCTCTAGATTCTGAAGAGCGGACTTTGCCGATCGTGCAGGATAGGAAGTCGGCGCTCAAATTTTGGGGCTTCAAAGTTGGGCGAGGTGTTTTGATGAATGCTGGAGAGGGTATAAATTTCCAACATGTCGATACAGCATTTGGTGGGCTCGGCAGAAGGGGTACTCAAGTCGAAGGAGACAGGCTGCAGGAGAATACAGACCCCGAGAGCGACGCATCTATTGATATGGAAGACGCTGCCTCTGATGCTGAGTTGATCTTAGTGGATGACCTGCATAACGAGATTGCCGATCAGATGGCTGTGCATAATGAACGAAATCACGATACTGACGACGATGAAAATGAAAATGAAGATGAAGATGAAGATGAAGATAACAGCGAAGCAGGAGAAGACGATGAAATCACAGCAGAGGAACGCCATTTCATGTTCCAATCAGCTTCGGATAGGGGTAGACTACGGGAGTCGGTCGAGCAGGATGTGCCTTGCTTCTCTGGTACTCGAAAATATCGCGGTCACTGCAACGTGAAGACTGTCAAAGACTGCAATTTCTTTGGGTTGGACGACGAATATGTGGTCAGCGGAAGCGATTCAGGCCACCTGTTCATCTGGGATAAGAGGACCACTGAGCTACTAAATATTCTTGAAGGTGATGGTGAGGTTGTGAATGTTGTGCAAGGTATGTCCAAAATTTCTTTCAGCCCTAGATGAGTATACAGCATTAGTATTCGGTCACTTGCCCCCGCACTACTCATTCCACTTCCCTGTTAGAGGTTGTAAAGGTTTCAGTCTCCGATCATCCAAGTCCTGGCAGTATAAAATGCTGGACCATACCAGAGATAAAAACTCTCCTTTTTTTCAGCTCTGGACCGCGTTTCGCTCTATGACATACAAATCCACCATCACCGTCCACTAACTTCTCGTTACCCCGGTAGGTCACCCCTACGAACCCCTCCTCGCCGTCTCTGGCATCGACCACACCATCAAAATCTTCTCCCCCGACGCCCGCGCCCAAGAAGACGCTCGCCTTGGCCTCAACCTCGGTACCTCCCTCACCGGCTCCTCAGGCTCCTCCTCCCTACCCGGCCGCCGCCGCCGCGGTCGCCCACAACCCTCACAGCCCCCCGAGGAGGGCCTCTCGAGCCGCAAACGCATGCAGCAGAGCTACGAAATTGTCAGTCAGAACGATGTGGAGAGGCAGGGCGGGATGCGGGATGCGTTTATCACGGTACGTGCTGATGGCCCTTTTGAGCGAATGCGGAGAGTGGAGGTGGGGTTTGCGGAGTGGATCGGTTGGTTTGGTGGCTGATTACTTTTTCGGGGCGGTAGAGAGGTATGTTGGCGCAATTGGCGGCAAGGCTGAGTGCAAGGGGGGAGGATGGCGGTGGGCATGTTGCGGGGGAGGAGGGGGAAGGGGGACCGGTTATGGTGGATGATAATTGCCTGGTGAGTTTTCCACTTGAATGGTTTTGCTGGTGGAGAAGGGCGTGCTAATTTTGTTGTAGATCATGTAGTAGCTGGAAGTTGTGGTATCCTTTGGTTGAAATATGTGTATGCATCCACCAGACTGAAGTATAGTAAATCTCCGCTCCATATATACAACCCTACATGACTACGAAGGTCATTACCCAGCCCCGTACAATTTGCATAGCTCCCCAGGCCGTCAACAAACTCCTCACCTACTGCATCTCAGAGGAGTTCACATTTGGTTTGCTAAAGCCCTAGCCGAGGTAGACACTCACGAAAGGACACCACCTTGTTCCTCTTTTTCAGAACAAGCCCCCGCTGCTGAAACTCTCGTTCCATGCGTATTTTCCAATTCAGCAAAGCTCGGTTGATTACCCAATTTCGCGAGCGGACCGTAAAAACAATGCTTCTGCTTTCCAGCGCGCTCGTTTCCTCCGCTGTCTTTCCGCAATTTTGGTCGGGTTTTAGCTTCCGAATTTTTTTTGCTGTTGGGTAGTTGCCGGTCGCGAGGACGATGATGGATGGTCTTGTGGTTGGTGGGTGCCGATGTGTATTTCGGATGGTCTTTGTGTGGCGCCTTGGTGGTTTGGGAACGCTGGTGGTCAGAGCTGGATGGAGTGGGGATGTAGGTGGAGAAGGACAAGGCTGGAGGGGTATGGTGGTGTATGGCAGGTTTGAGCAACGATCTTTGATGTTCTGACATGTTCTATGAAACTTGTATGTATGTACTGTACATAGAAACCATTTCGTTCCATGCTCCCTACGTCTTCTTAAAATGCAATCCCAGCCAAGATTCCGTCTCCACCTCACCTCCTACCTACTTCCCTTTCCCTTTCCCATCTCGCCCTCCCCCTTCTCCTTCCCTCGCGATTCCCTCTCTCTCCTCCCCCTCCTCCCAAACACACCTCTCACAAAGACACATCCCCCCCAATGCCCCCATCGCCCACTCTCTGCGCTCCTTGACAGGCAATTCGACATCGCAATAATGATTCAGCACTTCCTCTCCCTTTTTGATGCCTCCCTCACTTATCTTTCCCTTGCCATTCCCCCATTTAATGACCTCATCGCCTCCTCGAGCCTCAAACCGTATTTCACCGCCCCACTCCCATTTCACATTTGGCGCGCACGAGTGGTTGGCGAGAGACCACATTGGATGCACAGCACACACCTCTGGCCTCCCATCTCTCGTACTCACTCTTCCGCTCGCCGTGCCCCTAAATTTCGCAAACAGCGTGTTCAAGACCCAGGTGTCGCACCGATCGACCTCGGCGAAAATGTCAATGTCCATTTTCTCGAGCATGTGCAAGGGCGCAAGGATATTGTCGTGGAAGGTAAAGGGCAGGTGGCGGGCTGTAGCAAACGCGCTGGCGGAGGAGGAATGGGCGTATGCGAGGTTGGCGGGGATGAAATCGCCCCAGAGAAATTTGGTCTCCGGAAGATCAAGGGGGTGAGTGTCTTGCGTGAAGGCGAGGGCGAAGGCGCGAGCGAGGAGAAGAAGGTAGAGGGCATTTGCGGCGGCAGAGGGGGAGGGGGAGCGGGCTAGGGTGTCAAGATCGGGTTTGGAGCAGAGGGCTGGGTGGTAGAGTTTTAGAGCTGCGGTTTGGCATCTAGAGGAACAAAAGACGATGTCGACGCAATCAGGGCAGGTGGGGAGAGGGGAGGAGGGGTTGGTGGGCAGGGCCGACGAGCAGGCGTCGCAGAGGGGGTCGTGCAGGCGGTTGTTGGCGGTTAGGAGGGAAGATTCATGCAGGACGGTCTCGTAGGGCGCGATATCAGCGGTGGTAAAGATGCCGAGTTGCTTAATGGTCGGAGCTGGAATGATTGAGGGTGAGGACGTGTTTTCTTGGAGAAGCGGGAGCGAGACAGCGCGGACTTCGCAATTTTGAGCTACCTTTAACATCTCGCTACATAGGAAGGTAAGGCTGCTTTCAGAAAAGCGATCGGGTTCGTGGCTGTTCCAGGGATAGAGCTCTCGTCGGACGGAGCCTTGCTCTAGGAGATCGGTCTTGGGGTTTAAGTTTGAAGGACTCCATGCCGGGTCGCGCTGCAGCTGATTTTGCCGATTAGTCTCCAGTATTTGATCCTGAATGTCCCTTAGCTTTCGATCGAGTGGGAAGGAACTCAGACCCCGACTGCTGAAATCGTAGGCACTCTTTAAGCAGCCACACTTCAGAAGCGTACGAGCCAAAGTCTTGAAACATTGTCGTGCATAGAGTCTTGCTGTTTCTTCCCACACAGACTCCTCATTTTTTTCTTCTATTACAATTGTAGCCTCTTCAGTATAGCCATCGAGAGACAGTGCATCCGCTTTGGTCTTTCCATTCACATTTTCATTCACAGCATGGCCAAAGTAACCTTTATTATCCCCAATCTCCTCTAACCCCTTGCGATGAGCTTTCAATGCTTCTATAGCCTGCTCATGGTATTCTCCAGACTCATCCCGAACCTCGTCAGTGAGGAGTAACGCTTTATACGCATCGCCAGCCGCCAGGTCGGCAAATCCTAGCTCTTCATGGCATCTTGCTCGATCCAGGTAGAACTCTGGGTTGTAAGGGCTGGACTGGATTTCAGATGTCAGTAAAGCTCTTGCGTCTAATGGAGATGTGCGTTCCGGTCGCATTGCGGTTGATTGGCGGCATTTTGTGAATGTTTACACGGACATTGTAACGGAAGATTTCTCAGCGCCGGATCTGACATCCTATCACGGGCACTAGCCCCATGTAGATGTCAGGGCTTAGGGCTTTGCATCACTTTGGGTGGCAGCGGTCAGGTCAAGGTACCAGAGCAAATGCAATTTACGTAGCAAATAATAATCAACCTATCCCGTGAGATCCTTCTCCGAGTCTTTCTGTCAGTACCGGAGTTCAGCTCGGACTGATAAGTATACTCTTCCCATAAGTCGAAGTGACGGATCATCCACTTCGGCGTGTCTGTTCGTATCATTGCAGTACTGCCACTTGTTGTACTACGCAACCTAGGGCTGCCGTCATATTGAACCCCTGGGACTCTGATCTGAACATGGTTGGTTGATAGAGAACAAGTTAAGATTCGGCATCGAGACTGATGGAACGGATGAATGCCACTCAGTCATTCAAAAGGTGATGCTATTGATAATAAAAAGCAACTGAGTTTAGATTCTAAGGCATAAATAGAAGATCTTTAAGCCGTAAATAAGTTGCAATATGTATGCAGGTTGGTTCGTCACCACCACTTCTCGCACAACACCCTTTGCTCCTCCATCCCCTCCGCTGACCTCAGGAGTTCCACAACCTCATCTGTCATCCCCACTGGTCCACACACGTAGGCCACAACTTCTTTCCTATTCTTAACGTCTCCCAGCGCTGCGATGAGATCCTCATGCGAAAGCCGTTGACGGTGAATTCTGTTGGTGAGATCTCCCCGAATCAGACTCTCCTCGCGATATATATCCCCAGAGTCACCAGTAAGGTAGAGATCCAAAAACCTATTATCTGAAGCTTGGGACTTTAGGACTGAACATAGGCGCTTGAAGAAAAGAATTTTGTGGAGATCGAAGGAAGAGGGAAAGCGAGTTGTGTAAAGGAATCTGACCGATGGGGGAAGTTGGGAAGGGTGGTCATGGAGATGGGAGAGGATGGACATGAGAGGGCTAGGAGTGTTTCTTGCATTAGCAACCTATTGAGACGATCACTTGAGAGGCATGAATACTTGATACCCACACCTCCAGCGACGAAAACCACCCTTTGGATATTCTGCACATCAATTTTTGAAGGTGGCCATACAAAGCTTCCTCCTACTCTAACCAGCAGGTCCGATCCTAATATTTCAGATTCTGGTCTCCAAAGCCATACAGCGGGAGGATTCCGTGGAGATTTTTGAACAGCGAGCTCCAAATACCCATCTTGTGGGGCTGGGTCAACCGACGGCTCTGCATCCTGCGGTGAAGATGTAATAGTGAAGCCACCTGCGTGAGGTAGGCCGCGGATGTATACGTCTAGCCATTGCCCAGGTCGGAACTGCACTGGTTATCTGTTAGCTAGTCATAATAACATCGACAAATCTGATAGACTTGCCTTTATGCGCTTTCCAGCTGGGACGCGAAGCTGCAATAGTCTTATCGTTTCGTTGACCGGTTCAATCCTGTCCAACTTGACAAGATGAACGGCATCGTCGCGCTGCTGTGCGGCAGTTCGCTCTTCATGGGTGCTGCTACCACTCATATTCTGGCTTAGGGCTGGATTCAGCTTGAGAGGACCTTGGCGAGAGGTTCTTCTCAAATGTTTGATCGGGCAAGCACCCAGCTGGACAAGCCTTGTTCGCATTGGAAGATACGACCTGATGTTGACCTTTTCACATCCAGAGTTGCATCAAAGATGACAACATTTAGTTGAGGGATGTCAGTGATCAAGTAAATGTTGTTAGTGAAAGACAGGCTATCACTAAACTGTCTTACCCCGACCAGGTTGATGGCGCAAGTATGAAGGGCGGAAGATCGACGCCAAGCGAGGCGGGCAGTGAACCGCCCCTCACGCGTCGACGCGACTTTCTTATAACTATTTCATGTCTACTAATTCTATGCTTTTAACAACATATACTTAAGCAGACTCGATGGGTTGAAAGTACAATGGACAGCATTACCGGGCATGTTCCCCCTTCTCAGGTTGCGAAGCCCAGTTCTCCAGATGTATCAGATGCTTCTCAAGGCAGCTATGCTTTCCTGGTCCATTCTCAAGACACTCTGAATCGACATCTCCCTGCCATTATCGACAATCAACCTCTTGCACGGCAGAGGCGTCGACGAACTAGGTAAAATGAAGTTGATGCAAGCTTCCGGACCACGAGCTGATTAGTTGCCCGAATAGCCCTGAAGATCATGCAATCCTTGAAGCCGAGTATGCCAAGAGTTCAAAGCCCGACAAGGCCGCTAGAATGGCCATAGTTAACCGTGTCGCTCTGGGAGAGAAAGAAGTGCAGGTCAGTGGGACATCGGACAATATTTACGTCCAAGCCGTCACAGGGTCCTTCGGGGGTCGGCTGCAATGGCGAGCTTGATTTGTACGACGGCTAACTCCTTCATCGTCTAGATATGGTTCCAGAACCGTCGCCAAATGACGCGTCGCAAGTCCAGGCCTTTGCTGCCACATGAGGTTGCTAGTTTCCGTTCGAGTCAAGAAAGTGTTGATGACGCGACATATTCGAGTTTCTCTATGGATGAAAGCAGTCAGCAACAGCCGTGGTCAAGGCAAAGCAGCTTTCACATGAGCCAGTCATCTCCAGAGGAAGTCCACATTCTACCGTCAAGCAAGACCTCGGAGCAGGAGACAATCCCTAGCAATATCCCGTCTATTGGTCAACCACAAGTTACGACTCTTGGCATCGCAGCTGAAGAAGCGCAAGCCGATATCGTTACGGAAGGTTCCGAGAGGCCTATTGAAGCGTCTAAGAAGCCCAGCGATATAGCAGCAAAACGCCAATCCGATCCCTCACCAAATCCAGAACTTCCATTGTTACAGGGAGTACCAAGAAAACGTGGTACCAGCTCGATTTCGACCCGTCAGAACGCCCCTTTCTCCATATACCAGGAAGGTCGACAAGATGTTTCACCGTCAGCAATGCCATGTATCGCGCCAAGTTCCGTTCCAAGGAAAGCTTCCGACCGCAAGTCGGTACCACAAGCGCTCAAGCGTACATCGTCGTTGGTCAGACTTTCAATGTCTCTTGACGGTAAAGCAAAAGTTACTATGGGAGATGAGAGCTCGCCATCGCCTCCACGAGCTCAGCCTTCACCCGTAACTGGACCCACACCGCGTCCCAAAGGTGGTCTGCAGCGCAGCCAAAGTGCCATGGAGCCCATCAATAAGACTCGTACAGACAACATTCTGTCTTTTTCGATGTACTCGAGGCGCCCGATGACAGGTAGGTCGCGAGATGCCAGGTCTTGGGAATTCTACTGTGACAGCGATGCTCGCGACGCTTTGACAATTCAAGCAGAGCGGGAACAGAGTGGGTCAGCAGTCGGAGCCATTGGCCTCATCAGATCGCGAAGCAATAAAACCATGGCAGTAAATCCTAACAAGAGAATTGCACATCAACCAAAGCACGAGTCGACCAAACGCCTGAAATCAAGTAGTCAGCAGCTTCAGAAGCCTAAACTTGCTCGTGCCATATCATCCGTAGCTAGGCTCCAAAGCGTTGCTGGAAATGCGCAAAAGCAAGTTGCAAAATCGAAAGACAAGGACTTGAAATCAAGTTCGCAACCAGCTCTGTATCAATCTTATGATGGCGACTCGGACAAGGAGAACTGGGAGCCAGGCACGCAAACAAGCAGTATCCGGAGACGCCGACCTGTGAACACAGAACAACAAACGGGAATGCGGCGCCCAGTACTGGAAGAGAGCTTGTACATTCCAAGTCACTCCTCGAGCCTAGATACTCTCATGAACCGGAAGGCCGTTAAAAACAGACGGATTGGGAGTGAAGAGAGTATCGAAACAGACAATTCAAGCCCTGAGGTAGCCGAGGAGGCGGCAAAGCTTATTAGCGGGTCGAGTGTAAACCGCGAAGTCGAGGATCTGGATTGTGTGCAGAACTTACTTTCCTTGAGTCAGGCAGTGTGGCAATGAGTCTTTGATCTATGGCTAAGCTGACAATAAGATGCTTGATTGGGGTTGTAGAAATGTGACGGAGGATGACTTCATGTTTGTACTTTAGGGGTCAAGCAGACAAGATGTCGGGCACTGTGTGGCGTTTAGTGTCTTTATACTGGCCTGTTATGCCCTACAGAACATCTCTCTTAATATCAGAACCTTTACGTCTTTCAGAGTTACCTCCGTGACTGAAGACTCTTCTATAGTAGCCGAAATGGTGGGGAGAGGACCGGCAGCACTGATCTGCTAGATTAGTCATATCGGACATGGGTCTTAGCGGCTTGCATATGTCGACGACAAACGAGGAAGAACTGTAAAGTTGGCTTTCGACGTATTCTGCTGTTACGAACGAGCTGTAAGACGAGTACCCGAAATGTAGATATAAGTTACCGTGTCTCAAATCCACACATTCCCTCTATCACCTATCGTACCAACGGAGAGAGCATCTTCTTTTCCTCTTGCTTTGGTCAGTGCAAGATACGCAGGTTGTAGTTGGACAATTCCCATTCGTCTCCATGTTTACTACCTGCTTGTGCTTTTATCTACGCTTCTTGGGGCGCATACCTATCATAGGTCGGTTAATGTATATATGGGGAGAGTTCACCACAAATTGACATTCTGGCAAACGCAAAGTAACTTGGCCAATAATATCATTCTGCTATTCATTAAGTCTATGAATGTTATGAGACAAGAAAGTGAATTTTGCTTTTGCAATTGCGAAAAAGATTCTCCATTGTTACTTCTTGCTCCTAGTGCATGCTTTTCCACAGAAAAAGGAGGCGGAAATCGGCCGTCGTATAGAGACTCAAGAAAGGTTCAAGATGTTTGTTATATGAGCAGGTTAAAAGAAGTCGAGAAGAAAGATAAAGAGTACACAAGAAAATTGAATGACCCTAATTATACATAATACCGGCGGTTACTTCAAGAGGGAACATATCTCTTGAAGAAGGCATAACAACGGTAGCAAGGTTGAACGCGAAGAAGTGACCTTCTCGAGGACTGATTCATACAGCTATCCTCCTAAGAATGTCCGTCCAATAACAGATTCGCCAAAAGAGCCTACCGTACAGAAAAAGATTAGGTTTATCAAGAACAAACGTCTCTGCTGTGATTTGAACTCCTGCAACAACAAGCCAAACAAAGTCTAAGACGAAGGAAGATACAGGAGCAAAAGGTAATTTACTGTTTATTTCGCCTGTCAACGAGACGCTCGTATATGATATTAGAGTGAAGTAGCAGCTTCACCTTGGCAACGAGCCGCCGATATACGATACAAGAGCGAAGTAGATTACCTATACGGGATTGAAACCGACCAAGTAGCAACACCGCCACTGAGCTTATCGTGGCTTTTTCTAACTCGGCGAGATTACTCTTACTTATTCTCAATATATAACAGCAAATCAATTATTGTTAGCCACAGTATTTTCCTTTGACAGCATAGATCGCTTGTAGCGGATACCACGCTCCCTCAACTCATTCATCTAAGAATAGGGGGCTTTTTACGGGACACAGTCTGATATCTCAGGCAATCATAAGCATTACCTTACCCCAAGTGTTCTCAGTCAAAGGCAATACGATCTAATATATGTACATATCGCAACTCCCCTATTACTATAGTACGAAACCTGCTCTGTTGCTCAATACTCATACTGTGGAAACAATACATATGATAGCCATACTTATAACACAGTTTCTGAAATCTATTAGGTAGAGAAAAATCCCAAAAATTTCTAAGTCCATGCTTTGATACGATACAGCACTCACGCTGCTAATAGACAACCAGGCCACCTCTACCCGTTTCTAGCTTCGAGTACAAAGGTTCACGCTATCCCTCAAACCGGCTATAAAGCAGCCACCAGGATGATGCCGGGCACTATACCTATGATGGTATGAACGATACTTATGAAAGTATGAGGGCTGGAGATTTCTGGTGGAGCTGAGTCGACATCCGTACTATCATAGGTATAGTGCCCCCATCATCCTGGTGGCTGCTTTATAGCCGGTTTGAAGGATAAGGTCGGAAAGAAACTCCCGGGGTGGGTTGGGGGGGGTAAAGCGTAGTATAACCGTTCTGAATGGAGCAGTACTTGTGCAAGGTTTTGGAGATACGGAAGAGAGTTAGATGCCTACCTACTCTTTTGATCGAGCTGTTCGAACGACATGAGTACTAGAAAGGTCTAGAAAAGAGCGCGGGAGTCGATCTCTGACTTGGACTTAAAATCAACGGAGAAACTGGAACGCGAGACGGAAAGTTTGATCCGTCGGGGTTGATGCAAGAGTTAGCATAGTAGATACGGAAGCAGAGAACGGTCAAGAAGACAGGGTCCTGAAATGTCACTAGATCTGGCGAGACTGTTACGGAGGCATAAGTAGCCGGAGAATACTGGCAGGCTGCATGGTACACTATTGGCACTTCCAACAACCTGGGAAATGGAGCAACGTCGAGAGCCTTGAGCAAAGGTCAATGAATCTCCGTTCATAGTACCATGATCACGAAATATCAGGTGCAAGGGGGACAACCAATAGGATGAGCCCTGCGGGATGTATGGTCATGCTTTCTTGACAATGTTAAGTTTGGATCTCTAATTAGATATTGATAACAGTTTACTCGTCGTCGTCGTCGTCCGCATCATTGACCACGTTGAAGAACCTCAGCTCGTAGACACCTGGGCTTGTGCTGACCACCCTCAACCAATCTCTCAATTGCTGTTTTTTCAGGAATTTCTTCGTCCTACAAATGGCCAACTGATTAGCCTCGGCCCATCAAGAAGGTTTCTATACACGCCCCCGTGCAACCCTGAAAGCGAAAGTCGCTGGTATGGCTAGGGCACTCACAAGTACTTAAGATATCTCCCCGAGAATTGCGTGTGCGCAATCACCTCAATCTTTCCCTCTCCCTGCTGGCTGATTTGCACGGTATCACCTAGGTTTCCAACACGGTTGTCGACCTTGATCTTGTCGTGCAGGAACTTTTCGAATGCGGAGACATCGAAGATTTTATCAGAAGCAGGTTGCGAAGCATTTATAATGAACTAATGTGTAGAACGTATAATCAGTCTTAGCGTACACAGGCAAATGCATTTCGAGGAGGTGGTCTTGACCTTCTTCGTGATCTTCGCAGGCTTGCCCTTAGGGCCAGCGGCTGGTTTTTTCTACATCGCAAGGAACAAACTTAGCCTACTGTTCTTGGAGGCCCCAGCTTTAAGCTAGGGCGAACAGCAAAGCGGTGTGTGAGTACATACTGTCGCAGGTGCCATAATGTATGGTATCGTGAAGGTCGTAAAGAGATATTTATCCTGCGCCGGGTTTGTCGGTTATTGGATATGAAAGTCGCTGAGGAAGGTTCGATGTGTGTAAATTCGCTTACTAGCGTAGTTTACGTACCATATGCCTTGTAGCGCAGAACCATGGTGAGAAATTCGTTAGAGAGTTTGGAAGACTTGGAAGTGCTGGATAGATTGATAACTTTCTAGCAGAAACCTTGACTCGTTCGATGCCTCGATGCTCTTGCTAAAGTTATCTGTCATCTCATGGCCACTGGTCGTCTGTAAACATAGCAAGGTTTAGAACCCGCGTTTGTCAACAAACTTCATCTCACCTTGACTTAATTTCTATTTTCGGTTGAAGAGATTTCATCTTGAGTTTCTGCAATCCCTTTGGATTCCAATCACTGCAGGCTTTGTGTTTATTATGACGGCTAACAATCCCACATCTTTCGGCATGGTGAACCCAGCTATCTTTGAGCACCTCCAAGCCAAGATTGACGAAGATGCTCATGTCCGCGAGGAACTTCGAGACATTCTGCAGATACTAGAAAGACAAGGTAGAGCTGGGCTTTCTTTCATGACATGCTCAGCGATACTGATTTTGTAAAGGAAGAGCAACACAATCAGTGTTAGCCCGGGTGCATTCCACACCTTCAACACAGCGTACGACTGGTCAGAATAACCACTGTAATCAAGGCTGACCATCACATACAGTTGGTGGCCACCTCTCCGAGGCACGTACTGCCACTCTACAACAAGTTGAGACAATCGCCAAGCTTGGAGAAGTGGCCTCGAAACACCCCTATTACAAGTACAACAATATGTGGTCAAGAGAGATGCAAAACGCTGTGAGCTCTGTATTTTCGATGATGCGGTTGCCATCTAACCAGAGCTAGAGCGCGGCTGTTGTTCTGTGTGGATGGCTTGGTGCTTTTTCAGATGGAGAGGGCAAAGGTCAAGGCGGAAAGCTCCTTACCATTGACGAAGTTGGACAGGTTCTGCAAGGTTTCAAGCACCTAGGTGACTTCCGACATTTCTGCGCTGATCGTTCGATATAGTACCGGTAAACCTAAGAGACCGAGACGCCTTCCACTTAACTATTGAGGAGTATCTACATTCTCTAATTAACCTTATCGAAGAGCTGGTATGGAACAATTGTCGGTGCTCCAAACCAGACTAATCAAACAAAGGCACGGCTAGCTGTAAACTCGGTTACATTGGGAGACTACCACCGTCCATTGCAGATCAGCCAATTCGTCAAGGACCTCCACGCTGGCTTTCAAATTCTTAACTTAAAGAACGATTCACTCCGAAGGAGAAGCGACAGCATCAAGTATAATGTTCGTAGTCCATCTCAAAGTACTGGACTCAAGCTAATGAGCGATGTTTCAGGTAAAGAAGATCGAAGAAGTAGTCTACGATCTATCACTACGAAACTTGGTGCCGCAGGGCCAGACATGAGACTCTAAGAAGTCACGCCCCGGTACGAAAATCCTCAGTTTTCTAAAGCGCACCTTGATGCCACATCGGGATTGCACTTTTCAGAGGGCCCGCTATCATGCGAGCATTCTTCCTGAAGTGGACTTGGCAACTCGGTTATCTGGGGAAGCACGGAGAGTGCGCAAAGATACCAATAAGCTTATCTACGTATTCACCTCTATAGAAGGGAGGGTGGTGCTCTTCGAGGTATGGTATAACCTAAAGTGATCATAGCTGATACTAGAAACTCACAACTTTTACACTATCTTCGGTATTGTTACTGTTAGAAGCCGGGATTCTCTCAATACGTCTCTATTTCACCTTGGAAGCCTCTGTTTACTTTCTGATATCTCACTACTTCATGCCAACATAGCCCCGCGTCTCAGCAACAACTAGGGAATCATTGACAGCGCTGAAGCGTACTTCATTCGCAAGCTAGTTCTGCTAATATTGTATACGTCGCTATCGAGTCTCTTAAGAGTAATTATACACTATAGACAACTATATCCAAATCTTCTGGCATATCGCTAATCAGTAGTAAGATATAATCAGTGCGGTTTTTCTTATCCGCTCAAGGTAATTTTCCATCGTTGGAATGGATCTCCATGAATAGGGATCCCTATTGGCCAAGAACCTCATCCGTCTCGTGAACAGCTTATCCACACCTGCAAACCTGCATCCATAGGTCATATGGGTCATCTGTGAATGACAAGCATTCAGTTGAAATTCATACTTTGTTTTTTGATTGTATGGCGAGATAACTGATCATCTCGCTGTTCGATTTTTAACTCATCCTTGATTTGTTCACGATGTTCGGTTGTAAATTAAGTCTGGAAATTATGATTAAGCCTAAGATAAGGTATGATCAGATATCCATGATACCTAGTATCTGATCCGTCAATAGGTCCATTGATCTATGGATGCATGCCCCAAGGTTCGCACAGTATGTCCACGAGACGAATGGGGGTTTCGACCAATAGGGGCGGAAATCCATGGTTCGCTTGCAACAGATATGCAGGGCTGAAAGGCTAGGTAGTTCAGTGCAGGTAATCCTGTTCGGCCACTGCCACTGCCACAACTCAGCCTTGTGAATGCAAGGCCACTTCTGGATCTCTGTTTTTAAAGGACCATTTCCAAAGTATTTCCCTGAATTGTTGGGCATAGAAGTCTCTGGTAAATTATCCGCAATTCTTCACATTGGATCAGAAGATTTCGAGATTCGACATCATGGACCCATTGTCAGCTGCTGCATCGATCGTCGGACTACTTGGAGCCGCAGCAACTATAACCACTATTCTTAAAGCGATTGTCGCAACCGTGAAACATACACCTCAAGTGGTAGCAAACCTACTTATCGAGGTTTCAGATATAGCTTCATGCTTGGGCCAATTACAAGCTTTTCTATCAGGCGCAGTGGCAATCTCAAGAACTCGAAAATCGCTTCTCATGGTGGATCAGATTGCAGTCACTCTTACAAACTGCGTTTTGATCTTCTCGGAGCTTGAAGAGACCATTGAGAAGTTGAAACTAAACCTGCCAATATTGCCAGCAACGATAAGATTAAGATTCACGTCGAAGGAGGCGGCCATTACCAAACTTTTGACACGCCTCCATGCCTCGAAATTGTCATTGACTCTCATGCTTACGACACTAACATGGTAAGTATTCGTCAAGATATCTTGCAATACGATTCCGGCCTACTGATAGGCTGGACTACTTAGTAGCACTATTGAGGAGGCTCAGGCTTCGATTGAGAGCCTTAATATGCTAGTCAATCAAGTGCTAGAAAGCAACGAAGAGATTTCCCAACGGCTAGCAAGTATTCGAATCCAATCTGATACTGCAAGCTCAGGGTCCACTGCTATAACATGCGGAAGAGGTTATAACGATGATGACGCCTCGACAATCAGGCCTTGCAGGCCTGATGATGGGAATTTGTTGGATTCAGAGCTTAGGCAGACGACAGCTTTTGGATTCGCTTTTGAACAAGACTTGCAGAGATCCCGAGTATACCGACGAGCCCTTATAAGAGATGCGGAATCTTCGGTTTCATCATCTCTTGGCCGTTCCGTTGGATGGTCACTCCTCTCGGGCTTGAGTCTTGCAGACATCTCTTGCTTATCGGTTATCTCACTACCAGTATCGGGACAAGAGATATGGAAATTTTCATATTACGAACCTGGAGATGGACATATTGGCCACCCCCTTTATTCTTCAAGCTCAAGCAAAGTGGAAGATCCTCCGTTAGAATTATCTGGCGCGGTCGCCAGCGAAAAAGTCGCAGTAAAGAGCAGATTGTCTATCTCAACCTCTTATTCTCTCAATGAGCTTGGTAACGCTTTAGCAGTATGCGAACGTTGTAACAAGGTAAAAGTCTAAGCCATTCTGACACCTATCAACTGCGACATCCCAAATTTGGCCCTCATTACTAACATATCATGTTCTAGGTGATTGGTAATGGGGTTTTAATTAAACTATGTAGGTTCCATCGAGCTGAATTTTTTGGCCCTTTTGATGTGCTGAATTGCTTCCAGCAACAGGTTATTGGCATGCAGGTTGTTATCGCTGCACGTCCTGCGGTAACCTTTGTGGCACTGATTCAACCGTCTTTTTACTCCCTGATGGCGCGTTCAACTGTCATAACTGTAGTATATACCACAGCAGTGTTTGCGAGAACGTCATTAAGGCGCTAGCTATAGTCACTGATTGCGAGCCATGCTTTCGTTGCCATAAATGCCAGGAAGTTATTCGTAACCTGAAACATCGACGGACATCGCTCGGAATCCTCTGTATGGAGTGTCATAAGGCGATGGAGCGACGAAGACTGAAGGGACCAAGAGAGCAGGGAATACTGTGGCAAAAAATGAGCCTAGCCCAGGCAGTGGAAAAGAAGTTGCCACAACGTCCAACCGATGGAGACGGTAGAGTTCTCCAATTCAACAAACACGTGTCAACGGGCAATATATTAAATTCAGCTCACCTGGATGTTGACCAGTCTGTAAAAGATATTCAAGGTTCGATCGGCATTGCGCTTTAAAGAATATTCTTTTTGAGTTCAGCAGACTGTTAACTTCGGTTCGTTTACTGCTGACTGCCAATTGCCAGTCGAGTTGCTGAGGAAACCATCCCCGAGAGAGAAGCGTTTCCCTTGACCACCGCCAGACTGAGTCATGGTGAAATGGAAAGGTATCCGCCAAAGGATCTTAACCAACCACAAGGACTTGATAATACCGGAAAGGAACACATGATATCAAAGCACCATCACACCGATATTTTGTTCCACTTCCCCTTGACGGCGCTTGCACAACCTTTCGTTACGGTCAAACCCAACACATGACGCTCGCTTTGCTCGCTCAGCATCCCACTCAACCGCAGTTTTTCCATCAAGGGCCTAGGATTGAAGCGTCATAGATTTCTCCCAAAACTATAAACGTCTACGAAGCCCGGACAGCAAGTCCGATCCTTGAACAACCGCTGCTGCATCCATGCAGATCGCTCTGACCTAAGACCTCCGTATAACTTCCTCGGCCTCTGACTGGTATCCTCCGAAAATAACTCTCCCTTGGTAGAAAGCCAAGGAAAATGCAACCAACACAACGGCCGCACACCCCTTTTTATTGTCTCTCAAGAAAAGGGTGACTTCTGTCGGAAATCCCACAGCTCCAGCGCACGCTAATATAGGGTCTACGCCCCCCTTTCTCATGATTGTGTCAACCAAACGGAGCTATGCTAGTGGATAGGGAGGTCTTGAGGATCTACCATCTGGGAATGCTTCTTTGAATGTTTCAATTTACCATAGACTTAACGTTATCAAAATTGGAAGGAGTATGAGATTTTGAATGCCTGGATTCGATGGAACTTTCCGCATGGATAGAGGACCAGGAAAGGCTCGCGATCTTGGTCCTATGGAGAGGTTGTTGAAGAGTAGTACACAGGCGATGGAAGATTGCCACATTTAAGAGATATATCGCGTATCACAGACTTGGCGACGAGCTTGGGTTTCTTCCTCACACGATCGGTAGGGCAGCATCTTGCTCAGAAAATGGATGGACTTTTAGTCGCGGACGGATTCTGTTTCTCGGAATTGTCTTACAGCCTTGACGAGCCTTGACTTGCATGCGCCGATACAATTTTTCCCTCTACCTCCATCCACCTTTCATCCTCCAAATCAAGCCACCACATAGCCTTCTCCCCTTGCACCGCCATTCCTGCTCCTCCCCATCCCGGCCGCCTCCAGTAGCCACTGCATCGAATATTTCTTCTCCGGCTCCCCATCATCTACAAGTACTCGTAGCGGTGTTAACATAGATTCGCTCATTGATTGTTCACACCTTTCGATACAAATGAACCTGATATCTCATATCCTCCAAATCCAGCCCATACCTCAACCCCTCCCCCAACCTAAACCACCTCGACCCACACGATTCCAGTTTTTCCCACTGCCGCTCTTGCGTACTGTTTTTACTGCTGCCAACCGCGGATGATTCTAGTAGCGTGTGATCGAGCAGCCATTGCATGGGATATTTCTTCTCCGCTTTCTGATCATTGCCGACGGAAACGGTCGAGTAGCTTCCGGGGCTGTCTACGACAAGGAGAAGTGAGCCGGGAGCGAGCAGGAAGGTTAGAGAGAGAAGGAGGGTGGTGGTTGAGGACATGGAGGTGGTGTAGAGTTCATTTAGGGTGAACATTAGGGTTACGAGTGAGGTGTCTTTGAGCAGGAGCGCGAGTTTGTCGACTTCCATGTTGAGGAGATCGTGCATTAAAAATTGCACAGAGTACGAGTCTGGAGAGACTAGGGGGATGCTGCTGGCTTTGGCGGCGGGGGATGCGTATTGGGAAATGGATGGAGGGATGGTGATGGTGGAGGAGAGGTTGTGCAGGATGGCAGACCAGTCTGCGATGTCGACTGCTGTGATTTCGAAGCGGGTTGGAGGTTTATTCTCTACTGGGGGTGGTCTTCCTCGCTCGGGTTGCTGGGTGTTCAGGTAACGTAGGTAGCCTGCGAGGGCCACGACTTCGGCTCCTGCACCTCCTCCGAGGCATAGAATTTTAGTAGCCCCTTTTGGATGTGTCGATGCTTTAAAATCAAGACCTTCCCCTTGCTCAGGAGAGTCTAGAGATCGCTGATTTTCTCTGCTTCTCCCACGCGAGCTTGAAGTCAGGTTACTGCGGAGATCAGGAAGACTGCAGAAGATATCCATATAGGCCAGCGCCCTGCTAGGACTCCATCTCATGGTATACGCCTCGAGATAATCCTCTTTCCCGAACGCATTGGCAAAATCTCGATTGTAGAGGCATTTCTTGATTGCCTGAATCGAAGATGGCAGAGTATCGTTAAAGCGAGAGGCGAACGTGTCTCTGAAGATATTGAGTACAAGCTGCTGCAGGTCGAGTGGAAGCACACTCGAGGGGTTCGATACGTCTTCGGGGTGAGAACGGTCGTGTGATTTTGGTTGACTGGTTTTTGGTATCTGGTTCCGTGGCTTGGTTTTCTTTCCCGGGTTTGTTGATTTCAAAGGTTTGACTCCTGGGCTTGGCCGTCTGTTGCCGCTGGGCGGGGCCATGGTGGGTTGTTAAAGCAGTTACAATCGTGAGTATTCTGATGTCGAATCATTCAGGAAAGTCCAACTTTAATGTTGATTTAGACTCTCCAGATCATACTGCTAAAAAACGTCAATCCAACCTCGAGAAAGCGTAAAAGTTAGAGTACCTTACCCTTCCTAACAAAGTTAGCCCCACCCTCGCTTCCGCTCCGCTTCCCCAGCTTCCAGCTTTCTGGGACCTCGGCCGCTCCCGCTGATCGTCATCAGACCTAAACCACTACCACTCTTCCCAGCTCACTCCTCCCCACACCCCTACCTCCAAGGACCCTACCTGCGAACCACTGCACACAACCCCAAATATGGCCCCCTCCTCCCGCTCCCCTACCCCCCCATCCACAAAGCGCCTCCTCCACGAACTCAAAGCCCAAACCCAAGACCCCGCCCCCTTCCTCCTCTTCCTCCGCCCAATTTCCGAATCGCAGATCCTCAACTGGGAAGCCGTCATGAAAGGCGTCCCCGGTACCGCCTACGAAGGTATTCCGCCCCTCCCTTCTTCCCCCTCAAAAACCATCCTGGCCCCCAGAATTCAAGCTGACCCACCCCTCTTCTCTCAACCAGCCGGCCTCTGGCACCTCGCCCTCACCCTTCCCCCCGCCTACCCCCTCAACCCCCCAACCATCACCTTCACAACTCCCATCTGCCACCCAAACGTACATTTCCGCACTGGCGAAATCTGCCTCGATCTTCTGAAAACGTCGTGGACGCCCGCGTATACCTTGGCCAAGACATTGGAGGCGATATACCAGCTGCTGGCGTATCCGGAGGTGGATAGCCCGCTGAATGTGGATGTGGCGGGGTTATTGAGGGAGGGGGATCGGGTGGGGGCCGAGGGTCTGGTGCGGTTTTGGTGTGGAGAGAAGAGGTGGGAGGGATGAGTGGGGTGGGGAGGGAGAGGGAAGAGGGCTGTCAATGTTTGGGGAAGAGCGTGGAGTTAAGGGGTTTGGGGTAGTCTGAATGGATGTTCGGTTTCTGGAAAGCTTTGGATTTGGTATCATACTGCTAGCTAATCAAACGGTACCCTTCTCAATTCCCCTCTAGCACCATGTTTCATTTCTTCCTGCGCCGCCGCAACCGTACTCGGTATCTTGATCCCACAGCAATCTCCCCACGCATTGTCTCGATGTACATGCTTCACCCCGTCATGCGCCACCGCAACCTCCCCTCCCTCTTTCTCATCACTCTCCGCCACTACTCCCGCATCCTGCTCTGTGCTCATTCCCTCCACAGCCGGAACGAGACTCCCAAATAGGAAATGTTGCATTACGGGCAGCTTCCCTAGCACTTCCTTGACAAACATCCTCCGCATCCCTTGTTCAACCTTTTTCCAAGTTTTGGCACCAGATATGTCGTCTAGCATTGGTTGTGTCCATTTCAAACCCTTGACGGTCTTTGATGCCATTGTGAAGCGAACCATGTCTAAATATAGGTATTCATCCCCCTCTTCTTCAAGGACAAGCTCGTTGTGAATGCTCAAAGGCCGGATGTATGGGTGATGAAGTAATTGGGAGGCTCCAAAGAGAAAGGGTAGAAAGTGGTAGTCGTCGAGGCCCCAAACGCCATGAGACCCGGCGGGCTCCAGGTAGTATGTGCTCTGCAGTTTGCGGAGTAACTTGATATATCGAGGGATTATGAGCAGTGTGACCGCTGGAAATGTAGATTTGGGGAGTAGAGAAAGCCGGTTGAGACAAAGAAGCCATGTTATAAAGTTTAGTTCGTGGCCGGAACCGTAATCTATACGGGCTCGGTTGCCAAAAGAATGGTGAAGGTATGTCGAGACTTCCGATATGGAAGCAGTTGATGTGAGGCCGAGCGATGTGTGCCAGGCCTGGCTATTGTTCGTAATGGAGTCAAGGAAAGGTCGAAAGGCGGGGTTGCCGAAGCGGGAGCCACCTTGGTCGGTAGGTGGACATGACTTGATGGTCTCGTCGATCGAGTCGAGTATGAAGATTATGTCAAGGACTACCTTATCAGTAGTAGATACGGAGGAGATCTTCTTGCCGGCGGCGGCTTCGGAGAGCGAGAACACGAAGGCGAGGATGAGAGAATAGGTTGGGGAGGCTTGGAAGAGCTCAAGATCCTTTGGGGATAAGATCCGCCGAGTCGGTCCAGCGAAACTTTGAGTTGTCGAGTTGGAAGGAGGAGGCAGTGGAGGGGTCTCAGGTACTGGTAGAGACGTAGGAGGAGGCGGTCTTGCACGCGCAGTCAGGCGGGGAATGGCGGGTACCGCTGAAGGCATCGTGTGGCAAAGTGGATGAATTTCTAGAGATGAAACTTCAAGCTCAAGCAATGACGCTATATGGAAGACATCTGGGTGAAAGATAGAAGAGGACGTTCGAGAGCCAAGGATTCGGAAGAGGGAAGGATTTGCCGCAAAGAGCCCGACAATTCGGCTGTGATATGCTTAGTCATTGCTTGACGTTTGAATTGCTGAACGAAATCTCCCAGTCCTTGAGGTGAGTTTTGTCGGTGCCAGGGCCAGTCTGTTCTATACTAACTTCGTAGAATGGCACCCTCCCTAACAACTACTCTCCTCGGCCCCCTCCCCCGCGCCGACGGCTCAGCAACCTACTCCCACGCTGGCTACTCCATCGCCTGCGGCATCAACGGCCCCATCGAGGTCCAGCGCAAGGATGAACTGCCCGAACAAGCTACCATTGATGTAGTGGTACGGCCTGCCTATGGCGCAGGAGGTAAACTCAGAATACACTCTGCCTATAATGATTAGGATGATTGGGGCTCATACTTCGGTTTCGTGTAGGCATAAGGGAGAGATGGCTCGAGGATATTGTGAAGAAGACCCTGAGGAACACAATTTTGATGGACGCGCATCCGAGGACTTTGGTGCAGGTTACGCTACAGGTTGTTGCGACACCAAGGGAGGAGGATGTGCTGGGGAGTCTGGCACAGGCGGATTCTGTATGTCTTGTTGTCCTGATGGAGAGGGTGTTCGGGGACTAATGGCGATGCCGCAGAACTTACCCATCCTTCCCGCTCTCTTACAAGCTTCAATGCTCGCGCTCCTGTCTACCTCAATACCTCTATCAAGAACTTTGACATCTACGTTTATAGCCGTGGATTCCTCTAGCCAGCTGGTCCAAGATCCCTCGATCCAACAGTTGCGAGAAGCAGAGTCTGTCCATGTGCTTGCTTTCTCTTCACACGGAGACTTGCTTGTTGTGGAGAGCGAGGGTGAGTTTGATATCGATATCTGGGAGGCGGTGGTGCACAAGGCCAAGCAGATTTGCAGAGGTGATAAGAACGACGATGATAATGATAATGAAAATGATGAGGATGAGGATGAGAATATGAATATAGACTCAGAGGAGAGGAGAACGCTGGAGGATACCTTGAGGGATACTATCCGAGAGAAGGTGGCGAGGGAGCAAAGGTGGAAGGAGAGTCTAGGTTGAGACGCCGAACGAGTTGTACATTGTCTCGAAACAAATACAGATTGACTTTGGCTGCGCTACGGACCAGCGTACGGACCGACTGGTCTGAGCTTGCAGCTAAGCGTTTATATGGCCTCCATAAGACGCTCTCCAGCACTCCGAACTCTATGTTTGGAAGATACGACCTATGAAACGCGAAGGGCTGAGGTGTCCGAGCTTCGGCTGGGCAAGGATTCCGCCAAGGTCTCCCCAAATTCGCACGGCGACGATCATGATCAGAGCTAGCCAGAAAACCTGGAAGCTCAAGCCATTGAACCTTTTCATCAACACAGATTAGATAGAAAGAAAGTCATTGACACACCGAGCTTCGTCAACTCTAACCATCTAAACTTCATCAAACATGACTATCAAAGTCTAACCTGCCATCATCCAAACCGATATAATCCAGTCGTGTAACATCTATCCCTGCCCATTCCATGCTGGTGTACATGCATATTCGTAAAAATCGTGATCTTTCGTCATTCTCCAACGGACCCTCCCAAGAAGGAGCTCCTCTGCCTTCTCAACGGGCTTGGACTGGCACTGCTGCTACCTTCACTCACCCCAATGCCACTATCCGCCACTGAGGGAGCTCCGCTCGCCTCAATAGGATCAGCGTCAATATCCCACTCTTCCTCCTCGCCTTCCTCGTCCTGATAATCGTATTCCTCCCCTTCCTCTTTCACGTCTTCACTGGGTAATTTTGAAATTGTGCGCTCAGATCCTCCAAACCCCTTCTGCACCGCGCCCCGGTTGTTCCACCGCAGCGCCCTCCTCACGCTTTCAAACCACTCCCCGCCCGTTCCGCCTTCTCCAACAACGGTGGGAAATGGATACCGCCCAGCTTCAACTTGTACACAATCCCCTCTCTTTAGTTCCACACGTCCTTTACCATCAAAGCTCGCGTAAGCGGTACTGCGGCTACTGCGCGGGACACAGACCTTGAGAAGCAGCGTGTCGCTAAGGACCATGGGTCTGAAGCTTAGGGTGTGCGGGCAGATGGGCGTGAGCAGGATGCCAGGGATGGAAGGGTGCGTAAGCGGACCGCCAGCAGACAGAGAGTAAGCGGTTGAGCCTGTGGGGGTCGAGATGATGCAGCCGTCTGCTTGAACGACTGTGAGCAACTCGTTGTCGCCATAAAGCTCGAGGTTAGAGACGTAGGGCGAGGGCCCGCGGTCGATGACGAGCTCGTTGAGGACTTCGAACTGTTCGCCTTCGACGAGTGCGGGTGCTTTTTGGTCTTTGGAATGTGGCAGATGATGAGAGGCGCGATAAACGGTACAAGTGAAGCGCATACGCAAATTGACGCGCATGCCAGCGTCTCCCATGATGCGGTCGAGGTGGGGTTTGTAGGAAGCGAAGGAAAAATTTGTGAGAAAGCCGAGAGAGCCGAGGGAGAAGGAGAGGATTGGGGGTACGATGCGCTGAAAGAGCCAGGAGGTGTAGAGGACTGTGCCGTCACCTCCGAGTGTGAGTACGAGGTCAAATTGCTCCGGGGAGGTCCAGCAGAGGTCTGGGGTCCAGTACTTGAGCATAGGTTCATAGCGATGATTTGACGCTACGAGAGACGCAGCATTGAATCGCTTGGAATTGCGGAGCTTGGCGTCTACGTAGACTGTCACACCCAGATCGGAGTTGTAACGGGGGGTTTCGAGGAGCCACTCCGCCAGCTCCCGCGTAAGATGTACGAGCTTATTGTCGCGGGCCTTGGTTACTATCATGATCGTACGAACGGCACGCTTTATGGGTCGACGCTGAAGCTGCTTCGAGATTTCTCGAACGCTAGTTGCGGTTTCCATGAGGCGGCAAGGGGATATCCCATCGTCCTCCGCAGCAATCTCTTCAAGAACACGGTCGATGTTGATAGCGTCATCAAAGCGCTGGTGGAAAAAGCAAGGTGATTGCAAAGAAGTGAAGCGAGTTATGGAAAGGTTCTTTGAGACAGTGCTGAGATCCATGAAGGTACTGGATGGCTTTCGCTGCGGCGTAGCAGTTCTGGGCCGGGAATTTTGGTCAATAGACTCAGCTGAGGCGTGCAATCGGTTCGATAAACAGGCGGCTAGTGATACATGAGGATTCTTGCTAGCTGTTGTCGGCCGAGAAGCTATGGCTTTCACAATAGCCTGGTGCGAAGTCGAGTCTGAAGAGAGTGTATTTTTGCGGTGGCCGAGGAAACCTGTTGGAACTTTATGTGGAAATGCTGGGGAGGAGGGCAAAGACACTACCATCTCCTGCGGCGAGTTGTTGACCTGGGTAGATGCACTTGAGAAGGTCATCATAGCCTCTTTGAGTTCCTCATCCACATGTGAAGCTCCGTTCGTGTTCAATGGGTCTAGATGTATAGTGTAGTCTCGAAGCAAAGCGCTGCCCATGGAGGATAGCCGTCGCGGCTCTGCCGCCATTGTCTGGCTACTTAGGGACTCATCAATGGTCTTGGTATTCGTGCTCAAATGAATTTTGGTGAGTGATTCCCCGGGGCCTGCTTGGGAGGCCGGCCCATCCGGGACTTCCATTTGGATGAGTACAGTATGCTCCGGATGTTGGATTAAATCCGGAGGAGACCTCCTGGCCTGTCGTTCACCACCACCAACCTTAGCGAGATCCTGAGGCCCTTAATAAGAGACCTCACATGTCCAGTGACCAAGCCGCTGAGGGAGGAAAACAGTCACCGGCGCATTGTAGGGGCATACCCGCCCGTTATTATGTCGAAAGACGGCAGAGAAAGTCAACGGACTGACAATGGCAAATTTCTGAGGCCAGGATTTGACGCAGTTCAGAAGTTCGGGGACGCTCGCGACGAATTTTAATTGAGAGCCGAGGCAAGCACCGCATTGACGGCTGGGTCAATCAATCAATCTCTTGCTCTCGAACTCGAACTCGAACTCGAAAAGATATCAATGCTGAGTTGCTGACGTCTCTTTGTCGGTTGTTCTTGTTTGCTAGCTACATGAAGAATGCAAAGTGGATGCGCTCAATGCAAGATGCATGTCAGTGGCACGTTGTCATGCAGGTGCGTCTCTGGTCTCTCATGCACCGTGATGTCGAAAGCCAAGGGCACAGGAAGTGATAGTGATGGATTTTGCAGCAGGCTGTTTTCTAGAATATCGTTAGACTTGAGCTACTGCAACACTGATACAATGTCGAAGACAGACTGCTTCGTTGAAGTGATGCTGACGAAAACCACCACCTAATGTCAGTTATGCTTGCTGAACTAGATACTATCCCATGCTCGAAAAACGAACTTACAGCGGAACGGATGGGTCAAGCTTCAACAATGACTGTTTCAGTCCGGACCTCTGCAGTTCCTAGAAATTGTCGTAGATGCTGGAAGTTAGTCCAAGATAGACATAACTATCGTTTTAGCAAAGTTGCTCTTGGTGCATATCACTGGCTCCGTAGATTGTACCAAAATCATGAAGAAGGTGAATTTGGCTATATGATGCTATGCTAAAGATCTCGTCCTGCTAAAACACTATGCCGTTCGCGAGAAGGGAAGAGATTTGCTAGCACAAAGTGAGTGGAACTGTGCCCGCCATATATGCTCAACATCGATCCTCCATCGCCAGGAGCAAATATGCTTTTGAAGCTCATCCAGCCGCCACCTTCAAAGATACCCGGATGTTCCACAACATTTCCTGTCCTAGAAGTGAATTTGTTCGTAGAACAAAACTGGTCTGAAGATGTTTTTGGTTTTCAAAGCTCGTCCTCCAGCAAAGGCCCAATGCAACCGTTCGTTTGCCTTTTGCAAAAGAATGTTCCCAATGTCTCCTACTATTTCCTAGCTGTGAAGCGAACATAGCTCGTTATGCAACCCCCAAAGATATGATCAAAAACGCCTGCTAATGGTGATTCCGCACTAAAGGTCCCTAAAGAAGGTCATCGGAATGACTGAAGAATATATTTTGTCGCTCAACGCGGCGGCCTGCACTCATGACGAGGGCAGTTTCTCTTTCGGTTTCCAGAAACGCATCAATCGGCTGATGCGGTTGCCCTTTTTCTTCTCTTTCTTCTCTGCGCTATCTGCTGGCACACGATCCTCGATTGACAGCTTACTCTTCTCGCCGTAAGAGCTCCCCACGAGCCTCGAAAGACTTGCAAGGCTAGATCGCTTATAGGCAGTAGCGGGGCGTGATCGCGAAGAGACAGCAGCTGATGATGATGAAGATCGTTCTGCGGAGGAGCGGGCGTAGGCACTGCCGGAGACACGATGAGGTTGGCCACTCATCATAGTTGAGGCACTACTTGTGAGGGACGGTACATCCTCAACCGAAGCCTGAGCACCAATCCCATGATCGCCAGCTCGGGACGAACTTAGGGTAGCCCTATCTGTGATGGAGGAGTGAGCAGTGTGGAGGCGAGGGACGTCAAACGAAGATCTGCTGAAGTCGGGGGACGAGACGGCGGAGGAATATGTTTCAGAAGTTGCAAGCGGCAGGTTCAGTTTGGGCAATGCAAAATCAATGGGTGCAGAAACAGGGCGATTAGCGAAAGGATCGTGGGAGAGTGTAGGCGTGATTGTCGACTCGTCGGAGGATTTCGTAACCACGGAAAATCGAGGCTCTTCTTCTGCCCCCACGATCTGAACAGGATTCGTCTCCTCGGGTATCCCCACTGAGCTTAAAGAGTCGGCAGAATGCTCTTGTCTGAATGCAGGACGGCTGTTGCTTTGGCCAGGAATTTTGGCTCCTCGCCTTATACTTCGTTGCATAGGTATATCTTGCGTGTCGTCAGCGTCAACGATCTTCACACCCAAACCCAAAACTCCTTCATCTTCTTGCACTTTGTCTTGGCTACTAGGTTTGGTCCTTGCTTGATCTTGTGCTATAAAATCCTCGTCCTCATCCTCGTCTTCCTCAAAAACATCAGCCATAGCAGGATTGCTTCCTAGACGGGGAAACCCGAACGTGTGGTAATCGATCGGCGCCATCTCTGGAGCACTCTCAGCGCGACGGTGGTAATGCATTCCTGGGCCCGTAAATCCCCCGGTATTCCCGCTGCTGTGCATACGACGTCTTGCCACCGAAAAGCCCCCAGCCATAGGATCATCAGGATCCGAGCCTAGGGTTGGCGTACTGCAAGGGCCTAAGGCAGCATCGAGGTCAAGCATCTGAATAGAATCAGAATCTGGTGATGGACTTGACTCCCGAGGCTTCCAGGCGGAGTAGTCGGTCTGTATTTTCGGTGGGTTTGGGCCCTCAAGACTGGGAGTCTTAATCACGCACGTCGTATCCTCGTCGAAATTGACATTCTCTAGAGAGAATTCGGACTCTAGCGCGATCTCTTTTGGAGATACTTGAGGCCGGTTGCTACCCATTTTTCCTTTGGGCTCCCGCAATCTTGCCTTGCGTGACAAGATGGAGCCTGCCCATGATTTGACCTTCCGCTGTCTCTTAGCTATCTTGGGTTCAGGTGAAGTTCTTGGTCGACTGGCCGACAAGTTCGGCGCATTTACTGAGCGTCGCCGTGGACGCTGAGCAACGAGAATATCAAGCGGAAGAGGACGCGGATCCATTGGGGCATTTGCTGGAAAAGCTATGGTCTCTGAAGATAGCTCATCGGGACGGTGGCTATTGATAGTTGGGAATTTCCAATCCGGTAACGGACTTGGAACCACTAAGTCGATGGGCGTGTCTTTTTTTGAAGAGGCCGACGAAGGACGCATTGACGCCGCTACGCCCTCGTTGGACATGAAATCTTGCTGAAAGCCATGCATGACTGGGCCTGCAGTCTTTGGTCTTGGCCTTGACATATCATGCTCTGGTGATGTGTCGAACAGTGACCTTCCAATATTGACAGTCGGTGGACTTGACGTACCAGCGCTTACAATGGATGTGATACTGCCTGTGACAGAGTGATTGGCACGGGCAGTCGACAGGCTGCTAGAGGTTTCTGAAGATATCGTTGACAGCGGACGAGGAATGTATTCGACTGTGTCGGCAAAACCAACATGACGGGTTTGATCCTCCATGGATGTAACACTCGGAAGTTTCGTTGGTGTCTCTAATTCTTGCGCTACAAGTGAAGGTTGAGAGATGGACCTGTCGAGATTGGGAAGGAAGCTTCTTTGCTTAATAGGATCGGACGGTGTTGTCGGCGCACTGCAGCTGCCCCTACGATCACCTGTGGGCTTCAAGATCATCGAAAGATCGTGGCTGGAAACCGCGCCAGAGCGGCGATGTGCATGACCACGTCTGCTATTAGGAGGCCCTGCGCGCGAAGGTTGTGGTGTTGGCAGTGCCCCGTCGCCTTTTGTTGGGCTTGTGCTCATGAGTCCCTGCCCACCAGCCTTACTATCTCCACCAATGAACTCGCTCCCGTTTCTACGGTGTCCACCAGAATGTGTAGGGACTGGTCTACTCCTTGTTGGAGAAGGTGTAGGGCTTTCTGGCGTGGTTGCAGATCCGCTGGACGCTGAGGGGTTGAAGTCGAAAGCTGGCAGGACATTTGCTGGGCTATGGCTGAGCGACAATCGCTGAGGTCTAGAACGGTTTGCAGAGCGTTTACCACCAGACAGATCCATAGTTGAGGCTGCTCTAGTGTGGGAATTTGGAGTGTCGCTCCTCTCAGGCTGCATCGGAAACATAAACGGCGGATTGGGCTCTGGTGGGGCAAGTGTAGAAGATCTAGGTATCAACACATCAGACTCCGGTTGGATCGACTTGTGACCCATAGGCATTGCCATGAATGGCTGCTGTGGCTGGAAGACCTCCGCCATGCTCCCTTCGATATCTGGGTCTGTGAGGGATAGTAGGTTGTGTGATCTTCCGAGTGTAGAAACTATGCTCCGTCTCAAGGAATTACCGCATGCATAGGCGTGGCCTTAAGAGTCCAAAACGTGTAGGTCGGATTTGATATGCGAGCGGTGGTTGTTCGAGATCACCGACGGACTCGAGAGATCTGGACAGAGATGGCAAGCTCCTAGATGGCAAGAACTACTAGAATGTTTCGAATGTCGTCTAGAGGGTGAAATAAGCTCTTCATGTGCGATTGTTGCGAGTTGTGGTAGTGCCTTGAAGAGGATACCAGGTACTTGTAAGGTACTTACGTGTGAAAGAGAGGACGTGCTAAAGGGACGAAGGGGTAACAAATCAGAACATAAAAGAGTGGACGGCGACAATACTGGACAGAGCTATGTCTGCCAGTACTGAGCCAAGTGATCCGGAGATCGTGGAGTGGGTGGATTAGGAAAAGAGTGTTGGTGAGGTAGGTTGAGGTTGTGTAGTTGAGTGTTTGAGAAGAGGGAGGGGCCCTTTGATGGAAATGCCGGACTAGTCGTAGTAGTGCACCAGTGAAGCCAACGAAGCGAGAGTGCCAATCAAAGGCTTTTCGCAATTTCACGCTCCAATGCCAATTTACCCAGTTTCACTTAAATCGATCTTGAATAGCATGCGATTGCTAGGGTATTAATGAAAAAGCCGGTGAGAGATTAACAGATATTTCCTGACCCGTCATGTTGCCCTCCCTACCAACTCCGTCCCTACATACATATACTGCGTATAAGATTATCATTGCAGATACACTGCCCACCCTCGAAGTTCGATTGTGGAGTCGTGGCGGGCATGAGTACCTACTGTGTACATGGGGTGTGTTGTTACTAAGCTCTTCTCTCTTGGTTGTGCAGAAATGCATTGCTTGGTGCGACCGTGCGCGTTGATAACGGGAGGAATTCATAGGATCCATTGGTTCTCGAGACGGCTATCTTGCCGGTCTGAATGTGCTGCCATCCAGGACAGGAGATGCACGGATCAGGTCACCGGTGCAATCAAAGAAAAAGAACCACGGAGCGATCCTTTCCCACAACAATGCGGACAACAAACGAGTAACAAAGCCGAGATCTCCAACATCGCTAATCGCTAAGCAAGCCTCATCAATAACCCCCGGCAACGGGCGATCTCTAGTACTACGAGGACTAGCATTTCCGCCGGTCGTTACCCCGTCTTGGGATGGTACATACAGGCTGATGCAGGGTAATCCCGCAGGCAGGGGACTGGCCATTGGCCATAAGTGGATGATCTGAAAGTGGGATGAATCTAGGACGATACCTCCTAGTACTTCACTTACCCGGTACCTACTTCTACTTCGTCCCTACGAGCTGATACTATATATCCGAGAGAGCGGCGATATCGTCGCAAGAGATCACCTTACCCGCTGGTCCGTTTTGCATGTCGGAACCTCAGAGTCCAAGTGTGCATGAACATTCTTTCTTTCTTCCATCCGACACCAGCTCTGAGAAACCTCAGGTGGTCTTGCAATTGGAATCTTGACGCGCAACGCAGTGCAAAGCTCCTTGCTTGTCTACAGGCGCTGCTCTAGAGGATGTCTCACTAGAAATTCAAAGAAAGATTCAAGATTGCATTATACGATTGCTTCTGATTACAAGTGTCCAAGACAGGCAACAAACCTGCCTCGATTCCCAAATGCGATGCCTCATCCGCAATCTTATGGTTTAAGCTCCCTCAATAGCCTAGATTCGTTTCGATGTCATGGAATAGCTGGGCGACTAAGTGGCAGTAGAGAGAGGACTCAGAACGATACCAGCACCCTCGAACGTGAAGTTTTCGTGGCCAATTCACTGCGACAAACGTCAGCATGGTGCGAGGAATACATTCAGCAGATATCGTTTGCGAACTCCGGTTCAACAACATCTACGAGGTGCTGCAGCGCTGTTTCCCGCTGCCATTGCCGCAAAGCCTTTCTCCATCTTGATCTTGTCCTTTTCCTCTTGCGAGAGCTTGGGTTTCTTCTCCTTCTTCTGTACGACTACGGGTTTTGTCATCGGCTCTAGGTTGTCTGACGCAGCCGTTGATCTGGAGCCGAAGCACATAGTGGTAGATAATGCGATGTAGATTCCGAGAGGTCGTATAGATACCTAGGTAGTCTGTAGGGACAAGCACGAAGGCCACTGGGACTATGAGTTTTCAAAAGGTGGCTTTGCTTTAAGCGGTATCACAGCAGCCAAGGAGTACAGATCCCGCCACTTGTGTTTATATTTGTGTATCTTGATAAATGAATTAGGGATCCGCGTTTGATTTTTCAATATTTGGAATATAATTGTTTGATTCTTCACGCCAGAGCGGGGGTGAGAACTACTTTAACTTACTGTAAGGTAAGATCTACATATCGGTCACGTGAACGGCTTCGGGGCTACCTCGCAGCCTGCAGGAACTCTGAAAATTAGAGTAGAGCTGCGAGTACTTGGACTCCCTTACCTTACCCTGCCAGACATCCGTTTGGTCGTTGTATCATTGACTAACCACCAATTGCTATTGCCAGCTCAACAAAGGAACGAGAGATGTTGCTATGAATCCTTGAAATGACACTGGTGTCGCCTGCGATCCTGTCGAGGCGGCAGACAAGATGCCTGTACTCCGTTGCCAGACTCTGGCAGCAACCTTCCAATACAGCAACGCATCTTCAAAGACGCTGGTTTTTCAATTCCCTAAAATATTGCCTGGCTGAGGAAAGAGATGCCCATACTTTTACAGACGCTTCATCACGTCTGGATCGTGTGCGTCCGCAATGTTGGACAATCTTGTCGAAGTCGTCGTCGGCAGTTGTATGTGAACCGTTTTGAAGAAGTAGCAGCTATCGGTATACTCAATCTATCTAATGACTGATCTTACCAGGTTTCAGTTACCGGCCTTGCATCAATACAGAAGAGGAAGATACGACGGGGCAAACCTCCGCTCGTCATACTTCTCGTAACTCCATCTCACATAGAGCTGTTAAAGGATGATGCGGCATTGATACCAAAGATTTTCTGCCAAGCCTTTCATAGCCATGAGGTTGGTCAGGAATTTCATGTCTTAGCCGCAGTGGTAGATCGCATGCCCCATGCAACATTAGACGAATTGGAGGTTCACAATTTCCACAAGTCGCGGAAACGAGATGGGGATGAAGGCGTTTCAGTGTGTATTCTAGACTCAGAAATTGCTGCTCCAGATCTGTGGACTGTTCGGGATCAGCCAAGGAACCAGGAAACAATGTCAGTTCAGCAGCAGAGTACCATATCTTTTCTACTCCAAACGTCACCTGAGAATACAGAAGCCCAGGTTAATAGCATACCATCGCAGTCAGTTGTATCACGACTGGTGCAACTACCGGTGGCTAATACGTTGTTTCGTAACGGGAGGACCTCGACCATGCTTGCTCAGCGCTGGGTTGTTACAAACACCCAATCATCTAAACCCGGGTTACGTCTTACGGAAGAAAATGCTCTGCTACAGCAGTCACTGTGCTTGGCAGATGTTATCAGCGACTACACTCACAGGAATGGATACCTATTGAGCGTGCCTCAGACATCAATCACGCCTCCAAGGATTGTTACGGCCGCGATGGGCAATATAATTCGCACAATCCAAATGGGTGACAATAATATGCCCGCATCAACGGAACTGGAAAAGGCAGTGGCTAGGGTAAGCCAGACCGCAAAGCTCTCGGGAAAGATTGCTGGTATTTGGGCACTTGTGACACCACAGGAGAACCGAGTTAGCCAACCACATGTAAGGCCCAAACAAACTCTCCAGTATGCCTTTGACTCCGGGTCTCGACTTCATAAAGTTCTTAGTGGAGGAGGCGGTTGGGGTAACAAGCAAGGGCTCCTTGCACTAGATCCGGACTCGGAATACAGTATGGATAGGGAAGCGTCACAAGAACAATTTGGCGACGGAGAAGACATTGAGGCAGAAAAAGTCGGGGCTTTGGGCGAGGTTGTGAAGCCCGGAGATTCGGTCTCGTTCTGGGCTCATATCTCACCAGTTTCCGGGGAAAATAGTGAGCCTAAAGGAAACCCCTCCAAGAGTGCAAAAGTTGTCATTCCTCGATCCGTACAGTTCGGGACCATTCCGTCAACCATGGATCTGATGCCTGGCTCAGTCGCTACTGATGTAAAAGACACCACAGCCCCGTTGTATACGTTAGTCATAAATCACTTTGGAATGCTCTCCGAACACGGCATGAGTATGAGGATCAGTACAATCGGACCGGAAGATAAGAGTGCCTTGGGCGCCGAGCAAGTTGGCGTTGTGGTACAAACAAAGGTTGACACTCCATATTCTCGCATCTCGATGTTAGGAACAGGGAAACATAGTTCTCGATACCTTGCGAATGTAATACCAGGAGCTTACGACAAAAGAAAGGCTGGGACATTTACAAGCATCGAGAAAACCGGCATGTCTCAAATTAAGGATCGAGAACCAAGCGCGGTACCCATGGAGAACTTTACTCTCATGTACGAACCAAGTTCGAAGTCATCAAAAACTTTCAGGATGGTCGCTGTCGATTCGAATCACCAGTCAAGTCGGTAAGGGTCAAGACACTCTAAATCTTTTACAAGGGGCCTAGCCAAGGAGTTGGCGTATCGTAATTAGAATCCGACGTTTAACACCTCACAAATCTAGAATTATGCTACCGCTACCGGTGTACCATATAGCGTGTAGATATGCGAGTAATCATAGTTTAGCGTATATCGTGAGACGATTATTATTCAACATATATCAATTCCATTGGGATGTCGGGTACTACATACTTCTTACGGAGCTTGACGAGCTATCTATCCTAATGCTTCAACTTCGTGAGTCCTATGACTGACTTCGTAAAAGCAACCACATCTTCCATGGCAACCTGTATCTGGTGCTGGTGGATCAAGCATCCCAACATGTATAGCTGCTTCGAGACGTACGCAAGCGCGTGGCAAGAAACCTGAACGAAATCTTTTCGAGACCTGGCATCTCCAAGAGCCTCCCGCTCGTTGCTCATCAGCCTTCTGGACACCATTTGAAGGATCGGCAAGTATTTGTCCTTTGATGCCGTAATAGGCTAAACCAAAGGGTATTCAAAGTTTGGTAGAACCAAGCTGCACGTGTGAAGGATCGGGGCAGCTCTTCGTGGGGACGTCAAACCTTGAAAAAGACCATCCGGAACATATGATATCATAGGGAACCTGGTGAATGAGCCTCTTACGGCCACTTCTACCAAGACATCCAGTATTGACTTTTCATTCAACTGCCCTCACCCAGTACATCCACGTCCAACTCCTCCATCACCCCCAACACCAAACCTAAGCTCTCCATGAACCCATTCACAGCCACTCGCAGCATGCGATTGGTCGTTGCTTTATATTCTGTAATTAAAACAGTCTCCTCTGACTCTGCGGCCTCATTCATATGTAATCCATGCGGAACTTCAGTGGCTTCAAGTGAGTGATTGAGTCGCTTATTTGAGGTTAGATGACGCTTGTTTCCGGCAGCGAGAGAAAATGATCGCTGGACAAGCGGAGAGAGCTCAGCGTCGACTTGAAGGGCGCGGAGAGCGGCGGAGGCGAGGCGGTGGGTGGGGAGGGGAATGGAGAAAACACTGGGAAGAGGGTCAGTTGTAGAGGTGTCATGGGTATGGGAAACTCGAGATACGGACATGGAGCAGGGGAAGTCCGGGTCGATGGTGTCATCTGGCATGACTGTCCTATCAAACAGTTGTTATCTGGTAAAGCGTCGGAAACGGGAAAGAGCAAACGGATGAAGCTCCCCGTTGCCCCTCGCGACAGGAAGTTCACCTTAGTTTTACACTAGCCAGCATCAGCGTTTGGCTAGTCCTGTCATTTCCGTACTATTGCTTTCAATAGAGCGGTCGCAGACAATCAATATATTGACATTGTTATCTTACAGCGGCATCATACAGTCTCTCTTGTTGATATCATCCTTAGAGCTCAAAAGTCCAGAGAACTGTCACATCGCAAGCGCTCACGGATTACGAGGACCAGAATTTGGGATTTCACACGACGCTAGGAGGTAAACATCGACGTAACATCAACACGCATCTGCGACCCGACCCATAGCATTTGCTACAACGTCCGCGCACACAGAGCAAGAGCATCTTCACAGGGCTTGAAGCCTCCGTCAAGATAGCTTACTTGAAAGTGGCTTGCGACTGCCACAGCGTCTATTCAACATGCCGCCTCTTGCGGCAAGAGTGCCTGTGTCTCCACAAACAGCGAGCTATGGTCAAGTGATTGAGTACATTCAAAGTATGTTTACCAAGAGCCTTTAGAGGAATACCGTCATGTTCTATGCAAAGCTATCGTGCTTTTCTGCATGAGCAATGTCCTGACTGTTCTCTTACCCTCAGACCGTGTCTACCTTGCTTCGTACACCCACCCGCCCAATGCCTCTACGCCGTTTCCATACCCTGCACCCTCAAAGGCTCCTACCAAGCGCTCCTCAAAATCACAAAGCGGACCCACACCTGTACCTCAACAAACAGGACCCAAAGTACATCCACCAGCGTACTTCACCGTCGATGACGATTTACTCTACAACCGCTTCCACGCCGACTTTGGACCATTACATATAGGACATCTTTACCGTTTTGCTGTCACTCTGCACGAAGTTCTGGGAGACCCAGCCAATGAAGACCGAGGAGTGGTGTTCTGGAGCAAGCCGGACTCGAGGAGCCGGGCAAACGCGGCTTGTTTACTCGCTTGCTATATGGTTCTGATACAATCGTGGCCGCCGCATTTGGCATTGGCACCAATTGCACAAGCGGACCCCCCCCTGATGCCGTTTCGGGATGCCGGTTATAGTCAGGCAGACTTTGTGCTCAATGTACAAGACGTTGTTTATGGGATTTGGAAAGCCAAAGAGGAGGGCTTGTGCGGGTTCAAAGATTTCAATCTTGATGAGTCAGTGTGCAAGACTTGGGGATCGAAAAACGTTGCTAATCTTCTACAGATATGAGAGATACGAGCGAGTAGACCAAGGGGATTTCAACTGGGTTACACCACAATTCGTAGCACTTGCTTCCCCACAACATCAACCCATAGCTCCGATACCAGCTTCATCACCCTTGTATGCGACACTACCGAAAGATCTTTCAGCAGTGAAGAAGTCAAATCTTCCAAGCCCCTTCAAGAACGTCCTCTCTCATTTCTCTAAGCGAAACGTTGGGGTCGTTGTTCGTCTGAACTCCGAACTTTACTCACCAACCTATTTCACTGCACTCGGTATGAACCATATGGACATGATTTTCGATGATGGTACCTGCCCTCCTCTGCCCATGGTCAAAAATTTTATTAAGCTAGCTCATGACATGATCACTATCAAAAATAAAGCAATAGCTGTCCACTGCAAAGCTGGGCTTGGTCGCACAGGATGTTTAATAGGAGCATATCTAATCTATCGCTACGGATTCACAGCGAATGAGATCATAGCGTTTATGCGCTTCATGAGGCCGGGCATGGTAGTGGGGCCACAGCAGCACTGGCTCCATCTCAACCAAGGATCCTTCCGCGAGTGGTGGTGGGAAGATACTATGAAGGAAAAGCTTGCACTTGTCTTGCCCTCAACTCCGACAAAGTCTTTCCGTCAAAGACAGGAGATGCTCAGCAACGGTCAGATAGCCACACCACCGAACGGAAGCAACAAGCGTTCTGCGCTCGGAGAAATCGATCGGAACGAGGCGAGCTCTACCGTCAATGCAATGGACGAGAACCTCCCAGCGCCGACTCCAGGGCAGCCGAGGAAAACCAGCCGGATGGACCCTAGACGTCATCCCTATGCTAGAGCTGCGTCAGCGACTTTTGGCGTTGAGAACGATACCGGCAAGCCAGACACTGAAGTCGTGGAAATGAGAAGCCACCGACAGAGCCAGGATACCTTGACCAATGATAACGATGAAGAATGGGAACTCCGCATGCTCTCGCGCCGTACAAGCTCCCGATCTCCGCTGAGCAGCGAAAAGCGTCGCGCTATCTCTTACACCACGACCACGACCACATCCACTCGCTACAGCACTACAGGCGAAGACGATCTTGCCCAAGACTTGGAAAACTGGACTACGGCGGACCTGCCGCAGATTGCGGCGGAGAAGATATCCCGACCGAGCAGCACGAAGAGCGGCAGTGGCAGCGGAACGCTTGGCGTCGTCAAAGCCAGGGGGAGTCCGAATCGGCGGAGTGCCGAGAGTAGGGAGGTTAAGGGGGGTGTAAGGAAGACGAGTGCGAGGGTGGGCAGTGTGGGTGCTGCCGCTGCGAGGGCTATGCGAGACTGAGAGACGAGAAGGATTGTCGGGGATTGTATCCTCGCTTGTTCATACCATCGATGCCCGGTATAGCGGATGAATTTGTTTTTGCACGCGCTCTTTGGAAAGGGCCAATCCATATGAGATGAAGATTGCTTTTGCATAGGCGCTTTTGTTCCGGTTGAATACGGCAGACGGTGGTCAGGCTCTTGTTATGATCTTTGCGCTTGCGCGGCATGGATGAGATGGTACATTGGAGGCGTTGTGGGTCGTTCTTTCCTTTTATTTCACGAGTGAAATAGGCGATAGGGAGTCTGATACGAGATGAGGGAGTGGTATGCAGGATTATATGAAAATTTGCCATGAAATATTGGTATTGTGCAGAGATGATTGTGACGTGATGAGGAATTGATAGCTGTGCTGATGTGTCGGGGGTGTTGGTGGGTTTGGATGTGGTTGTTATGTATGGCTGGGGAAACGGTGGGTGGAGATGGAGATGGAGATGGATGTGGAAATGGAAATGGAAATGGAAGTGGAAGTGGAAATGGAAATGGAAATGGAAATGGAAATGGGTGGGCTGCTGGGTAGGTCAATCCCTGCCCTCTTATGCTGGAGGCTTATCTATCGTTCTTTGCGCGTAAGGGGTAGGTACAGTACATAGGTAGGCAAGGGTGGGGGGGGTTTGTCTGTCCGGGGCGGTGGTTTTTTTGTTTAGTTGTCTGGGCGGTAGTTTGTTTATTCCAAGCGATTGATTGATTGGGGTGGGGTGGGGTGGAGGAATCTTGAGGATGTTTAAAGGAGGTCAGGCAGGAGGTTTGGAGGAGGTTTTTGGGAATTAAAAGATGGGAAGAAAGTAAGTATTTTTTTACTTTGGGGAGATGGCGAGGATGATTAGCTGGCTGGTGGGGCGGTGGTGGATGGGAGGGGGT
>JAABUS010001421.1_pt1 | contig 52320 bp, 50 predicted proteins | sample 5560161 | NCBI WGS metagenome assembly JAABUS01 (sample SAMN10711885, study PRJNA513376) | rock metagenome | isolation source: Antarctica rocks | place: Antarctica: Victoria Land, Trio Nunatak nord | collected 2016-01-04 | reverse complement strand
CCTCGGCTCGGTGCAAGCCGGACGGGCTGCTCGTCGTGCCGAGGCCAGACGTCGTCGCGTTCCTCCACCCGTTGCCGGTCGGGGCGCTGTGGGGTGTGGGTGAGCGGACCGGCGAGGTCCTCCTCCGGCTGGGCCTGCGGACCGTCGGCGACCTCGCGCACACCCCGGTCGGCACCTTGCAGCGCGCCCTCGGGGCCGCGGTCGGCGCGCACCTCGCCGCGCTGGCGTGGGGTCGCGACGAGCGCCGGGTGGTCGCCACCGAGCCCGACAAGAGCATCGGGGCAGAGGAGACCTTCGGCCGTGACGTCGATGATCCCGCAGTGGTCCATCGAGAGCTGCTCCGGCTGTCGGACCGGACGGCCGAGCGGCTGCGGGACACCGGGCAGCGCGGGCGGACCGTCAGCATCAAGGTGCGCTTCGCCGACTTCACGACCATCACCCGGTCGCGCACCCTCGGCGATCCCACCGATGTCGGGCGGGAGATCTATGCGACCGCGCGCTCGCTGTTCGACGCGCTCGGCCTCGAGCGCGCCCGGCTGCGGCTGGTCGGTGTCCGGGTCGAGGGCCTGCGGCCGGCGGAGACCGCGCACCGGCAGCTCCTGCTCGGGGAGCGCGACGCCGGTTGGCGCGAGGCCGAGCTGGCCGTCGACCGGGCGAGCCGGCGCTTCGGCAGCGGCGCCGTACGCCCGGCGGCCCTGGTGGCAGCCGAGGACGACACCGCGCCGGCGATGCCCCCCGGGGGAATCCGGCCGCGATGAGCGACCCGCCGGAGCTCGTCTGGAGCCTGGGTCAGGGAAAAGTCATCCTCTGCACCTGACCGACCGGCTTTCGCGGCGGGCGGACCCCTCGTACTCTGATGTCAGCTCGCTCCGGCCGGTCCGGGCGAGTTGGCTGTACCCCTCGCACCCCCTCGCGCCGGTTCGGGGGCCTCCGTCGGGAGGAGGCACTGTGCCTCTCTCTGAACACGAGCAGCGGCTGCTCGACCAGATCGAGCGTGCCCTCTACGCCGAGGACCCCAAGTTCGCCACCTCGGTGCGCGCTCGGGACCTGCGCAGTCACTACCGGCTGCGGATGGCGCGCTCGGCGGTGGCCTTCGTCGCCGGCTTGGTGCTGCTCTTCTCCGGCGTCATCTCGCGGGTCGTCCCGCTCGGCGTGCTGGGCTTCGTCGTTATGCTCGGCGCGCTGCTGTTCGGGCTGACCAGCTGGCAGCGGCTGACCGGGCACCGGGACGTGAGTCCCTCCCGCCGCCGCTCCGAGACCACCCCGCGGGCCGACCGGCCGTCGTTGATGAACCGCCTCGAGGAGCGCTGGCGACGCCGGTGGGAGGAGCACGGCCGCTAGCGCGCGAGGCGGCGGGGTGGCGCGGCGGGCCGCGGTCAGGCCGCCGTACGCCGCAGCAACCGTCCGCGCAGCCGGGCGGCGGCCAGATCAACAGCGTCGAGAGCGTCTGCCCCGACCGAAGCCGCCGCACCCGCCAGCCGAAGGCCGGACCTCGGGACCAACCGGGCCTGCCAGCGCCGGCCACGCGTCGCCGTCTGCGACAGGGCGGCCCGCACCTCGGCGACCGCGCCGCGGAGCTCGCCGGCGTCCGCCGGCGAACGGGAGTAGCGGGCCCGCTCCTCCGCGCGCACCAACCGCAGCACGGCTTCGGCCGCGGCGCCGGTCAGCCCGGCCCGCCGGACCAGGCTGCCGCCGGCCGCTCGTGGCGAGTCACTGGCCGCCCACGGGTGCCCGAGGTCGGTCGCGTCCTCGCGCAGCTCCGCCCAGGCAGCGTGCGCGTGCCCCACGGGACTGCTCGTGCCCGACCAGCGGCGCCGGCGGAGGACCGCCCGGCTCACTGGCGCGAAGGCGGCGAGCGCCACGGCGAGCAGGCCGAGCAGCACCAAGCGCAACGGCGGCCCGCCCGAGTGCTGCGACTCCGCGAGCTTCAGGTCCGGTGGCGGCAACGGGACAAGGTCGTCCGTGAGCTCCGCGTCGAGCTTGCCGCGCACCGGGTCCTTCCCGGCCGGCGTCTTCGCGTCGCCTTCGGACGGGTCGCCGAAAGCTCCCAGCGAGCCTCCGGTCTCGCCCGGCGCGGCGTAGCGGGGATCGACCGCCCGACCCTCGCCCAGCGGGGTCGGCTCGAACCGCAGCCAGCCAGCGCCCTCGAAGTACAGCTCCGGCCAGGCGTGCGCGTCGGCGGTGGTCACCCGCCAGCTGCCGTCGCCCTGCCGCTCACCGCGGGTGAAGCCGATGGCTACCCGGGCCGGTATCTGCGCCACCCGGGCGAAGAGCGCCATCGCGGCGGCGAACTGCTCGCAGTAGCCGGACCTGCGGGTCAGGAAGTTCTCCAGCGCGCTCTCGCTGTTGCCGGGCGGCGCCGTGACGTCGTACCGAAAGCTCCGGAAGAACTTCTGCAGCGCCAGCGCCTTCGAGTAGTCGTCCGGGGCCTCCGAGACGATGCCGGCGACCGTGCTGAGGACGCTGTCCGGCAGGTCTCCCGGGTACTCCCGGAACGGCTCCAGCCGTGGGTCCGCCGCCGGCGCCTTGCGCAGCTGCGCGGGGTCGGGCGTGACCTTGCGGCTCACCACGCTGTAGCTCAGCCGCCGGCTGCTGGACCTCGTCGAGAAGATCGTCGCAGTGGCCTTGTCGTAGTTCCAGCCCTTCACCTTGACGCTTGTCGCCGGATACGGCACCGGCAGCCAGTGCACGTCGAGGTCACGGACCTTGATCTTGGTTTCGATCTTGGTCGTGTCCACATCCGGCGAGAGGCCGTCGGGCACCGGCAGCCGGCCCTTGGAGATCCGCGACTCCTTCGACACCGTCAGCGGTGACTCCGACCAGGTGGAGCCGTCGAAGACGTCGAGCGCCACCATTCGCAGGTAGCCGGGGTCGGGGTCGGACGTGGTGACCCGCATGAGCTCCTTGGGGTTCTTGTCCAGGAGGTAGCCCTGCAGCCGGGCGATCGGGTTGTAGGTCGACACGGTGTCGGTGCCGTCGACGGTCGGTAGGCCGTTGCCGCCGCCTCCGAACAGCCCCGGGTGCAGGCCGGGGATCAGCGCAGGCACGACGACGGCCACGCCGAGCGCAGCCACGCCGATCCGGCGGCCCACCGCGGCCAACGGTGAGGTCTCGGCGTACTCGACCGCGTCCGGGGTCGCGGCGGTGGCGGCACGGCCGAGCCCCAGCGGCCGCCCCCAGCGGGCCAGCCGGTCCCGGCTGTCCGCGAGCAGCAGGCCGAGATAGCCCACGCCGCCGAGCACGAAGGGCAGCCAGCCCACGCCGTCCACGACGACGGCGGCCGGTACGGCGTACAGCGCGAGCAGCGGCAGGCCCGCCAGCGACGCGTGGCGCAGGGTGACCGCCAGCAGGTCGACCACCAGCGCGACGGCGGCAACGCCGACGACCGTGATGAGGACCATCCCGGTCCGGCTGGGTACCGGCGGCGAGAGGACCCGGATGTCGGCGAATCCTTCCTGCACCAGCTGGCGCAGGGTGGCCAGCGCGCCAGGCCCCGGCAGGACGCGCCCGATCGCCGAGCGATTGGCGAAGATCGTGGTGACGTAGACCAGGACGCCGCCCGCGGCCAGCAGCGGCGTGAGGGCCAACGGCACCCCGAACCGCCGGCCCAGCTCGCCGACGCCGGCCACGATGGCGATCGCGCCGGCGACCGGGAGCAGCCACGACAGGCCGCCGAACACCGGCCCGAGCGCCGCCGAGCACAGCAGCGTCGCCAGGCCCGCGTAGACCGCCAGGCGGCTCCGGTTGCTCATCGGTGTCCTCCTGCGGATGCGGGCAGGTCGTAGCCCTCCAACGGCCGAGCCGCCGCCGCCGTGCCGGCCTGCGGCCACACGGTGCCGAGCGACGTGCCGTGCCGCACCCGCAGAACCCGCCAGCCGGCGGCCTGCAGCAGTCGGGCCCGGGCGGTGAAGGCGGTCTCCGCGTCGGCTCGCGCCCGTGCACCCAGAGTAGCCCAGGTGGCAGTGTCCAGAAGCACCGCGACGCCGGCGGCGGCGCTGTGCCGGAGCCGGCCCAGCAGCTCCGCCTCGTCCGCATCGAGCCGGCCGAGCACGGCCACGAGGAGGCCCTCGCCACTCGAGCGGCGTACGCCGGTCAGCGCCGCGCCGAGAGAGGTGCGCTCTGTCGGCGCCACGACGGCCAGGCTGTCGAGGAGCAGGCTCTCCGCCGTACCGCTGGACTCGCCGGCCGCCTCGCCGGTGGCGTCGCCGTCGCCCGTGACCAGCCGGATGCGGTAGCCGCTGCGAGCCAGGTGGACGCCCACGGAGGCCGCGGCGCTGACCGCCCACTCGAACGACGAGCCGGGGCCGTCGCCGCGGTGCGCGTCCTCGCGGCTGTCGAGCAGCACGGCGGCGCGGCTCTGCCATGGCTGCTCCTCCCGGCGCACCATCAGCTCGCCGTAGCGCGCGGTCGATCGCCAGTGCACCCGGCGCAGGTCGTCGCCCTGCCGGTACTCCCGGGTGGCCACGTCGTCCTCACCGGCGGTGGACACCGACCTCGCCCGGCTCTCCCCGGCGCCGGCCCACTCACCTCGTAACCGCACCGGCGGCAGCGAGGTGATGGACGGCGTGACCACCAGCGAGTCCACCGCGGCGAAGGAGCGGGTGACCTCGCAGAGCCCGAACGGGTCGGTCAGCCGGACCGAAAGCGGTCCGATCCGGTAGCGGCCGCGCAGGTCGGAGCGCACCGGGTAGGAGACCTCCCGGATGCCGTGCGGCTCCACCCGGTCCAGCACGAACCGCGGCCGCCCCCCGAGCACGTAGGGCAGCGAGTCCTCCACCAGCAGGACGCCGGTGGGGAGGCGGGAGACGTTGTCGAGCCGCAGCACCACCGAGGCAGCCGAGCCCGCCGGCACTCTCGGCGGGTCGAGCCGGCGGGTGCACGACAACCGGTATCGCGTCCGGTGCACCACGGCGAGCGCGACGGCGGGCAGCACCAGCAGGAACACCCCGACCCGGAGCAGGTCGCGCTCGCCGAGAGCGAGCGCACAGATCGTGGCGGCGACGCCGGCGGCGACGAAGCTGCGACCGCGGGTGGTGAGCCCGGCGAGGGCGCGCCGCACCTACCGGTCCTGACTCCGGGCGGCGCGCCGTGTCTCCGGTTCAGGCACGGGCACCCGGGTCACGATGTCGGCCACTACGGAGCTCGGCGTACGCCGGGCGATCTGGGCTTCGGCGGTGGGCAGCAGCCGGTGGGCGAGCACCGGCTCCGCCAGCGCCTGGATGTCGTCGGGCAGCACGTAGTCGCGGGCGTCGAGCGCCGCTGCGGCGCGGGCCATCCGCAGCAGGTGCAAGGTGGCGCGGGGAGAGGCGCCGAGCCGCAGGTCGGGCGCGTTGCGGGTGGCGGTGACCAGCTCGATCGTGTAGCGACGTAGCGGCTCGGCGACGTAGATGGTCCGTACCAGCTCGACCAGCTTGGCCACCTCGCGGGCGTCGGCAACAGGTTCCAGATCGTCGAGCGGCGAGCCGGCCCCGTGGCTGTCCAGCATCGCGAGCTCGGAGCGGGCGGCCGGATACCCCATCGAGATGCGGGCGGAGAACCGGTCCCGCTGGGCCTCGGGTAGCGGGTAGGTGCCCTCCATCTCGATCGGGTTCTGGGTCGCGATGACCATGAAGGGCGACTCGAGCTCGTAGGTCACCCCGTCCACCGTGACCTGGCGCTCCTCCATGCACTCGAGCAGGGCCGACTGCGTCTTCGGGGAGGCCCGGTTGATCTCGTCGCCGAGCAGGATGTTGGCGAAGACGGCGCCGGGCTTGAACTCGAAGTCGTGGGTCTCCTGGTTGTAGACGCTCACGCCGGTGACGTCGCTGGGAAGCAGGTCGGGGGTGAACTGGATCCGGCGTACCTCGGCATCGATCGAGCGGGCCAGCGCCTTGGCGAGCATGGTCTTGCCCACGCCCGGAACGTCCTCGATGAGCAGGTGGCCCTCCGCGAGCAGCACGGTGAGCGCCAGCCGGACGACGTCGGGCTTGCCCTCGATGACCTGCTCGACGGCTCCGGTGATCCGCGCGGCGGTCGCCGTGAGGTCCTCGAGGCCGACCGCGCCGCCCGGAGTCCTCACCGGCCCAGCGGGCATCGGCGTCGCACCTGCCACGGAACCCCTCCCGCGCCTGCTGCGGCCGTGCGGCCGTTGGCTTCGGGCAAGTGTGACAGGTGCAGCGCCGCTGGCTAGATCCCGGTATCAACCCGTAACCGTCGACGGCGCACCTGCCCCCAGGGACCCTCGGCCGGCCGGACCGACTCTCGGGTGGTTGACGGTGGAGCGAAGTGGGGTAGCGTGGCGCTCATTGGAGGAACTGTGCGGTCGGCGTGCACTGGAGGGGGAGCGCGGTGTTCCTCGGCACGCACGCCCCCCGTCTCGATGACAAGGGGCGGCTGATGCTGCCCGTGAAGTTCCGCGCCGCGATGGAGAGGGGGCTCGTGATCACCAAGGGACAGGAGCGCTGCCTCTACATCTGGCCGGCCGACGAGTTCGCCCGGATAGCCGAGAGCGTGCGGGCGACACCGGCGACAACGACGTCGGGCCGGGGTCGCGTCCGGCTCTTCTTCGCCTCCGCCTGGGACGAGACCCCGGACAAGCAGGGGCGGATCACGGTGCCGACCGGGCTGCGGGAGTACGCCGGCCTCGACCGGGACTGCGTGCTCATCGGCGCGAGCAGCAAGGTCGAGCTGTGGGACGGGCAGGCCTGGCAGGACTACCTGGCCGCGCAGGAGTCGGCGTACGCCGAGGACCCGGAAGGGGTGATCCCCGGAGTCGTCTGACGCTTTCCCTGAGACCGGCCGAACGCACGGCGAGGTCTCCGACCGCTCCGCCCCCTGGCGCACCTTCCCCGGTGCCAGACGGCGAAGCGGCGGGGACCTGGCCGTGCGTCCCACCCGGGTCCCGGCCCGGGCAGCCGCCGGGCCTGCGCACCACCGGAGCAAGAACGCGAAGGGTCGAGATGGACGAGAGGCTCGTCGACGACCCGGCCGGGCCGTCGACTCCCCGCCGGCACCGGCCGGATGGCCTGGCCGAGGAGGTCTGGGCCAGCGCGCTGCTCATCGGGCTCGCGGTCCTGGCCACCGTGGGTGTGGCCCTGCTGGCGCACGTGCTGTTGCGGCCCGGCTCCTAGCGCCATGTCCAACCCGCCCCCTCGACACGTCCCGGTGCTGCTCGAGCGGGTCGTGGACCTGCTCTCCCCAGCCCTGACGGCCGGTCCGGCGGTGGTGGTCGACGCCACCGTGGGCCTCGGCGGGCATGCCGCGGCGCTGCTGGAGCGCCATCCCGGGCTGCGCCTGGTGGGGCTGGACCGCGACCGGCAGGCGCTGGCCCAGAGCGCCGACCGGCTGGCGGCGTACGCCGGCCGCGTCGATCTGGTGGCTACCCGATACGACCACCTGACGGCGGTGTTGCGAGGGCTCGGCCTGGACCGAGTTGACGGAGTGTTGTTCGACCTCGGTGTGTCGTCGCTGCAGCTCGACGATCGTTCGAGAGGCTTCGCCTATGCCCAGGACGCGCCGCTGGACATGCGGATGGACCCGGCGACGGGTCCCACCGCGGCCGACGTCCTGAACACCTATCCGGTCCGGGAGCTGGCCCGGGTCCTGCGCGAGTACGGCGAGGAGCGGTTCGCCCGGCGCATCGCCGAGGCCGTCGTACAAGAGCGCGCCCGCCGGCCCTGGACCTCGACGGCGCCGCTGGCCGAGCTGGTCCGCAGCGCGATCCCGGCGGCGACCCGGCGTACCGGCGGCCATCCGGCCAAGCGCACCTTCCAGGCGTTGCGGATCGAGGTCAACGGCGAGCTGGCAGCGCTGGAGGCGGCGCTGCCGGCGGCGCTCGCGTCGCTGCGGGTGGGTGGCCGGGTCGCGGTGGTCGCTTACCACTCGCTGGAGGACCGGCTGGTCAAGCGTGCGCTGACCGACCGAGCCGTCAACACCTCTCCGCCCGGTCTGCCGGTCGAGCTGCCCGGACACGGCCCCGAGCTGCGGCTGCTCACCCGTGGCGCCGAGGCGCCACGGGAGGAAGAGGTGGCGGCCAACCCCCGCTCCGCCTCGGCCCGGCTCCGGGCCGCCGAGCGCCTGCGGGAGGCGGCGTGAGCGCCGCGCCGCTCCCCGGTCCGGCCGCACCAGCCGCAACCGGCCGGCACCAGCCGGAGGCACCGCTGCGGCTGGTGCCGCCGGTGGCTCGGGCGGCTCGTGCGCCGTTCGTCCTGCTGGTCGCCGGCCTGCTCGCCACCGGCCTGCTCGCGCTGCTGCTGCTCAACACCGTGCTGGCGCAGGATGCCTTCCGCCTGCATGACCTGCAGCGCCGGGGGCTGGTGGTGTCCGACCGCCAGCAGCAGCTCGAGCAGCTGCTGGCGGCCCAGCGCTCACCGGCGTTGCTGGCCTCCCACGCCACCGCTCTCGGCATGGTGCCCGGCTCCGCGCGCAGCTTCGCCCGGCTGGCCGACGGGCGGGTCGTCGTCGTCCTCTCGCCCGCCAAGCCGGTGCGCCGGCCAGCGGCAGCAACGCCGGCGCCGGCCGTCAAGCCGGTTCCCACGCCACCCAAAGCCGTCCCGGCGACCGCCCGCAAGCCGGTCGCTCCTGTCCGGCCGACCCCCAAGCCGTCGGGGAGCCCACGGTGAGCACGTCGTCGAGCCGGCGCAGCGGCGGCGGATCGCAGCGAACGCCGCGCGTCGCCGCGTCGCGCCGGCCGGCCCGGGCGCGCCGCGAACCCGCCAGCCCTACCCTCGGCAACTCGGCCCGACGGCTCAGCGGCGGCCTGCTCGCCCTCGGCGTACTGCTGTCCGTGCTGGGGGCCCGGCTGGTCCAGCTGCAAGGCCTGGACGCGGCGACTTACGCCGTGGCAGCGGTGGACCAGCGGCGGCACACCTTCGAGCTGCCGGCGGAGCGCGGGTCGATCACCGATCGCAACGGCGTACCGCTGGCGATGAGCGTCGACGCGCGGCTCGTCTACGCCGATCCCCGGCTGGTCACCGACCCGGTTGAGGAGGCCCGGCTGCTCAGCCCCTACCTCCACCGCCCGCCGCCGAGCTTGGTGCCAGACTTGCAGGGCACTGGCAAGCGCCCGGGCACCCGCTACGTGGTGCTGGCCCGAGGCCTCACGCCCGCCTACGCCCGGACCGTCTCCGACCTGGGCCTGCCCGGCATCGAGGTGGTGCCGGAGAGCCGGCGGGTGTACCCGGCGGGCAGCCTGGCGGCGTCCGTCGTCGGCTTCACCGACCACCAGGGCAAGGGCGCCGGCGGGCTCGAACTGTCCCTCGACCGGTTGCTGGCGGGTCGTAACGGCCGGCTGACCGCCGAGCTCGGCCGGGACGGACGGGCGATTCCGGCCGGCCGCCACGTCGAGCTCGACCCGGTTCCAGGAACCGGCGTCACGCTGACTCTGGACGCCGACCTGCAGTGGAAGGCCCAGCAGGAGATCACCGCCCAGGTGCGGGCCACCGGCGCCGAGAACGGCACCATCATCGTGCTCGACCCGCGTACCGGCGACGTGCTCGCGATGGCCAGCGCGCCGACCTTCGACCCCAACGTCGCGGGCCGCGCTCCGGCCGCCGACCGCGGCAACCGGGCCGTCTCCGACGTCTACGAGCCGGGCAGTGTCAACAAGGTCATCACCGCGGCCGCGGCCCTGTCCACCGGCGCCGTCACACCGGACACCGTCATCACCGTGCCGCCGGAGCTGAAGATCTACGACAAGACGTTCCACGACGCCGAGTCGCACCCCCTCGAGCGGCTGACCTTCACCGGCGTACTGGCCAAGTCGAGCAACATCGGCACCATCCAGGTGGCCCAGAAGATCGGCAAGGACACCCTCTACCGGTATCTGCGGAGCTTCGGGTTCGGCTCTACCACCGGCATCGGGCTGCCGGGGGAGAGCCGGGGCATCCTGCCGCCCCCGGACCGGTGGAGCGGCACCCAGCTGCCCACGATCGCGTTCGGGCAGGGCGTGTCGGTGACCGCGCTGCAGGTCGCCTCGGTCTACGCGACCGTCGCCAACGGCGGCGTACGGGCGACCCCCCGGCTGGTGCGGGGCACGATCGGCCCGGACGGGCGGGTGACGCCGGCGCCGCCCGCCACGACGCGCCGGGTGCTGACCCCGCTGGTGAGCGCCCAGCTGCGCGACATGCTGGAGGCCGCCACGACCGACCAGGGAACCGCCCCCCGGGCCCAGATCCGCGGCTACCGGGTCGCCGGCAAGACCGGCACCGCTCAGCTGGTCGCACCCCGCGGGTGTACCAGGGCACCACGCCCTCGCTGCGGCGGCTACGTACAGGGTCGATACACCTCCTCCTTCGTCGGCTTCGCGCCGGCCGACCGGCCGCAGCTGGTGGTCGCGGTGGTCCTGCAGGCTCCGGTGAACGGGCACTTCGGCGGGATCGTGGCCGCGCCGGTCTTCCGCGAGGTGATGTCGTTCGCGCTCACCAGCCGGCGCATCGCCCCCACGGGGACCAGTCCGCCGCATGCCCAGCTGGTCGCCCCCTGACGGGTAGCCTCGGCACCGTGCCCGCTGCAGCCGGCCCTCTCCCGTGGCGGCCGGAGAGAGTCCTCCCCAGGCCGCTCACCGGGCTGGCGCAGTTGCTGCCAGAGGCGGCCTGGAGCGGCCTGCCGGCGCCCGGTGCGCAGCTCACCGGCGTGACGCTCGACTCCCGCGCCGTACGACCCGGGGACCTCTACGCCGCGCTGCCGGGCACCCGCGCCCACGGTGCCGACTTCGCCCGCGATGCAGCTCGGGCCGGCGCCGTGGCGGTGCTCACCAGCCCGGACGGGCGGGCCCGCGCCGAACGGGCGGGAATCCCGGTCGTCGTCCTGCCGGCCCCCCGGGAGGTGCTCGGCGTGGTGGCCGGCTGGGTCTACGGGTGGCCGGGGGAGTCGCTGTTGCTGCTCGGCGTGACCGGGACCAACGGCAAGACCACCACGTCCCATCTCCTAGAGGCCGGGCTGCGGGCGGTGGGCCGTACGCCGGGCCTGATCGGCACCGTCGAGACCCGGGTGGCCGGGGAGGCGCTGCCGAGCCTGCGCACCACACCCGAGGCGCCTGAGCTGCAGGGGCTGCTCGCGGTGATGCTGGAGCGTGGCGCCGACGCGGTCGCGACGGAGGTCTCCAGCCATGCGCTGGCCCTCTGCCGGGTGGAGGGGCTGCGCTTCGACGTCGCGGTCTTCACGAACCTGTCGCAGGACCACCTGGACTTCCATGGAGATCTCGAGACCTACTACGCCGTCAAGGCGTCGCTGTTCACCCCGGAACGGGCCGCCCTCGGGGTGGTGAACGTCGACGATCCCCACGGTGCCCGGCTGGCGGGCCAGGCCGCGATACCGGTCATCACCGTGTCGCCCTCCGGCGCGGTGGCCGCGGACTGGGCCGGCAAGGACATCGCCGTTCTCGAGCAGGAGAGCACGTTCACCCTGGCGGGGCCGGCCGGCGTCGAGATCCCGGCCGTGGTGCGGCTGCCCGGTCGGTTCAACGTCGACAACGCCGCCCTTGCCATCGTCGCGCTGGCCGCCGCCGGGCTGCCGGCCGGCCGGGCGGCCGGCGGGATCGGCGCGCTGAGGGCGGTGCCGGGGCGGATGGAGCGCATCGACGCCGGCCAGTCCTTCCTCGCCCTCGTCGACTACGCCCATACGCCGCAGGCCGTGGCGAACCTGCTGGCCGCCCTGCGCCCGGCGACCGCCGGCCGGCTGCTCGTCGTTCTGGGCTGCGGCGGGGACCGTGACCGGCTCAAGCGGCCGCAGATGGGGGCGGCGGCGGTGGCCGGCGCGGACATCGCCGTCTTCACCACCGACAACCCGCGCTCGGAGGACCCGGTGGCGATCCTCGACGCCATGCTGGCCGGAGCCGCCGCTGCCGGCGGGGCGGCCCCGATCGTCGAGCCGGACCGGGCGGCCGCCATCGCCCTCGCTGTCGAGCTGGCCCGACCCGGTGACACCGTGGTCGTCGCGGGCCGGGGCCACGAGTCGGGCCAGGAGCTGGCCGACACGGTGGCGCCGTTCGACGACCGGGTGGTGCTGCGGGCAGCACTGACGCCGGCGGGGAGCGTCGCGTGATCCCGTTGTCGCTCGCCGAGGTGGCGGCGGCCACCGGCGGCCGGCTGGACGGCGTTCCCGACCCCGGCGCTGCGATCTGCGGTGCCGTCGTCGTCGACTCGCGGCAGGTGAGCCCGGGCGCCCTTTTCGTCGCGCTGCCGGGGGAACGGGTCGACGGGCACGACTTCGCGGCGGCGGCGGTCCGTGCCGGTGCCGCCGCGGTGCTCGCCGAGCGGCCGGTCGGCTCGCCGGCGGTCGTCGTGGCGGACGGCGTGGTGGCCCTGGCGCGGCTGGCGCGGGCGGTGTTCGACCGCCGGGCCGCCGGCGGCGATCTGCGCGTGGTGGGCGTCACCGGCTCGAGCGGCAAGACCGGCACCAAGGACCTGCTTGCCGCGCTGCTGCCCCCCCTAGGCGAGACGGTGGCAACGGCGGGGTCGTTCAACAACGAGATCGGCCTGCCGCTCACCGTCTGCCGGCTGACGGCGTCCACCCGCTTCCTGGTCCTGGAGTACAGCGCCCGCGGCCTCGGCCACATCGCGGCCCTCTGCGCCGTCGCCCCGCCGGACGTGGCCGTCGAGCTCAACGTCGGTACGGCGCACCTCGGCGAGTTCGGCACCCGCGAGGCCATCGCCCGGGCCAAGGCGGAGCTGGTGGATGCCCTGCCGACAGCCGGGGTGGCGGTGCTCAACGCCGACGACCCGGCGACCCTGGCCATGGGCCGGCGTACCGGGGCCCGGGTCGTCACCTTCGGGCGGGCCGCGGCGGCCGACGTGCGCGCGACCGACGTCCGGCTCGACCCGTCGGGGCGGCCGGCATACACGCTGCACACATCTCACGGCTTCGCACCGGTGCGGCTCGGCCAGTACGGCGAGCACCTGGTGTCGAACTCCCTCGCGGCCGCAGCGGTCGCCGTCGAGCTCGGTGCCTCGCCGGCGGACATCGCCGCCGGCCTGGCCGCCGCGCGGCCCGCCAGCCGGTGGCGGATGGAGGTCACCGAGACCCCCGACGGCGTCACGATCGTCAACGACGCCTACAACGCCAACCCCGAGTCGATGCGGGCCGCCCTGCGGGCACTGGTGGCCATGGCGGCCGGCCGCCGGTCCTGGGCGGTGCTCGGCGAGATGGCGGAGCTGGGCCCGGCCGCCGGTGCTGAGCACGCGGCGACCGGGCGGCTGGCGGCGCAGCTCGGCGTACGCCGGCTGCTGGTCGTGGGGCCGGCGGCAGCGGGCATCGCCGCGGGGGCCGCCGGGGGCGGGCTGGCGGCGAGCGCGGTCTCCGACGTCGAGGCGGCGCTCGGCCTGCTGCGGTCGGAGCTGGCGCCCGGCGACGTCGTACTGGTCAAGGCCTCGCGTGCCGCCGGACTGGAGCGGGTGGCGGCCGGCCTGCTCACCCATGTGGTGCCGGCGTGAGGGCCGTCCTCGTCGCAGCCCTGGTGTCGCTGATCCTCTCCCTGCTGGGTACGCCGGCCGCGATCCGGCTGCTGCGCGCGCACGGGTACGGCCAGCTGATCCGCGATGACGGCCCGACCAGCCACCACACCAAGCGCGGCACGCCCACGATGGGCGGCATCGTGATCATCACCGCCACGCTGGCCGGCTATCTCGTCGCGCATCTGGTCACCCTGCGCGGGCCGACCGCCTCCGGCCTGCTGGTGCTGCTGCTGATGACCGGGCTCGGCGCGGTCGGCTTCGTCGACGACTTCATCAAGATCCGCAAGCAGCGCAGCCTGGGCCTTTCCAAGACCACCAAGCTGCTCGGCCAGCTGCTGGTGTCGGTCGCCTTCGGCGTACTGGCCCTGCAGTTCGCCAACGCGAAAGGCATGTCGCCGGGCTCCACCCACCTCTCGTTCGTCCGCGACAGCACGCTCGCCTTCGGCGCCGCGGGCTTCGTGCTGTGGGCCTACCTCATGGTCTCTGCCACGTCCAACGGCGTGAACCTCACCGACGGCCTGGACGGCCTGGCCACCGGTACGTCGGTGATGGTGTTCGCGTCGTACGTGATCGTGAACTTCTGGCAGTTCGGCAACTCGTGCCCGAGCGCGGGGAACTGCTACACGGTGCGTGACCCGCTGGACGTGGCCATCGTCTCCGCAGCTGCGATGGGAGCCTGCTTCGGGTTCCTGTGGTGGAACGCGTCGCCGGCGCGGATCTTCATGGGTGACACCGGCTCGCTGGCCCTCGGTGGCGCGCTGGCGGGCATCGCAATCGTGAGCCGGACCGAGCTGCTGCTGGTGCTGGTCGGCGGCCTGTTCGTCGTCGTGACGCTCTCGGTGATCCTGCAGGTGGCGGCCTTCCGCCTGTTCGGCCGGCGGGTCTTCAAGATGGCGCCGCTCCAGCACCACTTCGAGCTATCCGGCTGGGCGGAGGTCACCATCGTCATCCGGTTCTGGATCATCGCAGGGCTGGCGGTCGCCTTCGGCCTCGGCGTCTTCTACGCCGACTTCCTCTCGGCCGGCTCGTTGCGGTGACGGTGTCGCCGACGGACGCGACCGGCTGGGCCGGCGTTGCCGTCTGCGTGGCCGGCGTGGGCGTGTCCGGAGTCGCCGCGGCCGAGACGCTGGTCCGGCGCGGTGCCCGGGTGACCGCCGTGGACGCGCGCGCCGGCGAGCGGGAGGCGACCCGGGCCGCGCTGCTGGAGGCGCTGGGCGCCCGGGTGCGGCTGGGGGCGGCCGCGGCGGCGGACCTGCCGGCCGGCACGGTTCTGGTGGTCACCTCGCCGGGCTGGCGTCCCGATGCGCCGCTGCTGGTGGCCGCCACCGCGGCCGGCGTACCGGTGTGGGGGGAGGTGGAGCTGGCCTGGCGGCTCCGGCCGCCCGGCGCCGCCCCCTGGCTCGCCGTCACCGGTACCAACGGCAAGACCACCACGATCCGGATGCTGGCCGCGATGCTCGCCGCCGCGGGCCACCGCACGATCGCCGCCGGCAACGTCGGCACGCCGGTGCTGGCGGCCGTGACGGCGCGGCCGGCGTACGACGTGCTGGCGGTCGAGCTGTCCAGCTTCCAGCTGCACTGGTCTGCCTCGGTGGCGCCCTACGCCGCGGCCGTGCTCAACGTGGCCCCCGACCACCTGGACTGGCACGGCTCCCTGGCGGCGTACGCCGCTGCGAAGTCGAAGATCTTGACGTCGGCCGGCTGCGCGGTGGTCAACGCCGACGACCCGGGCGCCATGGCGCTGGCCGACGGGGCCCGCGACGTCCACCCGTTCACCCTCGGGTCGCCGGTCCAGGGAGGCCTGGGAGTGCTCGACAGCCGGTTGGTCGACCGTGCCTGGGGGGCGACCACGGGATCGGGGGCCCCGGACGGCGTCGTGCTCGCCTCGGTCGGGGACGTCCGCCCGGCCGGGCCGCACAACGTCGCCAACGCGCTGGCCGCCGCGGGGCTGGCCCGGGCCTACGGGGTGCCGCCCGGGGCCGTACGCGCCGGGCTGCGGGCCTACGCGCCCGACCCGCACCGCAACGCCCCGGTGGCCACCGTCCGCGGCGTGGCCTACGTCGACGACTCCAAGGCGACCAACCCGCACGCGGCGGCCGCGTCGCTCTCGGCGTACCCCAGCGTGGTCTGGGTCGCCGGCGGTCTGGCCAAGGGGGCGTCGTTCGACGCCCTGGTGGCCGGGGCGGCCGGTCGGCTACGAGGGGCCGTGCTGCTGGGCGTGGACCGGGGGCAGATCGCGGCCGCCCTGCTCCGACACGCGCCCGATCTCCCCGTGGTCGAGGTTCCCGCCACCGAGACTGGCGCGATGGACGCGGTGGTACGGCTCGCGGCGGAGCTTGCCGGCCCCGGCGACACCGTCCTGCTGGCGCCGGCGGCCGCCTCGATGGACATGTTCACCGACTACCGCGAGCGCGGGGAGGCGTTCGCCGCCGCCGTCCGCCGGCTGCCCGGGGACCGGCGGTGACCGCACCGCCAGAGCCGGCGCCGCCTCCTGGGCGGCTGCCGCTGCTGCAGCGGCCGCTGACGTCCTACTACCTGGTCCTGGGCAGCGCCGTCATGTTGGTCGCACTGGGCCTGGTGATGGTCCTGTCGGCGTCGAGCGTGCAGTCCTACTCGCAGTCGGGCTCGTCGTTCACGATCGTGCAGAAGCAGGCGATGTGGGTCGCCGCCGGGCTGCCGGTGCTCTGGGTTGCGAGCCGGCTCCCCGTGACGGTCTACCGCTGGATCGGCTACCCCCTCATGGTCGTCGCGGTGGTGCTGCTCGGGCTGGTGCTGTGGCCCGGGGTTGGCCACAACGTCTCCGGCGCGACCCGGTGGATCGACCTTGGTCCGGTGCGGGTCCAGCCCAGCGAGCCGGCGAAGCTGGCGCTGGCGCTCTGGGGGGCCGACCTGTTCACCCGCAAGGCGCGGCTGCTCGGCCAGTGGCGCCACCTGCTGGTGCCGCTCGTGCCGGTCACCCTGCTGGTCGTCGCGCTGGTGATGCGCGAGCCGGACCTCGGTACGACGCTGGTCCTGCTGATGGTGGTGCTGTCACTGCTGTGGGTGGTGGGGGCCCCGGCCAGACTGTTCGGCGCGATCTCGGGCGGCGTCGTGGCGATGGCGGTGACGATGATCGCCATGGAGCCGTACCGGATGGCGCGGATCACCGGTTTCCTCGACCCCTTCGCCGACCCGCACAAGAGCGGCTACCAGGCGGTGCAGGGGCTCTACGCCCTCGCCTCGGGCGGCTGGTTCGGCGTCGGCCTGGGAGCCAGCCGGCAGAAGTGGGACTACCTGCCCAACCAGTACACCGACTACATCTTTGCGATCATCGGTGAGGAGCTCGGGCTGGTCGGCACGCTGGTCGTCCTGCTGCTGTTCGCCGCCCTCGGGTACGCCGGCCTCCGGATCGCCCGGCGTACCACCGACCCGTTCCGCCGGCTGGCCGCCGCCGCCGTGACCGCCTGGCTGCTCGGGCAGGCGCTGGTGAACATCGGCGCCGTGGTCGGGTTGCTTCCCATCACCGGAATCCCGTTGCCGATGGTGTCCTTCGGGGGGTCGGCGCTGCTGCCCACGCTGGTGGCCGTCGGCATGCTGATGTCCTTCGCGCGCGCGGAGCCCGGCGCCGCCGCCTCGTTGGCCGCCCGGGGCCCGGGGCGGGCGCGCCGGTTGGTGGGCTGGCTGCGTCCGGTCGGGCCGGTGCGGCCGGTGGCGCCATCCCGCCCGGCCGGTCGTCCCTCCCGCCGGCCGACCTCCCCCCCGGGGGTGCGGCCGGTGGCGGCTGCGGCCCGCCCGGCGGCGCGGGTGGCCGGTCGCGCGGTGCCGCGGCCCGCGGCCCGCACCCGGGCCGGTAGCGGGTCCGTCGCCGGCCGTCGGCACCGCTGAGCCGGTGCGCAGCGTCGTACTCGCCGGGGGGGGAACGGCCGGCCACGTCGAGCCGGCGCTGGCGGTCGCCGACGTCCTGCTGCTGCGCAACCCCACCCTGGCCGTCACCGCGCTGGGCACGGACAGGGGGCTGGAGGCGCGCCTGGTCCCCGCGCGCGGCTACCGGCTGGCGCTGATCCCACCGGTGCCGATGCCGCGCCGGCCGAGCACCGTGCTGCTGACCCTGCCCGGTCGGCTGGCCGGCGCGGTGGCGGCCGCCGGTGGGGTTCTCGACTCGACCGCGGCCGACGTGGTGGTCGGCTTCGGGGGCTACGTCGCGCTGCCTGCCTACCTCGCCGCCCGCCGCCGCCGGCTGCCGATCGTGGTCCACGAGGCCAACGCCCGGGCCGGTCTGGCCAACCGGGTCGGCGCCCGGCTCACGCCCTACGTCGCCACCGGTACGCCGGCGACGCGGCTGCCGCACGCCACCTATCTCGGAATCCCGATGCGGCCTGCGGTCGCCCGGCTGGACCGCCCGGCGCTGCGGCCGTCGGCCCGCGCCGCGTTCGGGCTGCGGTCCGACCTGCCGACGCTGCTGGTCACCGGTGGGTCCCAGGGCGCCCGCCGACTCAACGAGGCGGCAACCGGTGCGGCCGCCGGCCTGGCCGCCGCCGGTGTACAGGTGCTGCATGCGACCGGCGCCGCCCACCTCGACCACGTGCTCCGGCGGGTTCCCCGAACCGGCCCGGTGCCCTACGTCGCCGTGGCCTACGTCGAGCGGATGGAGCTGGCCTACGCGGCCGCCGACCTGGCGCTGTGCCGTGCCGGGGCGATGACCTGCGCGGAGCTGGCCGCGGTGGGCCTTCCCGCGGCCTACGTGCCGCTGGCCGTCGGCAACGGCGAGCAGCGCCTCAACGCCGAGCCGGTGGTGGCGGCCGGCGGCGGTCTGCTGGTGGCGGACTCGGCGGCGGATGCCGCCTGGGTCCTCCGCACGCTGGTGCCGTTGCTGTGCGCCCCGGGCCGGCTCGCCACCATGGGGGAGGCGGCCGGCCGGTTCGGCCGGCGGGACGCCGACGTCGCGCTGGCCCGGATGGTCGAGACGGCGGCGCGGGGGAGGCTGCGGTGAATGTCGGCCCGGCCGCCGGGGCGTTCGGGCCGGTGCACTTCGTCGGCATCGGGGGCGCCGGCATGAGCGGCATCGCCCGGATCCTGTTGGCCCGCGGGATCCCGGTGTCCGGGACCGACGCCAAGCAGTCGCGCGCGCTGGCCGCGCTCGCGGCCCTCGGCGCCCGGGTGCACGTCGGGCACGCGGCGGAGCGGGTCGAGGGCGCGCGCACGGTCGTGTTCTCCAGTGCCATCCGGCCCGACAACCCCGAGCTGGTCCAGGCCCGGCGGCGCGGGCTGCGGGTGTTGCCGCGGGCGGCGGCGCTGGCCGAGGTGATGGCGGGCCGGCTCGGCGTGGCGGTGGCCGGCACGCACGGCAAGACGACGACGACCTCCATGCTCACGGTGGCCCTCCAGCATTGCGGCGCCGACCCGTCCTTCGCGATCGGCGGCGACCTTAACGAGCCGGGCTCCAACGCCCACCACGGCTCGGGGGAGATGTTCATCGCCGAGGCCGACGAGAGCGACGGGTCGTTCCTGCTGCTCTCGCCCTACGTCGCCGTGGTCACCAACGTCGAGCCCGACCACCTCGACTACTACGCCGACGCGGCGGCGGTCGAGTCGGCGTTCGAGAAGTTCCTCACCCGCATCGACCCGGCGGGTGCCCTGGTGGCCTGCCTCGACGATCCGGGTGCCAGCCGGCTCGCGGACCGGGCCCGGGCCGGCGGGCTTCGGGTGCACACCTACGGCGAGGCGGCGGCGGCCGACCTGCGGGTCGAGGGTCTAGCGCTCCGCGGCGGGTCCTCGGCGTACACGGCCGTGGCCTCGGGCCGCCGACTGGGCCAGATCCGGCTCGCGGTGCCCGGCCGGCACTACGCGCTCGACTCGGCGGCGGCGCTCGCCGCCGGACTGCTCCTCGACCAGCCGTTCGCCGGTCTGCGCTCCGGTCTGGGCAGCTTCGCCGGCGCCCGGCGCCGGTTCGAGCTCAAGGGCAGCGCTGGCGGCGTACGGGTGTTCGACAGCTATGCCCATCACCCGACCGAGATCCGGGCCGACCTCCAGGCCGCTCGTGAGGTGGCCGCCGGCGGCCGGCTGATCGTTGCCTTCCAGCCCCACCGCTACAGCCGCACGGCGGCCTTTCGGGCCGAGTTCGGCACGGCTCTGGCGCTCGCCGACTCGGTGGTGGTGATGGAGGTCTACGCCGCCGGCGAGAGCCCGATCCCCGGCGCGACCGGCGCCGCCGTCGCAGCTGCGGTGCCACTGCCGGTCGCGGCGGTGGCCTTCGAGCCGTCCTGGTCCGCGGTCGCCGCGCGGCTGGCCGCCCGGGCGCGCTCAGGGGACCTCGTCCTGACCCTCGGCGCCGGCGACGTGACCATGCTCGGCGCAGAGGTGCTCGCCGAGCTGACCAGGCGGTCGCGGTGACAGCGGTCGTGACGACGGTGCCGGCGGGTGCCGCGCGTCGCTTGACCGGCGGCGGGCGGCTCTCTAGTGTCCGCGTCGAACCTTCAGTCTGAAGCAACGCCTGACCCTCCGGTCGGACCCTGCTAAGCCTCCACCTGAAGGTGAGAGTAGTTCGGGACGGATTCCCCGGTCCCGCCTGTGGTCCCGGCTCGGCGGTGACTTCCCTGCACCACCGGCCCTGGACGTCCCCCGACCAGTCGCACCCGGGCGTAGTCGCGCCCCTGGTGCCGTGCCTTTGAAGGGCCCCGACGTGGCAGCTCCGCAGAACTACCTGGCGGTCATCAAGGTGGTGGGAATCGGCGGCGGCGGCGTCAACGCCGTGAACCGCATGATCGAGGTGGGGCTGCGGGGCGTCGAGTTCGTCGCGATCAACACCGACGCCCAGGCGCTGCTGATGAGCGACGCCGACGTCAAGCTCGACGTCGGTCGGGAGCTGACCCGGGGCCTGGGCGCCGGCGCCGATCCGGAGGTCGGCCGGCGGGCTGCCGAAGACCACCGCGAGGAGGTCGAAGAGGTCCTCAAGGGCGCCGACATGGTCTTCGTGACCGCGGGCGAGGGCGGCGGTACCGGCACGGGGGGCGCACCGGTGATCGCCAGCGTTGCCAAGTCGATCGGGGCGTTGACGATCGGCGTGGTCACCCGGCCGTTCGCCTTCGAGCGCCGCCGCCGCGCGGAGCAGGCGGAGCGCGGGATAGCGGAGCTGCGTGCAGAGGTGGACGCGCTGATCGTCATTCCGAACGACCGGCTGCTGTCCATGACCAACCGGCCCAGCATGCTCGACGCCTTCCGGGCGGCCGACCAGGTGCTGCTGTCGGGCGTACAGGGGATCACCGACCTGATCACCACCCCGGGCCTGATCAATCTCGACTTCGCCGACGTCAAGTCCGTGCTCTCACAGGCCGGCTCGGCGCTGATGGGCATCGGCTCCGCCCGCGGCGAGGACCGTGCCGCGGTGGCGGCCGAGATGGCCATTGCCAGCCCGCTGCTCGAGGCGTCGATCGATGGCGCCAAGGGTGTGCTGATGAACATCTCGGGCGGCTCCGACCTGGGGCTGTTCGAGATCAACGAGGCGGCCCAGCTGATCACGGACGCGGCGCACCCGGATGCCAACATCATCTTCGGGGCGGTGATCGACGACGCGCTCGGTGACGAGGTGCGAGTGACCGTCATCGCGGCCGGGTTCGAGGGTGGGGAGCCACAGCGGTCGGCTCCAGCGACCGAGCGAGGGCAGAAGGAGACACCCGTCGCCCAGCCGGCCCCTCGGTCGGTGGTCCTGCCGGACGTTGCCGGCGCGGTGGGCGGCGGACCGGTCCGCCAGCCCGTACCCGTCGGTGCCCCGGGAGCTACCGTGCCTCCTGGGCAGGGGCCGAACCGGCCGCCGGACGCCCCCGGACGCGGCGACACGCCACCGCGGCCGCCGCGGACCATCGTCTTCGACGACGACGACGATCTCGACGTGCCCGACTTCCTCAAGTAAGGCGTGCGCAGCGGCGAGCTGGGGCGCGGCGCCCGCGGGTGGATCACCGCCCGCTCGGGCGGCTCCAGCTCCTTCCCGTACCGAAGCCTGAACCTCAGCTTGAACGTGGGGGACGTCCCGGGGAACGTCGCCGAGAACCGGCGGCGCGCAGCCACGCACGCCGGCCTCGACCCCGGCCAGGTGGTGTGGATGGACCAGGAGCACGGCGCCGGGGTGGCCGTGGTGGCAGAGCTGCCGACCGGCCCGGTCCGGGAGGTCGACGCGCTGGTAACCCGGCAGCGGGGCATGGCCCTGGCCGTCCTGGTCGCCGACTGTGTCCCGGTGCTGCTCGCCGACGGTGGCGCGGAGGTCGTCGGGGTGGCGCACGCCGGTCGCCGGGGACTGGTCGCGGGGGTCGTGCAGGCCACGCTGGCGGCGATGATCTCGGTCGGCGCGGATCCGGACAGCGTGACCGCACTGGTCGGGCCGGCGGTGGGCGCCTGCTGCTACGAGGTCCCGGTCGAGATGCGCGACGAGGTCGCGGCGGTCGTGCCGGAGACCGCGGCGTGGACCCGGGGGGGAACGCCCTCGCTCGACCTGCCGGCCGGCGTGCTGGCCGTGCTCGGCAGGGCCGGCGTACGCCGGTGCTCGCGGCTGCCCGTCTGCACGGCCGATGATCCGGCGTACTTCTCGCACCGGCGGGACGGGGTGACCGGCCGGTTCGCCGGCTACGCCTGGTTGACGTGACGCGGGCCGCGAGCTTCGCCGACCGCCTGGCGGTGGTGGAGGCGCGGCTGGTTGCGGCCTGTGCAGCCGCCGGTCGGGTCCGCGCCGACGTGACCCTGGTCGCCGTCGGCAAGACCTGGCCGGCCGCGGACCTGCGTGCGCTCGCCGGGCTCGGCGTCGTCGACTTCGGCGAGAACCGCGACCAGGAGGCCCGGCGCAAGGCCCTCGAGCTGGTCGATCTCGGCCTGCGCTGGCACTTCGTCGGCCGGCTGCAGACCAACAAGTGTCGCTCGGTGGCCTCCTATGCGCACGTGGTGCACAGCGTCGACCGGCCGGAGCTGGTCACTGCCCTGGGCGCCGGCGCGCGGCGCGCCGGCCGTGATGTCGAGGCCCTCGTCCAGGTGTCACTTGACGACGACCCCGCCCGCGGCGGCGTGCCGGCGGCCGGCGTACCGGCGCTTGCGGACGCGGTGGCCGCCGAGGAGGGGCTGCGGCTCGGCGGGGTGATGGCGGTGGCGCCGATCTCCGGCGACGCACCGAGCGCCCTGTCCCGGCTGGCGGAGGTGGGGGCGACGGTGTCGGCCTCCCATCCGGGTGCCGTCGCCATCTCGGCCGGCATGAGCGCGGACCTGGAGGCGGCCGTGGCGGCGGGTTCGACGCACGTGCGGATCGGTACGGCGCTGTTCGGCGGCAGGGCGCCGATCCTCAGGTAGGGTCGCTCCCCGCGGGGGCGCAAGCGGTACACCCCCGGAACTCCGACGGCGAGCCGGGAGGTTCCGCGAGCATGGCCGGCGCGATGCGCAAGATGTGGACCTACCTGGGGCTCGTCGAGGACGACGAGCGCTACGACGACGAGCTGGTGGACGAGGCCGAGGAGCCGGCCACCGTCCGGCGCTACGCCCCGTCGGACTCCGCCGCGGGCGCGCGCGGCGGCGCCACGTCGCTGCGCCGGTATGACTCCACGCGCTCCGCCGGCAGCGTCGCCACGACGGTCCGGCGGGTGCCCACCACCGCGGTCGCGACCGAGGCTCCGCCGGAGTCCTACCGCATCACCACCCTGCGTCCGCGCAGCTACAGCGACGCGCTGCCGATCGGCGAGAACCTGCGCGAGGGCACCACGGTGATCATGGACCTCACCGACGTGGTCCACGACGAGGCCAAGCGTCTCGTCGACTTTGCCGCGGGGCTCACCTTCGGGCTGCGGGGCAGCATCGAGCGGGTCACCCGCGAGGTGTTCCTGCTCTCGCCGGCCGACGTCGAGGTGACCGCGGAGGACAAGGCGCGGATCGCCAAGGGCGGCTTCTTCAACCAGAGTTGACCGCGACCGGGAACGGGACTCAGGAGCCGATCGGGTGACCATCGTCGGTCGGATCCTGTCCGACCTGCTGCTGGCGTTCTTCCTGCTGCTGGTGTTCCGGCTCGTCATGGAGTACGTCTTCCTCTTCGCCAAGTCCTACCGGCCGCACGGCCTGGTGCTCGTCCTGCTCGAGATCGCCTATACGGTGACCGATCCGCCCCTGAAGCTGCTCCGCAGGTTCATCCCGCCGCTGCGTCTGGGCAGCAGCGGAGTATCGATCGACCTGGCGTTTCTCGTTCTGTTCCTCGGGCTCGGCATACTCCGGTCCCTGGCGGCGCAGCTGTGACCGCCGCCGCCCTCGCCGTACGGAAGTGGATCCCATGACGCTGACTCCCGAGGCCGTCCGCAACAAGCAGTTCACGCCGACCCGGTTCCGGCCGGGGTACGACGAGGACGAGGTGGATCTCTTCCTCGACGAGATCGAGGCCGAGCTCAACCGGTTGCTCAGCGAGAACGCCGAGCTGCGCAACGAGGTCGCTGCCGCTATGGCGAAGGGGGCGGCAGCGACCGGGCCCGCCACCGCTGCGTCGCCGCGCGCAGAGCCCGCCGCGCCGCCGCCACCCCCACCCCCGCCACCGCGCGAGGATCCGGGCTCGGTGGCGCTGCGGACGCTTCAGCTCGCCCAGCGCACCGCGGAGGAGGCGGTGGCCGCGGCCAGGGCCGAGGCGGAGTCCATCGTGGGCGATGCTCAGAACCGGGCCGGTCGACTCGAGCAGGAGTCGCGTGACCGCACCACCCGCCTCGAGGAGGAGTCCCAGCGGCAGCGGCTGACGGTCATCGCTGAGCTGGACCGGCGACGGGCCCGCCTGGAGGCCGAGGTCGAGGAGCTTCGCGCCTTCGAGCAGGAGTACCGCTCCCGGCTGCGGGCCTACCTGGAGTCGCAGCTGCGAGTGCTGGAGGGCGAGGACGACGCCGCGCCCGATGCCGGACCGGCGTCGCCGGGAGCGCACGCGGCGGACGACGACAGCGATGACGAGCCCGACGTCCCGCCCGATGGCAGCGAGCTGGATTCGCCGACTCCCAACGGCGGCAGCGGCCGGCACCGCGTCGTACGGCTGGCCGCGGAGACGCCGCCGGCACCTGCCGCTGCGCCTGGATCCGAGCCGGCACCTGCGTCCCGGCCGGCCTCGCCGCCGGCTCCGGGCCCAGCGCCGGCACCCGGACCGGCGCCGGCACCCGGACCGGCGCCGGCGTCGGGTGCATCAGCGGCCCCGGCACCCGGACCGGCTCCGGCCACGGCACCAGCACCCGCGCCGACGCCACCTCCTGGAGCGCCGGCAGCCGGGATGGGACCAGCCCAGCGCCCGGCCCCTGCTCCCGCGCCACCGTCGCCAACAGCGCCTCCGCCTGGCTCGGCACCGGCCAGGCCCGCTCACCTCGACATCGACGAGGGCCCCGAGCCCACGTCCTCATGACGTCGGGCTGACGTGCTCGTCGTCAGCGGGCTGCTGGTCCTCTTGGCGTTGGTGCTGCTTGTCGCGGGCATCATGACCTCGGCCGTCAGCCAGATCTACCTCTCCATCGGCGCCAGCCTGGTGGCGGCGGGGTTGCTGGCCGTCGGCGTACGCCAGCGCCGACCGCGTGCTGAGGCCACCGATGTCGCGACGGACCACCAGACGCCCTGACCAGGCAGCCGCCACGCCCGCAGGCAGCCGCGGTGAGTTCAGGCGCCGGCTTGGCGCAGCCAGAAGGTCAGGCCGAGGTCGTCGTTGCGGTGCGGCGACAGGTCGGCGACCGGCGTCCCCTCGGTCGCCGAGGTCGCCAGCACCTCGGCGGCCAGCAGCCCCGTCGACTCGCGCAGCGCCCTGGCCAGGTCGTCGCCGGCAGCCGTCCACCACAGCTCGATCCGGTCCGTGACCTCCAGGGCGATCCCCCGGCGCGCGTCTTGGACCAGCCGAACGGTCTCCCGGACCAGGCCGGCGCGACGCAGCTCCGGGGTCAGGGCGAGATCGAGGGCCAGCGTCTCGCCGGCCTCGGTGCGGACCGCCCACCCCGCTCGCGGCGTTTCGGTGAGCACGACGTCGTCGGGCTCCAGCTGCACCGTCGAACCCTCCGTGTGGACGGTCGCCGCACCCGCGCGCAGACCCGCTGCCAGCGTGGCAGGGTCGGCGGCCGCGATCGCCGCCGCCACCGCCGGCGTGCGCTGGCCGAACCGGCGCCCGAGCGAGCGGAAGTTCGCCTTCGCGCTGACGTCGACGAGCTCGCCCTCGTCGCTGAGAGCACCGAGCGACCCGACGTTGAGCTCCTCGGCCACCAGGGCCGCCAGCTCGGGAGGATGCCCGGCCCACCCCGGGGCGCCGACGAGCGCCCGGCCGAGGGGCTGCCGGGTCCGTACGCCGGAGCCCGCGCGCGCGGCCCGCCCCAGCTCTACCAGCCGCCGGGTGAGGGCCATCTGGCCCGACAGCACGGGATCGACCAGGGACCTGTCCACCCGGGGCCACGCGGCCAGGTGAACGGAGTCCGGCGCGTCCGGCCAGACGTCGGCGAAGAGGACCCGCCACAGCGCGTCGGTCAGGAAGGGGGTGAAGGGCGCGAGCAGGAGCGTCAGCAGGTACAGGGTCTCGTGCAGGGTCGCCAGTGCCGCCGGGTCGCCGTCCCAGAACCGCCGGCGGGACCGGCGGACGTACCAGTTCGACAGGTCGTCGACGAACGCGGCCAGCCGCCGCCCGGCTCGGGCGGAGTCGTAGTCCTCGAGCGCCGCGTCGACCTCCAGCACCGTGACGTGCAGCTCGGAGAGCACCCAGCGGTCGAGCAGCGGCCGGTCGGCGACAACGGGTGCCGGGGTGGCGAGCGGCTCCCAGCAGTTGGCGTTGGCGTAGAGGACGAAGAACGACGCGGTGTTCCAGTAGGTGAGCAGGATCTTGCGAACGATCTCCTCGAGCGCCTCGTGGCTCACCCGCCGGTTGGACCAGGGGTTGCCGGTGCAGAGCATGAGCCACCGCACGGCGTCGGATCCATGGCGGTCGAAGAGCTCGAACGGGTCGAGGACGTTGCCGAGGTGCTTGCTCATCTTGCGGCCGTCGGCGTCCACGAGATGGCCGAGGCAGAGCACGGTCTCGTACGCCGACCGGTCGAAGACCAGCGTGCCGACCGCCATCAGCGTGTAGAACCAGCCCCGGGTCTGGTCGATCGCCTCGGCGATGAACTGCGCCGGATACGACGCCTCGAACGCCGCCAGGTCGTGGTGCGGCGCGCCCCACTGGGCGAACGGCATGGCTCCGGAGTCGTACCAGCCGTCGATGACCTCCGGCACCCGCCTCGCCGGCTCGCCGCACTCCGGGCAGGCGAAGGTGACCGCGTCGACGTACGGCCGGTGCGGGTCCAGGGCGGAAAGGTCGCAACCGGCCAGCCCGCCGAGCTCCGCCCTGGATCCGATGCAGGTCAGGTGCCCGGCGGGGCAGCGCCAGATCGGCAGCGGCGTGCCCCAGTAGCGGTTGCGCGAAAGGGCCCAGTCGACGTTGTTCTCGAGCCAGTCGCCGTAGCGTCCGGTCGCGATCCCGGGTGGGTGCCAGTCGGTGCGGGCGTTCTGCTCGAGCAGCCGGTCACGGATCGCGGTGGTGCGGATGTACCAGCTCGGCAGCGCGTAGTAGATCAGCGGGGTGTCGCAGCGCCAGCAGTGCGGATAGCTGTGCGAGAAGGGTTCGGACCGGAACAGCAGCCGACGCGAGTCCAGGTCCGCGACCAGGGCGTCGTCGGCCGCCTTGAAGAACACTCCCCCCACCAAGGGCACGTCGGCCCGGAAGTGTCCGCTCGCGTCGACGGGGTTGACGACCGGCAGGCCGTAGCGACGGGCGACGGCTAGGTCGTCGGCGCCGAAGGCCGGCGACTGGTGCACCAGCCCGGTGCCGTCAGCCACGGTGACGTAGTCGGCGAGCACTACATACTGCGCGTCCGGCACGTCGACGAGGTCGAACGGCCGGGCGTACGACGTCCGCTCCAGCTGCGCACCGTGGACCCGCTCGACGACCTCGGCTGCCGGACCCAGCACCCGCTCCAGCAGCGGTGCCGCCACGACGAGCAGCCGGTCCTCGCCCGGCCACCTGGCAACGACGTACTCCACGCCCGGGTGGACAGCGACCGCGGTGTTGCTCACCAGGGTCCACGGGGTCGTGGTCCAGACCAGCAGGTCGGCGCGGCCGGCGTACGCGCCGCTCGTGATCGGGAAGCGGACGTAGACGCTGGGGTCGACGACGTCCCGGTAGACGTCGGGCTGGCCGAGCTCGTGTGAAGACAGGCCGGTCCCGCAGCGCGGGCAGTACGGCGTCACCCGGTAGTCCTGGACCAACAGCCCCTTTTCGAAGATCTGCTGCAGCGACCACCAGACGCTCTCGATGTAGCTCGAGTCCATCGTCCGGTAGGCGGCGGCCGTGTCGACCCAGTAGCCCATCCGCTCGGTCAGCCGCTCGAACTCGGCCACGTGGCGCAGCACGGACTCGCGGCAGCGGGCGTTGAACTCCGCGACGCCGTAGGCCTCGATGTCGCCCTTGCCGGTGAAGCCGAGCTCCTTCTCGACCGCGAGCTCGACCGGCAGGCCGTGGCAGTCCCAGCCGGCCCGGCGCGGGACGGAGAAGCCCTTCATGGTCTTGAAGCGGGGGAAGAGGTCCTTGAAGACCCTGGCCTCGACGTGATGAGTGCCCGGCTTACCGTTGGCCGTCGGCGGCCCCTCGTAGAACGACCACAGCGGGCCACCGGCGGTGGCCTCGAGCGAGCGGGCGAAGACCCTGGTGTCGCGCCAGCGGGCGAGAACCTCGGCCTCCAGCGCGGGCAGGTCGACCTGGGCGGGCAGCGGCTCGAACAACGCTCTCTCCTCCGTCGGCGGCGTACTCCGGCGGAGGGACGAGGCGCGAGGCCCCGCGGTACCACCCTCCTTGGGCGCGCGAGCGCGCCCCGCTCTCTGCCGTGCACCGGTTCTACTGAGCCCTGGCGGGCCGTTCCTCCGGCAGCTCAGGGGTGATCTTCCCCGCGGGCACGCCCCCGGGCTCGCACCGTCCCCGGGTCGCTGGAGGCTGCGGCCGCCGGTACTCGTCCCCGTCGTCGCTCCGCCGCCGACCCTAGCCGAGACCCAGGTGCCGGAGCACCTGGGTTTCGGCTAGGCAGTGGAAGTGACGGTCAGGTCCTTTGCACCTCGCAGTCGATGGGCACGAAACCCTCCTCGCGGATGATCTGGTCGATCAGCTCGCCATAGTTCTTTCCCCGGGCGTTCGTGACGTGCTCAGAGTTCGGCTTGCAGATCCAGCCCTGGGGGCCCAGGAACTGCTCGGCGGCCTCGCGGACGCTCGGGTCGACGCCGGTGTTAACCGCGGTGTACTCGTACAGGACGTTGTACAGCTCGCGGTTGAACGGGTACGACTCGTCCTCGATGTTGGCCGCCGTGGCCAATACACCGTTGACGGCAATCTGCGCGATATTTGTGTCCGCCAGCTTGACGAAGCGCCCGAAGGAAAGGTAGAAGATTGCCCGCGGTGCGTCGCCCGACTCGAGAATAGGCGTCACGTTGTTCTCGAAGATCACCCGCTCGCCGTTGGACTGGTCGCCGTCCTTGTAGCGCGCCGGGATGCAGCTCGAGGAGTCACCCGAGCGACCATCCCCCAGGGTGCCGACCAGCAGGTCATCGAAGGTGGCGCGGGTACCGGAGCCGGCCTGCGCGGTGTAGACGACGATCGGTGCGTTGGCGCCGCCCACCTGCCGCCAGTTGGTGATTGTGCAGGTGACGAAGATGGCCCGGAGCTGCGCCTGCGTCAGGTCGTCGACGCCGGCCGCGGGACTGTTCGCAAGCTCCCGGAAGTTGACCGGGACGATCCCGTCCCGGGCGAACGCCACGAACTTGAGGTTCGCGCAGTCGCCCTCGCGGGGACCCCTCGACGACCGCGCGAAGGCCGCCTCGGGGACACCACGCTCACCCTGGCGGCACAGCTGGTCGATGCCCACACTCGAGCCCTCGGCCACGGCGTTGCGGACGATGTCGCCGGTGCTGTTCTCGGTGGTGACGCCATCTTCCCGCGTCGGCGAGTTGTTGTAGAGCCGGCCGAGTCGCGTCATGACTTCGAAGGTGGTGTCGGAGCCGCGGCCGATGACGACTGCGCCAGTGCGCTGCCCGGCGGCTGCCGCCGGCAACATCATTGCTGTCAGCCCGACGATAATCGCCGATCCGATCGCGAGCAGACGTCGCGAACTGTTCATCTGTGTTCCTCTCCCGCGGCCGCAGCGTAAGGCACGGCGTGCCTTTTCTTCGTTGCCCCGCAGTCCGTAGCCTCGCGGGCCGAAGTAGTGCCGGAGAGAAGAGCGAGGAAACCGGCGTTGAACTCCGGCACAAGTCCCCGGGCCGGAGCGGGCGAGGTGTGGACGGGCACCCCAGACCCGGCGACGGCACCTCTGCCGCGCGGTTGCGGGCACCTCGACCGGGAATCCCGACCCGAGCCGGCGCGTTGCCCGACGTGGTGGCGGCCCCACTTCATCCTGCCGGGCCCGCACCCCGACGATCATGAGCGGTTCCCGCCGTACCGCCGATGGAGGCCCCCACGCGATGAGTGAGACGGGTAGCGCCACCCACGGCGGTACGACGGCGGCTCGCCGGTCGGCCGCGAGCTCCCGTGCGGAGGCGCGGGCAACACCGGCGACCGGGCCGGAGGATGAGCCGTGGACGGCAGACGAGATGGCCGGCGTACGCCGGGAGCTCGAGGAACAGGCGCAGGGTCTGCGCGGCGAGATAGAGGCGGCGGAGGCCAGCTGGACCGCCTTGCAGCGCGACGGTGCCGGCGAGGGTACCGGTGACGACCAGGCCGACACGGGTAGCAAGACCTTCGAGCGCGAGCACGAGCTCTCGCTGGCCAACAACAGCCGCGACCTGCTCGCGCAGGTCCAGCGGGCGTTGGGGCGGCTCGCCGACGCAACGTACGGCGGCTGCGAGAGCTGTCGCCGCCCCATCGGAAAGGCGCGGCTGCAGGCGTTCCCGCGGGCGACACTATGTGTGTCATGCAAGCAACGGGAAGAGCGCCGCTGAGCGGGCCGGATCCGGACCGCTCCGGTCCCGTTCGGCCGCGCCGGGTCGGCGCACTGCTCCTCACCGCCGGCGTGGTCGTCTGTCTCGACGTGGTCACCAAGGTGCTGGCGGTAGAGCGTCTCACCGATCGGCCGCCGGTGCGGCTGCTCGGCGGGCTGGTCCGGCTGGTCGAGACCCGCAACGCGGGCGCGGCGTTCGGACTGGGCGGCGGGGCCACGGTGCTGTTCACCCTGGTGGCGGCCGGCGTCGTCGTCGCGATCGCCCGGACGGCGCCCCGGCTGCGCAGCCCGGTCTGGGCGCTCTCGCTGGGGCTGCTGCTGGGAGGGGCGACCGGCAACCTGCTCGACCGGCTGCTGCGCTCGCCCGGGCCATTGCGCGGCCATGTCGTGGACTGGATCCAGCTGCCGCACTGGCCGGTCTTCAACCTGGCCGACGCGAGCATCGTTACCGGCGGCGCGATCGCGGTGCTACTGGCCAGCCGCGGTCTCGGCGTCGACGGCCACCGGGTCGCCGCCCGCAGCGATGGCTGAGCCCGTCGGCGTACGGCGAAGTCTGCCGGTCCCGGCCGGCCTGGACGGGTTGCGCCTGGACGCCGCCCTGGCCCGGCTGTTCGGGCTGTCGCGTACGGCGGCCGCGCAGATCGCGCGGGACGGGCTGGCCACGGTGGACGGCGCCGTCAGCGCCAAGTCCGACCGGGTGGTGGCTGGTGCTTGGCTGGAGGTCGAGCTGCCTGCGCCGGCTGCCGCGCCGACGCATGCCCCCGTGCCCGTGCCGGGGCTTTCGGTGGTGTACGAGGACGACGACGTCGTAGTGGTGGACAAGCCGGTCGGGGTGGCGGCACATCCGAGTCCGGGGTGGGACGGGCCCACGGTGGTCGGCGGCCTGACGGCCGCCGGGCACCGGGTCGCCACCTCGGGTGCGGCAGAGCGGCAGGGCGTCGTGCACCGGCTGGACGTCGGCACCAGCGGGCTCATGGTCGTGGCCAAGAGCGAGTCGGCGTACGCCGCGCTCAAGGCGGCCTTCCGCGAGCGCACCGTGGACAAGCGCTACGCCGCCCTGGTCCAGGGTCATCCCGACCCGTTGCGGGGAACCGTGGACGCGCCGATCGACCGGCACCCGACCTCGTCGTACCGGTTCGCCGTCGTGGCCGGTGGGCGGCCCAGCGTGACCCACTACGAGACGGTGGAGGCCTTCCGCGCCGCCTCGCTGCTAGACGTCCGGCTCGAGACCGGCCGCACGCACCAGATCCGCGTGCACATGGCCGCCCTGCGGCACCCGTGCGTGGGTGACCTCACCTACGGCGCCGACCCGACACTCGCCGACCGGCTGGGGCTCACCCGCCAGTGGCTGCACGCCGCCCGCCTCGGCTTCGCGCACCCGGGTGACGGCCGCTGGGTGGAGTTCGCGAGCGAGCCGCCGGCCGACCTCGCCGGCGCGCTGGATCGGTTGGCGGCGCAGTCGTGACCGCCGGACCGGTCGAAAGCCCCGCGCAGCTCGCGGCGGCGTACGCCGTCCGTCGGACGGTCTTCGTCGACGAGCAGTGCGTGTCGCCCGAGATCGAGCGCGACGAGCTCGACGACCTGGCCGACCACGTCGTCGCCCGCCGAGCCGGTGCGGTGGTCGGCACCGGCCGGCTGGTGGTGCGGCCGGAGGGCACCGGCGTGATCGGCCGGATGGCGGTGCTGCCATCAGCGCGCGGCACCGGCGTCGGCACGGCGCTGCTGCGCGCGCTCGAGCAGCGCGCCCGGGAGCGGGGACTGCCCGCGGTGGAGCTGCACGCCCAGTCGCACGCCCGCGGCTTCTACGACCACGCCGGCTACACGGCGTACGGCGAGGAGTACCTCGAGGCCGGCATCCCGCACGTGTCGATGCGCAAGCCGCTCCCGGTGGTGCGGCCGGTCCGCGACGACGACTCGGCGGCGCTGATCGCGCTGATCGAGGGCGCTTGGGCGGAGTACCCGGGCTGCGTCATGGACGTCGACGGCGAGGAGCCGTGGCTGCGCGCGCCGGCCACGGCGTACGCCGACCGCGAGGGCACCTTCGAGGTGGTCGAGCTCGACGGGGACATCGTCGCCTGCGTCGGGCTGCGGCCGGAAGGTGGCGGGTCGGTCTCCCTGCACAGCCTGTACGTCGGCGCCCGCGCCCGGCGCCGCGGGCTCGGTGCCCGGCTGGTCGCCCGGGTGGAGGACGAGGCGCGCCGGCGTGGCGCCTGCCGGGTCGAGCTCTGGTCGGACACCCGGTTCACCGATGCCCACAGCCTCTATCGGCGCCTGGGCTACTCCTGGCTGCCGGGCAGCCGCGAGCTGCACGACCGCAGCGACACCGTGGAGTACTCCTTCACCAAAGACCTGTCGGCCGCCGGCCCGGCACAGGCAGGAGGTGACGTAAACCAACCGGTGCCCTGACACCGCTCAGCTCCGTGACCTCTGATCGAAGAGCCGTCGCGGCATGGCGCGGCCGGATGTCGGGTGGCAGCGGACCGAGCTCCGGGCCGGCGGACACGCCGCGTCCGCGGAGGTGCTGACACCCCCGACCTTGTCGGGACGCCGTGTTAGAACTACAGGCCGCGGGTGGACCCCGCTCCGATCGGCCCGGACGCTCCTTCCCCTGCGCGCGCGCCGCTCGTCGACCGGCGTACGGCGTACACCGCGAGGGGAGGACCGAGCGTCCGTGAGCGACTCGTTCGTGCACCTGCACGTGCACACCGAGTACTCCATGCTCGATGGGGCGGCGAGGCTGGGCGACCTCTTCGCCGAGACCGCCGCGATGGGCATGCCGGCGCTGGCGATGACCGACCACGGCAACCTCTTCGGCGCCTACGACTTCGTGCAGAAGGCGACCGCCGCCGGCGTCAAACCGATCGTGGGCACCGAGGCCTACCTCGCCCCCGGCAGCCGGTTCGACAAGCGGCTGCCCGAGGGCAGCGCGGCCAAGACCGACAAGTACTCCCACCTCACGCTGTGGGCGACCGGCGACACGGGCTACGCCAACCTGATCAAGCTGTCCAGCCGGGCCAGCCTCGAGGGCCACTACTACAAGCCGCGGATGGACCGCGAGCTGCTCGTCGAGCACGCGGCCGGCCTGATCGCCACCACCGGCTGCGCGGGCGGCGAGGTCCCCCAGCTGCTGCTGCGCGGCGACTACGCCGGGGCCAAGCGCACCGCGGGCGAGTACGCCGAGATCTTCGGCCGCGGCAACTACTACGTCGAGCTCATGCGGCACGGCATCGACGTCGAGCGGCGCACGGGTCCAGACCTGGTGCGGATCGCCCGCGAGCTCGACCTGCCGCTGGTGGCCACCAACGACCTGCACTACACCAAGCGGGAGCACTCGGTCGCCCACGAGGTGCTGCTCTGCGTCCAGACCGGCTCGACGCTGGCCGACCCCACCCGGTTCCGGTTCGAGGGCGAGGAGTTCTACCTCAAGTCCCCGGCCCAGATGCGGGAGCTCTTCGCCGACCTCCCCGAGGCGTGCGACAACACCCTGGCGATCGCCGAGCGGGTAGACCTCCGCATCGAGGAGGGCCGGAACCTGCTCCCGCACTTCCCGGTGCCCGAGGGAGAGACGGAGGACTCCTGGCTGCGGGTGGAGGTCGAGCGCGGGCTGCGCCGCCGCTACGGCGACGCCCCGAGCGAGCAGCAGCGGGCTCAGGTCGGCTACGAGCTCGGCGTGATCATCTCGATGGGGTTCTCGGCGTACTTCCTGGTGGTGGCCGACCTGGTCCGCCACGCCAAGGAGAACGGCATCCGGGTCGGCCCGGGCCGGGGCTCCGCCGCCGGCTGCGCCGTCTCCTACTGCCTGGGCATCACCGCGATCGACCCGATCCGCTACGGCCTGCTCTTCGAGCGGTTCCTCAATCCGGACCGGATCTCGATGCCCGACATCGACATGGACTTCGACGAGCGCCGCCGCGGCGACATGATCCGCTACGCCACCGAACGGTACGGCGAGGACCGGGTGGCCCAGATCGTCACCTTCGGCACGATCAAGGGCAAGCAGGCGATCCGCGACTCGGCCCGGGTGCTGGGCTTCCCCTACGCCGTGGGTGACCGGCTGTCCAAGCTGATGCCGACGGCGGTGATGGGCCGCGACGTCTCGCTGGCCGACTGCTTCAACCCGGCGGCGCCGCGCCACCGCGAGGCGAGCGAGCTGCGGGCGGCGTACGCCTCCGACCCCGACGCGGCGAAGGTGCTCGACGCCGCCCGCGACCTCGAGGGCCTCAAGCGGCAGGCCGGCGTGCACGCGGCCGGGGTGGTGATCTGCCGCGACCCGCTGACCGACCACATCCCGGTGTGGCGACGGGAGGCCGACGGGGCGGTCATCACCCAGTTCGACATGGGCACGGTCGAGGCGCTCGGCCTGCTCAAGATGGACTTCCTCGGCCTGCGCAACCTCACCGTGCTCGACGACTGCCTGCGCCACATCGAGGCCAACCGCGGCGAGACGGTCGTCATCGAGGACGTGGCGCTCGACCACCCCGACCCCTACGCGCTGCTCTGCCGCGGTGAGTCGATCGGCGTGTTCCAGCTCGAGGGCGGCCCGATGCGCTCGCTGATGCGCTCGATGGCACCGAGCAGCTTCGAGGACATCGCCGCGTTGATCGCGCTCTACCGGCCGGGCCCGATGGGGATGGGCGCCCACATCGACTACGTCGAGCGCAAGCACGGCCGACGCCCGATCGTGCCGATTCACCCCGAGCTCGCCGAACCGCTGGCCGATGTGCTCGGTGACACCTACGGCGTGATCGTCTACCAGGAGCAGGTGGTCGCCGCCGCCCAGAAGGTGGCCGGCTACACCCTGGCGCAGGCCGACCTGCTGCGGCGGGCGATGGGCAAGAAGAAGCGCGAGATCCTCGCCAAGGAGTACGACCGCTTCCGCGACGGCATGCGGGCCAACGGCTTCAGCGACCCGGCGGTCGCGAAGCTGTGGGAGGTGCTCGTCCCGTTCGCCGACTACGCCTTCAACAAGGCCCACTCCACCGGCTACGGGCTGGTGTCCTACTGGACGGCCTACCTCAAGGCCCGCTACCCGGCCGAGTACATGGCCGCGCTGCTGACCTCCGTCCAGGACGACAAGGACAAGAGCGCGCTCTACCTGCACGAGTGCCGGCGGATGGGCATCAAGGTGCTGCCGCCAGACGTCAACTCCTCCGACGCCCGCTTCACACCCGTGGGCACCGACATCCGGTTCGGTCTCACCGCCGTCCGCAACGTCGGCGCCAACGTCGTGACCTCGATCGTGGCGTCCCGCCGGGCCAAGGGCCTCTACGCCGACTTCGCCGACTTCCTGCGCAAGGTCGATGCCGTCGCCTGCAACAAGAAGGTCGTCGAGTCACTGATCAAGGCCGGTGCCTTCGACTCCCTCGGCCACACCCGTCGCGGGCTGCTCCAGGTCCACGCCGAGGCGCTGGACGCCTGCATGGAGACCAAGCGGGCCGAGGCGATCGGCCAGTTCGACCTGTTCGGCGCCGGCGAGGACGACGCCGTAACCGCGGTCGGCGGCGGCTTCTCGGTGGCGATCCCGGTCGGCGAGTGGGAGAAGGCGATCCTGCTCGGCTACGAGCGCGAGATGCTGGGGCTCTACGTCTCTGACCACCCGCTGTTCGGCGTCGAGCACGTGTTGGCCGCGGCCGCCGACTCCACCGTGGCCGGGCTGACTGGGGAGGGGCACTCGGACGGCGATGTGGTCACGGTCGGCGGCATCCTGTCCACCCTGGCCCGCAAGGTCACCAAGCAGGGCGCCCCATGGGCGGCCGCCACGCTCGAGGACCTCGAGGGCGCGATAGAGGTGCTGTTCTTCCCGCAGACCTACGCGCAGTACGGCGTCCATCTGGCCGAGGACGCCGTGGTGGTCGTGCGCGGCCGGCTGGACAAGCGTGAGGACGTGCCGCGGCTGGTCGCCATGGAGGTCACCGTGCCGGACCTGTCCACCGGACCGCGCGGTCCGGTGCTCATCACCCTGGCCACCGGCCGGTGCACCCCGCCGGTAGTGGAGAGGCTCTCGGAGGTGCTGGGCAGCCATCCCGGCAGCACCGAGGTGCAGCTGGCGCTGCGGTCCGGCACCCGCACCCGGGTGCTCCGGCTCGACGACCGGCTCCGGGTCACCGCGTCGCCGGCGCTGATGGCCGATCTCAAGGCGCTGCTCGGTGCGGCCTGCCTCGGCGGCGGGTGAGGTGACGGCTCTCACGCTGTGCGGTGGCACCCTGGTCGTGGACGCGCCCGAGGAGCTGCTGGGCGACTACCTGGACCCGCGCAACGGCTACGCCTGGCCGGCGTACGACACGCTGGTCACCAACGGCAGCGTCGACCTGGTCACCGGCGACCTGCTGGCGCCGGCGCTGCTCGAGGCCTACGTCGACGCCAGCCGGTTTCGGGTGCTCTTCGACATGTTGCCGCAGCTGTCCCGGGTGGCCGGGCTGCCGCGGGTCTCACTGCAGGCGGCCGACGACGCGGCCATCACGGCGGTCGCCGGGTTGTTCGACGTGCTCGACGACCCGGCCTACCGGCGGCGGGGGGTGCGCGGCACCGTGGTGGCCAAGGTGCTGCACCGCAAGCGGCCCGACCTGGTGCCGATCTATGACTCCCGCATCCTGGCCGCCTACACGGCGCCGGGTGCCATCCCGGCCGAGCCGAGCCGCACCTGGGTGACGTTCATGGACCTGCTCTGCCGGTCGATGCAGACCGATCTGCAGGGCTCTGCCGAGCGCTTCGCCGACCTCGAGGCCTACGCCGAGAGCCGCGGCGCCAGGCTGAGCCAGCTCCGCATCCTGGACATCCTGGTGTGGATGACGATCTCGGCCTGGCAGTGAGCCGCGTCCACTGCGGCCTGGCCCTGTTCGGGCGGATCTGGCCGGGCGGCTCGAACGAGCCCCTGGAGAACGGCGTGCTGCTGGTCGACCCCGCCGGCCTGGTCGCCCGGATCGGGCCGGCCGCGCAGGTCGAGGTCCCCACGCTCTACCGCCGACTCGGGAGCCCAGGGCACTGGGTGGGGCCGGGAGTGCTCGACGCGCACGTGCACCTGGCGTTCGGCGGTCCGGACCAGGAGCTCCGCGGCGGGATCGTGGGCGTCCGCGACCTGGGAGCGCCGCTGGAGCGTGCGCTGGGCTGGCGGACCGGGCCCGGCGCCGGTGCGCCGTACGTCGCCGTGGCCGGCCCGCTGCTCACCGCGCCGGGGGGTTATCCCGCTTCCGGCTGGGGTGCGGACGGGTTCGCCTCCTTCGTCGGCTCGCCCGCCGCGGCGGTGGCGGAGGTACGCCGGTTGGCAGCCGCCGGCGTCGACGTCGTCAAGCTGGCGCTCGAGCCGGCCGGCGGGCAGCGGGTGCCACCGCCGGAGGTCGCGGCCGCCGTGGTGCGGGCTGCCCACGCGGTCGGGCTGGCCGTGGTCGCCCACGCGCTGAGCGCCGCGATGGTGGAGCGGGCACTGGATGCGGGGGTCGACGAGCTCGTGCACACGCCCACCGAGCGGCTCTCGCGCGAGCTGGTCGACCGGCTGGCGGCGGCGCCGGTGCGCGTCGTGTCGACACTGGAGACGCTGTGCCGCGACGGCGACCCGGGGCCGGCACTCAACGCGAAGGAGCTGGTAGCCGCAGGGGTGCGGCTGGTCTACGGGACCGACCTGGGCAACGCCGGCACCAAGCCCGGCGTCGACCCGCGGGAGCTGCGCCGGCTGGCCGCGGCCGGCCTCGGTCCACAGGGTGCGCTGACCGCGGCGACCGAGGGCGCGGCGGCGGCCGCCGGGATGGCCGGCCCGACGGGCAGGCTCGTCGCCGGTGCGCGAGCCGCCGCCGTCGTACTGGTCGGCGACCCGCTGGTCGACCCGGACCACTGGCGGGAGCCGGTCGCAGTGGTCGCCGGCGACCGGCTGGTGGCGGCGTGACCGACGGGCCCGGCGAGCCGGCGCGGCCACGCCGCGGCGACGTCATCGCCGGGCTCGCGGCCGCAGCCGGCGTCGCACTGCTGGGCCTTCCGGTCGGCTTCCTCTGGTCGGCGCTCGCACCTCGCGCCCGCGTGGTGGTGCTAGCCGGCGGTCCCGGCCTGGCCGATCCCAACACCAAGGCCTTCATCGCCGCCGATGCCACCTTCCTGCTGCTGACGGCCGCAGCCGGCGTTGTGTGCGCAGTGCTAGCCCTGGTGCTCGGCGGCCGGCGGCACGGCGTCGGCACCGCGGTCGGCCTCGCGGTGGGCGGTCTGGCGGCGTCGTACGCCGCCTGGCGCGTGGGTCACCGGATCGGGCTGGCGGAGTTCCACCGCGCCGTCTCCGGGCCGGCCGGCACCGCGACCCCGCTCTATCTCACCTTGCGGGCGAAGGGTGTGCTGGTGGCCTGGGCGCTCACGGGCGTGCTCACGGTCCTGGCGGTCGCCGCCAGCGCCCGCCGCCCCGACGACCTGTGAGTAGCCGCGACACCCTCGGCGCCAAAGACGCCTCCAGCGGCGGGGTCAGTGCGCCACCGGCAGCGGCGAGCCGGTGAACACCGAGTCCGGATCTTCGAGCCGGGTGAGCGTTCGCGTCGACCGCGGCAACAGCCCTGACGCGCAGGCCGCCAGCCCGAGCAGGCCGCCGCCCAGAAGAACGGGCACGGCGCCGAGCGAAGCGGCGACCGGACCGGCCAGCAGATACCCAGCAGGGAGCAGCGCCAGCGAGCCCATCCAGTCCCATGCCGACACGCGTGAGAGCAGGTGCGCGGGGATGCGCTGCGCGAGCGCCGTCTCCCACCAGACGGCGAACAGCCCGATCCCGACACCGGCCAGGGCCATCACGGCGTAGAGCACCACCAGCGGCGGGCCGGCGGCGTAGAGGGCGATCGCGCCCGGCCACGGGACCGCCGCCAGCATCCCGGCGAGCATGGGCCGCCGCGGTCGCCAGCGGGAGCCCATCACCGCGCCGGTGACCGTGCCAGCGCCCCAGGCGGCGTTGGTCAGACCGAAGACCGCGTCACTTCCGTAGACCTCACGCGCCACCGCCGCCCCGAGGACGAAAAAGGGTGCCAGCGCCAGCAGCAGCGCAGCCGAGAACGCGGCGATGGTTCCCCAGACCCAGGGCCGTTCCCGGACCGCCGTCCACCCCTCGCCGAGCTCGCCGCGCACGGTGCTGCGGACCGGCGCCTCGCCACGGGAGCGGGTTCGAACCCGGGAGAGCAGCACGGCAGACACCGCGAACGTGGCAGCGTCCAGGCCAAAGGCCGCTGCCCCGCCGACCCCGAGCACGAGCGCGGTAGCCAGCGCCGGGCTGGCGAAGGACGCGATCTCGCGGCTCACTCCGCCGAGGGCCTGCGCGCCCTGGATGTCCTTCTCCGGGACGGTCTGGGGCACCAGACCGGTGTAGGCGGGCCGGAAGAACGCCTCGGCGGTCCCGAACAGAAGCCCGATGACGACCATGTGCCACACCTGCACGACATCGGTGAGAATCAGCAGCGCCAGCGCGCCGTGCAGGACGCCGCGGACGACGTCGGCGACGACCATGACCGCCTGCCGCGGCAGCCGGTCGGCGAACACGCCGCCGACCAGCACGAAGAGCACGAGCGGCACGGCGTACGCCGCCAGTACCACGCCGACGTCGCTTGGGTTGCCGGTTCGCCTGGTGACGTAGAGGCCGATGGCCACGATCACCAGTGCGTCGCCCACCACGCTTGCCGACTGGCTCAGCCAGAGCAGGCGGAAGTTGCGGGAGCGCAAGGCCGAGAGCACCCAAGAACGCTAGCTGCGACAAGGCGCCGACACTTGCCAATAACGGCCGGCGTACTCAGTTGGCGCTGAACGCCTGCGAGGTCAGGTCGAGCGCGGGCGGGGCAGCGAGCGCTCGCAGCAACCGGGTCTCCTGCCGGAGCAGCGACAGCTCCAGCCGCAGCCGCTCCGCGGCGTCGGTTGCGGCCAGCAGGCGCTGCTTGTCCGGGACGTCCACTACCACGGCCGCCGCCACCAGGTAGGACAGCATCAGCGGGTCAGTGGGCAGCTCCGGGACCTCGGGCGCCTCCGACGCCCGGCCCTGCGCCGCGCTCAGTGCGAGCAGGTATGCCGCGAAGCCGGCCCGCACCGGCGCCACGAGGGCCGCGGCCGCGCCGGTGTCCCCGACCTCCTCGGGCAGCTGGTCCACCTCGCCGGTCAGGTAGGGCCGGGACGTGTCCAGCTCGCGAACCCGGAACCGCGCACCCCTGTCGTAACGATGTCGAACCGGCCGTCCTCGTACGGCTGGACCCGGCGCAGCTCGGCGGTGCACCCCACGTCGTGCAGGTCGGGAAGATCGGTCCCGAGCTCGCGGCCGGACCGGAGCGCAACCACGCCGAATCGGGCGCCAGCACCCGGGGCGGCGTCCACCAGCTCACGGACCAGCAGCCGGTAGCGCTCCTCGAAGACATGCAGTGGCAGCACCAGGCCGGGGAACAGCACGGTCGCCAAGGGGAAGAGCGGCAGCGAGTCGGTCACTGTGCCACCAGCATACTCGGCGGGAACGTGCGCAGCTCGACAGTTGATGGCTCAGAACTGCCCCCAGGCCCTAGAGTGCGACGCTCGCCCGTCACCCGCGGGCGCTTAGGTGCGGCGGCGGGGGGCTACGGGTCGTGGCTCCAGTGCTGTTCATGGTGGTCGGCGGGCTGTTGGCCGGGGGAGCCTTCTCGGTGCTGCGCCAGCCCCGGCGCACCCGCGGTACCGTCGCCGTCGGGCTGCTGCTGGTGGTTCTGGCGCTGCTCTGCCTCGGGAACGGGCTGACGCGGTTGTGAGCCGGCCCGGCTTCACGCTGCTTCCGGCGGTGGATGTGGTCGCCGGCCGCGCGGTCCGCCTGGTCCAGGGCCGGGTCGCGAGCACCGTCGGTGACGGGGATCCTCTCGAGGTTGCTCTCGGCTTCGAGCGGGACGGTGCCAGCTGGGTGCACCTCGTCGACGTCGACGCCGCCTTCGGCCGCGGCAGCAATGCCGGGCTGCTGTCCGACGTCGTACGCGGGCTCGCCGTGACCGTGCAGCTCTCCGGCGGCATCCGCGACGAAGCAGGGCTCGTCGCTGCGCTCGACACCGGTGCCGCGCGGGTGGTGCTGAGCACGTCGGCCCTGGAGGACACCCGGTGGGTGCGTACGGCGATCGCCCGGGCGGGGGACCGGCTCGCGGTCGCGCTCGACGTCCATGAGGGCCGGCTGGCGGGGCGGGGATCGCCTCGGGCCGGCGGTGAGCTACTGGAAACCCTCGCGTCCCTGGACGCTGCCGGCGCCACTCGGTACGTGGTCACCGATGTCAGTCGGGACGGGACCCTGGCCGGACCCAATCTCGAGCTGCTGCGCCGGGTTCGGGCAGCGACGGACGGGGCCCTCCTGGCCAGCGGCGGGATCGGCAGCCTCAACGATCTGAAGGCCGTCGCCGACATCGCGGGGGTGGAGGGGGCGGTCATCGGCGCGGCGCTGGCAACCGGCGCATTTCGGCTGCCGGCCGCGCTGGCGATGGTGGCGACGGCGGGCTGAACAGGGGTCGACCCGTCCCGTCGACTGTCAGACTGGGCGCTCCAGCCAACGGAGTAGGTGGAAGGCGCCGGGTGTCCGAGGTCGTGGGTGGCTACCCAGCGGACACGCCGGCCGACACACCGCCCGAACCGCCGGCCGCCGTACGCACCGCGTCCATCCTGATGTACGTCGTCGCGGGCCTGGCGCTCGTGCAGGGTCTGTTGAGCTTCGTCGTCGCCGCAGTGGACCGCACCCGCCTGGCCACCGCACTGCTCGCGTTGGCCTTCGCCCTCGCCTACGTAGTGCTGGCGCGCAGGGTCCGCCAAGGCGATCGGACCGCACGCACTGTCGCCGTGGCGCTGTGCGGTCTCTCGGTCCTGGGTGACCTCGTGCAGCTGCGGGCCAACGCGGTGGGCGGCGTCGTCGGAGTCCTGCTCAACGGCGGGATCATCTTCCTGCTGGCGGTGCATCCGCGCAGCCGGGCGTTCTTCGGTACCCACGCTGGTTCCGGCCCGGCGTGAGCGCCGACCACCCACCGGCCCGCCGACCCCGCGGGCCGGTCGTGGCGGTCCTGCTCGACCTGGTCGGGGCGGCCCTGGTCCTGCTGGCCGCTGGGCGGCCATGGGCGCGCGCGTTGCTGGAGCGGCCGCCGCTGCCGACGGTCGCGGTGGCCGCCAGCGGCCGTTCCGTTGCCCCGGTGGCTGCCGCCCTCGGGCTGGTGGGGCTGGCCGGGGTGGTGGCGATCCTCGCGACACGGGGCGCCGGCCGGCTCGTCACCGGTGTACTGCTGGTCCTGGCCGGTGCCTGGGTGGTGGCGGCGTCCGTGGCGGTCGAGCTCGACCCGGGCGCGGCCCTGCGGCCGAGCGCCGAGCGGGTCTCCGGCGTACAGGGTGTCACCGCCGAAGGCATCCGGGTGACCACCTGGCCTCGGGTCTCCGTGGTTGGCGGCGCGCTCCTGTTCGCGGCCGGCGTACTCACGGCGGTGCGAGGGCGGCGCTGGGCCGCCCTGTCTGCGCGCTACGAGGCACCGGGAGCCGATCGGCCGGTTGCCCCGGCTGCACCGGCGGAGATCTGGAACGCCCTCGACCGTGGCGAGGACCCGACCCGGTAGCTTCGCGGAACACCTCCCGTCGCCAGCCTCGACGCTACGGTGCATCCACCGCCGAGCTGAGCAGGGAGTGACCATGACCGAGGGACCAGGCCAGGGGGGCTTCGAGCCACCGGGCTCGACGTACGGCGGACAACCGACATCCGGCGGCCAGCCGCCGGCCGGCCCGCAACCACCGTTCGGGCCGCCACCGGGGTATCCGGGCGGTCCTGGCGCAGGCGTGGCTGGCGGCTCGGCCAAGGGCTTCCTCCCGTCGCTGTTCGACTTCAGCTTCTCCAGCTTCGTCGCCACCAAGGTGGTGAAGGTCCTCTACGTCCTCATCGTGTTGATAGCCGGGCTGTACACGCTGTTCCTCCTCGCGGTCGGGTTTCGCGCCGGCACCGGCGTCGGCCTGCTCTTCCTTCTCGTGGTCTGCCCGCTCTTCTTCATCGTGTTCGTCGCCGTCTACCGGGTGCTGCTGGAGGTCATGGTGGTCATCTTCCGGATGGCGGAGGACCTCGCCGAGATCCGGCGGCGCGGGGGCTCCGGCAGCTGACCTGCGCGGCCGCCCCGTAGCCTGGGGAAACCCCAGGAGGTGGTTGGTGACCGAGAGCCGGGGCCTGGTGCTCGTCGTGGAGGACGAGAAGGCGATCGCCGACCTGGAGCGGATGTACCTGTCCCGCGAGGGCTTCGGTGTGCACGTCGAGGCGGACGGGCGCGCCGGACTGGCCGCCGCCCGGGCACTGCACCCCGTCGCCATCGTGCTCGACGTCGGGCTCCCGGTGCTGGACGGCACCGAAGTGTGCCGGGCGCTGCGGGCCGGCGGCGACTGGACGCCGGTGCTCTTCGTCACCGCCCGCGACGACGAGGTGGACCGGGTGCTCGGGCTCGAGATGGGCGCCGACGACTACATCACCAAGCCGTTCTCGCCCCAGGAGCTGGTCGCCCGGGTCAAGACCGTGCTGCGGCGCACCGCCGGCGACCCGGGCGGCGAGAAGGTCCTCACGGTCGGGACGGTGACCCTCGACCTGGGGCGGCACCGGGTCGCCGCGGCGGGTGCATCGGTCGAGCTGACCGCCACCGAGTTCGACCTGCTGGCCTTTCTGATGCGCCGGCCCGGCCGGGTGTACTCGCGAGAGCAGCTGCTCTCGGAGGTGTGGGGATACGCCGCCGCCGCAGGCACCCGCACCGTGGACGTCCACGTCGCCCAGCTGCGGGCGAAGCTGGGGGCAGCCAGCCCGATCCGCACCGTTCGCGGCGTGGGTTACGGGGTGGACGAGAGCCGATGACCGGGGCGCCGGGGCGCCGGGGCGCCGGACTGGCCGCTCGACTCGCCCTGGCGATGACCGCGGTTGCCGCGGTGGCGGTGCTGCTTGCCGGGCTCGTCTCCCTGCAGCTGGTCCGCGGGGCGGCCGAGGCGCAGAGCCTGTCGGCGCTGAGACGCCAGGCCGAAGTCGTCACGACTCTGATCGAGAAGCAGGCCGGGCCCGCCTCGCCGCTGCAGCGGAGCCGCTTCCTGCGACTGATCAGGCTGCAGCGGGTGACGGTGGGCACGGTCAGCCAAGCCGGTACGCCGGACGGCCCGGCCACCGCCGCGTTGCGCCCGGGCGACCTGGCTGGGCTCCGGGCCGGGCGGGTGGTGTCCGGCGTACGGAGCTCCGGGGGCCGCCGGGTGTTGCTTGCCGGTCAGCCCTTCGAGTCCGGCGGTGCACTCGTCCTGGTGCAGCCGGCCACGGTGGCACGCGGCGTCCTCAACGACGTACGCCGGCGCACGCTGCTCGCGCTGCTGGTCGGGCTGGTCGGGGCGGCGGTCGCCGGCGCCCTGCTGGCCCGGCGGCTCGCCTCGCCACTGCAGCGGGCCGCGGCCGCGGCGCACCAGATGGCCGGCGGCGCCCGTGATGTGCGGCTGGTGCCGGAGGGACCGACGGAGGTGGCCGAGGTCGCGGTCGCTCTGAACACCCTGGTCGGGGCGCTGAGCACCAGCGAGGGCCGCGAGCGGGAGTTCCTGCTCTCCGTCTCCCACGAGCTGCGGACCCCGCTGACGGCGGTCAAGGGTTACGCCGAAGCGCTCGCGGACGGCGTGGTTGCGCCGGCCGAGGTGCCGGCCACCGGCCGGATCATGCTGGCCGAGGCCGGCCGGCTCGAACGACTGGTGTCGGACCTGCTCGACCTGGCCCGGCTCGGAGCGCAGGACTTCCGGGTGGACCCGGCGCGGATCGATCTCGCCGAGCTGGTCCGCGACGCCGGCCGGGTCTGGGTCAGCCGTTGCTCTCGCGAAGGGGTCGAGCTGCGGGTCGAGGCGCCGGCCGATCCACTGGTGGCGGTGACCGACGGCGCCCGGCTGCGCCAGATCCTCGACGGCCTGGCCGAGAATGCGCTCCGGGTGACCCCCGCCGGGTCGGTGGTCGTGCTGGCGTTGCGGCGCGACGGGGCCGAGGCGCTGCTGCAGGTACGCGACGGCGGACCGGGTCTGACCCCGGAGGACCGCGAAGTCGCCTTCGAGCGCTCGGCGCTCTACGACCGTTACCGCGGCGTGCGCCGGGTGGGCACCGGGCTCGGTCTCGCGCTGGTCGCCGGGCTGGCTGGCCGGTTGGGCGGTACGGCGTCCGCCGGAAGCGCTCCCGAGGGCGGCGCCGCGTTCACCATCCGGCTGCCGCTGGAGCTCGCCGCCACCCCTGTCGGTGGGGCGTCTCCGGGTGCTGGCTAGTCTGGTCCAGCCGCCAGCCCACCCCGGCCGACTTCGCTGGAGACCCGCGCGTGAGTGTGCTCGACGAGATACTTGCCGGCGTACGCGCCGATCTCGCCGAGCGTTCTGCCGCGGTCCCGCTCGACCGCCTCAAGGAGCAGGCCGCGCGCAGACCGTGCGTGCGCGACGCCCTGGGAGCCCTGCGCCGGCCGGGAGTCGGCGTGGTCGCCGAGGTGAAGCGGGCCAGCCCGTCCCGCGGGCAACTTGCTCCCATTGCCGACCCGGCCGCACTCGCCCGTGACTACGAGGCCGGTGGCGCCTCGGTGGTCAGCGTGCTGACCGAGGGCCGGCGTTTCGGCGGCAGCCTGGCCGACCTGGACGCCGTCCGCGCCGCCGTGGACGTCCCGGTGCTGCGCAAGGACTTCGTGGTCTCGGCGTACCAGCTGTGGGAGGCGCGCGCACATGGCGCCGACCTCGTGCTGCTCATCGTGGCAGCGCTCGCGCAGAACGCCCTGGTCGCCCTCATCGAGCGGACCGAGTCGATGGGCATGACCGCGCTGGTGGAGGTGCACGACGAGACCGAGGTGGACCGCGCCCTCGACGCCGGCGCCAGGGTGGTGGGCGTCAACGCCCGGGACCTGCGCACGTTGGAGGTCGACCGGGGGCTGTTCCGTCGGCTGGCGCCGCGACTGCCGGCCGAGGTCGTCAAGGTGGCCGAGTCCGGCGTACGAGGGCCGCACGACCTGCTGTCCTGCGCGGCCGCCGGCGCCGACGCCGTCCTGGTGGGGGAGGGGCTGGTGACCGACCGCGACCCGCGCCAGGCGGTCGCCGAGCTGGTGACGGCCGGCGCGCATCCGGCCACCCGCTCCGGCTCCTGATGGCGGCGGCGGAGCTGGCCGGCCCGGACGCCGCCGGCCACTTCGGACCGTACGGCGGCCGGTTCGTCCCCGAGGCGCTGGTGCCGGCGTTGTCGGAGCTGGCGGCCGCCTACGACGCCGCCAGCAACGACCCTGGGTTCCTGGCCGAGCTGGACCGGCTGCGGCGGACGTACGCCGGCCGTCCTACGCCGCTGACCGACGCCCGCCGGCTGTCGGAGGTCGCCGGCGGCGCCCGGCTGCTGCTCAAGCGCGAGGACCTCGCCCACACCGGCTCGCACAAGATCAACAATGTGCTCGGGCAGACGCTGCTGACCCAGCGGATGGGGAAGTCGCGGGTGATCGCCGAGACCGGTGCCGGCCAGCACGGCGTCGCGACCGCCACGGCCTGCGCGCTGCTCGGCCTCGCCTGCGTGGTCTACATGGGCGAGGAGGACACCCGCCGGCAGGCGCTCAACGTGGCCCGGATGCGGCTGCTGGGGGCGGAGGTCGTGCCGGTCGCGGCCGGGAGCGCGACCCTGAAGGACGCCATCAACGAGGCGATGCGGGACTGGGTCACAAACGTCGAGGAGACGCATTACGTCGTCGGCTCGGTGGTCGGCCCCGACCCCTTTCCGCGGATGGTGCGCGACTTCCAGCGGGTGATCGGCGTGGAAGCGCGGACCCAGGTGCTCGAGCTCGTCGGCCGGCTCCCCGATGCCGTGGTGGCCTGCGTCGGGGGCGGCTCCAACGCGATGGGGATCTTCCATCCGTTCCTGGCCGACGCAGCGGTCGCCCTGGTGGGGATGGAGGCCGGCGGTTCGAGCCCGGCGGCGGGCCGGAACGCGGCCACCCTGGTCGGCGGGCGACCCGGCGTACTGCACGGCGCCCGCTCCTACCTCCTCCAGGACGCCGACGGCCAGACCCTGCCGACGGCCTCGATCTCCGCGGGGCTGGACTATCCGGGAGTCGGCCCGGAGCACGCGTGGCTGCGCGACACCGGACGGGCGAGCTACCGGGCGGTGCCGGACGCGGAGGCGATGGAGGCCTTCGCGCTGTGCTGTCGTTGCGAGGGGATCCTGCCGGCGCTCGAGACGGCGCACGCGCTGGCAGGCGCGCTCCGGCTGGGGGCCGAGCTCGGGCCGGCCGCAATCCTGCTCGTCAGCTGCTCCGGCCGCGGTGACAAGGACGTCGACACCGCCGCTCGGTACTTCGGTGTCGTGAGCCCGGAGGAGCTGGTCGAGGAGGTCGTCGAGAAGGTCCAGTCGCCGGTCGCGACGACGGCCGGCGACGGCTGGTGAGCGCGCTCGACGACCTGTTCTCCACCACCCGGAGCGAGGGACGGGCGGCGCTGATCGGCTATCTGCCGGCGGGCTTCCCGTCGCACGCCGGAGCCGTCGCTGCGATGCGCGCGATGGTGGCGGCCGGTGTCGACGTGGTGGAGGTTGGGCTGCCCTACTCCGACCCACTGATGGACGGGCCCACCATCGTTGCCGCCGTCGACGCGGCGCTCGCCGCCGGCGTGCGGACCGCCGACGTGCTGCGGACAGTGGCGGAGGTCGCGCCGAGTGCGCCCACGGTCGTGATGACCTACTGGAACCCGGTGGAGCGCTACGGCGTCCGCCGGTTCGCCGCCGACCTGCGCACCGCCGGCGGTGCCGGAGTGATCACGCCGGACCTGCCACCGGAGGAGGCGGCCGAGTGGCGAGCCGGTGCCGCCGAGGCGGGCATCGACCCGATCTTCCTGGTGGCGCCGTCGTCGCCGGCTGACCGGATCGTGCGGGTGGCGGCGGCGAGCCGCGGCTTTCTCTACGCCGCCTCGACGATGGGTGTGACGGGAGCCCGCACCTCGGTCGGGCAGCGGGCCGCCGACCTGGTGCGGCGGTGTCGTTCGCATACCGACCTCCCGGTCGCGGTCGGGCTAGGCGTGAGCACCGGCGCGCAGGCCGCAGAGGTGGCCTCGTACGCCGACGGCGTGATCGTGGGGTCCGCCTTCGTCCGTCGATTGCTTGACGCGGGGGACGAGGCCAGCGGGGTGCGGGCCGTGGCGGAACTGGCGGCGGAGCTCGCGGCAGGCGTACGCCGGGCCTGAGCGAACCCTCCGGCGCCGTACGTCGTCACAGCGGCAGGAGCCTGGGGAGGACGTGTGGTCGCAGTGATGGCACCGACCGGCGCGCGGGCACCGGGTCGCGACGAGGCCGCCCGTGACCTCTTCCGCGCGCACTACGGGCAGCTGGCCGGCTGGACGGCACGGCTGGTGGGGGACCGGGAGGTCGCCCACGAGATCGCCGCCGAGGCGTTCACCCGGCTGCTCAGCCGCTGGACGACCGTGCAGGACCCCAAACCCTGGCTGTACATGACGGCGACCAACCTGGTCCGGGACCGCTGGCGCCGCCAGGAGCGGGAGTCACGGGCGCTGTCCAAGGTGACCGGCCTCGGCTGGGCACCCGCTCCGGACACCTCGGTCCGCGACCTGGTCGAGCGGCTTCCCGACCGCCTCCGCGCCCCGGTCCTCCTGCACTACTACGCCGACCTGCCGGTCACCGACGTCGCCCGCGTGCTCAAGAAGCCGGAAGGCACGATCAAGCGTGCCCTCTATGACGCCCGCCTCCACCTGCACGACGCCCTAACCGCTGACACCGAGGACCTGCGATGACCGACCCGCTGGACCGCCTCCGGCTGCCAGTCGAGCCGCTGGCCCCGCCGAGGGGCACCTTCGACGCCGTGCTGGCCCGGGCGCGCCGGCGCCGCAACGTCCGGACCACCATCCTCGCGGCGCTCTCGACTCTGGTCGTCGCGGGCACCGGTGGCGTGGTCTTCGCCTCGCAGGAGTCCCTGAGTAGCGGTCGTCTGGAGGTTCCCTCCGGCAGGCGCTCCGCAGCCGCGTCGCCGACCCCGGCCCGCTCGATGCCGACGGCCATCCCGCGGCCGGAACGGTCAACCACCCCCGGCCCGGCGCCACTACCGCTGCCGCACTTCCCCGTCCTCGGTGGGTTTCGGCCGTCCTCGGTCACCTCGGTCGGCGGTGGCGTCACCTACCTCCTGGGTGACGTGCCCTGCCGCGGGCCGGCAGGATGCACGTCGCTCGTGCGGACCACGGACAACGGGAAGTCGTGGGTCGGCGTGCCGGCACCGAAGGCGGCCCTGCGCCACTGGCAGTTCTACGACAACCCGAGCAACACCGTGCGGGATCTCCGGTTCGCCTCCGTCCAGGACGGCTGGGCCTACGGCGGCGGGCTGTACGCGACGCACGACGCCGCGAGGACGTGGCAGCGGGTCGACGCCGGTGGCACCGTTGTCGACCTGGCTACCGACGGCACCACGACGTACGCGCTGGTCGGCAGCTGCCGCACCGCCGGGACCGCGTGCATCGACGTACGGCTCCGGTCGACCCCGGCGACCGGCGACGCCTGGCGCGACGTGCCCGCCGTGAGCCGCGGAACCGGCGGACAGATCGCCCTGAGCGGTACATCCGGCGTGATCGTCCTGGGCGAGCCCGGTGGAGCGAGCCGGCTGTTCGTCCGCTCCGGATCCGGCTGGAGTCTCGCCGCCTCGCCCGGCTGCCCCACGGGACTTAGTGCGGCGGCGGCGAGCGCGTCGTCGCCACGGCTGTTCGCCTTCTGCGGCGAGGGCGCAGCCGGGTCGCGGCTCTTGACGACCTACGTCTCGGACGACTCGGGCCGCACGTGGCAGCGACAGCCGGGGCCCGCGTTGCGGCTGGCGAACGGCACCCTGCTCACCACCGCGGCGGCCACGTCCAAGGTTGTCCTCGCCACCATGCTCAGTCCCGACTTCCCGAGTCCGGTCGCTCGCAGCGACGACGGCGGTGCAACCTGGGCCGCGACGAGCCTGCCGTCGCCGCCGGGCGGATGGCGGTACGTCGGGGCGCGGACCGCGACCGATCTCGTCGCCCTCGCGCCGGATGGGGCGATCTGGACGAGCAGGGACAGCGGCGTCACCTGGACGGCGTACCGCTTCCGCTGAGCCGACCGACGGCCACGGCGGGTAGCGTCGCGGCCGACATGGTGCTCGCCTACATCCCCAGTCCCTCCCGCGGCGTTCTCCACCTCGGGCCGTTGCCGTTGCGGGCCTATGCGCTGTTCATCCTGCTCGGGGTGGTCGCGGCCGTGGTCATCGGCGAGCGGCGGTGGCGGGCTCGCGGCGGCGAGCCGGGCACGGTCGCCGACGTAGCAACGGTCGCGGTGCCCGCCGGCCTTGTCGGTGGCCGGCTCTACCATGTCCTCACCAGCCCCGAGCTGTACTTCGGCAAGGGCCGGCACCCGATCGAGGCGCTTTACATCTGGCGCGGCGGGCTGGGCATCTGGGGCGCGATCGCGCTGGGCGGGGTCGGTGCGTGGATCGCATGCAACCGCCGGGGCATCTCAATCGCGGCCTTCGGCGACGCGGTGGCACCGGGCGTCGTCGTGGCGCAGGCCATCGGGCGGCTCGGCAACTGGTTCAACCAGGAGCTGTACGGCCGGCCCACTCTGCTGCCCTGGGCGCTGCGTATCGACGCCGACCACCGGCCGACGGCGACCCCCGGCTCGTCGCTCTACCACCCCACGTTCCTCTACGAGCTGCTCTGGAACCTCGGCGTGGCCGCGCTGGTGATCTGGGCCGAGCGCCGCTTCCGGCTGCGCCGCGGTCGGGCCTTCGCCCTCTACGTCGCCGCCTATACCGTCGGCCGGTTCTGGATCGAGGCGCTGCGCGTCGACACCGCCCACCACATCTTCGGGCTGCGGCTCAACGACTGGGTGTCGATCCTGGTCTTCCTCGGCGCGACGACCTTCCTGGTGCTCCGGCGCGACCGGAGGCCGCGGGACGGTGGGGCAGCGGGCGACACCGACACCGCCGAGGAGGACGGTCGGGCTCCGGGGCCGGAGGCGGAGGCGGGGCTGCGGCCGACGTAGGGTTGACGGCGTGAGCGCCGAGGACCAGCCGGGGGCCTTGCCCCGTACGGCGCCGGCTCCCGAGGTGGTCGCGGAGATCCACCACGACCACCGGGACGTCAGTGGCGGCTGGCTGCGCCCCGCCGTCTTCGGCGCCATGGACGGGCTGGTGTCCAACTTCGCCCTGGTGGCCGGGGTCTCCGGCGGCGGCGCCGTGCCGCGGGTCGTCGCGCTGACCGGCATCGCCGGCCTGGTCGCGGGGGCGTTCTCGATGGGCACCGGGGAGTACACCTCGGTGGCGTCGCAGTCCGAGGCCGCCCAGGCCGAGATCGCGGTCGAGCGGGCAGAGATCCTGCGTGCTCCCGCCGCCGAGGAGGCCGAGCTGGCCGGGGTGTACCGGGCCAGGGGACTCGATCCGCACCTCGCCCGCGAGGTCGCCCGCCAGCTCTCGGTCGACCCGGAGACCGCGGTCCGCATCCATGCCCGCGAGGAGCTCGGGATCGACCCCGACGACCTGCCTTCGCCGTACGTCGCGGCCGGCGCGTCGTTCGGCGCGTTCGCGGCCGGAGCCTTCGTCCCCCTGCTGCCCTACCTGTTGGGCGCGCACACGCTGCTGTGGCCGCTGATCTTGAGCATGCTGGGCCTGTTCGGCTCCGGGGCGGCGGTCTCCCGGTTCACCCGCCGGTCGGGGCTGTTCAGCGGCGCCCGGCAGCTTGTCCTGGGCGCCGTGGCGGCCGGGATCACCTTCGTGGTCGGGAGCCTGATAGGCACCGGCATCTCCTGACCGCAGGTACCGTGGCCGGCGCGGGCCTGTACCCCAACGGCAGAGGGACGCCGCTCAAACCGGCGACAGTGTGGGTTCGAATCCCACCAGGCCCACCTTGTGATGTCTCAAGACATCGGCGACATCCGAACCCACGAACCGTAGGTTCGCTGTTGGTCACCTCGAGTGCCGGGGGCGGGCCGCTCCGGTGGGCTGGTAGTCGCGTGTGGGGTCGAGGGTGAGTTC